>Ga0126325_10000004_pt1 | contig 163236 bp, 158 predicted proteins | sample InaspJWI14metaG_FD_94487 | JGI IMG/M metagenome (GOLD analysis project Ga0126325, IMG submission 94487) | Marine gutless worms symbiont microbial communities from Oahu, Hawaii - Inanidrilus sp. 1 OAHU.JWI-14 metaG | ecosystem: Host-associated > Annelida > Digestive system > Unclassified...
AGTTATCTAGCGTAACATCCGATTCCGAGCTGATGATGAGACTGCCCTGAGGCGCAATCACGGTGGGACACAGCCAAGCATCTGCGCCTGTTGTGGTAATCATTAGGTTCGATGTGCTAATTGAGCCGGAAAACTGGGGTTTTGCAGCGCCATAGCTAAGTTGGAGATTGAATGTGGGACCGGAGATGGCGCCGCCAAAACTGACGCTGCCGCCGCTGAACTCAAAGGCGGAATCTCCCCTAAGAGTAATAGCGCCTTGGAATTCCGTGTCGCCACTCGAGCGAATAGTTCCATTAAGAGTAATAGCGCCTCGGAATTCCGTGTCGCCACTCGAGCTAATAGTTCCATTTAATTCAATATCTCCTGCAATCGAGATATCATTTTCTTGGATATCGAGAGTTCCATGTAGGTCCAGATTGTTTATCTTAAAGGCGCTAGAGGTGTGAGAAACAGTAACCGAGGCGCCTCCCTCTATCGTGGCGTTATCCCCGGTTCTCGGAAAATCAGCTCCGCCGGTCCAATTGTCGGGATTTCTCCAGTCATCATCGACATTCCCAGTCCATTCGTAGTTCTCGTCGTTCTGAGCCCGAAGTTGCGCTGGGGCCAGGGCCAGCACGAGGACAGGGATAATAACCAGGTTCTTGTGCATCGCAGCTCCCTATTTCAATTCCAGTATATCACATTTTTACCAAGTTCAATGCTACTCGGCTTAGCTAGATTCACGCTGGCGCCGCAAAGAACCTAGTTCCAGTAGCGCGTTGCCAGTGCGTCGGAACCGATAACGGCAACTCGCATCCTGGAATCGAAGTAGGTTTCGAGCTTGAGCTGCACGCAGGCTGATTGATCTTGCAACTTTGATATTGAAAACGCTGTACAGTGCTTTATACACTAGCAGTGAAAGTAGGGAGCTCACAATGGCTGGGGCTCAGTTAACCAATCAAATGAGACAAAATGAGGTTCCGGATGACTTCTGGGCTCGTCCTTATAGTTGAAGATGAAGAAGACTTGACAAGCACTCTCGAATACAATCTACAGCGCGAAGGATTACAAACCCGGCGCGCTCTCACGGGCCAGGATGCGCTCTCATTGGCTGTTCAAAATCCAATTCCCGATCTTATTATCCTTGATTTGATGCTCCCCGATATCTCCGGTATGGAGGTTTGCCGGAAACTGCGGCAGGAAGAATCCACTCGCAATGTGTCGATTCTAATGCTAACGGCAAGGGCGGAAGAGATAGACAGAGTTGTGGGTTTCGAACTTGGCGCCGATGATTACGTGGTTAAGCCGTTTAGTGTGCGAGAACTCATACTGCGGGTGAAGGCGATACTTCGCCGGTCGTATCCGGAGAATAAAACCTCCGAACAGCATGTCTTTGGCTGTCTCCGTTTGGATGTGCCGGCCCACCGTCTATGGGTTGACAATCAGGAGGTACGTATCACCGCCCTCGAGTTCAATTTGCTCAAAACCCTGGTGCTTCGAAGAGGACGGGTGCAAACTAGGAATGCTCTGCTCACGGATGCCTGGAGCTTCCAGGCGAGCATTGGCGCCCGTACTGTGGACACCCACATAAAACGGCTGCGCAAGAAACTGGGCCGGGCAGGCAATTATATTGAAACCATACGGGGAGTAGGTTATCGCTTTGTTACTGAACCCGATGGAAATGAGTAATTGAAGCTGGGTTTTCGTAGTACCGTTCTTCTCATTGCCCTTATCCTGGCGCTTGCCGTATTTAGCGCCGTACTTCTGAAATCCGAACTCCGTCTACAGCTTGAGTCGGGAGTCGAATCGGAACTGCTGCGCAATGCCAAGGCAGCGCGAGAGCTGATACTGGCTTCTTCCGGGGAAAATTCTTTGCCGGAAACCCTGGCGGATAGGCTCGGGGAGATAATCTCGGCCCGCGTAACTGTGATAGCCGCCGACGGCAGAGTCCTTGGTGATTCGGAGCTATCAGCCAAGCAAATCAGTGAGGCGGATAATCGCGGATATCTTCCAGAAGTATTGGAGGCGCTTTCCGAGGGCCAAGGCCGCTCCAAACGTTATAGCGCAACCTTGAGAACCGAGATTCTTTACGTGGCGGTTCCATTTCGGCATGAAAGCTACCAGGGGGTCGTTCGTATAGCCAAGCCGCTTCATGAGGTAAGCCTCGCCCTAAAAAGGCTTCAACTGCCGCTCTTTCTTGCCGCCGTCCTGGGAGTAGGAACCGCCATTCTAATTAGCATCTACATGTCCCATTTCATGTCGGGCCGGCTTCGGAACCTGGTAGAGAACGCCAGGATGCTCGCCGAAGGACGAGCAGTAGGACAAGGCCGCGGCATGATTGCAATTCCCTCGAAGGGAGAACTAGGTAGACTGGCCGGATCCATCAATCGAATGGCCCTGGAACTTGAACGGCTCATGTCCACTCTGGCCTGGGAGCGCGATCGCTTCGAGGCAGTTCTTGAGGGCATGTCGGAGGGAGTACTGGCTCTTGATAAGAATCGCCATGTAACCCATATAAATTCCGCCGCCTTATCCCTCCTAGGCCTATCCGAAGCGCCCACGGGGCGTATGCTCCTGGAAGTTGTCAGGTCGCCCGACTTGAGTGCGCTAATCTCTAAGTCCGAAATCGCGGAGGCCGGCACAGTCGAATTCGAACTTCCGGGGAAGAAATTCCGCCGCCTTAAGGCAACCGTTACCCCACAGCGTGCTACAGGGGGAACAGTGGTGGTGTTTCATGATATCACTGAACTACGCCGCTTGGAGACTGTGCGCAAAGACTTCATTGCGAACGTTTCTCACGAGCTTCGAACACCAGTAAGCGTTATCCAGGCCAACGCCGAAACTCTGCTGGCGAGTGAGTTGGAAATTAAGCCCCGCGCCTTGGAATTCCTTGAAGCCCTGCAGCGAAACGCCGAACGGCTTTCGAGCATAATTGCCGATCTATTGGATATCTCACAAATCGAGTCGGGGCAGTACATCATCGAACCCAGCGCGATACAAATAGAAGAGGCTGTTCGCAAAACTCTGGAGAACGTGCAAGCGAGGGCCGAGGCAAAGCATCTTGCAGTGGAAGCAGACTTGAAGTCTGATATCTTTGTATTGGCCGATGCAAAGGCGCTTGATCAGATTCTGTTCAACCTGGTCGATAATGCTGTGAAGTACACGCCCGAGGGCGGCCATATTGTGGTTCGGGCCTACTTAGCGGATAGCAAGGCGCACATAGAAATTTGTGACGATGGATATGGAATCGAATCGGAGCACCGCGATAGAGTATTCGAACGCTTCTATCGGGCAGACGCCGGTAGATCGCGGGAGATGGGAGGCACCGGCCTTGGACTTTCCATAGTGAAGAATTTGACGGAAGCCATGAATGGGCAGGCGGGTTTGAGCCACGGCCGCCCTCGCGGTTCGGTTTTCTGGGTGACTCTGCCGGCGGGCAGGAAGTAAGCGCCCTTTAGGAACACAGAGGATGAATCGACAGGGAGGAAGCGGGTCTCTGTGTGGAGCGACTTTGAATCGACGCTATCCCCTGTATCGGATGGAGCCTGCAGCTCCCAATACTAGCTGCGCGGTTTTGCCAAGAAATCACCTAGCTGCCATGAAACTGTCACAAAATCATAGTAGGCTTGCCATAAGTATGAGGAGGCTTGAGAATGATAAAAACAATAATCAAAACTCTTTTGATAGCGCTACTTGCCGCTTTCGTTTTGGTAAGCTGCAGGGAGAAAGAAACGGAGCTTATCGCCATTGACGGTTCCAGTACGGTTTTCCCTATTACCGAAGCGGTGGCGGAGGAATTTCAAGGACAATACAAGGCCCAGGTAACCATCGGGATTTCGGGAAGCGGCGGCGGTTTCAAGAAGTTTTGCAAGAGCGAAACCGTAATCACCAATGCTTCTCGGCCTATAAAACCTTCGGAAGTGGAACTTTGCGAAGAAAACGGCGTTGAGTACATCGAGTTGCCTGTTGCTTATGATGGCATTGCAGTAGTGGCCCATAAGCAGGCTGATTGGATAGATTACATGACTGTTGAGGAGTTGAGAAGACTCTGGTCCCCCGAGGCACAGGAGGAAATAACTCGTTGGAATCAGATCAGGCCGGATTGGCCTGATGAGGAAATACATCTCTTCGGGGCGGGAGTGGACTCCGGAACCTATGATTATTTCACACAGGCCATTGTAGGGGAAGAGCACTCTAGCCGGGGCGACTTCACATCTAGCGAGGATGATAATGTACTAGTGCAGGGAATAGCCAGCGATACTCAGGCGCTGGGCTTTTTCGGACTCGCCTACTATGTGGAAAACATGGACAAACTCAAGATAATACCTATAGACGATGGCAATGAGGACAACGGCTCTGAGCCCATCGCGCCCTCCCTTGAAACCGTGGCCGATGGCACATACCAGCCTCTTTCCCGGCCGCTTTTCATTTATGTCAACACGGAGGCAGCCGAGGGCAAAGCCGTGCAGGACTTCATTTCCTTCTATCTTGCCGAGGGCGGACCCCTAGTTATGGAGGTTGGCTATATTCCACTTCCTGATCGAGACTATGAGCTTGTTAAGCAGCGTTTCGATAAGCGCATTGTGGGATCCATCTTTGGAGGCAGGGGGTCTCAAGTGGGCGTAACTATCGAGGAACTCTTGAGCGGGCAGTAGGAGCTATGAGCCGTTCAAAGAAGGGACAGAAGGCGGATTTTCGCATAAACGCAACGCCGTTTCGTGAGCGCTTGGTGGAATTTGGACTGCTTTGCAGCGGAATTCTCTCCATATTTACAACCGCTGCCATACTAGCTGTCTTGGCCTTTGAGACAGTGGGATTCTTTCAAGACGTGTCTCTCGCTGAGTTTCTTGGCGACACCCAGTGGACGCCTTTGTTCAGCGAGAAGCACTTTGGGATTTGGCCGCTTATTGCCGGCACGTTTTTAACTTCGCTTATCGCCATCGCGGTGGCGCTGCCGCTGGGCCTGCTTGTCGCCATCTACCTTAGCGAGTTTGCACGGGAGGGCCTGAGAAAGGCAGTTAAACCAGCGCTCGAAATTCTGGCCGGTGTTCCTACCATAGTCTATGGTTATTTCGCATTGATTTTCGTTACACCGCTGCTGCAGAGCTTCATACCAGGACTTGCCGGCTTCAATGCCCTGAGCCCGGGGATAGTGATGGGGATAATGATTATTCCCATGATTTCTTCGCTAAGCGAGGATGCCCTACATGCGGTGCCTGCCAGCCTGAAAGAAGGAGCATACGCTCTTGGAGCAGGGAGGCTGGCTACGGTTTTTCGGGTAAGCATTCCATCGGCTTTCTCCGGCATAGTGGCCTCTGTAATCCTGGCAACATCGCGTGCTATAGGCGAAACCATGATAGTGGCTATAGCGGCCGGACAGCAGCCTAGGTGGACATTGGACCCGCGCGTACCCATCGAAACCATGACCGCGTACATAGTTCAAATCAGCCTCGGAGACACACCCACGGGAACCATAGAATACAGGACAATCTTTGTAGTGGGCGCCTCTCTTTTTCTTATTACCTTTGTGATGAACATATTGAGCCAGCGAATGGCGCGTCGCTTCCGGGGGAAGATATGAGTAAGTTCACCCTGCGCCGCAAGCTTGCCGAGAAGGCCTTCATCGCTCTGTGCATTGTCGCGGTTGTGCTGCCCCTAGCGGTACTCCTGGTTCTGGTAATCGATGTTGCAATTGATTCCGCAGGCCGCCTGAATTGGGACTTCCTAAGCAGCTATCCATCGCGCAAGGCAGAAAAAGCAGGTATCCTACCGGGCCTCGTTGGAAGCATCTACTTGATCGTTCTGACCGCGGCAATGGCCCTTCCTGTTGGAGTTGGGGCAGCGGTTTATCTCGAAGAATATGGCGGGCGCGGCTGGCTCGCCAATCTTATAGAAATCAACATCGCCAATTTAGCGGGCATTCCCTCCATAATATACGGCTTGCTCGGCCTCGAGCTGTTTGTACGCACCCTCGGAATGGGAAGGAGTTTATTGGCAGGCGCTTGCACCATGGCCCTCCTTATCCTTCCCATTGTAATCATGGCCTCGCGCGAGGCCCTGCGGACTGTTCCGCTTTCTATCCGCGAGGGAGCCTATGCGCTGGGAGCGACACGCTGGCAAACCGTACGACAGGTGGTATTGCCCGTGGCGTTTCCGGGAATTCTGACGGGCGCCATCCTATCTGTCTCACGGGCGATTGGAGAGGCTGCTCCTCTTTTAGTCGTGGGCGCATTGGCTTACATTGCCTTCCTGCCCGATGGAATCAACTCTCCCTTTACTGTGTTGCCGATTCAAATATTCAACTGGGTTTCTCGCCCGCAGCAAGAATTCCTGAATAATGCGGCCGCGGGTATCGTGGTGTTGCTGCTTACAATGCTAGCGCTCAATGGACTGGCCATCTACCTGCGCAACCGCCTCCAAAAGAGGAGGGATTGGTAATGGCGTCGGCTAGCAGAATGAACTCGACGTCGGATGCAACAGCGGGGAAGGCAGTGAAATCGCCTATAGTCTCAACTCTGCCGCCAAGGCATCCCTTACCGGAGGAAGGCTCTCTTAGCGCCAAGTTTTCCATCGAAAACCTATCGGCCTGGTTCGGTAATCAGCAGGCTATTCGCTCAATTAATATGAATATTTCCGAGAGGCAAGTAACTGCTATTATCGGCCCCTCGGGCTGCGGTAAATCCACCTTCATACGCTGTCTCAATAGGATGCACGAGCTGGTTCCCGGAACGAGAGTAGAAGGGCTTGTCAAACTCGATGGCGGCGATATATATGATAGAGGAGTGGACCCCGTGCTCCTTCGCAGGCGGGTTGGTATGGTGTTTCAGAAGCCGAATCCGTTTCCGACAATGTCCGTGCGGGAAAACGTGCTGGCTGGACTCAAGCTGACGAAATCCGAGCGGATAAAGCAGGCTCCCGAGATTGTTGAACGCGCCCTAGAGCAGGCGGCTCTCTGGAAGGAGGTTAAAGATCGTCTTGACGAGCCAGGCGCCAGCCTTTCGGGTGGGCAGCAGCAGCGGCTTTGCATCGCGCGTGCCTTGGCCGTCGAGCCGGATGTGCTGCTGATGGACGAGCCTTGCTCAGCGCTGGATCCTATCGCCACCGCGCGGATAGAAGACTTGATTCACGGCTTGGTGGAACGCTATACCATAATCATAGTTACTCACAACATGCAGCAAGCGGCGCGGGTTTCCAACTACACCGTATTCTTTCTACTGGGCGAGCTTGTCGAGTTTGGGGAGACAAACCAGCTGTTTACCGCTCCAAAGGAAAGGCGTACAGAGGACTACATCACCGGAAAGTTCGGTTAACGGCGTTTCAATGATTGGGAAGGCATGGTATTGAAAACATGAGAAAGTCACACACGGATAGAAAGTATGAGACGGAGCTGAGCCAACTTCGCGAGATAATCCTGCTAATGGCCGGAAAGGTGGAGAAAATGATCGCGCAGTCGGTTAAGGCCCTCGTGGAACGCGATATAGACCTGGCCAAAAAAACAATCGAGATGGATCATCAGGTAAATTATGATGAAATTGTATCCGATGAGCTTTGCTTGATTATACTGGCAAAACGACAACCTATGGCCCTAGACCTTCGTTTCATTACCTTGGCTCTGAAGATGGTTACCGATCTGGAGCGCATCGGGGATTTGACGGTGAACATAGCAGAACGAGTCGCGGATTTGGGAACTGAGCTGCCGCCCATATCCTACGTCGATATCCGACGGATGGCTTCGATTGGCCAATCAATGATTCGGGATGCAATTGATGCGTTTGTAGCGGGCGACGCCGAGAAAGCACAGGCTGTTGTTGATCGGGACGACGAGGTGGATGAGCTTTATACGCGGGTTTTCCACGCATTGCTGGATATGATGAAGGATGAGGCCAACGTGGAGCACGGAATGCATATACAATCGGTGGCCAAGGTACTCGAACGTATGGCCGATCACTGCACCAATCTTGCGGAGCAGGTAATCTTCATGGTGAAGGGTAAGGATATCAGGCATATCGGAAAACTCGGCGAGGTTTGAAAGTCCGGAATTCGGGCCGCGGACAAGGCTATGCGCGGTAAGCTCCGGTTAACTCTTCAGATTCCCGCGGCGCCTAGCTAGCATCCGGTGTGTTCCACACTACAGGCGCTTTCGTGATGCATGTAAACTGCCTGCCGGGGAGCGTGGCGCGCCCTGTTGCCGCCTCTGCGAATTCGGGGGCATGGATTGGTTTTCAGCCCCTGCATAGATACGAGAGCACATCGCCCATCAATCGATTGATAGCGGCGCAGTTCTCCGAACAATTCAGCAGAATTTCCTTCTCGCATTGCACATAGGGAGATGGAACCAGTTCATTCCTACAATTTGAAACCAGTTCCCGCGCCGATTCCGGCGTGGTTTCCAGGTGAAACTGAAGCCCGATAACGGATTTGCCAATCTGGAAGGCCTGGTTTCGACACCCGCTGCTTTCCGCGATTCTTATTGCTCCGGGCGGCAGGCTAAGGGTTTCGCCGTGCCAGTGGAAAACCTCGGTTGATTCCGGGAAAACGAAGGTGGTATTCGGCTTTGCGGCCACGGATCGAACAGGGAACCATCCAATCTCTTTTACGGGATTCGGGAAAATATCTCCACCCATGGCGCTTGCTATAAGCTGTGCGCCTAGACAAACACCCAGCACGGGCTTGCCGGATCCAATAACCCCGCGAAGAAATTCCTTTTCCAAGCTGAGCCAAGGAAATACTTCTTCATCATTGGCGCTCATGGGGCCGCCCATAAGCACCAGTAGATCGATTTCATCCGGAGAAGGCAGCTTTGCCGATTCGTGGAATTTGGTAGAGCTTATTTTATAACCGGCGTTTTGAAGCCAGGCCTTGATGCCGCCGAGTCCTTCAAACGGCACATGCTGTAAGTAGTGAGCGCGCATCCATTCTCCTTCGTGTTATTGGATTCCATCGTCTTCACTCAGCGAGTCCTCCACCTCGGCGAAAGTTTCTGAGATAGGCCGTAGATAGACTTCTCAGGCTGCCGGCATCTGGCGGCTTTCGGACACCCTTCTCCTTTACTGCCTCAATCTCGCTACTATACTCCGATTTTTTTCAGGATTCAATTGCCTACCTCGGTTGGAACCAATCGAGTAGTGCAGGGTGGCCGAGGGTCTCAAAAAGGAGACGGATGTCGAAACACCTGGCTATTACCACGCGGCGCGATATAAACTTCGAAAATGAATTGGCTGTACTAAGTCAGAACTCAGGAAAATGGGAATTCTTATCCTACCGCGTTAGTTCACTGATTAGTTTTTCAAAATCCGGATATAGTTCTACAAGCCTATTTCGCCTGCCAGCCTCGTAGTCATTAAAACTGAAACCTGGCGCAACTGTTACTCCTAGAAGAGCAAAGCTACCTCCGGAAATCAGTTTTGAACCCTGCCATGTTCCACCTTTCACAACATGCTGCAGCTTCATATTCCCAAATATATCATGGCCCAATCGCAGCACTCTGCCCCGGCCGTCTTTGCCTAGTTCGAGAAGCTCGATCGGATCTCCCAGATAGAAGTGAAAAATCTCGTCACTGGGTAGCCGGTGCAGCGCGGAGAAGGTATCGGGGGTGAGTAAGTAATAGATTGCCGTACTGGCAGGCCTGGTTCCATCGTAGGGGGGAGATACTATATCGGCGGGAAGCTCAACCGAGGATTTATAGGTTTCGACATAGAATCCTCCCTCTTCAGGCAGCGGTTGAAGCTTCAGTTCTTTGATTATTTCTTCCGGTTTCAATATCTGCCCATCTCTTTGCCGCTGAATGCCACTGTACTTCGAACTAAGAACACCAAGCGCTTTGCGGGATCGCGTAGGTATGACTTCTGATGCTCGCCGCCGTGAAAGCAATCCGCCGGAAGCCGGATTTAAGCTGCGATACTCGAAAGTACCGCTCCTGGCGGCAGCCTGAACTCTTCCCCGCTAGCAGAGTCATATCCCGGCGGAACTGCAAAAAAGTAGCTCATAAATCTTTATTTTGCAATAGCCCCATCTAAAAATTTCGTCCTGGCTTGAGAAATTCTTTCATCTTGCAAAAGCGCACTAGCTAGAACCCTTATCAGCGCAGTGAGAATTGAGTGTGCACAATCAAAACTTCCTGGTAATTTCACCGAAACAGCGGCTAAACCGAATCCATCTTCTTCTCGCTTCAGTTCGATAGCTATCCCCGCGGGGATCGGGGGGTTCCAGATGCTGCCAAAAGATGCCACGCGAGTCCCAGGGCTATTAGACCGAGTCCGGCTATCCATATCACCGGCTCCACCCAGAAGGCCAGGCCCAGGCAGCTTGAAAGCCCAAGGAGTGGGATGATGCGTGGAAGACGCCGCTGTTTGGCGGGAAGTCTCAGTGCCGACAGATTTGTCAGCGCATAGTAAACCAGCACGGTAAAAGCGCTGAACGACCAGGTTATTCCGACGCTGCCAATGAGAACGAGCCCGATTACCAGCACCTCCGTTAGAATAAGCGCTCGGCTCGGCGACTTCCGCCGATAATCCACGTGCGCGAGCCAATTCGGTAAATCTCGCCGGCGCCCCATGGCGAGTATAACACGCGATAGGCCGAGCAGTAGATTGAGCAGCACGCCGGCCATGGCCGCCGCAGCCCCTCCTGCGACAAGCCAGCTAACCCAGGGAACCCCGAAGCTTTTAGCCGCAACTTCGAGCGGCGCTGCTGCCGTGCGAGTAGCCTCGAAGAGGGCATCCGCGCCAATTACGCCCACGGCAACTGCCGCTACGGAAGCATAGAGAAGCATGGTTGCGATCAGGGTGGCAAGAATTGCCCGAGGGATATTCCGCGCCGGATTTCGAATCTCCTCGCCCAGGGTGGCGATACGACCGTATCCGGTATAGGCCACGAACATCAGCGCGGTTCCACGCAGCAGCGCGCTGCTGCCATCTGAACCGAAGAAGGGAAGAAATTGCGATGCGCCGTTTTCAATGGCTATCGGAGCGCCGACAAGAACGAACACTGCAAGGGAGAGCAGGGTGAATGAAACTATAATCGCGTTGGCGAGATTGCTGCGCTGCATCCCTCCCGCGGCTACGGCGGTGAGCAAGGCAACTATCGCGATGGCCAGCAGAATGCGGGGAAGCCTCCCTTCGACGCCAAATCCGGCAAGCAGATATCCCGAGAAGCCCAGAGCCGCCGTTGCGGCCGATGCCGACTTGGCGCATAGGAACATCCATCCGGCAGTGAAGCCGAGAGCCGGGTGGAGGTAGCGGTATCCATACTCATATGTACCTCCGCTCACCGGATGGTTTGCGGCAAGCTGGGCGCTTGAGAGACCGTTGAAGGCGGCAACGATGGCAGCCAGCGCCACGGCCAGAACAACGGAGGGACCAACCACGCCGGCGGCAATGCCGATGCTGACGAAGATACCAGTACCTAGAATGGAGCCGAGCCCCATGAAAACGGCGCCGGGCGCCCCGACTGTTCGATTCAGCGAGGCGCCTCGATGATGGGGAGGGCGGTCTCTTTTTTCAGAGCTATGGCTGCTCAGCTTGTTAGCTCCCGTTTGTGTTAGAAAAAGGGTCTATATTGATTCTAAATAGGATTTGTATGAGTCTAGTAGATCTTTTCCTACATCAGAGCTGGCGAATTTGCGATAGAAGAACCCGAAGAGCCCTGGCGCCTTGTCAACGTTTATAATCAAGCGGTGTCTAACTCCCGTCCCGGTGGCCGTGAACTCGTCTAAGAGATGCACCCCTATCTTAATTGACTTTCCGGTCTGGAATTCCTCATCGAATTCGATAAGCACGCTCTCTTTCTCGACTCGTTTAACGATATTCGTCCGTTTTATTGCCCATTCTTTGGTCTTGATGGTTATCCAATCATCGCCCTGATCCGCCAGTTCGACCTGAGAGGTATTTGGTATGAAGCTGATCATCCTAGCATAATGCTCACCGAGGTCTTTGATATCTTCCTTCACGCGTTCGAGGCTGCATTCGATTTCGTTAGAGCCCTCAAACCAAGCTTTCATGCTTTCCTCCTACAGTTTCACTCTATTCGTATTCTCTTCATTTTATCCGTATTCTCGTTTTGATCAATGCCCAAACCAGGTCTCCGGCATAGCTGCGCGAGGCTGCAAGTCTTGGCTGGGCCTCCATTTACCGCCCTCTTATCCCCTGCCGCTTGTTTGGCATTTGCTTTTCGAATGGGCCAGCGCCTCAGGTTGGTCTTCCATGAAATTCCGTCTCGGTTTTTTCACTTTCAAACCTGCGCGAGCCGTTTTTTCCGGAGCCTATGCTCTGGCGCCAGTTTATCCGACGGGGACATAGGCGGCCGCCGCAATAAGCCGCTTTATATCGCGAAGTCCCACCTTGCCTTTGTAGAAACGGGCATTGTCATTGGCGCGAATAAGAGCCGTATAGAGTGCTTCGGGATTCGCTGCCGCCACCATTGCCGCGCTGGCAAAGCCCGCGGCAGTCAGCACCCTTGCAAAGGTAGGGCTAACCCATTGGATGCGTGAGAGATCGGAAAGCGCCAGAAACTCCGACAGATCTTCCTTCTCAAGCTTCGTGTTTTTGGCAAGCTTGTCAATGCCAGACGAGCCAGCTTCATAGAGTTGTTGGGTGTTCTTGATACCGGCCTGATCCAGCTTGGCTATCGTTTCCTTGTTCAACCAATTAAAAACCTTCAGCGGCGGTGGTTTGGGAAAGAAGCCTTCGACCGCGCGCCTAAGCAGCACGAGGTAGCTGGTATCTATCCCGGAATCCTCGCCAAGAGATGCGAGCGACCTCTTGGTTTTTAGCCGGATTCTCAAATCGGCGAGAGATTTCACCCCAGTCTTTTTGAGCGCACCCAATTTCTCCGTCAGATCATTGAGCAGGGGTTGGAGACTTGGGATCAGGTCTGTCGCCTCAAGGCGTGCTTGTAGGTAATCGAGGTTTGTCGAATCCTCGTTGATGAAGTAGCTCATCCCTACTCCCAGAAATCCGATGCTATCTCAACCAGGTTGCCCTCGGGATCGGCTATCATGGCTGAGCGAAGCTTCCAGGGTTCGTCACGGGGGGCGTAGACCCTTGCAGCTCCCAGGCTTGCTATGCGCTCGAAAAAAGTATCGACGTTTTCTTTCGCGCCCACGTTGATTACCAGTTCGAAACTTCCGTTCAAACCCCTTGGATATTCGGGCTCTCGCCCAAGCAGTTCGGGCAGCTTCGAACGCTCGTACATGGCGAATCGAATCCCTTCATGCTCGAATTCCGCATAGGGACCTTCTCCGTTCCAGTCGATTTTCAAGCCGAGTGTCTCCCTGTAAAAAATTACCATCGTTGTCAGGTTTTCCACAAACACTACGATCATATTGAATTTAATTCCCACTGACTTACCTCCGCGGTTTTCTAAGCAAATTTGCTTGAGTCCGAGTTGGTTGTCAACTTAAAAGCTGCCGTTCGAGCCGCGTATGTAGACTCCCTGTAGTACTAGGCGAATTTTCATTAGATTGCCGGCAGGCGAGGCAGACAGCGGTCTCCTTGATTGGAAGTGAACGATTCCGATGTAGGCTTCCTTATTGACAGCGTACATATCGAATACATTCACACTAGTGGGCATTTCAAAGCAGCAGTGTTTTTCATCAGATTTTTCCGGCTTTCCTATCTTAGTGCTAAATCCAGGTTACGAGCGCTATGGCGCTAGTTGCGGTTATCAAATAAAATCTGTTTCGGAATGTCTCTCTAGTACGCATCATAGCCGCGGCACCTGTTGCGCGCCAGACAGCTCGAATTAGCGCCTGCCGCCGCAAAATGAGTATTTCGATCGGATAATGAGGGGAATTGTATGGCAGGCAAGCGCGTTTTCGCATTCATCGGCCATCCGGGCCCGAAGAGTCTTAGCGCTAGTCTTGTTTCCGCCTATCTCGATGGAGTAAAGGAGGGTGGACACGAGGTTAGAAGCCTCAACCTGGCTGCCATGAACTTCGATCCCAACCTCGAAGGAGGGCATTGCCAAACAGCCGCGCCGCTCGAGGCAGACCTTAGAGCCTTTTGGGATAACCTTCAATGGTGCGAGCATTTTGTTCTGGGCCACCCGCTATGGTGGGGTGGCTTTCCAGCCCGGCTTAAGGGAGTTTTCGATCGAGTCTTGTTGCCCGGCGCTGCCTATGATCCATCTAGTAAATGGCCGCTTCCGAAGCCCCTGCTCAAAGGGCGCTCAGCAAGAGTCTTGATTACTGCAGATACGCCAGGTTTCTTCCTGCGCCTGGCCTATGGCAATGCTATTTTGAAACAAACTGATCGGCAGGTATTTAGGATTTGCGGCATAAGGCCCAACCGCTTCAGTGTGTTTTCTCCAGTCAAGAGGTCCACTGATGAAAAACGTAGATCTTGGTTGAATACGGCCCGTACACTTGGCCGCAAGGATGTGTAATCGCGGCATGCAAACCGCTGTTTAGATAGCCTGAGCAGAGCGGCGGTCTGATGAGTCATTATCGGAGACTATCCTTACTCAGGCTGCCCACAGGTAACTCAGCACTGGCTATCAGGCTTAGTGATGCTGCGTGCTCTACTTTGAAGACTTGCTTGCCATAGACCAAGGACTCAAGGCGAGGATTGATTTTTCGATAAGGCGCGGTATGCTGCCCTTTGGTTCTAGGGTAGAGCAGCCTAGCCGGCGTTTGCTAAAAGCGCAGCATCAATATCGCGTAGCAGGATCGGCAGAGCCTTTGCTTTTTCACTGTAGCAGACCTGGATGGCGGCTGAGGCAGCGTTAAAACGAGGGCATTGCCGAGAGTTCGCGAAGGCCTCTTGGCGAAGAGCCGTTTTGCATCGCGGTATCCAGTGGAACCGAATAGTACTTGGTAAGCGCTGATTGGAATTAGGCTATCTTCGCGTATTGCCTAATTCTGCTTCGAGTCGACCCACCTAAGAACGCGGAGAACGCGAAGCGTGTTCATCCGGCTGGGCTCACGCCCTCCTTCGATGCGGAAATACTCCTTTCCGCTGTGCCAATTCTGCGCTCGCCACTTCCCATCTCTAGTTCGCGCGGAGGTCAACACGTTCACGGCGTCGCCTAGGCGATCGTCCCACTGTGCGCCAGCTACCCTGAAGTGTTCCAAACCCCGCAGCACGTCGAAGTACCAGCGTGGGGGGAACGAGAGTTTCGAGAAGCTCGGCCGCACGATTTCTCCGGTGCGCTCGGATCGGTACAGCCGATGCCGGAGAAAGTACTCGCGGCCGCTGTCTGCTGCTCTTTGCAACCTCGAATCACTTCCGCGGACCGATGTAAACGCGGCCAATCCCTCCAATGTACTGATGGTGGTGTGAAACGACGAATGCCTTGCCCGTGCGCTGCTGCAGTTCCACCCGCCGTCGGCCATCTGCTCTCCGAGCAGCCATTCCACCATTCGATCACACCGCTCGCTCTCGCCGAAACCGAAGTAACAGGCCATCGAAAGCAGCATCGCCGTGACACAGGTGTCCGTCCACTCGGAGTTCCAGAGACTTACACCGCCTCCCCTGCTTACGCCTTTTTCTAGTAGCAGGCGGCAGCTCAATCTCGCATCGTGGTGCCTTGGCTGCAGGCCCAATTGTGTTAGCAAACGAAGCGTATAGAAAGTAGATGTCCACTTCGGCTGGTAGAGTCCGCCGCCCCACCTACCATCTGCTGATCGATACGACAGCAGGCATGCTCCCCAGCCTTCGCGGGCAACCCTGCGACGCGTTCTAGTCCATGTGGATTCAGCGCGGCCCAAGAGATCTCTCTGGGTCTGCCACAGCACCGACGGGTCTCCCTCGAGTAGCCACGCCGCTACACTCTTGGGTAGGTGTCCGAGCCTAGTCACAGCCGCATACTCCTTAGCTTGCATTCAATCTTCCGAAGCGCTTTGGGAAGGACCCGAACTCGTTTGAGTGCTGCATCGTCCATCACACCACAGCACCACAGTCTCTCTGAACGCGCCGCTTTCCGATGGCCGCCTCTTCCGCTGCGAGCGCCTTTCACAGCTAGTTCGTTGTTTCTTGATTCTTCGTTGACACGAAAATGGGGCCAGCGGGCTTTGAACTTTGGTCTCCGTTTAAAACCGGTGTGTCTTCTGAAGTGATTTCGGCGATGGGCAGCGCTCCCTGATTCGGATAATTGTTCGCGGGAAATGGATGAGTTTCCGAAACTCGGGGTCTTACTGGAATCCATGGCATCTCCCCTGGATTTCGGATGATGGGTTTTCAAGGTGAGTAAGGTTCTCAAATGGCGGGACTGATTTGCTCAGCTGCAACTAGCGCTTCCTTCTGAACAGGTATGCCGGCGCCGTCTTGGTGTAGCCGATGCCCCGGTTCAGCTTGCGGACCAACTCTTCTGTCACCCTCGTTTCCTTCTTTGGCTTGAAGTAGGAATCGAGATTCTCCTCGACCACACGAAGCCTATCACCGCGTTTCTGGATTACGCCGATAAACTCGTAGCCGGGGTTGATGGAGGCAAGGTCGGCGTCGCCATGGCTATTGTTCACAGCTAGGATGCCGCCTATCTTCAAGTAGCGCTTGCAGAACTTCGAGATGAAGCCGGCGTAGAGGGAGATGAGCAAGTCGAAGGCGTTTTCAGATTCGGGGATGCCGGCCTCGTAGCTTAGGCCATGAAAGATTATCTCGGGTTTCTCGCTGTAAACCCTGTGCCTGTTCGCGAAGGCAGCGACATCGCCCATCTTGGCGAAGAATCGCCTTGCGTCGCGGTTGTTGTCCACGTACACAACCGAGGGAAACACGAAGGATGCGGTTATGTGAATAAAGCTGCCGGGGTAGAGAACTCTGCCCGGCCGGTTCCAGGCGGCAAGCGCATCGAAGAGACCGCGCCTGGCCCCTTCGCCCGCATAGTACTTCTCGTAGACTTTCTCTACCGAGAAGGCCTCCCGCTGTTTTCGACCCTCCTTTTCTCCGTTACTTCCTACGTTCATGCCTGCCATTCGCATCCTTGCATCAGGTTATTCCGAGGTTCGTCCGGGTATGTATGGTAAATACCCCCGCCTTCGGGCCGCAGTACAGGAAGCAGTGGCCGAATTCGAAGGTGTATGTCAGCAGGCAATACGCACTCGATAGGCCCATGGCCGTTCTCCTATCTAATCTGCTGCCGGTAGCGATTTGATGAACCTGGCCACCGTTTTGTTGATCGCTCCTTCAAACTTCCAGCCGCCCCCGGCGGCCAGCTCGGGGCCGTACAGCGGATCGGCGGTGCTTACGATTATCATGTCGAGGTCGTGGAGTAGAATGATGTAGTTAGCCCCGTGCCCCGCGGCGTAGTTGAAGGAGTGGCCGCCGACCCGGGCGGACCACCACTGGTAGCCGTACCCGAGGTTGCGGAAGTCGCCGTATCGGCTGGTCAACCACCCACCTATCCTGATGCCCGCGCTGTGACTTCGCAGTGAATTCTCAACCCACTCGGTTGATAAAACCTGCCTTCCTTCGTAGTTGCCTCCGCCGAGATACAATTGACCGAACCTGGCCATGTCGCGCGCTGTTAGGTAAATCTCCAGCGCGCCGAAGTTGTATCCGTCGGCGTCGCGGCTCCACTTCTCTACCGCTGCCCCGATAGGGATGAAGAGGCGCTTCTGCGCGTAGGACTCGAGATCGGTTTTACACGCCCGGGCGACCGCGACTCCCAAAAGGTGCGACGACAGGTTGGAGTACTGAAATTTCTCCCCCGGATCGCCGGTGAGCGGGAAGTCGACCAGGTGAGGTATGAAGTGCCAGTTGTCGCGGAAGAAGAGCAGCTCGAGATACGGCGGCGTGGACTCCTCGTTGGGATAGCCGGCGCGCATCTTGAGCATCTGCCGGAGAGTGATTTGCTTCTTGCGCGGATCTGTTATCTGCTCCTCAAGCTCCGGGAAGAAGTCGACGAGTCTCTGGTCTAGGCTCTCCAGGCAGCCCTGTTCCAGCGCGATCCCTACCAAGGCCGACGTCACGCTCTTGGTCACTGATTGTCGGCCCGAAAGCTGGTCGATGGCTCCGGCGTTGAAGTAGCCTTCAGCGATCAGATGGCCGTTCTTAACCACCAGCAGGCTGTAGAGAGTCTTTAGCTTCGCGGCGCCGGTGTACAGTTCTGCCACAAGTTCCGGGTTTAATCCCTGTGCCGCGGGTGTCGATATCCTCCAGCCATCTATCCGCTGCGGCTTGTAATCGACCGCCGCCAGGTCCGAGCGGCCGCAACCCAGAACGGCCGACAGAGCCAGGGCGCAGCTCGCGATGGAGAGCAGTGAATACCGATTTCTTCTTGTGCGGGTCACCCTGGTAAGTTCGGTTACCTGGGGCGGGCAAACGGCGCCATAGAGCCAGCTCATGAGATAGCTGCCAGCTCGCGGAATTGAGCATCAAGACAGTGTTTTTCAGTTGCCGGAGCCACGGCGCCGTTGGTCATCATCGTGGCAAAGAACTCAAGAAGCTCATCCTGATGCTTACTGAGGAGCTTTGCTACCGCGAAGGTGGCCCGTATGAGCCACTGTGGAATTGCTGAAATTCGAACAGGATGGCCCGGCGCTCTAGAAGCTAGCTCCGCGATTTCTCGATGCGCTACCACCCCTGGGCCGCCGGCTTCGATTTCCCGCTTTTTACTCTCCATGGTTCCAACACAGCATTTAGCGGGGTCTGCGGCATGGACCGGGTCCATGCGATTTGCGGAGTTGCCAAAGGGATAAGTGCGGCCTTTCTAGAATACCCTGCTTGGGCGTTATGCCGATGGAACGAGACTAGTGGAGTTGAGCCGGCAGGAGTTTTCATCGATGAGGGCAGCCGGCCCAGCAGCATGGCCGGCGTTTTCCTTCCGGAAGTTCCGAACAAACTCGCCCGATATGATTCTGTCTTGTTTCCAGTTTTTTTGAGGAGATAATCCAGCAGACCCATTCATTGCGCGCGAGCGGCGTAAGACTGTTCCACGCAGCTAGTGCGTCCGGAGCAGCGCTAAGAGCCTCTTTCAGGTCTGGCGGCACTTTGTGTACCGAAGCAGTGGCAATCCTGGATTTCATTGTTCTTGCCTACTCATACCCCGCGAAATGCGGCCTAAAGCTTTGCAGCTTTCTTCATCCGCGCGGTCCGCAGCCTCGCAAGCCCCGGCTCCCATCATGGGCACAGGGGCACCGGGCATTATCTGCCATGATACACCGAAGTGGCCGGTGAGTCACCCGCACATGCTCTCTTCGCCGCCGTTGGCGGCGCAGACGGCGCGGCCGTGGCCGCCTACCGCGAACAGAAGATCGAGATCGCTCTGAGGCCCAAGGGGATCTTCGAAAACGGTAACATCGGCACCCTGATGCGCGTGTGCCCGCCGACCGGGTGGTCCACGCCGTTCCCGTCCAGGATTCTCCACCGCAGGCCTCCCAAGGCCCCCAAGATGCCCCGGGTGGCCGAAATCCTCCGCAAGGCCGTCGAGTGGCAGGCCCTCCTCGAGTCCGGCGAAGCCGCCAACCAGGCCGCCATCGCCCGCCAGCCGCATTTTAGGTTTAGTGACGGGTAGATACGAACGAGGTACAGAGTGCGTAATTATGCGGCGTTTTTGGCAAATGCTTTTACTTATGAGCACTTGTTGGGGCAGAGTTTGGTGCACCTCTTTCGGACGCTTCCTAGCAAGGGGTTCGAAAAACGAGCCACCGCTTCGCCCCTGGGTGGCGCAGAGGTGATAGGATCGATACTTCTCGCCGAGCGAGCGGAGTCGTCACGAGGTTGCCTCCTTTGTGACGCCTCCGGTCTGTTGGTGTTCGTACTCCCACCGGATAGCAGACGTTGCGGAAGTGTTACTCAAACTGGAATCCATTCTTCAGTTCTTTCAGGAGCTTGTTGATTTCCTTGACGGTCTCCTCTGACGGCTTTTCTTTGCCGTCACCGAGCTCAATCTGGACTCGGAACTTCAGCGGTGTGTTGAACTTCACCTTCAACTCGAGGAGGTTCGGGATGATCTCCGCGAGGTCCTGGATCTCCGACGATTCAAGTTCGGCGTGGGCAACGAGGCACTTGGCGGGCGCTGCCGGGCCGATCCCGCCGGCGCTCGGGAGGCCGATCGGCGCGGACGAGACCTTCAACTTGATCAACTGCGCCGCCGAGTAGTCGCAGGGCCACTTCCCGGACGTGCCGTCCAGCTCTGTGAATCGAGCATTGATCGATGACGCGATCACGTCCTTGACCGTCTTCCACGGCATCTTGAGGCCAAACTTCTGTGACAGCTCGGTGGCGATGGATAACGCCGTGGCCTGTCCCCTAGGCCATGCGTTGGGCAGGTTCTCCGGCAGAATCTCGGCAGCGGCGGGCATGACTGGCGGCTCGCGCAGGATCGCCTTCGGCGTCAAAACGCCCGCAGGTATCGGCTCCGCAAGAACGCTGGCCAGACCGCTTGTGAGCCACAACACCCCGGCCTCAACGCTAGCCGTGATAGCCTTGTTGACGACTTCCGTGTCGACCTTGGGAATCGAAACTGGCTCTGTATAGCCGTCATGCGGGACCTGCACGACGGTCTTCCCGTTGAAGTAATCGAGAACGGCCTGGACCCTAAGTTCGTCACCCTTCCACAGCCCCGGCAGCGCGCGGGGCAGGAGAAGTTGGTGGGGCAATTCCCTCAGTTCCGCAGCCGCAGGCAAGATCAGCTCAAGAGCCGGATCGCTCATGGCGATTTCATCCGCACGCGTGCGCCACCACGTGCGGAACGACCCGTCGGGCCTCGTCAAACGAAGCACGAACGAACCTTGCATGCAGCCCTCCGTCAGGGTGTCGAGGATCGCCTGAGTCTTCAGCATCTTGGGGAGATGAGGTAGTTGAGCGAACGCTCCCGACAGGTCCTTTACGCGTCGGCTTGTCTCGCCCTTGCGCCAGAGGTTGTACGGGCCGTCAGGCAGCAAAGCCTCCGCCGTGATTGAGGAGTCCTGAACCCGCGAGCGGGGATCGTTCTTGATGACGTTGAAGTGCGGCTCATCGGTGACGTTGATTTTGAAGGCCTGAACCTCGTCCTTCTCCGACACCGTCACGACGATGCAGTACGCCTGCTTGACGGCTTCCGGGACGCGTCCCTTAGCCTTGTCGATGTTGATGTCCAGGGTTTGCTTGCGTACCGGGTCGATGTTGCCATCTTTCTCCTGCTCCCTGAGGTCGATACGAACCTGCTCCCACGCGAGGTAATCGCGCACCCTCGCAGAGGCGACCTCCAGCCCATCCTTCGAAGGCGTCAGGAGTAGGACCGCGTTTCGATAGACACGCGGCTTCTCGGGTCTGGTGGTCTCGTCCAGGTAGCGCTTGGCATCGGGACTCGGCTTACCGGAATCGGAGACAGCTTTGGGCGCAAGCACGGCGAAGTGAAACTGGTTGTCGTCCTCGATGTCACGAGGACTAATTGGCAACGTATGCACGCGAACCCCGGTGGCGGAGGCTCCGGTCGTGAGAGACTTCACCTTGCCGATCTCTTCCAGCAAGCGGGCGCGCACCACGCCGTCGGAAACGCGGCCCGCAGCGACCGCGTGCATCTGTGTGAGGTTGGGGCGATTCCCCAGACGCCAAGTGGACGGCATCTGATTGTCGCCGGCGGCAGTGTACTGGTCGTCCAACCAGAAACTCGCCTGAGCCCAGCGGATCAGCCCCTTCTCCAGCTCGATCCGGTCGGAACGGGTTACGCCCAGCAGAACGAGCAGGTCGCGTGACCTAGCGCTCTGGCCGATAGGCTGTGAATGCAGGAACGTAGCAACGACGGCCTGTTCGACTTCCCGCAACCGAAGGCCCACGGAATCGCGCTGGATGTCACGGGCGCGGCCGAGCTCGCCTTCGATGATTCCCGTCCATGCCTGCTTCTTGCCCTCGTGCTCCTCCGTGTCCGCCACGGTCACCAGCTCGCGCAGGGCCTCCGATAGGCCATCCCGGTTGGGCGCATTGAGGAGAATGCCCGATCCCACGAGAGGTGTGGTATCCCAGTTCTCTGCCTCGCGCAGAGCCAGCGCAAAGGTACGCAAGACCCCTCGGGCCTTTTGGAAACGATCCAACTGGGTCCACTTCGTGTAGAAAATCTCCGTCAGGTCCGGATGGAACGGATAGCTCTTCAGGTAACGTTCCTCGGCGTCCCCCTCCTGCTTCTGCGTCTGCTCGTCGATGTCGAAGATGCCCTTGAGCGCCGCTTGGACGTGGGGTCGGAACGCGTCCCGATCCTTGATCGTTTCAGGGGTAAAAAAGCGCCGCCGCAGCAACTCGGCCACGTCTTCCTTCACGACGGGCTCCACCGCCTCTTCGCGCTGGCGCTGGAAGATGTCGTAGAGATCGCCTTGCAGTTGCCGACCGAAGTTGTCGCTCTTCGCCGGATCACTGGCCAGCAGCGACGCGACGACGCAGCAACGATCTACTTTGGTGGCGGCCTGGGTGAGATACTGAAAGAAGTTGTCAAGACGATCCTTCCACTTGGCGTCCCCCGCGACCTTTTCTCGGGCGTACATCAGCACTTCGTCGATCAGAATCAGGACGCTCAGCTTGTTCTTGGGGGGAAGCTCCAGCAACTTCGTCAACAGGTTCTCAGCCGGTGCGCTCTCGCGTTCTTCAGCCTTGTTGTCCGCGTGAAGCACCTTCAGGCCATCGTTGCCCGCTATCTGGTAGGCCAGCACACTCCATGGCTGCTTGAGGGAGCGCACCTTGCCGGCCGGACCGCGCACCTCCATGCCCTTTTCGACGTCCAGCTTGTCGAAGCAGAGACCAGCCACTCGCGCCTTGGGCGGCGTCTGGCCGATGGCCTCGATAAACTCGGTCACGGCGGGCAGTTTCGGCAGCCTGGCAGGATCGGTAACTAGATGCCGCAGAGCAATCAGCGTGTGAGTCTTACCGCCGCCGTAGGTCAGTTCGAGCTGGCGCACAGCCTTATCGTTCTTGCCCGCCACGCGCAGAATCACGTCTCGCACCAATCGGCGCAGATTGTACGTCGGGAAGGTGAGGGCGAAGAACTTCTCCGGATCCTCATAGACCGGCTGCTTGCCACTTTGCATGAGAACCTCGTAAAGGTCGGCGGCGAACATGTGGAGCGGAAGCTCGCCGGACCGCAGGTCTTCCCGCAACTTCACGACTTCGTGCCAGCACTTCCAGTGCAGTTTTGTCATAATGTGGCTCCTCTCCCGACGACGCGGGTCGGTTAGTTCTCCTTGCTGAACGCCAACGTCGTCTGGCGCTCTTCCGGCTTGGCTCCCTTGGCCTGAACGTGGTTGCTCAAGGATTCGAGCAGAGTCCGCTCGTCGCTGCCTGCAGGCGAAAGCTCGATCAACGACTGCAGAAGCCGCCTGAAGAACTCCTGCCGCCGCAGACCATGGTCGTCCAGGTACTCGTCGACCTTCAGGACGTCACCCGCCCGCCAGAGATGCATCAGCCGGTGGATGCGGTCGATGAGCGGCACGGGCTGGCCGCCGGGTGCCTCGTAGCCCATGCTCTTGTACTTGCGCTGCGCCCAGGTTTTGAGCTTCACTTTGCTGCCGGAATCCGACACCTCGTCCGGGTCAGCCTCGGCGTCCGGATCAACTTTTTCGTCCTCATCATCCTGATCTTGGCTGCCGCCGCTGGCGCCGGAGCGAACGAGGATATCCCAGGTCGATTCCAGGTCCCTGTCCGATACCCCGCAGGCCGTGGCGTAAAGGATGCACGCGCCGTAGGGCGCCTCTTCCAGGCCGAAGTCGTGGCGGTGGAGTAGGTAGTAGGATGTGGCTGCATCCATGCGGTCGGCGGCAGCAGGATCGGCACCGTGGCCGTCCCCGGTAAGGGCCTGGCCAACCACGAAATCGACCACCATGCGGCGGACGTTCGAAAGGAATTCGCCAACCTCCATCGTCTTGCCCGCCTCGTTGGCCTTCTTGACAATGGGGTGCTTGCTGTAGGCCTCGAGCGCCGGGCCGGTCGCGGTCCACACGAAGTCAGGCCCACGAATCCCGGCGTCCCAGAATTCGTGCAGCTTCTCGCGGATGTTCCGACGCATTTCCTCCAGGACATGGTTGTCCCAGCCCGGGCGGGCCGTGTCCGGGCGTTTCTTGCACACCAGCCAGATCGAGGAGGCCAACGCTGCTGAATTGAAGGAGCGCATCCGCGTCTGCCTCTCCGTTTGGATTGGCCATGATCCGTCTACGATGAAACCCGCACGGATTACGGCGGCTACAAGGACCTCCCACGCATCCGGTTGCTTACTCGCAAAAACGAGCACCATTCGACCATCATCCTTCAAGTTGACCCGGCAGCGGCGGAATGCTGAACACATGCCATCTTCATAGGCCTTCTTCGACTGGGCGGCATCGCCTTCAAACCTCGTCATGTCATCGACAAGCTCACCGTCAGCTTCATCCTTGTTCCATTTCGGCCCATTGGGATTCGTGAATGCCGCATCGATTTCAGGGGATAAGGACGCAGCAGATCTTCTTAGCCAAATATGAAAAAAGTCCATTAGGTCGGAGTAGCCGATCGCGTTGTAATACGGTGGATCGGTAACGATGGCGTCGAACTGGTCAGGATACTCGAACTTGAGCACTGACCGGTTGAACACGTGGGGTTTCCCGTGTGATGCAGCATCAAGAGTATGGTCGAAGACACGGGAGACCCAATCGAGCGCGCTTACAAAGCTACCACTGGCATCCACCAGCGGGTTGCCTTCGGCGAAGTCCCATACCAACGGGAGTGCGTACCGAACGAATGTGTGCCCAAGGAACTCGCCGCCAGGAGCCCATGTGACAAGCTTGCTTTGGAAATCAGCGAGCCTACTCATTGCGCAGCACAACGCTGCAATCGTTGAAACCGTCCACTCGTCCGATGGGCTCGTACTCCGAAGCACCTTTGTCGCGCCGTGGATTGAACGGATCAGGTGGGCAAAAGTGGCCATTTGACGCGGCGAAAACACCCGACTCCACTCGGTGATTCCATGTGCGACGATGTTAAAACCGTAGCTCGAGCCCTGACCAGTCCGAAGAATCTGCTCCTTAATCAGCCCATGGGGCACACCCGTGAACATTTTCAGGAGGTGCTGGTCGATTTCCCCCGCCACCTGGATCTCATGGGCAGTCGGTAGCCGGTATTCCTTTTCGCTGGTTCCTTGCACAGCAACTGCTGTCATTACCGCGCCCACTTCGCGTGCACGATTGCAGAGACGGATGTCTTCCATCGTCATAATCGTGGGGCAGCAAGGGCATTTCGCACCTGCACGACTCATCGTACCCGCACCGAGGCGCTTATCGTGTTTCTGCCTCTGCGCTGCATTGCCGCCCTTCACCTGAACATCGTTCTCGATGCCGAAGATAACACCCGTCTTCTCCGTTCTCGGCTCCATCGTCAGGAGCACGCGCTTGTTGGTTTTCTTGCAGAGCCAGCGGGTCTTGAGCAGGGGCACCGTCGCGCGGCAGTTCTTGCAGGTCACCGTCTGGGCCCATAGGTACGCCACGGTGGGCTTGGCTACCCAGCGCGGATTCTTCTTGTCGGCTAGGTATTCCTTGCTGAATTGGGCGTTGAGCGTGTCGATGTCCGCCACGCCGTTGTCTTTGATCGGCACGAGACGCATCGGATGCCTCTCGTAGGCCCTACCCGGCTTGATCGGCTCGAAGTTCGCATAGGTCGCGTAGAACTTGGCCAAATCCTGCCGCGCACGGTCGAGCACCCACTTGCCCCAAGCGCGCACGTGCCAAGCCAGGTCGGCTTCGGGCTCCTGCCCCGAGTCGGACTTGGCGCTCAGGAACAGATCGTTGCGAAACTCCTGCGCCTGCTTCTTTGTTCGCTTCGTCTTCCCGACCAGTCCAGGATGCGCCTTGTAGAAGGCCGCCATGAACTCCTCGTCCTCGAGGACGAACTCCGGGAGAGGATGGGTCTTGCCGGCCAGTCTTTGGGGATACTCCAGCGTGCACTTGAGGATGAACCAGGCGACCGGGTTGATGTCCACAGCCGTTGTTTCGCAGCCCAGGCGCATGGCTTCGAGCGGGATGGCGCCACCTCCTGCGAAGGGGTCGAGCACTCGCGGCGCTCGTCCGCCGTAGGCCTTGCGAATTTCCTGGCGGAACCATTCCAACTCTTCTTCGTAGAACTCCACTTTGCGACGGTACTCCTCTTTCTTCTTCCTGCCTCCCGAGGTCGGCTCCGAACCCAGCCAGTGGAGGATGCCTCCCTCCGTTTCCTCCTTGATTCGTTCGACCATGCGACCACCCGGCATCTTTTTCTTCTCGATCTTCTGAACCACCTTGCCGCCGATGCGCTCGCAGAGCTTCTGGCGCTCCTCGGGCGTGCCAGGATCAGGCAAAAGCGTGGCGATAAGCGCCGCCCTGGAAGCCGCCAGCGGTCGCCGCGCGGGCCAGATGTGGAGCGTGGAGATGTGCCCGTGCCGCACGTTCTTCTCGTGGACCGAGTCCAGCGAAGCCTGCTTCAGCGGAAACGCGCGTTCGATGAGGCGGGCGTCATCTGCCATTTCTCATACCTCTCCCGCTTCCATAATCTGCGAATGGGCGATCCGAACGCCGCCGACTTTCCGCACCGTCTCCACGATCTGGGTCTTCGTGAACGGGCGGACCAGAAGTTTCTCGAAGGGGTTCTGAACACGGACCATCTGCGGAGTGGATTTGGCGCAGTGATAGACAACGTAAAGCCAGTAGTCGCTTCGGAGGTTGCAGGCGCGAGCCCACTCATTGTCCGTAACCTCAATCTCGCCAGTGCCCGCCCGTCCCTTAACCTCGATGCAGCGACGGTCATTGCTCGGACGCATGGAAAGGACGTCGAAGCCGGGGTGGTCGGGGAGCTCGGTCGCGCGCGCCAGCTCGGGCGTGTGGACGAAGCGGACCTTCGCTCCGGCCGCTTCCTCGAAGGCGCGCACGAGGTCCATCGCGATCTGCTCCACGTCGGCTTGATGCCGCTCGATGTCTGCCTGATCGGTGGACGGGACCACCAGTGCGTGCGCGATGAACTCCACCTTACCGGGCACGATCAGTTCAGGCTCCCGCCGCAAAATCGCCAGAGCTCGGTTCCGGCGCTGAGACAGCGCGCGCTGTTGCTCCCGGATTTCCGAAGGGTGCTGCGCGGCGGCTTTGTTGCCTTCCCGGGCCTTTTGCAAGAGCTTCGCGCGGGCAACGGCGAGCTCGACCTCCTGGAAGTCGAAACCGCGCTTGACGAACGTTTCCCGCTCTCCGAGCGTGTTCAGAAGCAAAGATCTGTTCTCGACGGCCATTGTGGGGGCGAGACGTTCGATCAGGTAGGCTTGAGCCAGGTTGCGGTGATGTTTGGCTTCGACCGCCAGATGCTGGGCTTCGGACGGGAGACCGTGCCCGCCGCGCAGCAGCAGCAGGTGTTCAACAGGGCACAGGGAAATCTCCGCGTCCTCGGCTTGACGAACCCCCACAAGGCGACACTCCACGGTCTCTTCCAGGCCGAGTTCCTCGATTTCGGAGTCCTGCTTGCGCACTACGCTGAGCCTGGCGAGGTGAAAGAGGTAGGGCTTCTTGGCGGTGGGATCGACGAAGACGCCGCCGCGCAGGGCATCCTTCCCGAGCTGACCGCGCACTATCTCTCGGAAGCGTTCGAACACCGGCTCGCCGGGGTGCATCCACACGCACGCACCGCGGTTTTCGGGCCGCAACGTCGACAGGCTCTTGCGCTGGTGGGCCGGGTAGGCCTCGAGCGCTGTCAGTAGGGGGTCAACCGCGCCCTTCTTGCCCGGGCGCAACGCGAAGACACCTCCCAAATCGCCATCCACCTGGATGTTGACCAGGGGCGCGGAGGAAGAGATGAAGCGCCGAACATACCCGGGGAGGAGGCGGAAGAAGATCTCCTGCTCGATGCTCTCCTGCAGGCGAGGAAGTTCCTTCTTCACATCACCACCATCGCCGAATAGGCGGCGCTCACGCTCTGCGAGTGCCTGCACCTGCTCCTTGGTGAGGCGGCCATCGAGTTCCTTGGCGATGGCATCGGGATCGCCGAGCACCGCCATTTCCATGTACGCCTTGATGGACACGTCGGCGAAGATGCGCCCGATGCTGTCGTAGACCTTGTCGTTCTTGAGCTGCTTGCGAATCTTCTCCAGCTTGTCGAGCAGCGTCTTCAGAACCCGGCCCTCCCGCGTGGACGGCGCGACAAGGTTTAGGATGATTACCGGGTCGTGCTTCTGGCCGTAGCGGTGGATGCGGCCCATACGCTGTTCCAAGCGGGCCGGGTTCCACGGCACGTCGTAGTTGATCATGATCCAGCAGAACTGAAGGTTGATGCCTTCGGCGGCCGCGTCGGTGCAGACCATGAAGCGTGCGCCGCCCTCGCCGGATGCTTTACGGAACCGTTCGACCTGTTCCTGTCGCTCGGTGTAGTGCATGCCGCCGTGGATCGTGGCGATCTGGTCGGTATAGCCCATGCCGCCGAGGCGACGTACCAGGAAGTTCAGGGTGTCGCGGTGCTCCGTGAAGACGATCAATTTCTCGCCGGTAAACTTGCAGTCGGTTATGACGGTCTGCAGCTTGTCGAATTTGGACTGTTCGAGATCGTTGACACGCTGGGCGAGATCTCGCAGTTGCTTAACCTGCTCCCGTTCCGCTACCAGGTCGGCAAGGGAGGTGGCGATGACGCTCTGCAGCAGCTTCCCCTCGGCCACTTCGTTCTCTTCCTGGCCGTTCTCCGCGCTCTCATCGTCTGCGGTCTTGGACTCCAGGATGTCGTCGTCTTCATCGATTCTGCGTTGAAGATTCTGAAGTTGCTCCATGGTGATCCGGCCAGCTTGGACGTTCCCAATCACCACGTCGAGTTTCTCGATGCGCCGCTCGAACGAGCGGAACAATGCGTAGGTTGAGCTGGCCAGGCGACGTTGAAAAACGCCCATCGCGAGGCGGGCGGCTGACTGGTTCAGGAGCTTGGCCTTGTTGTAGACGCGCTGCAGGTACTCCGTCGTTTTGTCGTACAGCCGCTGTTCGCTCACTTCACCCTGAGTGAGTTTGTAGGCAAGCGTGTCTGCGATGCGCCGCGGATAGAGTGGCTCGCCGGTCAGCTTCACCATCTCTTCCTTAGTCCGGCGGAGGAAGTGCTGCTTCCGATGGTCAGTGGGGAACTGGTCGAACGCCTCCGTGGTAGTCAGCATCTCGGGTTCGAGCAGACGCCAGAGGGCGTAATACGGATAGTCCTTGCCCATGTGGGGCGTCGCCGTTAGCAGAAGCAGGTGATGCGCATGCCACGGCAACCTCCATGCATGGTCGCCTGTGTAGATTCCTGCAATTGCCTCTGCCAAGCGGTAGCGGTCGGTCTTGCGAACGCGGAAGTCAGCGCCCCGGTCACACGAGAGCTTGTGCGCCTCGTCGAAGACCACGATTTCGTACGGTTCGACGTCTTGCTCCTGAAGCCGAGCGAACATGTGGTGCCCGGCCAAGGTGTCCACACTCACGATCAGCCGGTTGCTTGACGGCTCCGTGAAGGGGTTGCCGGTCCGCGCATTGCTACCGCTCACGATGTCGAACTGAAGGTTGAAGAGGGTCGAGAGTTCTCGCTGCCAGTTCCCGACGAGGCCCGCGGGCGGAACGATCAGAACTCGCTTGAGCAGACGTCGCGAGAGCATCTCCCGGATGTAGAGGCCAGTCATGATCGTTTTGCCCGCACCGGCATCGTCGGCCAGCAGGAACCGAAGCCGGGTTTGCTTCAGCATGTGGTCGTAGACGGCGATGCGCTGATGCGGGAGGGGGTCGATGCTGGCTATCTCGGTTGCGAAGGCCGGATTGGCCAGGTGTCCGAACGACAGGCGCTCCCCCTCCACAAGAACCCGGACAACATCCGACCCGGCAGTGAAGTCCAGGATGGGCGGCTTAGCGGTGTACGGCGGAGGTTCGGGTTCAGCAACCTGGTCGGCGTCCTCCTCGCCTACCAACTTCGGGATCTGACTCCACGAGAGCTGGGAGGGGCGGGACTTGCCATTTTCCCAGCGGTTGATTGTCGGAAACGAAACCCCGAGCTTCTCCGCCAGGGCGGCCTGCGTAAGGCCGAGGCGGACCCTAAGGCGTTTGATCTGGGCCGGGTAGTCTTCTCCTGGCAGCTGATCCATCGTGCGCCTTCCTGTCGATTCGACGACTTCTATGTAAGGTATATATCAAATGATAGGTTGTCTATCAAGAGGGTACGCGACAGAAAACTAAGCATTCACCCCCCCTCATCTTGACGCTGGGTGAACGAGTATCAGAACTTACCGCTATTGGCCCACTCGTCACGTGGCGGAATAGGTTCCATGTTGTCCCAGTGTTCGACGATCTTGCCATTCTCGCAGCGGAAGATATCGAACATCGCCAGTTCCTGATTGTTGTAGATACCCTTGGAGTAACTGACCACGTAGTTGCCCTGCCCGATAACCTTGAACAGGTAGTCGTAGTTGAAGTCCTGGGTGGCGAGGAATTGTTTTACCGCATCGAGACCATCCGGCGCGTTGGCATTGTGCTGAATATACTCGTCGGCGATGTATTGACCTACGTTTTCGTGGTTGCCGTTCTGGAACACGTCGACCAGCAGCATGCGCACCAGCGCCTTGTTCTGCTCGGTCTTGTCCATATCGGTTATCTCGAAATCGCCGAGCACCATGTCGTGGCCGGAGGCGGTTTCTTCGCTGTAGGCCGCGATCACATCCCAGTGCTCAACCAGCTTGTCGTTGTTGTCGGTATCGAACAGATCGGTGGTGATCCACTTCGCGCTGCCATTGTCGATGTTCTGGTAGACGTGCACAAACACGTAACTGCCATCTTCGATCGCGCGAATCACGCGGATATCGCGATCGGTGGTGCGCTCGAGGAAGCCCTTGAAGAAATCCTTGAAGCCCTGTGGCCCATCGGCGACGCCGGTACTGTGCTGGATATAGCGGTCGCCGGTGTATTTGTCGACCACTTCCATCTTGCCGTCTCGGATACCCTCAAGATACAGGCCTTTGGCGTTTTCCAGTTTCTGACTCATTGTTTGTTATCCCCCCTATTCAGGTTATTGTAAACGTTTTAGAGATCGAGTAGCAAACGTCACCCGCCTGACTGGCGCGAGAGCAGCAGACGGCTATGGTATCCTCGCACTGCCCCGGCTCAGTACCAAATGCTATGCTCGACCTCGCCGCTGCGGAATTTCACCCCGCACACCTCTTCGCAGCATTTTCGGTCGATATCGACTCCGGCCGCGCCCAGCGCATCGAGCGCCGTCTCATGCTCACCGGCAGCTAGCACCCGCCCGCTGGAGGCAATTTCGATTTCGAAGGCATGGTTGTCGTATTGAGCAGTGTCCGACACCGAGAAATACTCCCGCCAGCCGAGTTCGCTGCCGGTGGTGAATACCGCATCCATGAACGCGGTCCTGCTTCGAGAGCCAGGAGGGGTGTTCTCGTGAGGCCGTGCTCGCAAAAGGCCTCCTGACCTTCATAAACAGAAGCACCTACGCAAGCCCGCCAGGGCTTTCTGTAAATCAAACTGTGCTTCGGTTGGCACAGGTTTTCTTGGCTCCCCAAAGTATTGTTTTAGCCAATTGATTATCTGTAGAGAAATCTCTACTGTGAACGCCGAGCTGGGCGAAGGGTATGTCAAATCAGTGAATTGCCACTTTACTGAGGAAAGCGGCTATTCGTGGGCGCCCAAGTTCAATTTACCCTCAACCTGAAACTACTTGGTTGTTTCGCCTTCCTCGTCAGAAGATGGGTCTTTTTCAAACTGGCGAAAGTGGCCATCCAAGACCATATCAACGAGCGTTATCGCCAATATGTCGGCTACCGTGTTCCTGATTTCGATTACTTCTTTCAGTCTCGTTTCATTCATTACAAATCCTCCAACAAGTCTTTCGACCCGATTTGGGAGGAAAGAGGGCTCGATAAAGCAATTAAATCAAGGGATTATTGAAGCACGGTCGAACTATTCAGGATTTCAGTTGGCTCAATCTCAGCTCGTCAAAACGGCAGCAGATTCATAGGTTAGGAGACGCAAATTAACTTTTGCATATAACCGCCTATGCGAGTATATGGTTATGTAGTAAGTGAGAGGAGCCCCCCCAATGAGAGTGTACGCTGATATTTTCAAAGCCCTGGCAGACGAAACCCGCCTGACCATCATGGCTCTTCTGCTCAGACATGGAGAGCTTTGTGTTTGTGATGTCATGGCGGTCCTCCAAATATCGCAATCCAAAGCATCCCGGCATCTGCGCTATCTCAAGAATGCGGGGCTACTGGATGACCGACGCGAGGGCATCTGGGTTTACTACATGATTGCATCCAATCCCGGTGAAGAACCAGGACGAGTTCTGCAATCGATTGACGAACTGGTTTCATCGCTTCTCACCGATGAGATCGAATCGCGTTTGAGTGAATGGCTGGAAAAAAATCGGATGGCGTGACTTCATGCGAAGCCGCGCTTTGCAAATAAGTTGAAGGAGTAATCGGATGGCAACCACCGAAGCATGTATTACCAAAGAACCTAAAGGACTCGGGTTCTTCGAACGCTATCTGACCGTTTGGGTCATCTTGTGCATACTTATCGGCATCGGATTGGGAAAACTGGCTCCCTCGGTGGCCCAATATCTCGACGGACTTTCGGTTAACGTGGGTGGCGCTCCGGTAATCTCCATTCCCATCGCTATCTGCCTGTTCTTCATGATGTACCCCATCATGGTTAAAATTGACTTCACCGAGGTCCTCCAAGCCGGAAAAAACCTAAAACCCGTAGGACTGACCCTTTTCATCAACTGGGCGATCAAGCCGTTTACGATGTACGCCATCTCGGTATTCTTTTTGGGAACCCTTTTCCTTGGCTTCATCGGTGCAGACGCAGTGGATCTGGTCAAAATGCCTTTGGGACTCGGCCTCAATGTCGGAGACACCCATGGCGTAGGAACGGTTGTTCTACACAATGGCGTCAAAATGCTTCAGGTCCCCTTGTGGCGCTCCTATTTGGCTGGTTGCATCCTTTTGGGAATTGCTCCCTGCACCGCGATGGTCCTGGTTTGGGGATTTCTCGCTCGGGGAAATGACGGTCACACCTTGGTGATGGTGGCCATCAACTCCTTGACCATGTTGTTTCTCTATGGCCCGCTCGGTGGATTTCTTCTCGGTGTAGGAAGATTGCCGGTTCCGTGGCAAGCGCTTCTACTATCCATCGGCGTTTACGTCGCGCTTCCTCTCGTCGCCGGGTACTTCTCACGAAAGCTGATCATCAAAATCAGGGGCGAGGATTGGTTCAAAACTAAATTCTTACACATCCTGAGCCCTGTTACCATTACTGCACTTCTCGCTACGTTGGTCCTCCTTTTTTCGTTCAAAGGTGATGTCATCCTAGATAATCCGCTCACCATCGTATGGATTGCGGTGCCATTATTTATCCAGACCGTGCTCATCTTCGGTCTGGGATATATTCTAGCCAAATTGCTGAAGTTGAAATACGAGGATGCAGCGCCATCGGCGATGATTGGCGCCTCAAACCATTTCGAGGTTGCTATCGCCACGGCAACCATATTGTTCGGGCTTTCGTCCGGCGCGTCGTTGGCTACTGTCGTTGGGGTTCTCATCGAGGTGCCGGTCATGTTGATGCTGGTACGCATTTGCCTAAAGACCACGGGGTGGTTCGGCCCGAAAACTTCTCTGCAACCTGAAAACTAGAAGCAAGGTGAATCATGGATATACAATTTTTATATTTTGACGGATGCCCCAATTTGGACGCGCGACCGCCGAAGCACTGGCTCGAATGGGGGTCACGGTGCTGGCCTGTGGACGAGACATCGCGAGGTTTGAAGAAACAGTCAGATCGATCCGTGCATCGACGGGAAACGACAGCGTTGCGACCTTTGTTGCGGACTTCTCGCATTCTCCGATGTTCGTGATCTCGCTGCGGCCATAGCTGATAGCACCGACAGTCTTGATGTGCTCATCAACAACGCAGGGATCGGAGTTGACCGCAGGATCGAGATCGTAGATGGGTTTGAGCTGAACTTCGCCGTGAATTATCTCGCACCGTTCGTCCTGAGCACCGAACTTCAGCCTCTCCTTGAGGCCTCCGCGCCGTCGCGCGTGGTGACTGTCTCTTCTGCGATGCATGCATCGGTCAAGCCCCTGGACCCCGACGATCTGCAAAGCGCCAACCATTTCAAATGGGACAAAGCATACAACCGTGCCAAACTGGCAAGCATACTGTTCTTTAACGAATTTACCCGCCGCCTGGAAGGAACGGGCGTCACGTCCAACTCTCTGCATCCGGGAGCGGCCGCCACTAACTTCGGTGGCGACGGTGACCTCACGGAATTCACCGCGGTCATGCTCCGCATCATGAGGTGGTTCCTTCCTGGGCCCGAGGCGGGCGCACAGACGTCGATCTACCTAGCGACTGCCCCCGGGTTAGAACAGGTCAACGGTCGGCATTTCGAAAAACTGGCCCAAAAGGCGCCGAGTGAGCTTGCCCAGGATGAAGAGCTGGCGAAGAAGCTGTGGCAAAAATCGAAGCAATGATCGCTGACTTCACGACGATTTCTTGAGGAAAAAACCCCACATATGATATGAAGAAGGCACGAGAAACAGACACCGAGCAAGGTGGCTCGAACAACCCAACGACGGGTGATACTAGGACAGCTGTTCTTGATGCCCTTCATCAAGACATCAGCACGAATGCTGCGAAGAACTGATCCAGGCGTCGCTTCCTTGGCGTGGCCGCCTCAGTCAGGGGAGTGCTCGCGGGCGGAAGTCTCGGATGCAAGATAAGGAGCGCCTCAACATGTCAGCCTCAAGCAACCAAAGCAAGCAAGCCGACCGACTGCCGACCCTCTACATCCCGCACGGAGGCGGTCCGTGCTTCTTCATGGAATGGACGATGGGTCCGCCGGACACCTGGGACAGGATGCGAGCATCGTTACAAGAGATGGGTCGCCGTTTCGAGGATGTTTCCACCCTGCTCGTTGTATCAGCCCACTGGGAAACATCCGGCGTTACCGTCCAGACCGGAGTGCGACCACCACTGCTCTATGACTATTATGGCTTCCCGCAGCATACCTACGAACTGACCTGGCCGGCGTCCGGCGCTCCAGAGGTGGCCGGTCGAGCCCTCGACCTGCTGCTTGCCGCCGGGATCGATGCTCACGAAGACCGGAAACGCGGCTTTGACCACGGCACCTTCGTGCCGCTCAAGGTCGCGTTCCCCGAGGCGCACATCCCCACCTTTCAGGTGTCTCTCAAGCGCGGGCTGGACGCAGCTGAGCCACCGAAACAGAATTTGCCTTGCTCAAATTGCTGTCGGCAACCAACTCGGTGCCGGTGTTCATCGACGAATACAAGCCCTTCGATATGCCCAGATACAGGCGCAACACCCTGCATGCTACATGCGGCGGCTCTATACCGGTGAAGTTGAAGAACGTGGGCGTGCCGATCAGAGCATCGTCACCTATCGATTGGGCGCACCCCTTTGCATCGCTGGCGAAACCAGACCCATCGAACCGGCACTGGTAGGGCGGATCATCACCGCCAACCCGGACAAGGACGAGCTGCTCAGAAATCCCATCCATGCCCAAGCCTTCAAACGGGTTTGGTCGGTGAATCCGGCACTGCTTTCTGCAGGTATCGTTCGTTCTTTGTTGGGCAGAGACACCGAGGTGGATTTGGAACTGGCTACACAGGTGACCAATCGTCTGCTGGCCGGAAGAGAGGTGCCGTTTCGGGTGCGGGATAACATCACGGTGATGGTGCTAGGGCTGCATTGCTTCGAAGAGTATGCGACGAGCCTCGGCATCACTCTGCCAGAACTTCAGGTGGACCGCGCTGTGGAAGGTCTGCTCGAAGACCTTTTGGAAAGCGGTGGCACGGCAGTGAAGACCGGTCTTGACTATTTCATCGAAGAACTCTCGGTGATGGCCGTAGCCGGAACCCTCAAGCACGGACGCCATTATGTTTACAAAGATGGTCTGCTGGCTCTCCATTTTCCGTCGTGCCATGCCGCCTTTGCCGAACACTGCAAGCGCACGGGTTTCGAAGGCGAGGTGCCGGATCGCAAAGCCCTGCGCCGCCAGCTCATCGAAAACGTTCGGCGCGGTGGGTATATCAAGGAGCTTGATGCAAGGGTCAGTTTCGGTAGCGAACGACGCCGTGCAGTGAATGTCGACTTGGATATCGCCAAGCAAACCCTCGAGGTCGATGATTTCCCCCAAGATGAGCCGGACAAGGAATATCGCGGTCAATGGGGGTGGCAGCATGACTGATTCCGTTTGCCAATCGTCAGTGAGCCAACCTGCTGAAAACAGTGCTCTATTTCCCTTGTCTTTGTTGAAAAAGAACGCCTCCATGGACTCTGAGAGCGGGCCGGTTAACGGCCTAAAAAATGGAAAACCAAAGAGTGCACGGAGGTCAACCATGCCCAAAAGCACACAAAGAAAGACGGCATCGCCCAAAGAGCTGGCTGAAATAACTGCGCAGCTTGCGGCTCTTCAAAATCTTGTGGTGTCGGAGCTGAGAGAAAAATATTTCGAAGTGTTCGGCGAACCGACGCGGTCGCGAAACAAGGATTACCTGCGCAAAAAAATCGCCTGGAGGATTCAAGAGCTGGCGGAAGGCGGTCTATCAAAGAGGGCCCAAGACCAAATAGAAAAGCTGGCAGCGGATGCTCCTGCTCGATGGAGAAGGCCACGAGGAACGCCAAAGGTCGTACCTTTTTCTGAAGAGCAAGAACCACAGAGTGATCCGCGCTTACCGGATGTTGGCGAGGTAATCACTCGCACATTCAAAGGGTCAGAACACGAGGTCACAGTCCTCGACGTTGGTTTTCAATATCGCGGCAAAACTTTTCCGAGCCTATCGAAGATCGCCCGGAAGATCACCGGTACGAACTGGAACGGCTTTCTCTTCTTTGGGCTTCAGAAACGAAAGAAGCAAAACGACGAGGAGGTGGCCTCATGAGCGACGTTCAATTTTTTCAGACGCGCATGGGCCGGACCTTTTACGAACACACAATGCCCGAGCTGGTGCGTGAGATCAGAAAGCTCAACGAGCTGCTGCAAAAGCTGGTCGAATCTTCTTTAGAGGAAAAAGGAATCGATGAGCCAGCCGGGGTCGGAGGACGGATGAATGAAGAGAAGTAGAAAAAATCCAAAGGGCCAGTTCCCGAAACCAAGCGATGCGTCATCTACACCCGAAAATCGACGGCCATCGGACTGGAGCAGGAATTTAATTCTCTCGACGCTCAACGTGAGGCATGCGAGAGCTACATCAACACGCGTCTTCAAGATGGTTGGCAAATTGTGCCCGAGCAGTATGACGACGGTGGGTTCACTGGAGCGAATACCGAACGTCCCGCTTTTCAAAAACTCCTGAGTGACATCGACGCCGGGAAAATCGATATCGTCCTCGTCTACAAGGTGGACCGGCTATCACGCTCGCTTCTCGACTTCGCCAAGGTCATGGATCGCTTCAATCAAAAAGGTATTGCCTTTGTGAGCGTGACCCAGAAATTCTCCACCGCAGACGCCATGGGGAGGCTTACGCTTAACATGCTTATGAGCTTTGCCGAATTCGAGCGCGAGATGATCGGTGAAAGAACGAGAGACAAAATCGCCGCCGCCCGCCGCAAAGGCAAATGGACCGGAGGGCAGGTGCCCCTTGGTTACGATGTGCAGGATAAGAAACTGGTCATCAATGATCTGGAAGCAGTGGTGGTGCATGAGATCTTCGACCTGTATGATCAGCACCAATCGGCACTGGCAGTGGCAAAGGAACTCAACAACAAAGGCCGCAGGACAAAATCCTATCAAGCCAGAAACGGCAGAACCAGCGGCAACCAAAAATGGGGAAAGGATGCCGTTCTCCGCATTCTGAAAAACGGCGTCTACGCTGGCTACATGCCCTATGGCGACGAACTCCACGAGGCGGAACACGAAGCCATCATTGACAGAGAGCGATTCATGAAAATCGGGTCGCTGTTGGATGGCAACAAGAAAAATGGCCATCGTCATGGGAATAACCCGGATTGTCTTCTTCGGGGAATTCTGCGCTGTCAGTGCAACGCTGCAATGACGCCAGCATCGACAAGAAAAAAGGGGAAAGTCTACCGCTACTATCGATGTGTTCAGCGAGACAAAAAAGGAACCAAGGTTTGCGATGTCCGCCAGATCCCTGCCCAAGCCATCGAGGATTTCGTGGTGGACCGAATTCGGGAAGCAGCGCTTGGCGGCAAGCTCGCCCAAAAGGTAGGCAAGAGTTTTCAGGCGGCCATTGATGGAAAACGTAAAAGCCTGGATATCGAGCGGCGAGATCTACCACAAGAAATAGCCAAACTGTCTGATACCGGTCGCCGCCTTGTCGATAAGGTTACGGAGATGGATGGTGTTGCATCGAAGCTGCTCGAAGACCGCATCAATCAAGTCGGAAGTAGGCTCGGCCAAGCTGAAAGCCGGTTGATGCAGGTCGAGCGGGGTTTGGCCGAATTGGATCGGATAGAAGCCGAAACTAAATGGGTTACCCAGGCCATCGAGCATTTCGACGCTGTCTGGGAAACCATGACGCCCATGAATCGCATTCGCCTTGTCGGCGTCCTGGTGAAGTCGGTCAGAATTAACGAGAAGGACGATACCGTTACCGCCACGCTTACTGACATCTGCTTGCCGGAAATCAAGGTCAATGCTGTTTCTCCACCGAGGATGAAACCGTCTGGCGCGACGATGGAGGCGTCATTATGAGTACCGCTGCGGCAAAGAAGAAGGAGGAGGCCGCTGGGACTGTCGTTTTCAAAAGCTCGATCCACAGAATCCGCCGTGGCAACGGGCATGAGTTTTCCTCCGATGCGCCATCTCAACCTCGGGCCCCGGTCAGAAAACCGGCCCGCGTAGCCCGCATGCTCGCTTTTGCCCACAAACTTCAAGAAGCTATCGACAACGGCGAATATACCGATCGTGCCGATGCCGCCAGAAAACTTGGCCTGACCCGGGCTCGTGTCTCTCAACTTCTGGACCTCCTTATGTTGGCCCCTGATATCCAAGAGAAGATTCTTTTCATTGAACGGGTGGATGGGATCGAGCCGACCAGCGAGCGGGCACTCAGGAAGATAGTCACGGTGGAATATTGGGAGAGGCAGCGATTTCAACTCCAAGTATGGAATTTCTGATGAATGATTTTACCCGTGCATAAATGTAATTGGCAATAATCGGCTCAAATCGGCAAAGACCGTTTGACATAGATTAAAAAACAAACTAGCTTGTCAAAGTTGCTCTGGTTTTCCTTTTAGGAAAATGTGCATGCTTTAACCGGCTGTTCATTTTTTTAGACGGGTAAACCCTTTCCAGTTGGAGTCTGAAATGGACGAGATGGAAGACCGTTGGTTGTCGATAAACGAGATTTGCAAACATCTCGGTGTGAGTAATGACACCGTGTACAAGTGGATAGACAAGCACGGTATGCCTGCTCACTGCATGGGGCGACTTTGGAAATTCAAAAAGGATGAAGTGGATGAGTGGGTTAAAACTGGGGGCGCAACTTCTGGAAACGCGACAATTGCAGGCAGCGATAAAGAAACGGCAAAAAAAATGAAAAGCATGGCACAAATGACTATTGGTAGTGTAATTAACAAGACCATTGAGCATCACAATGACAGAAATATTATGGATTATATCGAAGGTGATAATATACAGCCACTACTGCTAAAAGGTGATGCGGCCATTGTTCTAAAGAAGTTCCCTGATGCATGTATTGATATGTGCATGACCAGTCCACCGTATTGGGGTCAACGGCAATACAGCGAAGAGGGTATCGGTTTAGAAACTGATTTCCAGCAATATCTTGAGTCGCTTTTAGTGGTTTTTGGAGAGGTCAAACGAGTTCTGAAACCCAGTGGTTCGTTTTGGTTAAATATTGGCGATACATATGTGAACAAGGGGCTTTTGGGTATGCCGTGGAGGGTAGCTATTGCCCTTACAGATAAACAGAATTGGATACTTAGAAATGATGTAATATGGCACAAAATCAAGGGAGCACCTGATAACTCAAAGGACAAACTTCGCAATATTCATGAACATGTCTTCCATTTTGTGAAAGAAAAGCGAAATTATTTTTATGATGTTGACATCATAAGGAGCACTCCGAAGAAAACCAAAGTTCGTAACGGTGCAGTCGTTTCCGCTACCGGCGTAATGGGTGTTCGTTATAGACGCCAGATTGAGTTATCTGAAGACTTGAACATAGATGAAAAAAGAGACGCAATGGCTGCTTTAGAATCAGTTTTGGCCGATGTTGCTGCAGGGAAAATTGCTGATTTTCGGATGGTTATCCGAGGAAGGCAACGTACAACACATTCGGACTCCTCAAAAGTTTCAGGTAGAGCAAGAGAGCTTGAAGAACGAGGATATTACTTTCTAAAATATCATCCCGAGGGCGCAAAACCCAGTGACGTTTGGGAGATAATTCCTGAAGACACGCAGAAACGTCAAAATCATTTTGCTCCCTATCCACAAGATTTATGTCGAATACCTATTTTGGCCACCTGTCCGTCTGGTGGAACCGTTCTAGATCCATTCTGCGGTACTGGCACTACAATGCTTGTTGCAAGTACAAGTGGAAGAAAGTCAATTGGAATTGATTTGGCCCCAGATTATATCGACCTCGCCAAAGAACGTTCAATGGAGGTTTTTTGATGTCAAGGGTACTTGAACCATTTGGAGAGTCGACTCAAAAAAAAGAGGGCGTGATCTGGAAAAAAGTTATTGAAGAACAGCAGTGTCCTTTTTCAGGAAAAGCGTGTTTTAAAGTTAGGAAAAGTGAGCCAGGAATAGCCATCGGAACTTGCACTGTTGATTATGGTAAAATACCGGCACCGATTGTCATTTGCCCGAACAGACTCCTTGAGCGAAATAAAGTTTTTGTAGATTGTCTACATCTCCTTTCTACCCATCAGCCTGGAAATGAATTGCATATTGTACCGGAAATCTCTGTTCCAGGGGGAAGTATAGATTATGTATTAGCATCGGTGAGGCGTTCCAAGGTAATAGATTTTGTTGGCATTGAATTTCAGACATTGGATACAACCGGAACAGTTTGGCCAGAGAGACAGAGATTTTTACGTAGCGTTGGTCTGACTGTTTCAAATGCCGATCATGACTCTAAAAAGCCCTTCGGAATGAATTGGAAAATGACCGCAAAAACCATCTTAGTTCAATTGCATCATAAAATCGGCACATTTGAGCACTTAAATCGTAGACTTGTCCTCATTCTTCAGGATTGCTTATTGAACTATATGCAACGTGAATTCCAATTTGGACATTTGGAGAATCCTGCTCGCAATGGTGATTCCATGCATTTTCACGCGTATTCATTGGGAAAGGATAACAACGCATTTCGTGTTTCATTGGATCATCGGATAAGTACTGACATTGCCGGTTTGGCAACAGCACTCGGTCTGCAGGCTGAAGCCAATATTGAATTCGAAGAAATTGCTCGGACACTAGAAAGCAAAATTTCTGATGCAACCCTTTTGCAATTAAGCTGATTGATGAAAGATATGAGAACGAAAAGCGAAAATTCGGAGCTGCTACTGGGTGCGATACGAACTGGTACCGAAAAATCGAAGGGATATATCAATGAGATCTTTCTGGCTAGAATGGAAAAACGACTGAAGTTGCAACAGATGTGGCGGAAGGAATAATGACATCGAGCACAAAGCCACTTCCGACGCCTTCGAATCCAGTGGCCGTGGCCTCGGACACGGTTGTCGCTGGCCCCGCAATTCCTGCGCTAGATCGCATCAAGCTCTTCAATTGCGACGAATGGGAGTACTTTGTTCTCGAGTGGGCTGACTCGCTTCGGTCAACATACAGCCAAGTCGAACGATGCGGGAGTTCTGGCGACATGGGTCGCGATGTAATCGCGTTCGACATTAATGATTCGAGAGTCTGGGACAATTTTCAGTGTAAACACTATGACCACGCTCTACGACCGACTGATATATGGATTGAACTAGCCAAGCTCGCTTACTACACACAGCTAGGCGAATACACAGTCCCTCGAGCATACGCATTCGTTGCGCCATACGGGGCAGGCACAAAGTTGTCAAACCTGCTTAGGAAACCTGAAGAGCTGCGACAGGGTCTGAAAGATAACTGGGATGGCTATTGCAAGACATACATCACATCTACGCAGGAAGTTAAGCTCGAAGGGGATCTTCTCGCACATGTAGATGGCATGGATTTTAGCATTTTCTCCGCGATCCCCCCGTTGCGCTTAATCGATGCCCATGCCCAGACACGTTGGCACATAGCCCGCTTTGGCGGAGGGCTGCCTCCACGACCAGAGGTACCGTTGCCACCGGTGGTTCCAGATGAAAACGAAGCTGGGTACATCGAGCAGCTCTGGGAGGCATATGCAGACCACTTAAATGTCGAAGTGAACTGTGTTGACGACCTGGGTGATCGAACTGATCTTGTCGAACATCTTAGCGACTCACGAGTAGAGTTTTTCAGCGCTGAGGCACTTCGTACTTTTTCGAGAGATACTCTACCGCCAAGAGAATTTGAAAAACTCCAAGATGAGGTCCACAGCGGAGTAAAGGATGAAGTGCGCGCACCCCATAATGATGGCTATGCTCGAGCGCTCGCAGTCGTCAAAACGGCTCGTGCTCTTCAGTTGACAAGCCATCCTCTCGTATCAAAGGTTTCTGTACGTGACCGTGGTGGAATTTGTCATCAACTCGCAAACGATGGTCGGGTAAAATGGGTGGGGAGAAAATGAGTCACGATCAAACAATCACCCTATTCAACGGTCCTATTGAAATGGGGCTTCGTTGTTTGGCTATTCTTAATGAAGCATACCCCGCGAAATACTCCCTCCAGAAGCTCGTTGTTTTCGATTACCTTGCGGTCCACTCCGATGATGCACCTGGAGGCCCAATAGGATTGCATCCACAGACGCCAAACCGAAGCGGTGAGCTGCTTGTTCGCCGTGAGACGATTAACCAGGGATTGATGCTTTATCAAAGTCGAGAGTTACTCGAGCGCAGGTTCGATCCAAATGGTGTATATTTCGTCGCGACTGACCGGTCGGGTGGATTTCTTGATGCTCTAGATTCGGAATATGCCTATGCACTCCGACAGCGAGCGTGCTGGGTGGTTCAAAGCTTTGGCGAATTAACCGATGAGGAACTCCAGGAATTTATCACTGAGCACATTGGCGTTTGGGGTGCTGAGTTTGAGTGGTCCTCGGTTCTTTGGGAAGAGGGGGAGGCATGACGACGACCACTACAAGCTCCAATGGTTTTACACTGAAACAGCTTTGCCTAACGGGTAAGGGAGCGCCCAAAGCGGAAATCACTTTTGAACTTGGGCTGAACGTGGTTGTTGGCCCGTCAGATACCGGTAAAACTTTCATCACGCAGTGTATCGATTTCATGCTGGGCGCTAGCACACCTCCGAAGAGTATTCCGGAAGTTGATGGGTATGATACCGCCTACCTCGAATTGGAGACTGCAACCGGAGAAACGCTGGTCCTCCAGCGGAGTCTCAGCGGTGGTGCTTTTCTTCTCTCTCGTGGCGGCGAAACCTTTACGCTAAAGGAAGTACACGAGGCAGAAAATGAAGATACTGTCTCACATTTTTTTCTTTCCCTGACTGGCTTCTCTGGCCAGAAAGTACGGACCAATGCTCGCGGTGGAACTCGAACTGTCAGTTTTCGCGATATCGCCCATCTGATCGTGGTCGGAGAAGAGGATGTGATTACAGAGCGCTCTCCGATTCTCTCTGGTCAGTATACATCCAAGACTGCAGAAACTTCGGTGTTCAGACTGCTGCTTACTGGGCACGATGATTCATCGCTCATAGAGCAGGATGAAACCAAGGTTGCCAAGGGGAAGCAGGAGGGCAAAAAGGAGCTGCTCGAAGAGTTGCTGGCCAAGAACAAGAGTGAGATCGCTGAACTCAAGCCAGAAGACATCACACCTGAAAGCCTCGATGGGGTTCTTGGCGAAACCGAGGCCGCTATCGAAGAATTGAACAACGCGCTGACAGCAGAACGCGCATCTGCGTCCAACCTCGAATCGGAGCGAAAATCAGCCTGGCAATCCCTTCGACAGGTCGAGTCCCGTGCTGCCGTCAGTGTCGAGCTTCAGCACCGATTCGAACTTCTTCAGGAACAGTATGCATCTGACCTGCGCCGTCTTGAAGCGATTGGGGAAGCTGGTGTGCGATTGGCTCAGATGACCGAAGAACGATGTCCAGTCTGCGGTGCTATTGCAGAACATCATGATGAGAAGCATCGTCTCGCGTATGCGCAGCCCGAAGACGTTGCGGTAGCGTGCGGTGCCGAAGCGGAAAAGCTGCAACTGCTGGTGCGCGAGCTTTCGGTGACGATATCTTCCAACAATCAGGAGTTGAATGGTCTGGAGACCAAGGCTGAATCATATCGGGTGAAGCTCAACGCTGCCCAGCAGACTCTCCATGAAGAGATGCAACCTCGTGTCGCGATGCTCGTCGACAGACTCCGTATGATGGATCAGCGCAGGGGACGACTTGAAAGCCTGGCAACTCTGTTTAGACGACGAGACGAGCTGTTATCAATGCTAGAAGAAGCTGATAAGCCGATTCCACGGCTGGCCAAGTTACCATAAGCCTCTATTGGTGCAGATGAAGCTGAAAAATTCAGCCAGGCAGCTGAGGAACTACTTCGGACTTGGAACTTCCCCGGTCTTGACCGGGTGACTTTTAGTGAGGAAGATCAAGACCTAGTAATCAGCGGACGAAAACGTTCAAGCCACGGTAAAGGTGTACGGGCCTTAACTCATGCTGCATTCTCACTTGCCTTGCTCAAATACTGCCGAGAAAACGGGCGGCCACATCCTGGTTTGGTCGTAGTGGATTCCCCCCTGGTTGTTTACAGAGAGCCAGACTCATCAGAACAAGGAGAGGAATTCAAGGTCAAGGACGCCTTCTACCGTAAGGTTGCAGCAGCTTTCTCTAGAGATCAGATCATTATACTAGAGAGCGAGTCGCCTCCTAGCGAACTAGCGGAGGCAAATATTGTATCTTTTACTGGTGCTGACCACGGAAGAGCTGGCTTCCTGCCAAAAGTCACTGCAAGCTGAGTCAACCCCATCTTGACCACGGGATCTTATCGAAGTTGAAGATACTGAGGCGAAATCATTGCAATAATTACAATTTTACGCGGCACTTATGTAGGCACAATTTTCAGGAATTGCAGTCCGCATACATTCTTTGACACATGGTTTATAGCAATGTACTGTAGGCACAGCTATGCAGGTGCGTGTTGTCAAAGCAAAGTCGGGAAAAGAAATACGAGAGTACGTTCAGCTCGTTCAAAGCTATCGCGCCGCCAACGGTGTGCCGACACACAAGGTGGTTGCGAATTTAGGGCGCTTGTCCCAGCAGGAAGTCCAGAATTTGCGACGGGCGCTTCGGGCCTCTCGTGCAGGACAGGCTGTCGTTATTCCGTCCGAAACCGATACAGAGGAATGGCAGCTCAAGGTTGTTGCGAATCTCGAGTATCTCGATGTCGCGGCAGCACTCGCCATGTAGGATTATTGGAAACTTGGCGAGCTATTCAATCGTTTGCTGCCACGTGGTGGTGACAGTGTTGCCGCCTCGACGATTCTTGCGCCGCTGGTAATACAGCGCTGCCTTGCGCCGGGATCAAAACTCTACGCTCAAAGGTGGCTGCCGACTACAGCGCTGCCTGAGCTTCTGAATCTGCCGGTTGAGCAATTCAATAACACCCGCATCCATCGAGTGCTCAGCGATCTGGACCGTGTCGACGACGAGTTGCAGGCAGAGTTACCCCAGCGCTTCGAGCATCGAGGTGGTGCTTTTGCCGCACTGTTTCTCGATGTCAGTGACACCTTCTTTCAGGGTCGGGGATGTGAAATGGCGCAGCGGGACCGGACAAAGGAAGGTATCCGCAACGCGTGGAAAATTGGCATCGTACTGTTGTGCAACGAGCACGGTTACCCGTTGCGGTGGCAGGTGGTGCCCGGCAAACGACGCGATCCCCAATGCATGAAAGATATGGTGGGAACCATCGAGGAGCTTGCATGGGCTCGCAATGTTCCCCTTGTGTGTGATCGAGCGATGGGCCAGGCGTCTGCGGTTGCGCGATTGGTAGAGAGCAATCTGCGCTTCGTTACCGCTTGTCGTGTCAATGAAATAGAGAGTTATACCGACGAGATTCCTTCGGAGACTTTCTCTCATCTTCAGCCGACAGGAGGACCAGAGTTTTTGGAAAAGGAAATAGACGCGGCTCGAAATGTCGCTGTCGACGCAAATCTCGTAAAGGTCGATGATTTTCTTTTTGTCAAAGACTTGGGCGTCCAATCCCGTCGGTTGCGCTTAGACTGCGAACCTGTGGATTCTTTGGAAACAGAACACGATCCGGCCGAACTGAAAGGCGGCGCTGCTTTCCTGGCATTTGCCAGAATCCTGAGGCGACGCATCGAAACCGGTGAAGCTGAAAGTCAAGCCCAGCTGGCGAGGGAATACGACATGACCCGTGCTCGTGTTACCCAGCTATTCAACCTGCTCAAGTTGGATTTCAAGCTCCAGGAGCGCTTGCTGCGCGGTGATTTCGGCTACGTATCCGAGCGGGTTCTACGCAAGGCAGTGCGCTGTAAATCCGCAAAGGCCCAATTGAAACTGTTGGAAGAGTCCGCAGAAAAGCGCCAGGGTAGCGGAAAACCTTTTCGGCGAACCGGCCCCCACGATGTCGCTTTGCGCTTGGTGGCCTACTTCAACCCGCAAATGTTTGTTGAGCAGAGGGCCAGGGCTACCCAGCGTCTCTTCAAGATTGACAGCTTCATCAGCGAGCTAAACGAAAGAGCGCCGTCGACCAGGCGAACTCGCGACATGATTTCCAGTGAAGTGCTCAACAAGCTCAAAGGCTTTAACGCCATCGGCCTTTATGATATCACTATCGAACCCATCAAGAAAAAGCAGGGGGACACCTTCGAGGTCAGGCTGACTTTGAAAGAGGACGAGTGGAAGCAGCGCCGTCGGTATGACGGTTTTGTCCTGCTCATTGCCCACTCTGAACTCCAGATGACCGCGCCCGAAATCGTTCAATTGTACCGCGCCAAAGATGCTGTCGAAAAAGACTTCCAGACCATCAAGTCCGTCACCAAAATGCGCCCTGTCTACCATCACACCGATCCCAAGGTCCGCGCCCATGTCACTTTGTGCATGCTGGCTCCTCTGCTCGAACGCACTATCGAGCACCGCCTCAAACCCTCCTCTACCCCGATGACAGCTCCCGCATGTTTTGAAAGACTACGGGGATGTCACCTCAATATTCTGCGAGCCGCGCCTGAGGTTCCTAACCAGTATCGCCTTACCGAGACCACAGCGGATCAGCGCGCAATCCTGCGTAGCTTACGTCTCAAGCGACTTGTAGAGGATGATCTCGTGCAAGAGCGCATCCATCCCCGCGCTTCCACGTAACAGACCAAAGCAAAACGGTTTTTTGGCTGGTTAACACAGAATTGTGCCTACGCGCATGGGTTAAGCTGATGTTATTATTTTGTTTTTCAAATCGGGTGGTCAAGATGGGGTCAACCAGAGATCACCACCAACCCCAAAATCGGCCTTTTGAGTCAACCACCTGTCCCCATTCGCGACCCACTCTCTGCACCTGAGAGCAGAGAATTTGCCAAAATTGGGAGAGAAACGTCCTGGCAAGTGATCTCAGGTTGCTCTCTGCTTTGACGGTGGATGTGGTCTGGAAACTTGGCGAGGGCCGTAAGGGCTTTGAAATCTTGGGCTAAAAGACGAAAGCCCCGAAGGGGTTACCTTCGAGGCCTTCTGTAAATCAAACTGTGCTTCGGTTGGCACAGATTTTCTTGGCTCCCCCGGACAGACTCGAACTGCCGACCTAGTGGTTAACAGCCACCCGCTCTACCAACTGAGCTACAGGGGATTGATTAATAGTATTAGAACTGCGGCTCTGTGTCAATGTACTCACGTGGCTTGGAGATTGCGAGCAAGCAGGGCTTGAAGACATCGAACTTCCATAATGAGGCCCTTCTGCCATCATGGCGATGGCTTCGAACAGACTCGATTGCACTGATGCCGGCTGTAAACGCGGCATTGATATAGCTTGGCAGGATCGGAGCCCTCCTCGTGACTATTTGGTAAGATAGGCGGCTTAGGATGGCGAGTCTAACTAAATCGTAACGTTCGCCTCAGCTTCTTCCGAGTTGATGAGGTATCTTAAAGACTTGCTAGATGATTGTGAGAGAGGAGGGTTTTGCTATGTCGCAAAGCACCTGCCTCCCCACCCCATACAGCCGGGCAAACCTAGTGTCTGCCGAATCCAATTTGCCCTCCAATCCGGTCATGGCCGCGCCTGTACGGGTCCATTCTTCGCGATTTGAGGGTTCTAACCTGCGATTAGCCGCGGCCTTTGTTACTTCCTGCTGCTATTTCCTTGCAGCATCAAGCGCGGCGCATTCGGCAAGTCTCGCGCCTACAAGCCTTTTCACGAGAGATTCGGGAAGAGGATTGTCTGGTTGAAAGCGCACGGCTCCCTTGCTTACATTGTAACCTGATAAATCATTGCTGAAGGCGTTAAGAGTGCTGTCGCTGAACATGTAGAGAGCGCAGTGTTTCTTGGCCGCTCCGAATCCGCAGACCACGCGGCCCCTGCGGAAGGCAGGCAAGCCGTAGCTGATGCACTCTTCTGCTCCCGGCGCCGCGGATCTTATCTGCTTCCGCAGTTTATCTAGGGCGCTCTGCTGCTCTGGGACTAGGTTAGCTAGGTAGTCGTCGATGGTATTTACAGTCATCGCAGGCTCTTTTTTAGCATTCAAGGGGCCTTTCAGTCCCTCATCCATAGCCAAGGCGTTAGGTTACCAAGCATAACTCCGTTCCTAAGCTGCGTCTCGGCTTTGATGCTTCACACCTTCGCCAGGAAAACAGCAACTCCGCGGCAGCTGCTGTGCCCGGTTCCTTTCAGGGTGTCGCATCCACGCGCCATGGACTATACCTCCTGGCATTGCTGCCGTTCGGATAATCAGTCCAAGCCGAGTTCTTCCTTGATAAGCTTCTTGAAGGTTGCCTTGGGAAGGGCGCCGCTAAGCATCCTGGGCTCACCAATAAGCGGGATGAACATGATAGATGGGATGCCTTGGATTTTGAACTCCCGTGCGATTTCCGTTTGGGCATCGGTGTCTACCTTCCAAACGTTCAGCCTGCCTTCATAGTCCTTTGAAAGCTCCTCAATGATAGGCGCTACCATCTTGCAGGGTGCGCACCAATCTGCATAAAAATCGATGATGCCTGGAATTTTGCCCTTATACTTCCACTTTTTCTCGTTCTGGTAGTCGAATACTTTCTCTTTGAAAGTCTCTGATGTCAATTTCTCTGCCATTTCAAATTCCTTATCTAACCTCAACCGACAGGGGTTCGTTTTTTCCTATTCAACGTTGCAGCGAGGCTGCCTTGTCCCAAAGCCACTCCATGCGATAAAACCGCCGCGGCGAGTTATTCTTCTGGATGAATATATGCATCATTACCGGGAAAAGCAAGTATTTGATTTTGCGGTGTAATCTGACTCTCCTCTTTAGTCTCAGCTCCGCGAGGTTCAGCTTCCATTGCAAGTAGAATGGCCGCACCACTAGCAACTGCACCCTTGGCCCTGAAATAGGCGCTAGTGCCGAGCTAAGAAGCTGCCCTGAAGCCCAGCCTTGGATTTAGGCGGAGTTAAACCATGAATTTAGATGAGCGGCAACGGCTGCCGGTTTCTAAGGAGGCGAAAATCTAGAGGTAGGTTTTGATGGCCCTTGCAAGACTCCGGTAGGTTGAAACCCTCTTTGCATCGTCATTATCCAGGAGGGTTACTCGAAATCCGGGAAGCTGGCTGCAGAAGCCGCTTAGCGGCACCGAGCAGATGCCCGTTGTCCCCATAAGCCAGTAAACAAAGCGCTTATCAGGGGCAACACTGCCGGCAAGCTCCTCCACCTTCGCGGCCACCGCCGAATTCTCGATTGGGGGCAGCGCCCCGCTGCTAGGAAGCTTCCGATTAAACACAACTGTCAGGTAGAAGGCGCCGCTTGGCCTCTGAACGGTAATTCCCGGAGTTCCCGAAAGTATGGACACGGCTTCATCGGCTCGCTTGGCAAACTTCGCCGCCCGCCTTTCTAGGTGACTTGGATAACGACTATCCGAAAATATCTTGGGCACCGCCATTTGAGGGAGCGTAGTGGAGCAAACCTCCAAACGCTTTGCATCCAAGAGGCTCGTGATATAACGGCGGAAAACCTCGTCCCGTTCTTGGTTAAAAACTTCCATCCAGCCGCAGCGTGCGCCAGGCCACGGTATCTCCTTAGAGATGCTGCGGAATGCGATACCCGGCACCTCCCCGATTACCTGGCTAAGCGCCGCGGTTCTTACCCCCGGGTAGATTATATTTGCATAGGTTTCATCGCATAGAACGAAAAGATCGTTCTCGCGGGCCACCTCGATAATGGCTTCCAAGGTGGGAATTGGATAAACCGCCCCCGTGGGATTATCCGGATTAATCAGCAGAATACCCGCCACCGAATCGTTGTACTTTACTTTTAGCCGAATATCTTCAAGATCGGGCTGCCATCCGTTATCCGGATCCAGCCTGTAAGTGAGATGCTCGTAGCCAGAATGCGAGGCCTCTCCCGATGAAAAGGTAGAGTAGGCAGGCGAAGGACCCAAAACCCGAGCCTCCCTTCGCAGGTGGGTGAACGCGGTGGACACCGCATCCCCGAGTCCGTTGAAGAAAAGAATATCCTCCGCGCCAATCTGAGCGCCGCCCCTCTTGTTTACCTCCTCCGCCAGGAAGCGCCTGCTGTCAAAATTGCCCGCGGAATCCGTATACGCGTAGCTGCTATCCTCTTTTGCCAGCGATTGTACAATTTCCCTAATCCACTTTGCCACCGGCTCACCCTTCTGAACCGGATCCCCTATATTCTCCCAGATAATATCCACGCCCAAGTTGGTAAATAGCTTGGCTGTTCGGACAATCTCCCGAATCTCATAGCGAAGCTGCCCTGCCCCGATGTGTACGATGTTTCGTCTCATTAACAAGCATCCCTTTATTAAAAAGTGACCTCTGGCGCGTACTTGCTATTTCCATCGCCAAAGGTCCAAGTTTCGCGGACCTAAACCAGGATAATAAAAAAAGGCTTCTACAGAGGCAAGATAGGCTGTGGGGCGAAACAGCGGCTTGTCTGCTTCCTAAATCCTTTGCAATAGGAGCGCCAGCGCCACGGGCGGCGTTATCAGCACAAGGGCGAGCGGCAAATCGAACAGAGCTAGCTTCGATTGCACGGCGGTAGGATTGTCTACATAGCATCGGGATAGGAGGGCCTCGGCACATACATCAGCCCTTCTCAAAGCGGCGCTAGCCATGGGCAAACTCAGAACCAGGGCCCGCCGAAAGAGCCCCCCAAAAATGAGTTCGGCCCTAAATCCCCTTCTGATAGTTCCGGCTCGTCCTGTCCGTTTCCTTCCTCGCCCCCATAATCCCCTACACAGGGCCGCATCTCGCACAGTTGCGGCCTCATCGAGAAGCATTGGAATAAAGGCCAGAGTAAGCGAAATCGCGGCGGCTAAACCTCCTCGCCACCGCATCGGCAAGAAGACGAAAACCCTCCGAATCGCCGCCGCCAAATCCCAAGGATCGGTGGTAGCCGCCAATAACTCGGCGGCCAGCAGCAAGACGAGCAGTCTAGCCGAACGCAGCGTGCCCACAAGCAAGCCATCCCTCCCCAGGGGCAGGGTTATCGCACCGAGACTAAGCCGAGATTCCACATCGCTCAAGCCTCCTACCAGCACCATCGCAATCGACATAATCAACCAGAAGCCCAAGGGCCGCCTCAGCGTTGTCAACCTTGTCTTGGCGAAAATATGCATCAGCACGGTTATCAGCCCAATTAGCGCTATCACCGGCGGCTTTGCTACCAGAGTCAGTACGCTCCAAACAAGTAGTTCGAGCAGTTTCAATCTCGCATCATGGCGGTGCATCAAACTTACGCCGTAGCGGAAGTGAAAAAAACCAACCTCTCTCAAGTTCGCCTCATCTTATTTCGCTCCCGGTTCACTTAGGATACCCGGAGTATTCTTGCTTTCCGATGTGCCCCAGGTCATCGAGGAAACTGCGCCAGGCGGGCGCCGAACACCATAGTCTTCCACCTTGGAAATCAATTTTTCAGGTCTGCCCTCGGCGGCTATGCGCCCCGCCTCCATCAGAATCAACCTATCGGCATGGGCGAGCATCTTATCCAAATCGTGAGTTATCAGCAGTATTGTCTTGCCGGCCCTGTGAAGCCTCAGTAAAACCGCGATGAGCTTGGCCGATCCCCTCCAGTCCAAACCGGTAAATGGCTCGTCCAGCACCAGTACATCGGGATGCATCGCGAGCACGCCCGCAACCCCTAGGCGGCGCTTCTCGCCGCCCGAGAGGCTGTGCGGCCTCCTTCGATCAAGGCCCAGGAGCCCAGTTGCCGCAAGGGAGTCGGCGACACGCTGCTCAATTTCAGCTCGCCCCAGTCGTAAATTCTCCGGGCCGAATGCCACATCTCTTGCCACGGTTTCCCGCAGGAGCTGACTGTCTGAGTCTTGAAAAACCAATCCTACTCTCCTACGCGTTCCCGCGAGGTCGTCCAAAATATTGACTCCATCGAGCAATACGCTGCCGGTGGTGGCCCTTGCCAATCCGTTCAGGTGCCGCATCAAAACTGTCTTGCCGCAGCCATTTGCTCCTGCTAAAACCACGAAGCTGCCAACCTTGATACTTAGGTTTACATCACGAAGACCATGGACGCCGTCGGCGAATACGTGTGTAACCGAGCGCAGTTCGAGAATGGGTAATCTCAAGCAATCCTGTCCCTAAAAGAATACGCAATGGCAGCGGCGGCAAGGGCCTTAATTGCATCGCCTGCCAGAAAGGGAAGGGTGTACTTTGTCCAGGTTAGCATCCAGCTCGAGTCTTCGACGATGCTCATAAGCCGGTAGCGCATCCAGGGCAAACCTGGAACATAAATCGCGATCGAAGCAATGAATGATGCGAGAATGTAGAAAAACAGGGTGCGTGGAGCCGCAAGCAAACCCGCAAGCATCGCCGCCAAGGCGTAGCCTACAAGGAAGCCGCCGCTTGGCCCGGCCAGTATTTGAATTCCCCCGCTGCCCCCCGCGAAAACAGGCAGGCCCAGAATGCCCAAGAAAAGATACAGCCCCACCGCCGCAACTCCCCGCCATGGCCCAAGCATCAATCCCGCTAAAACTACGAACAGTGTGGCGAGAGTAAATGGCACTACCGGATTCCACGGCGTTGGAAAGCTGAAAACAGCCCCCGCTACAATCAGCGCGGTGAAGGCTGCTACCAGCACCAGAGACCGAAGCGAGGCATCCTTCATATGCGTTATCTCCCGGTAGCCCGCGAGGGCCAGTATTCGGTGAGTAGGCTAGCATACGCATCATCGTGGTGCATAGCCGGAATTCTCTTGAAGTATTCGGAGGCGATGAACTACCCGGGGCATTAGAATGATGCGCAGCTGTTCCCCGCGAGCTTGGGAATCGACCTGGCCAATAGAGCAAGATGGAGAAGTTCCCCTGCTTTTGGTTTTACGTATTCTGAACAATGCAATAACTGTATCCAGGTATTTGGCCGGCGACACTAGAGCATCTTGGACACCCCGAGCCTATTCTTTACTTGTCTTATTCACACAGTTTTAGCAATATATAAAAGGATTCTGGGGCTTTTCAAGCCTTTTGTTGTATATCCATTCGCAACGGGTTTGCCCTGGAATTCTTTTTCCAATCATATGTAGTAAGAGTATGAGAGACGCAATCAAAATCGCGTTTATTGGTTATCAGGCGGCCGGTAAGGCAGCTATTTCTAGAAGCCTGTGCTCGTTCTCTCGGCCCCAAAGAAAAAACCGCCCTCTTGGGCGGCTTGATCATTTAGTAGCAGGGGTAGGATTCGAACCTACGACCTCCGGGTTATGAGCCCGACGAGCTGCCAACTGCTCTACCCTGCGATATCATAAATGAGGATATAGACTCATATAGAAAAAGTCAACTGGATTCGATATCTCGTTTTCTTCCGCGATTCAAAATCCAGCCTAGAATTAACCAACCAACAGCGAGGAGAGGGAGAATCAATAATTTCGGAATCCTATTGTCCAGCAGGAACCAATCGTAGAAGCCGTGGATAAGTACTGGGATTAGAAGAGCGCCGCCAATGCGATAAGTGGATTTGAATTTGCCGCGGGTTAGTGCCAAGCCCATAAATCCGCCAGCCAGCGCATGCAGAGGCACCGCGGTAATACTCCGCATAAGGGCTATTGCCATTGGAGCCTGAGAAGTGAAGATGTATATAATGTTTTCCAATAAGGCAAAGCCCATGGCAACCGTTATGGCGTAGATGGGGCCGTCGATGAACTCATTGAAATAGGTTCGCTTTCTTGCTACTGCTAAAAGCACCGCAAGCTTGATTCCTTCCTCGACAAGCGCTATGCCTAGAAATGCGCGGGCAGGGATGATTAGTTCTTCCGGAAAGTAATCGCAGAGCTTGAAGGTGATGAGTTCTATAAGGCTTGCCGCTATAGGCGCTACGAAGCCTGCGCCTAGAAGCTTCAACCGAAGAATACTGGAATCCTTTTTATGACGGCTAAGATGGTGGATTAGGGCAATAAAAAGCAGGCAGGGAAGAGCGGCTATGATTAATAACTGATAGAAAATCATCGGGTGGGTAGTTCATCCAGAATTTTTAGCAGAAGCCGATTATGCGCCCTGCCGCCGAGGGTATAGCGCGCCATTTTTGGCAAGCCGAAAGAGCTAAGCCCGCGCAGTGCGATTCCCTTCCTGGCAATCCATTCCCAAATACCGCTGATTTCCCGCTCCAACGCAAAGCAGATAAAATTTGCCTGTGTGGGGTAGCTGAATATTCCGCGTTTGCTTAATTCGCTTCTCAAGAATTCTCTTTCCGTGTGAACGAGTCTTAGGGTTTTGTCTCGGTGTTCGGTGTCGGCTAGAGCGGCTCGAGCGGCCGCCTGCGCCAGGGAATTCACGTTGAAGGGCATGGCGGCCTTGGCCATGGCGGCGATAAGCTCCTGCCGCCCGACGGCATAGCCGATCCTAAGGCCGGCTAGACCATAGATTTTCGAAAAGGTACGAAGTATCAGTAAATTTGGGAATTCTTCTAGCAATGTCCTTGAATTAGGGAAATCGTTGGCGTCGGCGAAGTCCGCGTAGGCTTCGTCTAACGCAACCACTATGTTAGTGGGAACCTCACGGAGAAAGCTTTCGAGATCTTGGCTGCTGCCATAGGTGCCTGTAGGATTATTTGGATTGCACACGAAAAGTACTTTGGTATCCGGGTTTATCAATTCCAACATGCCTGAAAGGTCGTAAAGCCCTGAAAGAAGTGATTTCTCGCGCATCTCACCGCCAAATAGGCGAACAGCGTATCTGTATTGGCTAAAGGTTTGGCGGGCGCCAACCGCATTGCTGCCTGGGCCGATGAGAACCGCGGCAAGAAGAACAATCAGTTCGTCGCTTCCGTTTGCCACCAAAATGCTATCTGCCTCGAGTTCCCAAAGCTCTCCAATTTCGGCGCGCAGCCCGGCGCAGGAGCCATCGGGATAACGGTGAACTTCGGAAAGAGCCTTCTTTGCGGCCGCCAGAGCAAGCGGAGAGGGGCCGAGTGGATTCTCGTTCGAGGAAAGTTTTACCGCGCCTTCGATGGTTCGGCCTGGAACGTAGGATTCCATTGATAAGATATTGGGTTTCATGTTCATTGTATCCTCGCCTTTGCAATTTCTGCCTGGGCAGTTGGAGTTCGATAGGTGAGATGGAGAGGTTTCGAGTTCTTTGCCGAGTCGGTAAGACATCTGGCTCCTATGCCGATTGCAGGCGCTGCTGCCTCCAAGCCTTTTTGAAAGGGGTTAGCTATAGCGCCGCCAAGTCTTCTAAAAACACGGAAAAAACTATGAACGGCAGCGATAGGCACTGCGAAAACGCTGCTTTTCATGAGCAGGATGAGGGGTATGCAGTTTCGCGGAAGCCGAATCAAAGAATCCACTGCAGCATCGCAACCAATGCAAATTAGCAAGGCTGGGCCAAAGTTATGAGAATTAAATGAGCTTATCGCCAGGTTGCCAAGGCCGAAGCAAGGCGCCAAGTGCTTCATTGAGGCGATCGCGTCTAGGCTCAGTTCCAAGCCATTAGCCACGCCGAATCGCGGCTTACTGGCGGCTTGCCCCTCAGAACGAGGTGGGTATTTGGTTTTAATCGCCTTTCTCAATCAAAGCTGCCGCCTTTTGGCAAAATTTTTCTAAAACCGAAAAAAGTTGTATTGAGTAACCTTTCTAAGTGTCGATGGTCTTGTGTAATGAAAAGGTGCGGGTTTTCCTCCTTTCCCCGGACACCTCTGAAGATTCTTTCCTGTGCGCTATCTGCAGGATGATGTTATTGTCTTGCAGGTAGCGCTTTTTTTAACAGGGCTCGGATATCGCTTTTCGAGTGCTTGCCTCAAGCAGCGCCTCTAGGTACAACTTCGTTTCTCAGCCTATCTCCTTCATATCCGGATCCATTGATGGATCGGCAGACTTCATATAGTTGTGCTCTTTGCGAATATGTGCAAGGTATTCCTCAACTCTCCAGTTCATTCCGGTTTCGGTTACCATCGCAAAGGCTGGATCGGCATCGGGACCGAGGACGCTTTTAAAGCACCGCATAAGCGCGACGGCGTCGCGCTTAGTGGCTCCGGCAATCAAGGCGCTGGGTCTGGCCCCGGCTCTTGGGCTTCCGCCAGGCCAGCGGCCCTCGGCTACGGCAGCCACCGCTTCGGCTGTATTCTGCTTGGCGACTAGGTCGGTAATCGGCGCCACTACGATTCTCGAAGCCTCGCCTCCGGCTTTTTCGAAGGAGGAAAGCGCGGCTTGGGCGTCGCTTCGCGTAAAACAATCTAGAAGCATAACAATTTTCTCATTGTTTTCCATAAGTCTATCATATTTGCTGAAACCTGCTATTGCTAGTTATCTTATAAGATAAGATGAGGATAAATAAAAATGATGCAAGATCGCTACACGATAAAGAGTCGGGAAGCCCTGGAAATGGCCGCTCAGATTGCCGGAGAATTTGGCCATAATCAACTGGACGTTGATCATCTTCTCAGCGCTCTAGTAAACCAAGAAGATGGAATTGTGCCGCATTTGCTATCTCGGATGGGAGTTAGCGCCGGGGTTTTGGAGGAAGAACTGAAAAGGCTTTTGGAAAGAAAACCCCGCGCCTACGGCGAAACTGTGCAGGCGGGCATGAGCCCAGAATTGGCGAAACTGCTCCGTCAGGCCGAAAAGGAAACGGATAAGCTGAAAGATGAATACATATCCGTTGAGCATCTGCTACTGGCTATGCTATCGGAAGGCGCGGAAACGGCGAAGCTCTTGAAGGTTCACGGAGTTAATCACGATTCCCTTTTGAAGGCTTTGAAGGAGGTTCGGGGAACTCTGAGAGTGAGCGATAAGGATCCCGAGGGCAAATTCCGTGCGCTCGAAAAATACACGGTGAATCTCACGCGAATGGCGCTTCAAGGCAAACTCGATCCTGTTATCGGCAGGGATAGTGAGGTGAGAAGAGTAATGCAGGTACTGAGCAGACGAACGAAGAACAATCCGGTGCTGATTGGCGAGCCTGGCACCGGTAAGACTGCCATTGTGGAGGGACTTGCCGGACGGATTGTGGCTGGCGATGTTCCAGATTCATTGAAGGGGAAGCAGTTGCTCTACCTCGACATGGGCTCTCTGGTAGCAGGCGCGAAATTACGTGGGGAATTTGAGGAGCGTTTGAAAGGAGTGATTAAGGATGTAAGTTCGAAATCGGGGGATATCATCCTGTTTATCGATGAGCTGCACACGGTGGTGGGAGCAGGGGCTGGCGAGGGGGGCACGGATGCCTCGAACCTACTAAAGCCGGCCTTGGCTCGTGGAGAACTGCACGCCATTGGCGCGAGCACTTTGAACGAATATCGCAAATATATTGAAAAGGATGCCGCCTTTGAAAGACGCTTCCAGCAGGTGCTGGTAACAGAACCCTCGGTTGAGGATACTGTTTCAATTCTGCGTGGCTTAAGGGAGCGATACGAGGTTCATCATGGCGTTACGATTCGAGATGAGGCCTTGATTGCGGCCGCCGCTCTTTCCAAGCGCTATATCACCGGCCGCTTTCTTCCCGACAAGGCTATCGACTTAGTGGATGAGGCCGCTAGCCGAATCAAGATGGAGATTGAGAGCCAGCCGGTGGAATTGGACACATTGGAGCGACGAATATTGCAGCTCGAAATTGAGAGACAGTCTTTGGAGCGCGAGAGCGATGAAGCTTCCATGAATCGACTTGAGAGCCTTGGCAGGGACTTGGCTGATTTTTCAGCCTCTCGGGATGCCTTGAAGGCCCAGTGGGTGAACGAGAAGGAGGCGATCGAAGAAATTAGACTGATCAAACAGAAGATAGAGGAGCTGAATCTTCAGGCAGGCATCGCCGAACGGGAGGGCAATCTGAGCCTTGCCGCGGAAATACTTCATGGCAAGCTCCCTTCTACAAAGAACTTGCTCGAGAAGAAATCCGAACGTTTGAAAGAACTGCAGGGTGAGAACAGCCTGCTTAGGGAAGAGATTGGCGAGGATGATATTGCCCGGGTGATATCGGCATGGACCGGGATTCCTATGGCCAAGATGCTGGCTTCCGATAGGGAGAGGTATCTGGAACTTGAAAGCATACTGAAAAAGCGAGTGGTGGGCCAGGATGCCGCTCTCGCCGCTGTCGCCAATGCCGTTCGACGCAATCGGAGCGGTATATCGGATCCTTCAAAACCCCTTGGCGCCTTTATATTCCTTGGTCCTACGGGAGTGGGTAAAACCGAATTGGCTAGAACCCTTGCAGCGTTTTTGTTTGACGACGATGGCGCGCTTACCAGAATCGATATGAGCGAGTACATGGAGAAATTTGCGGTGTCGCGGCTAGTTGGGGCTCCACCGGGATATGTTGGCTACGACGAGGGAGGACAGCTAACGGAAGCGGTGCGAAGGCGCCCATATTCGGTGGTGCTCTTTGATGAGATAGAGAAGGCTCATCCGGATGTATTCGATATACTGCTGCAACTGCTGGACGATGGACGCCTCACTGATAGCCAGGGCCGCGTGGTTAGTTTTCGCCATTCGATAATAATCATGACTAGCAATCTAGGTTCGGATATGATTCTGGAAAGGGGAGTGAACGATAACACCCGGGCTGCTTTGAACGAGCGCATGAGGGTTGCATTCAAACCCGAATTCTTGAATCGTATTGATGAGACAATTGTATTTGAATCCCTCGGCATCGAGCAGATTCGCCAGATACTGGAGATTCAGATTGCCCATCTCGCTGACCGTCTCGCGGAGAAGAAGATTGTCTTGGATTTTACGGAGAATGCCAAAAAACTAATCAGTGCAAGGGGATACGAACCGGCCTTCGGCGCACGACCGCTTCGACGCGCTTTGCGCGAGCTGGTTGAAAACCCGCTGGCCAAAACCTTGCTGGCGGGGGAGTTTGCCGAGGGCGATAGGATTGTTGTGAACTCGCAGGGGAAGAGCATCGGCTTTGCCAAGGCCCTCTAGCGCTATTTGGTTTCGTGATGGAAGGCTCCATCCCAGTTTGGCGGCGGATTCATTATGAACCCATTGCTGCGATCGAGAAACAGCTGGAGCAGCCTATTGTCGGGGTATTTTCCTAGGGTGGTCTGAAAACACTTCCGTGCCTCTGGAAAATTGCCCTCGAAGTAAAATTTCTGACCCCTCTCGAAATCTTCCCACATGTCAATGGTTTTCTTCTTCAGTGTTTCTGTCACCGTGAATATACTTATGGGATTGGTGCTGCCGACAACCACCACCTTGTCGAGCAGGAAGGCTTCTATCTCCGCGTTTAGAGAGTTCCTAACCTTGTCTGAAATGATTAGCGGAACTTTGTAGTGCTTAGTGAGGCTTTCAAGTCGAGAAGAAATGTTTACGGGTTCGCCGATTACCGTGTAATCCATTTTCTTGTCTGAACCTATATTGCCGGCGGTAACCTGGCCATGATGTATGCCGATTCCAATCTCGAATCTGCCAATCATGCGCTCTTCTTGTTCTCTATTGAAGTCCTCAAGGCAGGACAGCATCTCGATTCCGGTCCGAACACAGTTCAATATATCGTCTTCGCTCTTTTCCGGAACCCCGAAGAGCGCCATTATTGCGTCGCCTATGTACTTGTCGGTGATGCCGCTGTGTTTATCGATAATGTCCACCATCCTTTCGAAGTATCGATTGAGGGAAGTGACGAGCTGATCGGGTTCCATTTCCTCGCTGATCGAGGTGAATTGGCGAATATCGGAGATTAGAATTGTAGCTTGCTGAAATTCGCCCACTAGGAGGTCTTTGCCTACACGCTCAATGTTCTTGTCTATCACCGATTGGGGTACGTATTTCTGAAATAGTACGCGGAGACTCAGTTCCCGCTCCTTTGCCTCTTCTGCTTCTATTTGAGCCTTGACGGCCTTTCTTCTGGCTATAACGCTGCGCAGGGCAAAGTTTTTGACATTCTCGTTGGCCTTATGAAGGTTGGCAGTCATTCGATTGAAGGAGTAAGCCAAACGGCCGGTTTCATCGCTGTATACGATGGGAACCTGGGTTTCGAGGTCCATGGTTTGGGTAATGTGCTCAATAGATTTGGTCATTTTCTCCAGGGGTTTGGTTATCGCCTTGGTGGCTGTAACCAAGAAGGCTAGGGAAAAGGCGAGGGAGATAGCGGCTATGATGCCGATAATGATGCTATTGCGCGTTACTGGGCTGTAAAAGGTGTTCCACTCTTCACTTACGTAGACGGTCCATTCCCACGGTGCGAAGTACTGGGAGTAGGCGATTCTACGAATCTCATCGATGATAAGAGAGTCTGTCCATTTTTCACCGGAAGCGGAATTCGGAATCCTTGCGGTTGTAGCGGCCTCTTCTTCGCTTAGCAGAATAGAATTTGGCGAATTCGCGCCAGTGGTCATCACAGTTTTTCCCGATGAATCGACTGCAAAAATCAATTCGGTAGGGGAGCGTATCAAACTCTTGGCAAAGCCAAAGATGGTTTCTTTTGCTGCATCCCGATACTGTGCTTTGTCTTCAAGGTTGTTCGATGTAAGGAGGTTCCACTGGGATTCGATGTAGTTGTTTAGGGTTTGGGATTTGAATTGTAGGAGATTGGCGGCAACTGCTGTGATGCCGGACTTGGCCGATAGGTAAGAAACAAAGGCGGCAAGCGCCAATGGCGCTATAATTAAAGGCAAAATAACAAATATTATTTTTGTACGTATGTTCATTTCTGTTTTAATATATCGGGGAAATTGGAGTAGTGAAATGAAAAAATTAAATCGAAATGATAAAGCAAAGCAAAAAGACGCCGCACTGTTCAGCGATTCGAACTACGAGGGCATGCATGAGGTTTCCCTGGAGGAGAGACGGGAAATTATAGATTCGATCGAGGAGGTTCTAGCGCGGGAGCGAGAGGATTACGGCGATTCATCAATGAACTCTGATGACATACCCGATCCCATGGAATCAGCGGCTTCTGGGAATCAGTGGCTGGGAGCGCAGAAGCGCTCGGCGTCACTTCCTATCTGGATGAACCTTGGTGCGTTTTTGATTCTAGGAGCTAGCGCCTTTGTAATATGGAGGTTTCTTGGAGCGGAGCGCGGGTTGGGAACTCTAAACTCAGCCGGCATTGTTTCTACCGAGGGGTTGATTGTGGAGAGGTTGCGAGAAGAAACCCAGGCCGAACTTGATGTCAAGAATGAGGAACTCGAAGAGCTTCGTGGGCAATTGGAGGCCGTAGAATCGGAAAGACATGTGGTTGAAGAGGAAATTAGGCAGAGGCTTACAATTCGAGAGGAGGAATTGCGAGCTGATTTTCGAGATGTTCTCGAAGTTGAGAGAAGAAGGTTGGTTACCGCCGGAATCTCCGGAGACCAGCTTAAAAGCTATATGGTTGATTACGAGGCGGCGGCGCGGGAAGAAATGGAAATTAGACTTTCTGAATCTAGAGCTCGACTGGAAGACGAGTATGAAAACCGTATTGCCGAGCTCGATGTGCGGCACGGCCTATATGAGGTTCAGATTAGCAACTATGATGTGGAGCTTGAACGTCTAACGGCGGAGCTGACAAAGCTGGAATCCGAAATTCAATCTATTGCGAGGAGCGAGAGTTCAGAGGCCCTGAGGACATTGGAGGAACTCCAGGCGCACAGGGAAAACGAGGATGGAATCAGAGCCCAAATTGCGGTTTATTATGAGAGGATGAGTGATAACTGGCGAAAGGGCAATTCCGCGGCAGCCATTGAACTGCTCACTTCACTGGATTCGTATCTTAGCGAACCTGGAATAAGGCAGAGCGAAGCGGCTAGTACGAATCGTAGTGTGAATAGCTTTCTCATAACAACCCTCAGACGACTGGTCAATCTAGAGGAAACTGTGAATGATTTTGGAACTGGGCTTCGCGAAGAGCCGGCATTTGGACCGGAAGACTTGGAGTTGGCAAGAAATGAGGCTCTTGCCGAAGCTGCCGAGGAAAGTAAGATCTTGGAGGAACGCCTCTCTGCCTTCCTGCTTGCGTTAAATTCTCTCAGAAATGATTACGCTGCCGCCCACACCGCGGTCTTTGAAAATAATCGTGAAAACTCCGCCCGCATTGCTTCCCTGCTTAGCGACAAGTTGAGAATCAAATCCGACTTGGAACCCTCTGCCCATGCGCTATTGAACACCTTCGTAGAATCGGCGAACGCCCTAGAGGTAAACGGGGCTCGCGAGCAGATATACGGAGATTTTTTGGAAGCGATAGATGAGCTGATGCTGGAATTCGAACAATAAAACTTCCCGAAGCAGCTAGTATCTGAAACCCGTCCCGATATTCAACGCGATGCCGGTAATATGTGAGATATCCGAGATGATGGCGCCAACCTCCTCGAACGCGTTATGTAACTCGGTTTCCACGAATATGCCAAAAACATCGGTAATTCTGATGTCGATTCCAAGCGCCGCATCGGCATAGGGAACTATGCCGCCCAGATCCTCCTTATCGTTAGGGGCATATCTGAATAGCCAAACTCCTCCTACTCCACCTGTGAAATAGGGGTGGAACCTCCGGTTCAGGGCGTATGAAAGCTTGAGTTCAATCGCTAGCGGAACCATCGTAACATTGGAGCAGGTGGAATTATCGGAGCAAGTAGATGTGGTGGAAATCCAAATCAAACCTACCTTGAGCCCTGGATTCAACGAGAATCTCTTCAAAAATGCCACGTAGCCAAAGCTCACATGGCTTCCAAAACCTAATTTCGCAATCTTTCTCGACTCGCCTATCGGAACAGCCCTTGAAAAATTCAAGTCCAGACTCCACTTATTATCCTCTTCCACTTCCTCTGTTCGAACCGTTTTTTTCATCCGCCGAGTAATGGACCTGTGCACGACATTCTGGATTTCGGTGTCCAAATTCAAGGAGAGCGGCCCCTCCCACTTAGCTTCGGTAATTATACCCCCCCCATCAGTTCCGATTCGCCTCGCTTCGAGCGATATCGAGAGCTTAGTCCCGATAATCTCGTACGAGGCCCTTATCATGTAATCCGAGATACCCAGTTTACCGAGCATAAATCCATCCAATTCCAACTGTGCGAGTATAGAGGTCTTAATTACATCCTCGAGTCCTCTCTCTTGCTGCGACTCGGGGCTGATTATCACTGCACTAACCAGTGCCGGGCGGGTCCCTTCCTGGCTCGAGATAGCGGGGGGAATCAATAGCGCGAGCAATATCGCCGAGTTAAAGCGCATAATTATCCCTTGCCTTATCTCTTGAGATAGGAAAGGCTTTTGGGCAGTACGACATTGTTGCCAAATTTATCTTCGCCATAACCGCTATCCGCCAGTGCTTTGATATCCTCCAAAACCCTAACATCGCCCTGAAAGCGCACCGTATCCCCACTTATGATATCTATTCTGCCCATGGCTAAATACAAAACGATGGCTCGTTTAATGAACTCCGCCAAGGTTTCATTCATATGTGGCTCTATATCCTCGAATGAATAGTCGTTATCGTAAATCATTATTTTTTGTTTCTCTAATAAATCCAAAAATACTGCCCTGAGAATCCTTCTCATCAAAGTGGCCTCATAACTTGCTCCGGCGTCATTTCTTACTAGTTTATTGGCCAGGGAATACCTGGTTACCGCATCTCTTTTACGTTGATTGAGTTCCTCATTAGCGCGAAAAAGCTCCAACGGCAATGAGGCATCATAGATGGTTCCGTTAAGTTTCATTTTTACGTCGCCGCCATAGTGCATGATTATCTTGGCTATAAGCGTGGAAGGGCGGACATGAAAGCCGCGGTAATTGGGAATGGGCAACTCGATTTCGCCTTGAACAGCGTAGGACTTCAGTATATTCTTGCAAAGCTCTTGGGTTGCCCCAATGTGCTTATCTGCAAAGGCTATGAAATACTCGATTATGATAGCAAGTAGCTTCTTGCTTTCAATCGGTGGTTTCAAACCGGCATTCCAGTTTGAAAGGCCATGGCGCTCATAGAAGTGCACCAGGGTTACGACTGTGTCCAAGAGGTGGAAAACTACGGTTATCTGCCCCCTCATAATGGGCAGGTTTTCGTCGGATTCGGCAATGTCCGAGGCTGATAGATAGGTGTCGTACATCGACTGAAGATTGTGGAAGTCATTTGCAATATGCCGCAGTCTAACCTCATTTATCATGTCCGGTATGCAGCTGTGATACTGCCCTGACTGCAATTTCCTATGCACATCGAGCCAAACGCATTCCTCAGCCAAATTTAGGAAGCTAGTAGCAAGATTAACCGCCACATCCCGCGAATTTTCGTTAAACTTGCGCAGCAGATTTGATTCCAATTTTCCATTAATAGGGGTATTCCGGAACTTGTAATCTGCCGCTGGAACAAGCATGCTATCGAGTTTCATACGCTTAGCCACTCTTATGAAGCTACTAGATGCGTCCGCAAACACCCTGAGCAGCGAAAACAACGATTCTCTTGTAGCGGAGATGAAATCGCCCTGTACTTCTAATAGGTTATATCCTTCAATCGAGTGGTGTATATGGAACATGTTGTAAATAACTCGGCTAAATGCCTTTGCCACAGCGACCGCCATGCGAACGGGGGCCCAGTACTTATTTCTAAGAGCGCCAAATGCATCGAGCAGCTCCTCGCATTTGGAGGCCTCGAGAAGAATGCGGCCAACCATATGCCGCGGAATCTTATCGGGAGGGAGTCCTGAAATGATTAGTGAAAGCGATATAAAGTCCGCTAGATCGGATTGTATGTAAGATCCGAAATCTTCATCTTTGATAATCTGCATTTCTCGCTCTCATTGGTGGTACTGGACTTGGAACAATTTTGCAATACAAACACCAAATAATCAGCCACTTTCGTACTGACGGCTCTCTAATCAATGGTTTACGCGAGGAACCAACCTTCGCCATTCGCAGTCGATTGGCTTAGCGGAATTGTTGATTTACAACCCCCCTCCTGGCGTCTAGGGCTTGATCCAAGGTAAGATCGAAATTGGAAGGTTGGCATGAGCAAGTTGTGGTCTAAGGGGATAAAATTCGATACCCTAATCGAAAAATTTACTGTTGGCAACGATCCCATTCTGGATAGCCGTTTAGTCAGGGCCGATGTTCTGGGAAGCCTGGCCCATGCTAAGATGCTTGCGGCAGTAGGTCTTATAGAAGAAAAGCAGCTCAAGGCCATCCAAGCAGGGCTGCGAGCCATATTTATTGAACAGCGGGAGGGGAAGTTCAAAATCAGCATCTCAGATGAAGATGCGCACACCTCGATCGAAAATCGTCTCGTAGAGTTGGCAGGCGAGGATGGGAAGCGCATTCATCTTGGACGAAGCCGAAACGACCAAATACTGACCGCGATGCGGATCTGGATGCGTGACTATCAGCTCAATATGGTTCCCAAGGTGGCCGTTCTTGTTCAGTGTCTCATTGAGTTTGCACTCAGGCACAGGTTCATTCCAATGCCGGGGCGCACGCATATGCAACCCGCCATGCCTTCTTCCGTGGGCCTCTGGGCCGGGGGTTTTGCCGAACTCCTGTTGGACGATCTCGAAGGGCTTTCAGGTCTTTTCCACTTCCTCGATCAATGCCCGCTAGGCTCTGGGGCGGGTTTTGGTGTTCCACTACCGCTCGATAGGGAACTCAGCGCAGAGTTTCTTGGCTTTCAAAGGGTGCAAATAAATGCGGCTTATGGAGGTCTTTGCCGCGGAAAATTCGAATCCCGCCTCGTAGACATCCTTGAGCAGATTGCAATTAGCCTCTCCAAGCTTGCTCAGGATTTGATACTGTACTCAATGCCGGAATTTGCATGGTTCAGCATTCCCGAGGAACTATGCACCGGCTCAAGCATCATGCCCCAGAAGCAGAATCCGGATGTATTGGAATTAATACGGGCCAAGGCTGCGTCAATCGGCGCCAAGGCGAGCCAGATTAAGGGAATTATCCGCGCTCTGCCTTCGGGGTACAATCGGGATTATCAGGAAACAAAGGACCCAACAATGAACGCCGCCGATACCTTGGAATCAATGGTTGAAGCGATTACGCTCGTTATCAAAGGACTGGAGGTGAACGAGGAAAATTTGCTAAAATCATTCAGGCCTGAAATTTTCGCCACCGATGCGGCGCTCGATTTGGCTGCGAGCGGAATGTCCTTCAGGGATGCCTATAAGATGGTGGCGAGAAATCCAAGCCGCTGTGAGGCAGGCAGCCCTCTCTCGGCGATTGAAAAGAGAACCAGCATAGGCTTCCCCGGGAATCTCGCCCTCGAACGGGCAGAGGCCACATTAGATGCGATAGTGCTCGAAAGTGAAAGAAATCGAAGTAGAATATCGGCGGCGCTGGAGGCGCTCATAGCCTAGCGCGCCGTTAACGCCTACTGATTCCGCTTTAAACTCATCCCTCGCCGTGTGATTCGAGTCGCTTCAGAATAAATGTCCTTAGCTCATCATCCAAAGTGTCCATGCTTCGCTCCACCAAGGCACATAGCCGAGATTTATTGTAAGGACCGTCGGAGACTAATACGGATTTCGTTTTGCCATCCTCGCCTATGCGCTTCTTCCAAGTAACAGATCGGTTTCCGGCCAACTTATCGTAGCAGATTTGGAACCCTGAAAGCTTTTTGGCTTCATCGTACCAAAGAATCAATTCCAAATCCTTATCGACAAACCAGCGTCGAAAACCATCGCCCTTGATTTGCCGGATGTTTAGGAGCTCTTCAAGCATCGTCATCTCCAAAGTCTTGCAGGGGCAAGAAAAAAAATTCCTTTTGAGGCTGCTTGTTGAGCCTAAGGCATTATTAGAGCAGATTCAACTTAAAAGTCAGAATTTCCTTCGCAGCAAAGAATGCAAGGGTGTCCTCAAAGCAATCTCGATGGAAAGAAATATTCTCGCTTACTATCCGATGAGGCTTCCCACACTCCTTGGCGGATGTCGGAGAGCTGATTGGACTTTGGGTTAGCGTGCTCCTTTTTCATACCGTAGCAGGTTGCTGCGTGTATGTCGAATTTTCGGATCTGACCAATAACTGATTGTTATGCATAATTCTGAGAGAATCTCCTTGATTATCGGGACCAAGAATTTTGCTCTTGATTTATAGAAATGAGTGAGGATATCAGTGTTGAGGTGGATTGGAATGTCCACAGTAGTTGTTTATGAGGAGGACAATCCCAATGGTTGTCCAGCGAAAAATCTGGAGTGCAATCTTGTCTGATTCTCTTTTGAGGAAGTTGGTATCGACCCGCATGCACGGATAGAGTTCGCTCATTTGCCACCAATAATCTTCCAGGAGAACAGGAAAGCCTCAAAGTATTCTACGAAAAGGCAAAAGGAGGACTAAGCTATGACTTTGAACAAGGAGCTAAGCACCGCGATAGAGCATTACGCGGATTAGCATATCAGCGAGTGGATAAACCAGTATTGGGGCAAACGCACCATCAACGAACAGGAGATTCGCGAGAAAATTCTGCGTGTAGAGGAATCATTTGAATGTCAATCCGCTTTGAGTAAGCAGGGCTTTGAGGCGGTAGATAAGCGTTTCGAGGATGTAAATAATCAGTTCCGTCGTGTTTACAAATTCGTCACTGGTCTCTTAATAGCGACTTTTGGCGCGTTTGTCAGTTTGGTGATCCAGTTGATGATCCAGGGGCTAGGTTAGCGATCAATCGCCCGTCCCACGGGAAGTGAGCGGAGTTGACGATCGGGGCGGGGCCTGTAAATCTTCCAGCCCAGATTCACAGGTTAAACTATCCCTCCCAGGGCGATGCGACTGTGTAGAGCAGTTGTCCCCGATGCTTGCTGCCGCCCATAGGATTTCTACCGCATTGGCGCGTGAATTTCCCCTGCTTAACTAACGATTGAGTAGTCGTTTACTGGTCTTTCCGGCCGATATGGCAGAGGATGTTTACCCATAGCGATATTCCCGCCAAAACCACGAAATAGTCTCCGGGATAAATATCAAAATTGAGAAAACCGGGCTTTTGCGGAACTAGCCTGGCAAACTTACTCTTCCCTTTTCGAGTGCTAGAAACCCTGTCCATGCTGCTGCCTTGGAAATCCGGGCATTGAGCGTTTGGCGCTGGCTATTACAAAGGCTATTAGGGCCGCAGTATAGGGCAGGGTTTTCAGTATGGCAGGGGGAAGAGGGATGCTCCCCTGGGCCATATTAGAAATAATTATAATCAAAGAAAAGAAATAGGCTGAAATCAAAATCCCCAGTGAGTGACGGAATCCAAGCCAGATCATCACTAACGCAATCCACCCACGTCCCGAACTCATACCTGGGACATAGGCCTCGACCCGCATCACCAGGAAAGCGCCGGCAAGGGAGGCCATAGCCGACGAAATTGCTAACGCCGAGCTTTTAACTCTGTTAGGAGAAATGCCCCGTTCATTAAGGAGTTTGGGAGCGAGGCCCGCGGCTCTGAATCTGATGCCCAAATCACTTCTGCGGATAACAAGGGTGAAAAGCAGAGCCAAGGGTATCATTAACCAGGGGATTGGCGATAAATCGTAGTTGCCGGCTATCCGCAGAGTTCCCTTGTGACCCCAAATTCCATTTGAAATCAAACCACTCAGCGAAGGAATCAAAATATTGATTCCCATCCCCGCAATGAACAGGTTTGCCTTCAGAGCCATATGGATGCCGGAAAGCAGTAATCCGAATAGAGCGCCTAAAAACAGCGCCCCACAGACGGCCAGAGGCGCGGATACTCCGAGGGTTATCAGCAGCGCCGTAGTAAAGGCCCCCAGGCTAATACAGCCTTCCAAGGAGATGTTTAAAACTCCCGCCTGCTCCGATAGAAGGCCGCCCAGTCCGGCCAGAATAAATGGAACTGCCGCCGCGGCTACAGATTCAACCAAGGTTCCTCCCTTCGAATCTCTTCGCAGTCACCAAGAAAAAGATGGTGGCCTGAACCAATCCGCTAAGAGCGAAGGAAAACCCGGAACTCAGCATCGCGGTTTGAGCGCCTAGTATAAACCAAGCATAAATCATGGCAAAAACCGGCACCCATCTTGGCCTAGTGCCAGCCACCAAAGCAATTGCAAGGCCATCCCAACCCAGATTGCTGGTGAAACCCTGAACAGCCTGACCACTGCCCATCAGGGCGGCGACGCCTGTTAGGCCATAGAAAGCGCCTGAGGCGGCTAGGGATACAACGGCAATAGAACTGGTGTTTATGCCAACATAGGAGGCAAATGCAATGCTAGCCTTTCGCAGACGCCATCTATAGCCCCAAATGGTAAATCGCAAGAATATATGGGTTATCGTGGTAAGCAGCGCCGCCCATATCAGCACTGCGCTCAGGCGGGAAGGCGGCCACCAGGGGAGCAAGCGGTAGGCCGAAGGAAGAGGGGGAGCGGCTATTAGATAGCTCTCAGCATCCCTTAGCGGCCCCACTAGTAATGCATCACCGAAATTCAGAGCAGCCGCGGAAATCAGAAAGGTGCTGATTAGCTCATCCACCTGCCACTTGGCTCTGAGTACGCCCGACACCGTTCCGATTATGCCACCCGCGCAAAGCCCCATCGCTAAGGCCATAGTAAGCGCCAGTACCCGCGGCAATTCCGGAAAATAAACCGCCACTGCAGCTGCTGCCAATCCCCCGGCAAGTACCTGCCCTTCGCCACCTAGATTGAAGCAGCCTGAGCTAAAGGCCATTGATGCCGCCAAGCCTGCCAGGATTAGTTTTGCCGTGGTCTCCAAGAAGTTTCCGAAAGCGAGGGCGCTTCTAAATGGTCCCACTAGCATGTCGGTAAATCCCGATACGAATCCCTCGCTAGTTCCCGATAAGGCCAGTATCAAGATTGTTAGCACGATAAGAATTACAAAGATCGATCTTAAAACTCCAGTCATTTCCGTAATCCCGCGATTGTTCTTTGCAACTCGTTTCTATTCCAGTCTATGCTATTTCGGATTTCGCCCAACTCTCCGCCATATACTACACCGATTCGATTTGCAATTCTCAGGGCCTCGTCTATATCTGAGGCGAGCAATAAGATCGCTGCGCCCCCATCGCGAATTCTCTCCATCTGCGCATAAACCTTTCTCCGGTTTGACTCATCAAGTCCCCAAATCGGATCGGCAAGCACATAGAGCTTCGCATCCGTGCAAATTTCCCGTTCCAAAATCGCTCGCTGGATATTGCCGCCTGAAAGCTCGCCAAGTTTCTGATTCACTTTGCCAAGGCCGCTCCATTCGAGTTTTCGAATTTCGGCAAGCTTGTTTAATCGAGCAGGATTGAGCCAACCTAGTTTGGGAAGTTTCGCTGATTCCAAGGCCATTATGTTTTCCGCCAAGGTGGAATCGAGGCTCGAACCCCGTTCCAGCTTATTGGAAGGCACATAGCGTAGGCCCCTGCGGCGTAATTCCAAGCTCCCCCTACAGGATTTGGAATCTATCAGCAGTTCGCCCGAGACTGGTTCAATGTTCCCTGTAAGCACATCTTCCAGACACGAAAGGCCCTCTCCCCGCAGTCCGGTGATGGCAAGAATCTCGCCTGAAAAGACTTTGAAGCTTACCGACTTAAGCTGCTGTTGCCGGGAACTCTCGAAGTTGATACTGCGGGCCTCTAGTACGGGGTTCACAGCGCTTCTAGGTGCGCAAGTTTCATTATTCTCGGGTTGGACCCCCCCGCGAAGCCCCGGGTTGCTATCCTGCCCTATGAGCTTATTCCCTCCGAACATTGCCGAATTCAACTCTTCCTTACTGATTTTTCCAACCTTCCAAACTCCGACAATTCCTCCTTCCTTCAAAACCGTAACTACATCGGCAATCCTGAAAACATCGTCTATTCTATGAGTTATTAGTAAAATCGCCCTGCCCTCCGCCCGCAAGAGATTGAGCAGGGCAAAAAATTCGGCCTCACGCCCCTCCTCCCAGGCCGAGGAGGGCTCATCGAGTACTAGAAACTTTGTCTCCCTCATCAATGCAACCACCAACTGTGCACGTTGAAGCCTAGCTGCATCCATCTTCCCAACTCGCTCTTCAGGATCGATATCACTAAGGCTCCAACGCTTGGCAATCAGGGAGAATTCTCTGTTCTGGGCCCTTAGGCCGCGTGGTTTTCTACCAAGAAACGCCACTTCACGGATGCGAAAACTAGGTGGCCAAATGCAGTGTTGTCGAACCAGCCCAAAATTTCGAAACAAGCCGTGTCTATGCCTGCTTAAGTTGTATTGCCTTTTGCCAATTTGCAGAATGCCGGAATCCGGCCTCATTACCCCCGAGATTATGTGGCCCAAGGTAGTTTTTCCGGCTCCATTTTCGCCCACTACCGCATGAATTTGTCCTCCATACAGGTTGAGCCATAGGTCGCGGGCCGCTCTTACGCCACTAGTTTTCCAGGTGAAATTTACTTCCCTTAGAATTGAGGAGGGCTCAGTCATTCAGCGCGAGAGATTTGTCAATTTGCCGATCGCAGTATATCATCGGATTTGTTTTCGCTTTAAACAGCTCATTCACTCAATGCACTCAAGTCGATCTCGCTATTTCTTAATCCGCTAACCAGCCGCCTCATCGCTTCTTGTATTGGGTTTGGAACAAACTTACGGAAATGTCTGCTTTCGGTGGGGAAATCTATATATCCTTCCGAGAACCCAACTTTCATTTTGGTGCCAGGCGCCAGCTTGCCGTCAATCCAATCCCGAACTAGCATCTTAGCTAAATTCTCCTGGTAAAGCACTGAGCTTGCAAGCACAATTCCTGGAGCTAGTGAACTGCCCTCCGAATCAAACCAGAGCACATAACCCTTGCTATTCTTGGCGGCGGAGATAACTCCCTGATTCGCTCCCCCCGCTATAGTCAATATCACATCCGCGCCTTCATTATACAGCCCCTCCGCCAATTCCCGGGCCCCTTCCGCGTCATACCAATTTCCAATTACCCTGAATTCAAGCTCGATATCAGGGTTTACAGTTTGCAAACCTGCCTCGTATCCAGGGAGAATTTCCCGCATCATCTGGGGATATTCCTGCCCAACAATCATTCCAACCTTCAATTCCGGATTCGAATGCTTGAGTTCATCGGATATAGTTACGAGTCCCGCAAAATAGCCTATTACAAAGGCCTGCTCGACGTGCCGATATACGACATCCGAAATCCTATCCCCTCCCAGTCCTGAGCCATCCAGAACCAAAAAGGCCTGATTAGGAAACAGTTGGGCTACCGATGCGCAAATTTCGCTCATCGCCGGATTGGAGGTGACTATCAACCCAAAATTTCCCTCGGAAGCCAAGCTCAAAATAGAATTGTGCCATGAGGCTTGGTCGAAACCGCCTTCGATAGTTTGCACTTGAAAGTTATTCCCAGCCGCCTCTCTTACGCCAAGATCCATCGCCTCATATGAGGGACTGCCTTCTAAAACCCCAGGCACAAATACCGCTATGGCTTCCTTGTTCTCCTCTTTCTGACATGAGATAGAAAAAACCGTGGCTAGAAAAAGTGCCGGGAAAGTCAGTTTTTTGCTCATGCATCATGCTCCTGTTAGAACTGCCAATATTGGAATACTAGGATTAATTCACCGTCTATGCTCTCTCGCCGGCCTGGCGCTATCGTGATGAACTTACCGCATTGCAAGCTAGTTCAGCCGAGTGGCGAATCTACCATACCGGCAGGGGGTAATTACCGGTTTGCGGAAGCGTGCGAGAAGAATACTGAAGCGCCAGAAGGATGTCAATATTTCATCAGGCGCTCAATCTCATATATGAACTGACATTTTGTAACGAAAACTTCTCCGCGAATTCATCAATCAGGAATAGAATTCTGTACTGGCGTCAAAGTTCCAAATCTAGATAGATGCTTATAGCAGCGGAATTTCCGTGTTCATATGGGACAGTCAAGACTAGCGGGCGCTAGCTGCTCTTATAGAGGTATGTTTGCCATGCCGAGTCCGGCCGATAATCGAGTTCTCTTTGAGATGAGGTCTCTCTCATCTAAGCTTGTAGCCTGAACTCTGCTTGATGAAAGCGAGGAGCCTATAACCTCACATTATCAGCTTTCTTGACTGCAAAGGCGCCTTGGATGTATATTCAATCTGTCCACATTTCATCTTTGAACGGAGCAAGCATACCCGATGAGTTTTGCCAAGACCACTTCTTTGGGAGTGATTGCCTGCCCCGGCGGTGAAAACTTCGCTAACCAAATAGCTTCCCATTTAAGCGAGATATACCAGCATAGATACGATAGGAAGCTGCGATATACTTCGCGGCTATATAGCACAACGCCCGAAAAGGTGCAACGATACCTCAATTTTGCCGACGATTTGCTCAGCCACAGGGTAAGAGCGGTGGGGCCGGCCGACTCACAGCGTAGCCCAACATACAAGATTCCCTGTGAGTTCATCCGCTTCGCTAACGGCGAAATCAAGGCTGAGATCCTGCAATCGGTTCGAGACCTGGACATATACCTTGTTCAGGATGTCGCCAATGGAATGCCCGTTAAAATTGGCGACGAATGGCTGCCTCAATCCGTTAACGACCACATCATAACGCTGATGACCGCCATAGACGCGGCGCACCAGGCAGGCGCCAGGCGTATTTCACTGGTGCTCCCCTGCTATCCCTACAGTCGGCAGCACAAGAAGAGAAGCCGTGAAGGCCTCAGCGCTTCCATGATTGGTAGAATTTTTGAGAATCTTGGTGTTGCCAGAATAATCACATTGGATATCCACTCGAGGGAGATCGAGCACGCATTTGCGAGCCTAGTGTTGGAAAATCTGCATGCTTCCTACCAGATACTCAAGACAGTGATTTCGCGCATCGACCTGATCAATGAAGACTTAGTGGTGGTTTCACCGGATACCGGAGCCATTGATCGAAACAAATTCCTTGCCGATAGCCTCTACAAACCACTCGCCCTTCTCTACAAGGAGCGTGATTATTCCAAAATTTCTTCGGATGCGTCAAATTCCAATATCAAGAGTGTTCGCCTACTTGGAGATGTGGAAGGCAAGGCGGTTTTGATGGCCGACGACATACTAGGCACTGGCGGAACACTGATTAAGGCAATGAAGGCAATCCGTGGTATGGGCGCAAGAAAAATTGTCTGTACCGTATCCCTGCCTCTTTTTTCCGGCGAGGCAGCCGCTTATCTTGATGAGGCCTTTAGCCAGGGGTATTTCGACTTGCTGATTGGCACGAACGCGGTTAATCTGCCGGAGTCTGTTCTAGAAAGGCCGTGGTATCAAAGCGCGGATGTATCAAGTCTTTTTGCCAAGGCTATTAACAGGGTTCATCACAATCGATCGGTGTCTCCGCTTCTGGATAACAGCAGGATTATTCAGAAGATGATGCGTGAGAAAGAAAGGCCACAGGAACCGGATTTATTCTCAGGGATGAACTGATGGTTTTGGCGGCCGATCTTGGCACCAGTTCCTTAAAAGCGGGGATCTTGAGTGCAGATGGGGAATTGATTGCCAAGGTGACTGTGCCCTATCGAATAGTCCCGCATATAGGGGAAGAATTCCCCTTTTATGCACGGGAATGGGAATTCGCCTTCGATAGGGCTCTGAAATCACTGCCAAGTCGGCCACTTTCCGCGCTGGCTCTGAGTGGGAACGGACCAACCCTGCTTGCATGTGATAATCAGGGCGAGCCATTGGGCGAGGTGGAGCTGTGGCTTCGCCAGAGGGGAATACGCAAAAAAAACCGAAGCTCTTACTATCTTCCCAAGGCCAAGTGGCTTATGGAAAACGATAATGGCAGGTGGGAGAAAACCCGGATTTTGTTCTCCTGCCCCGAGTGGCTGCAATTCAGGCTGACTGGCAGCAAAACCATGACACTTCCGCATGATTCCTTTCGCCCCTATATCTGGGATGATAAGCAGATTGAATCCTATGGGCTAAATCGGAGTTTGTTTCCGGAAATGGTGCGTATGGGAGATATCGCCGGACGAATCGACAGCGCCGCAAGTGCTAGATATGGCCTTCCCTCAGGGCTTCCGGTTGTGGCGGTTGGTTCGGATTTCATGGCGTCGCTGCTTGGCAGTGGAGCCGTGGAGCTAGGCACTGTTTGCGACAGGGCCGGTACTAGCGAGGGTATTAATTACTGTGCTGCTCGGCCGTCGGGAGACGGGCGCCTAAGGGACCTGCCTCATGTTGTGGAGCCGTACTGGAATGTTGCGGCGATTTTGTCTTCAACCGGCGGCGTTCTTGAATGGTACCGGTATCTGACAGGCCAGGAGCAGGTTGACTACGGCGATATATTGGACGAGATAAGCCGTGTTCCGGCAGCTCGGCCAACGCCCCTATTCTTCCCTGGGACTAGGGGTGATAAGCAGTGGGAATTCGAAAACGGAAGTTTTCATCGGTTGGAGCCTAGACATGGCAGAGCCGAAATGGGCCGGGCGGTTTTGGAGGCCATTGGGTTCGCGGTGCGCCGGGGTATAGAACTGCTGGAGGGGGCTGGGATGGAAGTGGATGAAATGCGGGTTACCGGGGGGCAGGCAAGGGGAGAGGTGTGGAACCAAATGAAGGCCGATATCTGCGGCAAACGACTTTTGACTACGAAAATAGAAGATGCGGAGCTGGCCGGCTGCGCCTGCTGTGCCGCGGTTGCCCTGGGCCGCGCTGCCAGCCCCAAGGAGGCCACCGGCACCTATGTGAAGCTTCAATCGGTTTTCGAACCTGCCAAGGAGCGAGTTTCCCTCTATAATGAGGCCTACGAGAGATATCTCGAATCAGCCGAGGCCCTGCTTAGGCTGGGTTGACATAAGTCTCAGAGCGCGGATATCATTTTCGTCTGCCCGCGTGCCTCTGTAGCTCAGTTGGTAGAGCACAGCCATGGTAAGGCTGGGGTCATCGGTTCAAGTCCGATCGGAGGCTTGTAAGGAGTCAGGAAGGTTAATGAAATGGCGAAGGCGAAGAAGAGTGCAATCGATAAGATTGCTCTCCAGTGTAGCGAATGCAATAGAAAGAATTACACCACAACCAAGAACAGGCGGAATATTCAGGGGAAATTGGGATTCAATAAATATTGTAAATGGGATAGAAAGGTTACACTTCACAAGGAAGCAAAGATTAAGTAAACAGCTTTAGGCCAGTAGCTCCAACGGTAGAGCGCCGGTCTCCAAAACCGGATGCTGCAGGTTCAAGTCCTGCCTGGCCTGCGAGTACCGAAATAAGGTGTATAAAATCATGAAGAAAATCCGACAATTCATTGCAGAAAGCTATGGGGAACTGAAAAAGGTGATATGGCCGAATCGGCCTTCAGTTCTTGCCTCGGCAAAGGTTGTCATTATTTCGACCGTTATATTTGCGCTTTTCTTCGGACTAGTTGATTTCCTGCTTTCCAGGGGCCTGTTGGGCTTCTTCAACCTCTTTTAGGCAGATGAACGCGGATGGCTAAGGGCTGGTATGTTCTCCATACTTTTACAGGGTACGAAAATAAGGTTGAGAAATTCATCAGGCTGAAGATGGAAGATGGAAGCCTCAGCGATGTAGTTTTGGATGTCAAGGTGCCAACAGAGAAGATTACCGAGGTTCGCAATGGAAAGAAGCGGACTTTGAATAAAAATTTCTTCCCAGGCTATATTCTTATCGAGATGGAACTCCCAGATAGGGGTTGGAAAATTCCCTGCAATGTGATTCACAGGATACAGGGAGTTACCGGCTTTGTGGGAACAGTGCGCAATTCAAAACCGCAGCCAATCTCGGCAGAGGAGGCCAAGACGATTCTACAAAAAACGGGTGCTATAAAGGCCGAAAGAAGAGTTCATACCAAGCAGGACTTCCAAACTGGCGAGGAGGTTCTTATTATCGATGGGCCCTTCGATACTTTTAAGGGTACGATTGAGGTTGTAAATCAGGAGAAGGGCAAACTTCGAGTTATGGTGGGGATATTTGGAAGAGCTACTCCTGTAGAGGTGAGCTTCTCTCAGGTGGATAGGGGGCAGTAAGCCTTGCGCTTGGGCAATGACAGCGCTTTTGGATAGGAGAATAGAAGGTGGCGAAAAAGAAGATCTCAACCTTGATAAAGCTACAAGTTCCGGCTGGGCAAGCAACTCCGGCTCCACCGGTTGGTCCTGCACTTGGCCCTCATGGCGTGAGCGCCCCACAGTTTTCGCAGCAGTTTAACGAGAGAACTAAAAACCTTGAACCGGGACTTACGATTCCAGTAGTAATCTCGGTATATTCGGACAAGAGTTTCACGTTCGAAACCAAAACCCCCCCGGCGGCAGTATTGATTAAGAGGGCGATCAGTCTTGATAAGGGTTCGGACGAACCGCACAAAATCAAGGTGGGATCGATAACTCGATCGCAGGTAAGGGCTATCGCTGAAACTAAGATGGCGGATTTGAATGCCAACGACATTGATGCAGCCATCCGCATCATTGCTGGTACGGCCCGGAGCATGGGCGTAACCGTGGAGGCCTAGTCATATGAAACATGGCAAGAAATATAGGAAATCCTTTAAAAGCCTGGATGTAGGCAGGGCTTATAGCGTTCGAGAAGGTGTGAGTCTTGTCAAAACTATGTCCTTTGCCGGATTTGACGAATCCTTGGATTTGTCTGTAAAGCTAAACATCAAAAAAAACCAGTCGATTCGCGACACCTTCGTTCTACCCCATCGATTTGCTGTTGAGAAACGAGTGCTTGTTTTTGCCAAGGACGAAAAGGCCAAGGAGGCCGAGGAGGCGGGAGCAGCGATTGTTGGCGCCGAGGATTTGGTTGAAAAGATTAAGGGTGGCTGGCTTGAATTCGATGTCTGTGTTGCAACTCCGGATATGATGCGCAATGTTGGAACCTTGGGACCCATTCTTGGGCGCCGTGGTATGATGCCCAATCCAAAAACGAGAACTGTTACAATGGATATCAAGGGGGCAGTAGGCGAATTGAAGCAGGGAAGAATTGAGTTTCGCGCGGACAAGGGGGGCGTTGTTCATCTTTCGGTTGGTAAGGTTACTATGGAAAGTTCAAAGATTGAGGACAATATTGAAACCTTTATCAGTGAGTTGTCCAGGAAGCGTCCAGCGGATGTCAAGGGTGATTTCATTAAGTCGATCAATTTGTCGAGCACCATGGGCCCCGGTCTCAAGTTGCGAAATCAGGAGGGCTAGAAGATGGCCAAGGTTGAGCGCAAAGTGCAGCAGAATAAGTTAGATGCGGTGGCCGCACTCAAGAGTAGTTTTGAAGGTGTTTGCAACTTCATTTTTGCGGATTATCGTGGGCTCAATGTAGAGCAAATCTCAATCCTGCGGAATTCGCTTCGCCAGGCAAGCGCCGAATTTCATGTAGTGAAGAACAATTATGCGAAGATAGCGTTTAGCCAACTGAAACACGATGATGTCGCCCCCTACTTCATCGGACCAACGGCTATCGCGTACTGCGCCGATGAGGCCGGACCGGTGGCCAAGGCAATGCTGGAATTGGCAAAGGATATGCCCATTACCCTCAAAGGGGGACTACTCGACGGCGAAATTTTCGACGCCGATGCGGTTGAGGCCTTCAGTAAGCTGCCAAGCAGATTGGAACTAATGCAGAGACTTATGGGCCTCATGATGGCTCCGGTTCAAAGCGTTGCATTCATCTTGACAGGTGTTACGACCAAGCTGGTTCGCACCCTGGACGAGATAAGAGTTAGAAAATCCGAGGCTGTTTGAGTTGAATGTACGAATCTCGGTGTTGCCGAGAGGTAAAAAAGCTATGCGGCTTCAGTCTTCGGAGGTTGTCTGCTGTTGCCGCTTAGGTTGATAGGAGAAGATAATATGACTACCGCAGAAATTCTCGATGCAATTGCAGATATGAGCGTGCTGGAAGTTTCCGAGCTAGTTAAGGCTATGGAAGAAAGATTCGGAGTTAGCGCCGCTGCCCCAGTTGCTGTTGCCGCCGCCCCTCCAGCCTCCGAAGCCTCATCGGCGGAAGCCGAAGATGAGCAATCGGAATTCAATGTCATCCTTACCGGATTTGGCGAAGGTAAAAAGATTAGCGTGATCAAAGAGGTTCGCTCAATTACCGGCATTGGATTGAAAGAGGCTAAGGAAATGGTTGAAGCCGATGATTCGGTTGTCAAGGAGGCTGTTCCAAAGGAGGAGGCTGCTTCCATAAAGGAGAAGCTGACTGCCGCTGGTGCGACTGTCGAAGTTAAATAGGGCCATTAAATTCATCCGCTTATTGCCGCCGGTATGGTTATCCGGCGGATTTACCGCTAGAGAGGATAGTTATGTTCGAGAAAAGCCAGAAGTCTGGTAGGGCTTTTATTGGCCACGGGTACGATGAAGTAATAGAACTCCCAAATCTCATTGATGTTCAACTTGCGTCCTATGAGGCGTTTCTTCAACGAGAGGCTGTAGAATCTAAGAAGGGGCTTAAGCTGCAGGGGCTTGAGGAGGTGTTTCAAAGCGTCTTCCCGATCGAGAGTTCCAACGGTGAACTCGTGCTTGATTATGAATGCTATAGCCTTGATTTCACAACTGTTAAGCTAACCGAATCCGAATGCAAGCGAAAGGGTCTCACCTATGGGGTGCCTATAAAGGCGCGGGTTAATTTAGTGTTTAAGTCCACTGGCGAAATTCGACAGAAGGACATCTACATGGGCGATTTGCCATTGATGACCAATCGGGGAACCTTCATTATCAATGGAGCGGAGCGAGTTGTAGTTAGTCAGATACATCGGAGCCCGGGAGTTATCTTTTCGGATGAGAAGGGGGTTTACAGTGCGCGGATTATTCCCTACCGGGGTTCTTGGCTGGAATTTGAAATCGATATAAAGAAGGAGCTCATTTACGCCAAAATCGATCGAAAAAAGAAGGTTCTAGGAACAATTTTTCTCCGTGCACTCGGCTTTGAAAGCCGCGAGGCTATTATAAAGCTGTTTTATCAGACAAAAAAAACAAAACTAACCGGCAAGCGCGAGCAAGATGAGTCCTTGGTTGGTTCGATTCTCGCTGAGCCTGTTTGGGCGACGGGGGAGGGCGACAACAAGAAAAAGCTCTATCGAACTTCCGATAAGCTACACTTGCACGATATTGAAGAGCTTGTGCAAGCCGGTGTGAAGAAGGTGACTATCGTTGACCTAGAGCATGAGGAGTCCCTGCATTCGGATATGATACTGGAGTGCTTCGAAAGAGAGGAGACGAAATTTCATGAGGACGATCCGGATCGGGATGAACCAAGCAAAAGAGATGCTCTCTCGGCGGTTTACGCGGTTCTGATGCCGGGTGAGCCGATTACTGTAGAATCCGCGGAACGCGATTTGAACTCGATGTTTTTTTCCGCTCGGCGCTATGATTTGGGCCGTGTGGGACGGTATAAGCTCAATAAGAAATTCGATCAGGACGAGAGTGTCAAGGATTTGGTTCTCAACAAGCAGGACATTGTTCACACTATGCGGTATCTGATTAGCGTGCATATTGGAGAGAAGCAAATCGACGACATTGATCATCTGGGGAATAGGCGGGTTCGTTCAGTTGGAGAACTCTTGGGGAATGCGCTTAAAACAGCCTATACGCGAATGGAGAGAATTGCCAAGGAGCGGATGAGTCTCAAGGAAACCGAAACGCTCAAACCGCAGGACCTTATTCCTATCAAGCCAATCGTGGCGGCAATTAAGGAGTTCTTTGGCTCAAGTCAGCTATCACAGTTCATGGATCAGGTGAACCCTCTATCGGAGCTCACCCACAAGCGGCGCCTAAATGCGCTGGGGCCAGGCGGGCTTTCGCGTGAGCGGGCGGGCTTTGAGGTTCGCGATGTTCATTATACTCACTATGGCAGGATGTGCCCGATCGAAACTCCTGAGGGTCCCAATATAGGGCTCATAGTTTCACTTGCCAATTATACCAGAATCAATGACTATGGTTTCTTGGAAACTCCTTATAGAAAAGTAGAGAACGGAGTTGCAACTCGTGAGGTTGAGTATCTCTCCGCAATCGATGAAGAGAAGTATCACATCGCGCAGGCCAGTGCGCCCATCGACGAGAAGGGAGCCTTCAAAGAGAAGATGGTGGCGGTGCGCCGGAATGGCGATTACATTGTTCGTGATCCTGCTGATGTAAAATACATGGATGTATCGCCAAAACAGATTATTTCCACGGCGGCGAGTCTTATCCCCTTCCTCGAACACGATGATGCGAATCGAGCGCTGATGGGCTGCAATATGCAGCGTCAGGCGGTGCCGCTGCTCTTTCCCGAGGCCCCGATTGTGGGAACAGGCATGGAAGTCAAGGCTGCGTACGATTCAGGTGTGCTGGTAAAGGCTCAAAGCGCAGGCACGGTTTCGTATGTTTCATCGACTCGTATTGACGTGGAAGATGAGGATGGTGGAACCATATCCTACGGTTTAATCAAGTACCAGCGAACTAATCAGGACACCTGCTTCAATCAACGCCCTGCTGTTCGTGTTGGAGAGAAGGTTAGCGCCGGTGAAATTCTAGCCGATGGACCCTCAACACGATACGGCGAACTGGCTCTTGGCCGCAATCTACTTGTCGGATTTGTGCCTTGGAATGGTTATAATTTCGAGGATGCTATTTTGATTTCCGAAAAGGTGGTTAGGGAGGACTGCTACACCTCCATTCATATCAAGGAATTTATCGTCGAGGTTCGAGAAACCAAGCTGGGCCCTGAAAAACTCACCCGGGATATTCCCAATATGGCCGAAAAATCCATAGAACACCTTGATGCTGAGGGCATAGTTAGAGTTGGCGCTACCGTGAGGCCAGGTTCAGTGCTTGTGGGAAAGGTAACCCCTAAGAGCGAAACGGAAACCACGCCGGAATTCAAGTTGCTCAACTCCATCTTTGGAGAGAAGGCCAAGGAGGTGCGGGATACCTCGCTCAAACTTCCTCATGGCGTTGGTGGCACGGTTATTGATATCCAGAGATTGAGGCGTAGCGAAGGTGATGATTTGAATCCGGGTGTGGATGAAGTTATTAAGGTATTGATCGCTACCAAGCGCAAGCTGCGGGAAGGGGACAAGATGGCCGGGCGGCACGGAAATAAAGGGGTTGTGGCCCGGGTTCTGGCCGAAGAGGATATGCCCTATATCAAGGATGGGCAGCCCCTCGATATCTGTTTGAATCCACTTGGCGTACCCTCCCGTATGAATATGGGGCAGATAATGGAAACCATGCTTGGCATGGCCGGCTCCAAATTGGGGAGGATGTATGAAACGCCTGTTTTTCAATCCGCGTCGGCCGAGGATATAGCCCTGGAATTGGAAAAAGCAGGTTTGCATAAGGCCTCGAAAACCACACTCCATGACGGGCTCAGCGGCGAAGAGTTTGTGAATCCGGTTTTTGTCGGATACATGTATTATATGAAATTGCACCACTTGGTTGATGATAAGATGCATGCCCGGTCCACCGGACCCTACTCCCTTGTTACGCAGCAGCCTCTTGGCGGTAAGGCGCAATTCGGCGGCCAGCGACTCGGCGAAATGGAGGTATGGGCCTTGGAGGCATACGGCGCCGCGAACACATTGCAGGAATTGATGACTATAAAATCTGACGATATGACCGGCAGGGCTAAGGTGTACGAAAGTATCGTGAAGGGAGATGCGACATCGAGTGCAGGAATCCCGGAATCCTTCAATGTCCTGGTTCAAGAGCTTCGAGGTTTGGCGCTTGATATACGAATCTTTGATTCCAAGGGCAAGCAGCTGCCGTTTACGGAGCGAGATGAGGAGCTGATAAATCGCCAAGGTAGTCGTTTTTAGGAGAAGTTGATGAGGGAAATGCAAGATTTTGACAATCTGATGATCAAGCTTGCCTCAACCGAACAGATTCGAGCTTGGTCTTATGGCGAGGTAAAAAAACCGGAAACCATCAATTATCGTACGCTTCGGCCAGAAAGAGACGGACTTTTCTGCGAACGTATTTTTGGTACTACGAAGGAGTGGGAATGCTACTGCGGGAAGTTCAAGTCTATCAGATATAAGGGCGTGGTCTGCGATCGCTGCGGTGTTGAGGTAACTCATTTCAAGGTGCGTCGCGAGCGTATGGGACATATCGAGCTTGCCTCGTCTGTTTCCCATATCTGGTACTATCGGTCGGTGCCCTCGCGAATGGGTTTACTGCTCGATTTAACTATCGCGTCTCTTCGGAGCATTCTTTACTACGAGAAATATGTCGTAATCGAACCAGGCGATACTGAATTGAAAATGATGCAGCTGCTAGCGGAGGAGGATCTGATTGAAGCGCGTGAGCGCTTCGGGATGAATTTCACCGCTGGCATCGGCGCCGAGGCGATCCGCACTCTGCTGGAAAACATGGATCTTGATGCCTTGTCGGCTCAGTTGCGCATGATAATGATAGAAAAGGGCGCCAGGGTCGATAGGCGCCTGCTCAAGAGAATCGAGATTGTTGAGAATTTTCGGGATTCCGGCAATCGCTCCGAGTGGATGATACTCGATGTGATTCCGGTAATCCCTCCCGACCTTAGACCCATGGTTCAGCTCGACGGCGGGCGTTTTGCAACAAGTGATTTGAACGATCTCTATCGCCGCGTGATTAACCGTAATAACCGTCTAAAGCGTCTTATGTCTCTCAACGCTCCGGATATCATAATCAGAAATGAGAAGCGGATGCTCCAGGAGGCCGTTGATGCCCTCTTCGATAATACAAAGAAGAAAAAGGTGGTTAAGGGAACTTCGAACAGGCCTCTAAAATCACTCTCCGATTTGCTCAAGGGCAAACAGGGACGATTCAGACAGAATCTTCTCGGTAAGCGGGTAGACTATTCAGGCCGTTCGGTTATAGTGGTGGGCCCGAAACTGAAGCTGCATCAATGCGGGCTCCCTACGAAGATGGCGCTTGAACTCTACAAACCGTTCATTATGAAGAAGCTGGTTGAAAGAGATGTCGTATACAATATCAAGAAGGCCAAAACTCTCGTTGAACTAGGAACGCCTGAGGTTTGGTCGGTGTTGGACGAGGTTGTTCGGGAGCATCCGGTACTTCTAAATAGGGCTCCAACCCTTCATAGACTCGGTATCCAAGCCTTCGAGCCGGTGTTGGTAGAGGGGAAGGCGATTCAATTACATCCCCTTGTCTGCCATGCCTTTAATGCCGATTTTGATGGCGATCAAATGGCTGTGCACATCCCTCTAACCCAGGCAGCTCAAATCGAATGTTGGACCCTGATGCTGGCCGACACGAATTTGCTGAACCCCGCCAATGGTCACCCGGTGGTGTTTCCATCCCAGGATATGGTTATGGGTCTTTATTCACTCACTAAGGAACGGCACGGAGCAAAGGGAGAGGGACGCTACTACAGCTCTCGCGAAGAGGTGATGTTGGCGGTGGAGAATCATGCCGTCTCATGGCATGCGATCATAAAGGTTAAGATAAACGGTGAGTGGGTTGAAACTACTCCGGGCAGGGTAGCTTTTAACGATCGCATTCCTGAGGATATTTCATACGTGAATGAAACGCTTAGCGAAAAGAGTATTCGCAGCCTAGTGATGAAATCCTTCAATGAGTATGGCAATTTCACAACAGTTCAGCTTCTAGATGCGCTCAAGAACATTGGCTTCGAATTCGCCACGCACTTTGGCACTACGATTGGAATGGATGATATTTTGGTGCCGAGCGAAAAGGTTGGATTGATAAGCGATGCAAATCGAGACGTAGACAAAATCCAAACCCAGTACCACGACGGCCATATTACTTCGGAGGAAAGGTATAATCGAGTTATCGAGGTTTGGGGAAAAACTAACGAGGATTTGGCCAATGTGATGATGGGTCATCTCAAGAAGGATCGGGACGGTTTCAACAATGTCTATATGATGGCTGACTCCGGCGCGCGGGGATCGAGAAATCAAATTCGACAGCTGGCGGGTATGCGTGGATTAATGGCTAAGCCCTCCGGAGATATCATCGAGCTTCCTATTCGGTCGAATTTCAAGGAAGGACTCTCGGTTATCGAATTTTTTATTTCCACTAATGGCGCTAGGAAGGGCTTGGCGGATACCGCGCTGAAAACGGCCGACGCCGGCTATTTGACCAGACGACTTGTGGATATTGCACAGGATGTTGTGGTTAATAAGGAAGACTGCGGTACGATAAACGGTATCAGTGTCACAGCTCTCAAGGATGGAGAGGAGATTGTTGAATCACTCTCGGACCGGATTATGGGCCGTTTCACCCTAGAGAGAGTGAAGCACCCGATTACCGGCGAGATGCTTGTGAATGTGAATCAGGAGATTACTGACGAGATTGCCTTTGATATCGAGGAACTGGGCATCGAGAGCGTGCGAGTTCGCACGGTGCTTACCTGCGAGGCGCAGCACGGTGTATGCGTGAAGTGCTATGGCCGTAATCTAGCCACGCATCGGCCCACCGATATCGGGGAGGCTGTTGGTATTATTGCGGCGCAGTCCATAGGTCAGCCTGGCACCCAATTGACTATGAGAACCTTCCATGTGGGCGGAACGGCAAGCACAATTGCTGAGGAAAATCGTGTAGTCAAACGTTATCCGTTATTGATTAAGGAGATACGCGGCATTGCGGTTGAGATTGACCAAGGACGCCGGCTCTTTACGAGGAAGGGCTATCTCAAGGTTGCCCGAGTGCTTGCCGAGTTGGAATTGAAAAAGAACGATGAAATTATTCCTGTAGAAGGCGATAAGGTGATTAAGGGAGAGGTAGTTATTTCGCGTGGAGGAGAGAAGGTTTATGCGGAATACAATGCCTTTGTTGTCATACGGAAGGAAAAGTTGCTTCTAGTTGCGCAGGACGAAAAAATAGATATCAGGAACGGATCCACCGTGCTGGTTAGAGAGGGGCAGACCACCGAGGCGGATGAATCTCTGGCAATTTTCGATCCGTTTAGTGAGCCGATTATCGCGGAGGCGGATGGGATGATAAAATTTGAGGATATAATCCAGGGCACTACGCTTCGCGAGGAGATCAACGAGGATACTGGCAACATCGAGAAAAAGATTACCGACACATCCACAGAGGCTCTGCAACCGCGGATTACGATTGTTGATAAGAAAGGCAAAAATCTCCAGGATTACTATCTTCCTGAGAATTCATATCTGAATTTTGAAGATGGCGCCGAGGTAAAGGCGGGCCAAACCCTGGCGAAGATGCTAAAGGAAAGCCAAAAAACGCAGGATATTACCGGTGGTTTGCCGCGGGTTGGAGAGCTATTCGAGGCCCGCAGACCGAAAGACGCGGCCGTCCTCTCGCTTATAAGCGGTACGGTTGAGTTCGAGGGAATTAGCAAGAGCAAGCGGATTATCATGGTTAACGACTCCTTTGGCAACCAGATGAAGCATCTGGTTCCGATGGGGAGGCACTTGCTTGTCCGGAACGGCGATCATGTGGAAGCCGCGGAACCTCTTTGCGATGGGCCTAGGGATCCTCACGACATATTGGAAATCCAGGGCGAGGTGGCATTGCAGAGCTTTTTGGTGGACGAGGTACAGGAAGTCTACCGCATGCAGGGTGTGAATATCAACGACAAGCATATCGGTGTGATTATTCGGCAAATGATGCGCAAGGTTGAAATTGTCGATGTCGGTGATACTAACTTCATTTACGGACAGCAGGTGGATAAGTATCAGTTTAGGACACAGAACGACAAGGTTGTTAAAGAGGGCGGCCAGCCTGCGATTGCAAAGCCTTTGCTCTTGGGCATTACCCGCGCATCCTTGAATATAGATAGTTGGATTTCGACCGCAAGCTTCCAGGAAACCACCCGAGTACTCACAAATGCCGTAATCGCCGGGGAAGTGGATAAGCTGCGTGGTTTGAAAGAGAATGTCGTAATTGGTCATGTGATTCCAGCGGGAACCGGTATGGGCAAATATCGTGATTTGAAGCTCTTCACGGAAGAAACGGAGGATCTCGATGCCCATGTGGCCGAAATTCTAGAGCAAAGGCGCAAGGAAGCCGAATTCCTTGAGGGTCTCGGCGAAGTTGAAACCATAGATGCTGTGGAATGATATCCGGATCTAGCCTTAGCGATAAATTCGGTATTGACCTTTAAATGGCAAATCGCTAGTATCCTTGTTCTTTGGAGGAATAGACCTGTGCCGACAATTAACCAACTTGTTAGGAAGGGGCGAAAGTCTTCCGTCAAAAAAACCAACTCGCCCGCCTTGCAATCCTGCCCTCAGAAGAGAGGAGTGTGTACTCGGGTGATGACCATTACCCCCAAGAAACCCAATTCAGCTCTTCGAAAGGTTGCTCGGGTTAGATTGTCGAATAGTATTGAAGTTACGGCCTATATTCCGGGTGTGGGACATAATCTACAGGAGCACTCGGTTGTGTGCATCCGCGGTGGAAGAGTGAAGGACCTCCCAGGTGTTAGATATCACATTGTTCGTGGTTTGAAGGATACATTGGGTGTAGAAGGCAGAAAACAGAGCCGTTCGAAGTACGGCGCCAAAAAACTTAAGGTGTAGGGAGCATGCCAAGAAGAAGGGACATGCCTGTTAGGCCTATCGATACGGATCCTCGATTTGGTAGTGCGGAAGTAAGTAAGTTTGTGAATAGGATGATGCTGCGGGGTAAGAAGTCGTTGAGTTTCCGGAATATGTACGGCGCCATGTTCATTTTGGCAGAAAAATCCGGCAAGGACCCCCTTGAAGTTTTTTTGAAAGCGGTGGATAACGTGAAGCCCTTGGTGGAAGTGAAATCTCGCCGCGTTGGTGGATCCACTTACCAAGTTCCGGTGGAGGTGCGTGAGTCGAGGCGCGAGGCACTGGCTATGCGCTGGATTATTCACGCCGCTCGGGGTAGAAGTGGTAGGAATATGAAAGAGAAGCTGGGCGCCGAGTTGCTTGATGCGTTCAACTTAGCGGGCGTGGCTTACAAGAAGAAGGAGGACACCCATAGGATGGCGGAGGCTAATAAGGCGTTTAGCAACTATAAGTGGTAGACTCAGCCTCGTGCAAAGCACTGCTGGGATGCCCAGTTGCCAGACCGCTTTCGGATGAGAATGCCTCTCCTATCCGAATTAAACCCAAACTTGGGCGGATGATATTTGAGAATGCTACGGCAGGCATTCGTTCTTTTCAGGTTTCACGACTTGTGTACGCTTGCGTCCATTCATATGCTGCCGAGTTGGTATTTGCGTTAATGCCAATACCACTGTCGCGCCTTGGGGTGCGATAGGGCGATATTTATTGCCGACTTATTTCCCCGTGAGCCTTAGGAGGATATTGATGGCTAAGGAAAAATTCAGTAGGACAAAACCTCACATCAATGTGGGTACTATTGGCCATGTTGATCACGGTAAAACCACTCTGACAGTTGCTTTGACTATGTACAGCGCGGCTAAGCTGGGTGGCAAGGTGATGAATTATGAGGATATTGACAACGCTCCGGAGGAAAAAGAGCGCGGTATCACCATTAATACCCGGCATGTTGAGTATGAAACCGACTCACGTCATTATGCTCATGTTGATTGTCCTGGGCATGCGGACTACATCAAGAACATGATTACTGGCGCCGCTCAGATGGACGGAGCAATACTGCTCGTTGCCGCCGATTCGGGTCCCGAGCCCCAAACTCGCGAGCACATTGTTCTTGCGCGGCAGGTTGGCGTTCCAAAGTTAATCGTTTATATGAACAAGATGGATTTGGCCGATCCGGAACTGGTCGATCTTGTTGAAATAGAGGTTCGGGAGCTTCTTGATGAATATGGTTTTCCAGGCGCTGATACCCCTGTAATCAAAGGTAGCGCCGTCCAGGCTATGAATAATATTGACGATGCGGAGAAAACAACCAGCCTAGTTGAATTACTTGATGCGATGGATACCTATTTCCCAATTCCAAAAAGGGATGTCGATAAGCCCTTCCTCATGCCAATTGAAGATGTATTCTCCATTTCGGGTCGTGGTACTGTCGTAACCGGCCGAGTTGAGGGTGGAAAAATTCATGTAGGCGATGAAGTTGCGATTGTAGGTATTCGGGATACCCAGAAAACTGTATGCACGGGCGTTGAAATGTTCAACAAATTGTTGGATGAAGGCCAGGCGGGAGACAATATAGGAGCTCTGCTTCGCGGTATCGACAAGAAGGGGGTGGAGAGAGGTCAAGTATTGGCTAAGCCAGGAACAATCAATCCCCATGCCAAATTCAAGGGAGCGGTTTATGCCCTTACAAAAGAGGAGGGCGGTCGTCATAACCCGTTCTTTAGCGGTTATCGGCCTCAATTCTATTTCCGAACGACAGATATTACTGGCACTGTAAGTCTTCCGGAGGAAAGGCAGCTGGTGATGCCCGGGGATAACACGGAAATTGCGGTAGATCTGATTCATCCCATCGCCATGATGCCCGGCCTGAGGTTTGCCATCCGCGAGGGAGGCCGTACAGTGGCCTCGGGACAGGTAACCGAAGTTATCGAGTAATACTATAGATGCCTGGTAATGAATGCCTCGCTGTTCAACAACAGCGGGGTTACTTTTAATGAGGAACAAGGACGATGGAAAAGATACGCGTACGGCTTAGAGGCTTCGATGTGGAACTGATAGAGCAAAGTGCGCGAGCCATTGTGGATACTGTGCAAAAACAAGGCACTAAGGTATCGGGACCCGTACCCCTGCCTACAAAAATAAATAAGTACACCGTCCTTAAATCGCCCTTTGTGTATAAGAAATCTCGCGAACAATTTGAAATGCGCACTCATAAAAGACTGATCGATATCCTTGAACCGACTTCGGCTGTGATGGATGCGCTTATGAAGCTTGAACTGCCGGCGGGCGTCGATGTTGAGATTAGACAGTAGTATGCGCGGAGCAGCTTTATGGTGGGACTAATTGGGAAGAAAAAGGGAATGACGCAGGTTTTCGATGACGATGGGAACTTAATCCCTATTACTGTTATTGCGGTTGAACCAAATGTGGTGACTGGTAGGAGGAATGGGGCTAAGCATGGATATAGCGCGGTTATCCTAGGCGCCCTGGATGCGAAGGCTGCCCGAGCAGCTAAACCTGAAATTGGCCAGTTCAAAGAGGGTGTGAAACTGAAGAGACACATAATCGAGTTTCGGGATTTTGGCAAGGACTGTGCAGTTGGAGATTCGCTGGGGCTTGAACTCTTTGAAGGAGTTCGGTTTGTCGATGTGATTGGCACCAGTAAGGGCAAGGGCTACCAGGGTGTCATTAAGAGGCACAATTTCAGAGGTGGCCGGGCTACGCATGGCTCGAAATTTCATCGTTCTCCAGGATCGACCGGTATGGCTGCATGGCCTTCAAAGGTTTTCAAAGGCACGAAAATGCCCGGGCGCATGGGAGCTGAACGCAGCACGGTGCAGAATCTTCGAATCGTCAAGATAGATCAAGAGAGAGGGGTGCTTCTAGTTAGGGGAGCGATTCCGGGACCTCGTGATGGCATGGTGATTGTCCGCCGGGCGAAGAAGCGGAAATAGGTGTAAGGCTATTATGGAGAAAAAGGTTTATTCCAAGGAGGGCAAAGAGCTGCGAACCATTGTCCTTGAAGACGCTGTGTTTGCCCGAGAGGCTAATGAGGGATCTATCTGGCATGCAATAAAGAATGAACTTGCGAACTCAAGACAAGGTACCGCGAAGACAAAAAATCGCCACGAGGTGAGAGGCTCATCTTCCAAGCCCTGGCGCCAGAAAGGAACGGGACGCGCTCGAGCCGGAAGCCGTAGAAGCCCGCTGTGGCGTGGTGGAGGCATAGTCTTCGGGCCCCGGCCTCGAGATTATTCCTATCGTTTGCCAAGGAAGATCAAACGGCTTGCCATGAAGAGCATCTTGAGTCTCAAGGCCGCCGATGATGAGTATTTCAGAGTGCTTGAAGACTTCTCTGTCGAGTCGGGCAAGACTGGCGATTTGGTGAGTATTTTGGAACACTTCCCTACGGAGGGCAAAACGATTCTTATCCTCGGGGAAGATGATGTAATGATTAAGAGAGCGGGCAGAAATATTGAGAACCTGTGCTTATTCGCCTTCAATCGATTGCGAGCTCATGATTTGTTCTACGGAAAAAATATCCTGGCATTGGAGAGCGCGGTGAAGAGACTTGGCGAGTTTTATGGGAGCTAGTTGTGACCTCGAATGAAATAATTATCGAACCCGTTCTCACGGAGAAAACCAACTTCCAAAGAGAGGGCGAAATTAAAACCTACGCGTTCAAGGTTAGCAGAAAAGCGAATAAGCCCATGGTGATGCAGGCGCTTGACGACCTGTTCAAGGTTCGGCCCATGGCCTGCCGGATTATGAATGTTCGAGGGAAGGCGCGCAATAACCGTTTAATCTCACGAACGACATTTCGACGCGGCCGCGGTCGAACATCGGCATGGAAGAAGGCAATTGTGACGCTTCGTAAGGGTCAGTCAATTGATGTCTTTGAAGGCGTTTAGCGTGAAGGAAACGAATTATGCCCATGAAAACGTATAATCCCACAACTCCCTCACAGCGGTCTCACCAGAGTTTAGTTAGTTCTGAGCTTTCTGAGAATAAACCCGCGAAGGCTTTGACGAGGGGAAAATCTTCTCGAGCTGGCCGTGGCGCAGGAGGACGAATTAGCGTTAGGCGGCGCGGAGGGGGGCATAAGAGGAAATACAGGCTTATCGATTTCAAGAGAAATAAGTTCGGCATTCCCGGCAAGGTAGTCTCTATCGAGTACGATCCAAACCGCAGCGCGAATATCGCACTGATTCACTATTCGGATGGTGAGAAGAGATATATCCTATGTCCTAAGGGTTTGAAAATTGGGGAGGTGGTGCAAAGCGGCGAGCATGCTCCCATTGGGGTGGGCAATTGTCTATCCCTTGAGAAGATTCCGGTTGGAAAAACTGTTCATGCGGTGGAACTCACCAAGGGCAGGGGGGCTCAGTTAATCAGGAGCGCAGGCTGTCGTGCGCAAATCCAGGCGAAAGAGGGAGATTATGTTACCTTGAAGCTTTCCTCTGGCGAGATACGCATGGTCCATAAAACCTGCATTGCCACTGTCGGCGAGGTGGGAAATGAGGATCGTATGAATATCAAAATTGGGAAGGCAGGAAGAAATCGCTGGTTGGGTAAGCGTCCAAAGGTTCGCGGTGTCGTGATGAATCCCGTCGATCATCCGCACGGAGGAGGTGAGGGCAGAACATCAGGGGGGCGGCACCCTGTAACTCCTTGGGGTAAACCGACGAAGGGCGGCAAAACGCGAATGAAGCATAAGCCATCCAATAAATTCATCGTTAAAGGGCGTACAAGGTAGGGATCGAAAATGTCGAGATCTGTGAAAAAGGGGCCGTTCGTGGCCAGGAGCCTCTATAGAAAGGTGGTTGAGTTTAATAAGAGTGGTTCGAAGGGTTTGCTAAAGACCTGGTCGCGTAGTTCGACAATAATACCCGAGATGGTTGGTATCACGATTTCGGTTTACAATGGTAAGACTTTTATTCCTGTGTATGTTACTGAAAACCTTGTTGGACATAAACTGGGTGAATTCTCGCCCACGCGCTTGTTTCGGGGACATGCGGGTTCGGATAAGAAAGGTACGAGACGTTAGGAGACTACTTAGCTGTGGAGAATAGGAAAGGCTATCGTGCAGTGGCGAAAAATCTGCCCATATCGCCTATTAAGGTTAGACCCATAGCCGATCATGTGCGGCGAAAGTCCTACTCGGATGCAATCGCGTTACTCGATTCACTCCCTAAAAAGGGTGCTGGTTTCTTGAAAAAGGTGATTGTCTCTGCAGCAACCAACGCGATTAGTCAGAATCCGAATCTTGATGAAGATGGACTTTATATTGCCGAGCTTCTGGTGGATGGCGGACCAAGCCGCAAAAGCCTATGGCCCCGCGGGCACGGACGAGCGGATAGGCAGATTAAACGATCGTGCCGCATTTCGGTGACGATCGATAATAAGGCGGATAAGTGATGGGACAGAAAGTGAATCCGTATGGTTTTCGACTGGGAATCAATAAGGATTGGAAGGCTAGATGGTATGTGGGACCAAATGAATATGCGAAAACTCTACATGAGGATTTGCGTCTGCGTAAGACCTTGCTGGATAGCTCAGAGGCTAAGGGGGCGGATATCTCCAATATAGAAATAGTTCGCCAGCCGGCGAGGGTTGTGATGACAATTGAAACCTCGCGCCCAGGAGTGATTATTGGAACAAAGGGAGCCAATATCGAAAAGTTGACAACTCGGCTCCAAAAGCTGACTGACAAGAAAGTTAGCGTTAAAATAAAGGAGATAAAAAAGCCAGACGCGGTTGCCCAGATTATCGCCCACAATGTTGCACGTCTGCTTAGGAGTAGGGCGGCCTTTCGGAGAACACTGAAAATGGCCGTGCAAAATGCGATGCGCGGCGGTGTTCAAGGGATAAAGATCAAAATCTCCGGCCGTCTCGGGGGCGCGGATATGAGCCGGGTGCTGGAGATTAAAGATGGCAGAGTGCCCCTTCATACCCTTCGTGCCGACATAGATTTCGGATTTGCCGAGTCTATCACCACTTTCGGTGTTATTGGGGTTAAGGTGTGGGTTTTTAACGGGGAAATTCTGGGGGCGGATCAGAAGGAAGACGCGGGTCAACTGGTCAGCGGTAGGCGAGATGGCAGAGGGAGACTAGACGGTGCTTAGCCCTAAGCGTACCAAATACCGAAAAACCCATCGTGGTAGAGCCTTTCCAAACGCCAAACGCGCCCAAAGGGGTAATACCGTTTCCTTCGGAGACTGCGGACTGGTTTCCATGGAGAACACGCAGATCTCCGCAAGGCAAATTGAAGTCGCCCGTGTCGCAATGACCAGGTATATCAAACGAGGCGGAAAGGTTTGGATTAGGATATTTCCGAGTATTCCCTACACGAAGAAGCCTGCCGAAACACGTATGGGAAAGGGCAAGGGGAATCCTGAGAAATGGATTGCGGCAGTGAAACCGGGCACGGTGATGTTCGAAATTGCCGGCGTAGATGCAAGTTTGGCTGAGCGGGCAATGAAATTGGCGGGGAGCAAGCTACCGGTCAAGACTAAATTTGTCGCGCGTCATCATGCGGGATGAGTGCTAATGAGAGAAAAATTTAACGAGTTGACAGTTGATGAACTTGTGGCAAAAAGAGCGGAGCTTTCGGGGAAAATGAGGAATCTGCGTTTTGAGACTGTAATGGGCCGTATTGAGAACCCGATGGAGAAGAGAATTACCCGTAGGCAGATAGCCAGATTGAACACGATGATTAACGAATATAAAAATGGAATTCGAAGGGCCTAAGAGATGGATGCGAAGAAATCCAATAAGCGAATCTTCACTGGGGTTGTGGTGAGCGAAAAGATGGACAAAACAATTACTGTTTCTGTCTCAACTCGCCAACTGCATCCCCTGTATAAGAAGTACATTACGCGCTCGAAGAAGTATAAGGCGCACGATGAGGAAAATGATGCACGCGAGGGCGATAAGGTTCGGATAATCGAGAGTCGTCCGATTAGCAAAAAGAAACGTTGGCGACTTATCGAGGTTGTCGAACGATCGAGATAGGAAAACCAATGATTCAGATGCAGTCATATATGAATGTTGCCGACAACTCAGGCGCCAAACGCGTTCAGACTATCAAGGTGCTAGGCGGTAGCCGTCGGCGTTACGCCAGTATTGGCGATGTTGTTTCCGTTACCGTTAAAGACGCTATTCCGAACGCTCCCATTAGAAGAGGGGAGATTATGAGGGCGGTAGTTGTCCGGATTCATAAAGAGTATCGTCGCAGCGATGGAACCTATATCCGTTTTGACGATAACGCCTGTGTAATAGTTGATGGAGCCGGCAACCCCGTTGGTAAGCGGATTTTCGGTCCGGTGGCGCGTGAGTTAAGGGATTATAACTACATGAAAATTGTTTCCCTTGCCCCAGAGGTGCTCTAGGAAGGGGGGAGTAATCTATGAAAATCAAGCTGAAGAAAGGCGATCAGGTTCAGATAATAGCTGGTAAGGATAAGGGCAAGCAGGGACGCGTTCTGAGGATAGATCGCGCTAGCGCCCGGCTTATAGTTGAGGGTTTGAATATGGTGAAAAAAACCCAGCGTCCTAAAAGTCAGAATGACAAGGGAGGTATCATAGAAATTGAAGCCCCTATCACGGCTTCCAATCTGATGGTTATCTGCCGCAAATGCGGCCCCACCCGAATTGCCGTGAAACTAGACGGCGGCAAGAAGAGCCGTATCTGCCGTAAATGTGGGGATGCTTTCTGATGGCTAACTCAAAGAAATCCACTGCTGCAAAGCCGGCGACCAAATCTATGAAGACTTCTTCGAGCCAGGCGAAATCGAAAAAAGAATCATCCAATGCGGCAAAAAAAGCAGTGAGCAAAGACTATGTGCCGAGGCTGAAACAGCTCTTTAACGACAAAATAGCAAGGGAACTATTTGAAGAGTTTAGTTTCAAGAGTCCAATGCAAATCCCGAAAATTGAAAAGATCGTTGTTTCAGCCGGTGTAGGCGATGCCATCACAAACAAGAAATTCTTGAATTCGGTTGTTGCCGAATTAGGGCAGATTACTGGGCAAAAGGCGCTAAGAACGAGGGCTCGGAAATCCATTGCCAACTTCAAAATTAGACTTGGGCAGGAAATAGGCGTGAAGGTGACTCTTCGTGGAAATCGGATGTATGAGTTTCTAGACCGCTTGTTGAATGTTGCGCTGCCCCGGGTCAAAGATTTTAGGGGTGTTAGCCCAAAGGCCTTTGATGGTAGGGGGAATTACAGTTTGGGAATTCATGAGCAGATTATTTTTCCAGAGATTGACTATGACAAGATTGAAAGAGTTAGGGGTCTCAATGTGGCCATCGTTACGACCGCCCACAGCGATGGGCAGGCTCGAAGTCTTTTGGCTGGGCTTGGAATGCCGTTTGGCAAGGAGTAGACGATGGCCAAGAAGTCGATGATTATCAAGGCTCAGAGAAAGCCGAAGTATATGTCTCGGATTGTTAGGAGATGTCGTCTCTGCGGACGCCCTCGCGGGTACATGAGGAAATTTGAAATGTGTCGGATTTGTTTTCGCAAACTCGCAAACGAGGGTATGATACCTGGCGTAACCAAATCAAGCTGGTAGCGGGAGATATAATTATGAGTATTAGCGATCCGGTTGCGGACATGCTCACAACAATCAGAAATGCTGTGGGAGTTAAGAGTGAAAAAGTAGATATTCGGCCTTCTAAACTCAAGATGGAAATAATAAAGATTTTGAAGAATGAGGGCTATGTGAAAAATTTCAAGAAGATAGTTCAAGGCAAGATTGATATTATCCGGGTTTTCATGAAATACGACGAAAAAGAACATCCGATTATTCACGGCATCAAGTCAGTGTCCACTCCGGGCCGTCGCGTCTACTTCGGATATAGGAACATGCCCAGAATTTATAACGGTTTGGGGACTGTGATTGTCTCCACCTCTGCCGGGGTGACTACGGGTAAGAAGGCAGTCGTCAATAAGGTTGGCGGAGAGATAATTTGTACCGTTTGGTGAGGGAGGTTTCTTAAGATGTCGCGGATAGGCTTTCTGCCGGTAACTGTACCTGCGGGCGTTGTGGTAAGCGTTGAAGGAGAGACACTTCGTGTCAAGGGCAGCAGGGGCGAGTTGATACAGGGCTTTAAGCCCCTAGTTAATTTCGATATCAAAGAAGGGGAAATTCGGATTAAGAGGACTAACGAATCCAAGCGAGCAAAATCGATGCATGGCCTATATCGATCTCTGCTCAATAATATGGTTAAGGGTGTTAGCAAGGGCTTCACGAAGAGTCTAACAATAAGCGGCGTTGGATTTCGAGCTGAGATTCGGGGTGAAATTCTGCTGCTCAACCTAGGCTTTTCTAATCAGATTGAATATGTGATACCGGAGGGTATAACAATAAGCATGGAAGGCAACAACAAAATCATTGTCAGCGGCATAGATAAGGCCCTAGTTGGCCTTGTTGCATCGGAAATACGAAAGCTCAGGTTGCCAGAACCATACAAGGGTAAGGGCATTCGCTACGAAAACGAGAGAATTCGCCGGAAAGTCGGCAAGAGTGGCGCGTAGAATGGATAGGTTGAGCGATAAGCGCCATAGGCATACCCGGCGTAAATTTCGAATTAGAAAGAAGCTAGTTGGTACTGCAACTCGCCCAAGACTAACTGTGTATAAAAGCTGCAGAAATGTAAGTTTACAAGCCATCGATGACTCTGTAGGCAGGTCTCTCGCATTCATTTCCACCAAAGAATTCCCAGGTATGGGAAAATCGGTGGAGCAGGCCAGAACAATTGGCAAGAAAATGGGCGAAAGAATCAAGTCGAAAAAAATAGAAACGATAATCTTCGACCGAAATGGCTACAACTATCATGGCATTGTGAAGGCTATTGCTGAAGGCGCTCGCGAAGCAGGTTTGGTTTTTTAGGGGGTATATGACAGCACGGGAAGAAACAGAAGAGAAGAAGTTTGTCGAGAAATTGATTCGCTTGAATAGGGTTTCCAAGGCGGTGAAGGGTGGTAGGAAGATGTCTTTCAGCGCCCTTATGGTTGTTGGAGACGGGAGCGGCAAAGTTGGCTATGGATTTGGTAAGGCCAATGATGTAACTGAGGCAATTCGCAAGAGCGTAGAGAAGGCCAAGGGCAATATCATAGCAGTTCCAATTAAGAAGAATACCCTCCCGCATGAGATTCTCGGTGGATATAAAAGCGCCTCGGTACTATTGAAACCTGCCGCGCCTGGAACCGGTATAATCGCTGGCGGCCCCGTAAGGGCGATAATGGAGGCCGTGGGCGTACGCGATGTCTTGGCCAAAAGCCTGGGATCGAAAAATACGATGAATATCGTAAAGGGCGTATTCAATGGACTAGAAAACCTGATGCCTGCTAAGAAGATAGCAAGCGGAAGGAAGAAGAACATCATGGATATGTGGGGATGAATATGCAAAAAAATCCCAGAATTCGGCTCACTTTGATACGGAGTGCGATCGGCAGAAAACCTAAGCAGAGAGCTACGCTCAAGGCGCTTGGGCTGAGGAAACTGAACTCGAAGGTGGAAGTTGATTCAAGTGACGCCGTTCGGGGCATGATGAGGAGAGTCTCTCACTTACTTAAGGTTGAGGAAGTTATATGAGGATAGTTCGAGCGCCTAAGGGCGCCAATATAAGGAAGAGAATTGTGGGGCGAGGACGATCTTCGGGTTTCGGGAAAACCTCCGGCCGCGGGCACAAGGGTCAAAAAGCCCGTTCCGGTGGGGGAACTAGGCTCGGATTCGAGGGTGGCCAGATGCCTCTGTATAGGCGGGTTGCATCCCGTGGTTTCTCGAATCATCCCTTTAAAACCCGGTATGTTGTAATCAATTTATCCTCCCTGGAGCGGGTGTATGGAGATGGCGAGTTAGTGAATCTCGATTCGCTTAACCAGAGGGGTTTGGTGAAGGGAAGTGAGACTCTGGTGAAACTTCTGGGAGGTGGCGAAATAAAGAAAAAGCTGGAGGTTGCTATTGATGCGATTTCGGTCTCCGCGAGGATAAAAATTGAGAAGGCCGGAGGCAAGGTAACAGAACTTGATGACCCTGTGACACTACAGTAGGACTGCGATGGCTAATAATCCCATAGCTGACATATTCAGAATACGAGATCTTCGTAATAGAGTGCTGTTCACCCTGGGCATTCTGGTTATTCATAGAATTGGCTCTATAGTACCCATCCCGGGAATAGATATGGGTGAGCTAAGCAGGTACTTTGCTAGCAATACTACAGATGGCCAAGGAATTATTGATTTTCTTGATTTCTTCTCTGGCGGCGCTTTTAGCAACTTCTCGTTATTTATGCTGGGGGTGATGCCGTACATAACCACCAGTATCATTATGCAGGTTTCTGTGCTTGTTTTCCCTGCTCTCAAAAGAATTGCCGAAGAGGATGGCGGACGCAAAAAAATTCAGCGTTACACCCGCTACGCTACAGTTTTGGTTTGTCTTCTTCAGGGAATGACCCTGCTTCGCTTACCACTGAGATACGAAGTGGTTGTTGCGGGAATTACCAATTGGCAATTTATGATTATCGGCATACTAACCACTACGGCCGGCACCATATTCCTAATGTGGCTCGGTGAGCAAATCAATGTTAAGGGTGTGGGCAATGGTATTTCACTGCTCATCTTTACCGGCATTGTAGCGAGGATGCCCAATGCCTTCGTGGTGATGATTCGTGAAATCAGAGCGCAGAATCTAAATCCCGTATTCGTTATCCTCACCATAGTTATGTTCGCGGTAGTAGTAGTGCTTGTTATCTACGAGCAGCAGGGCCTCAGGAAGATACCGGTGAATTATGCGGGCCGTATCGTGGGCCGCAAGCAGTATAGGGCCCAGGGTTCCTACATTCCGTTCAAAATTAATCCATCGGGAGTTATCCCGGTAATCTTTGCATCTTCAGTCCTTACTATTCCGGTTCAATTATCCACTTTGTTTGCCTTCGGAGAGAGTGAGTTTTGGGGAAGAGTACAGACAGCGTTGAATCCAGTTGGACCTATCTATATGCTGCTTTATGCGCTGTTTATTATTTTCTTCGCGTATTTCTATACGCAGGTATCGTTGAATCCTGTGGAGATTTCCAAGCAGGTAAGGGAAAACGGCGGCTCGATTCCAGGAATCCGGAGTGAAAACGTTGAGACGTACTTAACTCGCATCCTGAATCGCATTGTATTGCCCGGTTCGATCTTTTTAGCGATAATTGCCTTGATTCCATCGCTCCTGATTATCGCGATCCCTGGGTTTCCGCAGCAGATGGCGTATATTATGGGCGGCACCTCATTGCTGATTATGGTGGGTGTAGACCTGGATACGATGAGTCAAATAGAAGGGCATCTGAAGATGCATCATCATGATGGACTGACCAAGGGCGGCAAGCTTCGCTCTCGAAACCTATAGTGATGAGGTGATATCGGTGAAAGTTAGAGCGAGTGTAAAACCGATGTGCGAGAAGTGCAAGGTAATACGCAGGCGTGGTGTAGTGCGTATAATCTGTGACAACCTCAAGCATAAACAGAGACAAAAATAGGAGATTTTGATGGCGAGAATCGCGGGTATCGACCTGCCCAATAAGCATGCGGATATTGCCCTAACCTATATTTTTGGTATTGGGCGAACCTCAGCGCAAAAGATATGTGAGAAAACCGGTATTGATTTGACAATGAAGATTAATGAACTTGCAGCCGACGAAATCAACAACTTGAGAAAGGTTATCGAAAACGATTTCAAAATTGAAGGCCGTCTGCGATCCGAGAATGCCCTGAATATGAAGAGATTGATGGATATCGGCTGCTATCGAGGCCTACGTCATCGGAAAGGACTTCCGTCAAGAGGACAACGGACGAGAACCAATGCCAGAACCAAGAAAGGAAAGGCTAAAACTGTTGCCAAAAAGAAAAAATAGCGGGTGGGTAACGAAATTGAACTTGTCAAGTTTCCGGAACCACTGCCAAAAAGTCTAGATGGAGTGGAGTAGAACTTATGGCAAAGAGAAGGGAAAAGAAGGCCATCACAGAGGGGAACGTCTATATACAGGCCACTTTCAACAATACTATCGTTACGGTTACGGATATGAACGGTAATGCGCTTTCGTGGTGCAGCGCCGGATCGTTGGGGTTTCGAGGTGCGAAGAAATCAACGCCCTATGCGGCGCAGACTACGACTGAGATGGCTACGAATCGTGCAAAGGACCACGGGCTTCAGATAGTCAATGTCTATGTTAAAGGACCGGGGGTAGGCCGCGAAACCGCGATTCGTTCGCTTGGCAATCTCGGACTCAAGGTGAAATCCATTAAGGATATCACGCCGATTCCACATAACGGTTGTCGGCCTAGGAAGAGCAGGCGCGTTTAAAGATTTCACGGGACGAGTTGGAACAAACCCGTAACAGGTGATGCTGCGGATTAGGAGTAAGCAGCTCTTGCTTCTTGTCCGCGCTTGTGGCTTGATTCAGCGCATCGCCAATAGGAAACCAAGGAGTATGTATGGCTAGAAAGAACCTTTTAAAGGGGTTCAAGAAACCGAAGGGAATCACTTTTGAGCACAGCGAAAGCGTCCAAGACTTCGGCAAATTTGTGGCCTATCCCTTTGAGCGCGGATACGGAACGACAATCGGGAACACCCTGCGTCGTATCCTTCTTTCTTCAATACAAGGTTATGCTGTTTCGGCGGTGAGGATTACTACTTACGATGAAGAAGGCAGTTCGCATGTTATTACAAGTGAATTTGAGGACATCCCCCATGTACTCGAGGATACACCCGAAATCATCAGTAACCTGAAAACGCTCCGTCTTAGACTTCCGGAAAATGTGGAAGAGCAAACAGTTCATGTACCATGGCGAGGTTCGGGCACTATTTCCGGAGCGGATTTAGAAAAGAACGGCGTTGCGGTAGCGAACAGGGATTTGCCGATATGCACGGTGATGGATAAGGGGAACTTGGATTTCGAGATACAAATCAATCTCGGAAGAGGATATGTACCGGCCGAGCTAAATGAGAAGTACATTGAGCATATTGGAACCATTTCAGTTGATTCGATTTTTAGTCCTATTACTAAGGTGAAATACCTGGTGGAGGATACCAGAGTTGGGCAACGAACGGACTACGATAAACTGAATTTAGAGATTTGGACGGATGGCACTATCGCTCCGGAGGACGCATTAGCCGAAGCAGCTAAGATAGCGAAGGATCATTTCACAATCTTTATCAACTTTGATGAAGATGATGTCATTGGCGAGGAAGAGGTGGATGAGGAGGAGGAAAGAATCCGTGCATTATTGGCAACGCCTGTTGAAGAATTGGAGTTATCGGTGCGTTCCAGCAATTGCCTTAAGAACGCGAGTATTAGGACAATTGGCGATTTAACCAAGCGGACGGAAGACGATATCGCGAAGACTAGAAATTTCGGGAAGAAATCTCTTTTGGAAATTAGAGAGAAGCTATCCGAGTGGAATCTCATCCTCGGTATGACTGATTACAGCGCATTAAAGAGTTTGACAAATCTGGGGAAGCGCAATGAAGCTTCAGAGGCGATAGCCGATGATCATTCGAGAGATAGCAACCCCGATGACGCAGGGTAGATTAGATGAATAATTTCAAGAGCTTCAACAAGCTTAGTCGGAAATCCAGCCACCGCAAGGCGCTTCACAGAAATATGGTTGCCTCGCTTATCAAGTATGAGAAGATTAAGACTACGGCGGCAAAGGCGAAAGAAATCCGCCGAAGCGCCGAAAAACTGGTTACTCGCGCAAAAATGGATTCCGTTCATAATCGGCGAATAGCCGCAAAGGGCTTATATGGGGAAGATGTTCTGAAAAAGCTTTTCGTGGAAGTTGGACCCAGGTTTTTGGACAGACCCGGCGGATATACTCGGATAATGAAGGCGGGATATCGATCTGGAGATGCCGCTGAAATGGTGATACTTGAGCTTCTGCCGGATGAAGAGGAAGGAGAGAGAGGTAAGAAGGAAGATAAGAGTAAGAAAAAGAACTCTCGAGCGGCGAAGAGGGGGAAATAGCCATAGCCGCCTATTTGGATGCCGAGCAGAGAGCTGGGTCTATAGCGGGGATGAGGCCGCAAAGGATTCTGACTGCCCGATTGCTAGGTGTGCTAATTAAAAAATGGAAAAGGAATAGGCAGTGAAATTTTCCATTGCTTAAGCACAGTACCGATGAGAGTATTGAGAAGCGACAAGGAGCCGATAAAAATGAAACCGCGTCGCAGATACTACAAGGGTTTAGGTTGTAACGTGCTTTGTCCGAATATTGGGTGTAGGCTTGTGGCTGCGAGCAGTTGTCGCTGCTGCAAGTGCAGTATACTCCGATTAGTAGGGATGGATTGCTAGTTGTGGGGCGTGGCGATTTCTGCCGCGTCGAATACCACCCGCCAAAGCCGCGGTTTTAGTGTTGGCTGTCTGTCTATTTTGCTGATGAAATCATGGAGGATTACACCGCTAAGATGAGGACGTCACAAAAAATCGGACTCACTGTAATTATTGCTGTATTAATTACAGGCGGTTTTGCCCTTATTGCCTATACGGGACTTTTCCGATTATTGGAAACTGATTTCTTCAGCTCACGGGTGGAATCAGATCAGAGACTTAGACTGGGAGACGTTGCTGATACCATAGTACTGTGGAATCAGGAAAATCTTTCCCGATTTGACGCCTTATCAAGAGATAGAAATATGCAATCGGTTTTTTCGATCTCGCAGCGCCAAGAGGAGATACTTTACCGAGCACAGCTATCCGATTCCCTGAAAGATCAATTGCTGGGCTTCAATGGTATTCGAATTATTGATAATGCCGGCAGAATTCAGTTCTCCTCGTTCGCGGGAGATATCGGCAGTAGGCAGTTTGGAGTCGATACGAGGATAGTTTATAGTAACTGGAACGAGACGAAAGACTCATTCGAACTTCCAATTGCAGACGAGGATTCTATCGCTTCTGCATACTATGACGAAGCAAATCAGCAGGTAAGATATCAGTTGCCGATTCAAGACTGGGGTTTCGTAACAAGGGGCTGGATGATTGTATACATGGGTTTGAGCGGATTGACTGATCGCCTTGCCCGGGACGGATCTATTGCAGAGGGGGCAAATCTATATGTAGTAGAGGGTAGGGGAATTATCACGGATATCCGACCGGAGCAGGTTGCTGCGGTGAAGGGGGAGATTGACGTTCTATGGCCAGTTGATGGTGTTCCGTCCGAATTCTCGGTGCTGGCAAGGGGGCTTGATGGAAAATACTGGTTGGGGGGAACTGTTTCCGGCGATGGTACATGGGTAGGGAAATTAATACCGGGCAATCTTTTTGGTTTTTCCGACTCTGTGCGAATGCTTATTCTCTCAACTGTGTTTCTAACCTCGATATTGTTTGTATTCCTGCTTCTAAATCTGCGTCAGGATAAGACGGAGGTGCTGAGAGGTCGAATCAAGAGTCTACAAGTAAACCTACTAAGGAGTTGGCTGGAACACCAAGAAGATAGAAAGCTATTGCTAAAGGATTTTGAGGCCCGACGAGAGGAAGTTAGAACCGAGCTGCGAAGCGGTCTTGGGAAGCTTAGAGAAGACGAATCCGCGAAGGCGGATGAGATAATTGATAAGGGCTGGACACGGATAGCCGAAATTCTGGCCGAGAAGGAAAACGAGGCAACTTCCATAGGCTCGAACGCTGTGGCGCAGCAGACACCGATAGACATGAAATTGCTTGAGAATATGATAGCACGCGCGATATCGGTTTCACAAACGCCTCAGACTAAGGTGGAAAAAATTGCCGAACTGGAGCAGGCGCCACTTGAGGCGGATGAGATTTCCGAGCTAGAGCAGGCGCCACTTGAGGCGGAAGAGATTCCTAAGATAGCGGAAGAAGATGCAGAACTCGAGGAGCTTACCGAACTCGAATCCGATAGCATGGTTCTAAATAATGCCGGCGAATTAGCCGGCGTTCGGAGAGTGGAAACTTCTGATAATCACGCTGAGGTTGAACGCGGTGATGTGGCTCACTCAGGGGTGCGTAAGGATTCTGAAGCGCTCGAGATTCTACCAGTCGTGCTTGCGGATGATTTCGGAGAACTAGTAGAAATCGATAATGTGAAGCAGACCAGGCTGTATATGTTCGATAGGGCGGCAGATGCAACTTTCGAGGATGCGATAGACAATTTGAAACCACTCGATGAGAGTGATGAGGGAACTGGTGATTTAGAGGAGATTGATGAACCAGATGCGGCTGATAGGCTAGATTCGAAACCGGAATCTAGGTCTGTGAATAGCGTGATGTTTATTCCCATTGCGGAAGTTGTTAGGAAGTATAGGAAGGCAAAGTCGGATGTGGTTAACGATGAAGATGGGCACTTCAGGCACAGCGACTCAATGGAATCCTTGATGAAGACTAGACCCATGGGAATACTGCCAGGGACGAAATCCAATAACGAAGACTTGCATTTTGCGAATGAGGTTCCGGAACTGAGTTGGCGGGAGGATGGCATAGACTACGATCGATACCTTCGGGATTTCGAATCTGATTCAACCGGCATTTGCAAGTCGTTGATGGAGCTCTCCAAGGAATATAGGGCGATTTGCGGAGCGCTTTTCTTGAGTTCGGAAAAGGGACTTGTAACTGATTATGCAGTGGGATTGAGCGACGAATGCGCAGCTCAATTGTCAGTGGCGCGAGGCGATAAATTGTGGAGTGAATGGTTTGACAAGAGGCTGGTTGTATTCATCCCGGAGCTTTCGAATTCGCCGTATTCGGGAATAACTAAGCATCACGAATTTCGATATATCCGTGCTGCGGTTTTTATTCCGATTATCTACGGCGGCAATTCATCGTATCTCTTCTTGGGTTTCAAGGAAGCTCCTGAGGATCCCATGGGATTACTCGTTGGAACGGCTGCTCTTTAGGTAACTTCCTGTAGAAAAGCCGTGTTGCCAGTAATGGGCGCTGCTGGGTAAATGCTGATTAAGTAGGAAAATCGGCGCATCCAAACATGTTAAAGTCGCGATTGGCTGATGGCTTACTGGCAGCGATCAAGCGTCCAGCGCTCGGTTGGCCTGCGTCTGAGGTTAACCGATTCTTTGCCGGGAGTGGATTGATAGTCCGGAAAGATTCGAAGGATTGACGTTACTTGACCTTCATTACCCCGACCGTATAATCGTAAACTGAAAAGACGAGGGGGGAAATATGTTGAGCACTATATTGATAGTTACCCTTCCCCTTGGCGGCATCATCGTGGGTTTTTTTGCACGTTGGATATATGCCAAGAATCGGCTTTCTTCATTGGAACAAAAAGCGTTAATGCTCAGAGAGTCTTCGATTGCGGAGGCGAGAAATACTGAAAAAGAAATTGTGCTGGCGGCTCAGAATAAAATTCTCGAGGATAGACGGGAATTTGAACGCGAGATTCGAAAACAGCGTTCGGAGGTACAAAGATACGAGAAAAGGATCCAACAGAAGGAGGATAATCTGGATCTGAAGATTTGGGAGGTTAATGCGCGCCAGTCGGATCAAAAAAAGGTATTGGAAGAGATTGAAAAGCGGGAAGCTAAACTTTCGGATGAAGAGAGGCGTTGGCAATCGGAGTTGGAACGGGTTTCCGACTTGAGCGCCGAGGAAGCGAAGAAGTTATTAATGCAGAGTATGGAGAACGAGGCTCGGTACGATTCACTTGCTCTTGTCAATAAGATAGAGCGAGAAGCGGTGGCGTCTGCCGAGAAGAATGCAAGAGACATTCTTATTGCGACAATACAGCGCATCGCGATCGAGGTTACAACTGAGTTATCGGTTACTTCGGTGGATTTGCCTAATGATGAAATGAAGGGAAGAATAATCGGCAGGGAGGGCAGGAACATTCGAACCTTGGAAACCCTGACAGGGGTGGACATCATTATTGATGATACTCCCGAGGCGGTTGTAATTTCGTGTTTCGATCCCATTCGTAAGACGATCGCAAAGATTGCACTGGAGCGGTTAATCCAAGACGGCAGAATCCATCCGGCCCGTATTGAGGAGATTGTGCAGAAAGTGACGGCTGAGATAAATCAGATGATTTACGATGAGGGTGAACGGGTGCTGTTCGATCTCGGCATTCATGATATGCGGCCCGAATGCATTCGTGCGCTTGGCAGGCTGCATTTTAGAACGAGCTACGGACAGAATGTGCTAGCACATTCGAAAGAAGTTTCGATTCTTGCGGGAATGCTGGCTAGCGAAGTTGACTTAGATGTGGCGATAGCCAAGCGAGGCGCTCTTTTGCACGACATTGGCAAGGGTTTGGAAACCGATGGCGAGGGAGGACATGCCGAAATTGGAGCGGAATTTGCGCGGCGAATGGGCGAAGACCCGAGGGTTGTCAATGCGATTATTGCACACCACGATGATGATGAGATTTCCTCACCTGAGGGTGTAATTGTGCAGTTGGCCGATGCCATTTCAGCGGCTAGGCCTGGAGCACGCCGTGAAACCTTGGATAATTATATCAAACGACTCGAAAATCTGGAAAGAATTGCAATGGAGTTTGAGGGTGTCGAAAAGGTTTTTGCTATTCAGGCCGGGCGAGAATTACGGATTATGGTTAATCATACCAGAATTGATGATCAGCAAGCTAAGCGGCTTGCTAAGGATATTGCGAGGAATATCGAGTTTCAGTTGAAGTTTCCAGGTAGGATCCGGGTTACGATTATCCGCGAATCTCGGGCTGTTGAATATGCGCGATAGAGGCTGGCGCCGTGGATTACAATGATTGTTGCATCCTACTGCAAGTTCATCTGGGCAGTTAGAGCGGCACAACTAGGGCTAGCATGAAAACTAGGGGCTGGCCGAGCATCCGAATCGAGAGCCTGCTGCCGCTTTCGGCTTTCGTAGGGGATGCTTGGTTATTGATAGATTAGAAGGTGAAATCTCTTCGTCGCTATGCTTCACTAAAGAACCTGCTCGCTGAGAAGTATCCTGAAATCGAGAAGGAGGAGCTGTACTCGGCGATTCTTTGTGGCGAGATTCTTGTGGATGGTGAGCGTCTGCTCAATCCTAAGCAAGAGGTAAGACGAGGAGTAGAAATTCTTTGGAAGAAGAAAAAATATGTTGGCAGGGGAGGCTATAAGCTTGAGGGAGCGCTAGAGGATTTCGGTCTCAGCCCGCGGAAACTGGTTTGTGTTGATGCGGGAGCGTCAACAGGCGGTTTCACGGATTGTCTTCTGCGTTATGGCGCATCCACTGTTCATGCGGTGGACGTTGGCTATAACCTATTAGACTGGAAGCTAAGATGCGACAGGCGAGTGATTGTCCACGAGCGAAGCAATGTGATGCAGCTTTCGCGGCGCGATTTAATCCCTCCTCCACGATTTGCCGTAGCGGATCTTTCGTTTCGATCTATCAGGGGCGCGGCTTCGAAGATACTGTGCCTAGTCGATGAGGGAGCGCTCCTAGCCCTGGTAAAGCCTCAGTATGAAAAACCTGATGAGGATGGCTTTAGCGGAATCGTTAGAACTCAGAGGGCCCTTGCATCGGTTGTTTACTCCCTTCAATCTGATTTGAAAGATGAGGGCGTTTTCATTTTGGATATAACAATTTCTAGGCTCTTGGGAAGGAGGGGGAATGTGGAATTCTTTTTTCTCTTGGGTGCTACGGCGGCGGAGAGGGCTGTGGATGCACGAATAGAAGATGTGCTTAATCGAATCAACCTTAGCCAGAGGGCCGAATGAATCGATAACACCTGCCCGAGAATAAGGAGATATTGATGAAGAGGCAGGCGCTGGTTGATTCGGAGGCAAATCAGCTGTGCGGGGCAGGTGAGCAATCGGAATATCGCAAAGACACAGGAACGGACAGCTAAGAATGCCTCGTGCGAAGGCAGATGAAATTGCGCTAAGAGCCCCGAAGCGCCGTCGCCGGAGGTTTGAAACGGTGAATACCTCGCGGTATTTTCACCGGGAGAGCTCAGGTTTTTTGAGGAAGCGCTGGTATAGATGCAACTTAGCGGCGGCTCTGCGCCTTGCTTGAGAACATTGCGGAAGCATTTTGCGGCATGAGCGTGTCAGCGGCTGCGGTGTCCAACACTGAACAAGAAGTTTTACGCTGAAGTTCGAAGAATGGCATCATCGTCCAATTGAGGGAGATAGTCCGTATCCGGATGGTATTGTAATAAAACGAACTTGGACGGTGGATTTTGTGATGTGCCGTTGTTGGCGGCAGGTTAAGTGAATGCTCGAGGCCATCGCGGGATTCCGGGTACCTGTTAGGGTGCGAAAGAGGACGAATCAGGCTGGTAGTTCTTCCTGCCTCCCGATCGCGGCTTCTCGGGTATCCACCTAGATTCCTGCCGAGGTTTGGCAGTACCGCCTAAGTATCTGCCGGATGCACGATAGCAACCTAGTTCCTAGTTGTGCGGCCGTTCAAAAGAAGTCTTCACGTCCTAATGGATCACCTATCCAAAATCCCTCCCCGCCAAGGTAATCGACACGCTGCCCTTCAATCAGGAACTGAACCTTCTGAACGTTGGGGAATTCGGTTGCGGTGTAGACGACTTGCTCTATTTGAGAGCGGTAGCCTTCAATTCCTAGGGTATTGAACCTAAATTGTTCGTTGAAATCAAGATATGCAACACCAGCTTCGATACGGGCGCCTATTAACTCTGTACCTTCCGGGATTAATGAGAGCAGTTGGGCTGATATCTCACCGGGGCGGGGTCCGTCGATTAGGGCCCTTATGGACGTTAGAAGGGGGAGGGTGTTCGCGGGGATTGGACGCAGCACGCTCTTGAAGCTGATTTTACCCTCGTCGTTAACGCGTACGAAAAAAAGGCGGGCCGTGCTTTGGGCTTGTGAGTCTGAGCCGCTTGGGGGTGTAATAGGAGGCTCCGGGCTTGGCTCCGGCAGGTTTATTATTGGCTCCGGCGCAGGATTCGCTGTATCCGGCCTTGATAGGCGCTCTATGCTTATAGACTTCTGGCTGTTTACACTTGCTCGTTTGGGGAAGATGCGGCTAACTATTTCTTGGTTTAGCACGAGAATGATTAGTATTAGGAGAATCGAGATGATGAGCGCCAGTAGAATATTGATTCTATTCAGTTTGGATTTCTCTGAAGTTTTCGATTTGCTGGTTTTTAGGGGGGTCCGGGCTGTGCTTCTGGATTTTCGAGATTCTATTGGAGCCTTACTCATGGTCTATTATATGCATTTTCCCGGTTACCTGGCCAATGGAATTGAACCGGTATCGCATGAAAACGGGTGTTTTGAGACTCTACTGGAAGATTATGAGTACTGACGGAGCCTATCCCAGAATTGTAATAGTTGGACGGCCCAATGTGGGGAAATCGACCTTATTCAATAGGCTCTATGGACGGCGGAGGGCAATTACCGCTCCTACCGCGGGAGTTACTCGGGATGTGATCGAGGAAAGCTGTGTTCTGGCGGAAATTCCGGTTTATCTGGTGGATACCGGGGGAATCAAAGCAGAATTCCTTGAAGAACTTGATAAGGATATTGCTTATCGGGCTATCTCCTCTGTAAATAATGCCGATGTGATTCTTTTCTTGGTTGAGTTGGGGGAATTAACAGCTGAAGATTACTTGATTGCCGAGAAGATTCGTTCGAGGGCGAGCAAGGTGATTCTTGTGGTGAATAAGGTGGATGTGGAGCAGAAGGAATGCCAAGCAAGCGAGTTCTATTCGATGGGTTTTGGTGAGCCGCTTGCAATGTCAGCTGAGCATGGCCGAAATGTTGGCTCCCTGCTTGGACGGATTTCTCAGAAGCTTAGAAGAGTATGCTCGAGGAACCTGGAGTCTGGAGATGCTAAGGGAAAAGAGGTTGGTATATTAGGGAGAGAATTGCAGGGGAATCAATTAGTGGCGGCCTTAGTGGGGAAGCCGAATACGGGCAAGTCAACCCTCTTCAATCGATTATCGGGTGGTGAGTATTCACTGGTTTCCAAGCTTGCAGGTACAACGAGGGATACGGTTGTTTCGACGCTAGAATACAGAGGTAGGTCTATTAGACTCATTGATACCGCTGGGCAGCGTCGAAAATCCCGAATTGCGGGAAATGTTGAATACTACTCAGTAAACCGAGCAATTGTGGCGATGTTTTCAACAGATGTTACGGTGCTATTAATTGATGCCGAGGAGGGTCTATCCGAGCAGGATAAAAAAATTGCGGATCAGGCTGTGAAGAAAGGATGCGCGGTGGTTATGGCAATAAATAAGTGGGATGAGAGGGTGGTTGATAGGGTAAGGCTGAAAAAGGTTTTAGATAGAATTCATTTCAAATTTCCGGTGCTGAACTGGGCGCCGATCGTACCGATTTCCGCATTGGAGGGCTATGGCATTGATAAGCTTCTAAATACTGTAATCAAGGTTGATGAGCAGCAGCGTCGCCGCGTAGAGACCTCGAAACTGAATAGGGCCCTGGGCGAGTGGCTAAACTTAACGCCTGTGCCAACAGGGGCCGGGCGGCCGTATCGGGTGAAGTATATCACACAGGTTTCCGTAAGGCCTACTCGTTTTATAGGCTTTGTTAATCGGAAGAAGGGGTTTCCGGAGGCCTACAGACAGTTCCTGGTGAATCAGATTAGACGAGTGTTCGGTTTCGATTTGGTGCCGGTGGAACTGGAACTGAGAGAGGGGAAGAGGTGATTATTCCGTGCGCTTCTGATAGACGCCTTGTTTGGCAAAATATTCGAATGCCAGTAGTAGGCTTTCTTCGGAAATTTATTGGGAAGGCGCTCGTTATTGTCCTCATCTTCATTGGCGGCATTGGCCCCGAGGCGCAGGAGATGGGACTTATACGGTTAAGAACTCTTCTGAGACGTTCTTCGTTTCCTGAGAATGATGAAACCAGACGGCTGTTTATGGAAGCGATTATGGCTCCCGATTTTTCGATGATGGAGACAGAATTCGAAATAAACAAACAGCGTTCTGATGGGCGCCTAGTATGGTTTGAGGTACGGCGTGCTTTGCGAGAGTGGTATGTAATTTTTCGCAATCAGCGGGGTAAGGTTCCAAGGGATGATTATCCCATTTGGGGGCGAGGGAACTGGATTATCAAGAAAGATCTTTCTACAGGGAGTTTCATTCAGGCGAAGATATTTCTTCAAGACGACAAAAATAGCTTTGTTAGGATATTCCCAGGCGAGGGCGGTCGAAGCCTTTTGGATGTACATCTCTATGGACAGCAATTAGGTGATGATGTGCTTATTCCGGTTTCGTTTGAGGCTCTTATGACTGCTCCCTTTGCTAGGATAGTGGAACTGACTGAGCATTCAATGAATTGGGAGGCTGTTTTCCCCGATCCTAGCGCTATTGGCTACAGGTATGTCGAGAATTTGGTACGGGAGCTGGGAAATTATACGGCGCTGATTCAGGAAATGGATGACGCTGCGGTGAATGAGGTTGGCGACAATGTGTTTATCGAATCCGGAAAGCCAATCTTTGCCGGTTCAGCCACAAGTGATGGAGGAAGCTTGGCGCCCGGCAGTACCGGGTTGAATTGTTCGGGTTTTGTTAAATGGGTTGTGGACAGTATTTGTTCGGAGTGGAAGGGGAAGCCCGGTTCGTTATTTCTGGCGGTTGAAGACCTGCGGCAACCCACTTCGAGATTGAACCGAAATCCCTGGGGAGAATCTCTATCTGCCTCAGGTAGGGATGCTCGAGAAAATTTGCAAACGCTGCTGCGTGATCCGATGTTTGGATTGGATTGGAACCGGAACCTGGGGAGAATAGCTGAAGAGGCTCGCTTAGGGAGGGGGCTCACGTTGGAAGAATCACATGCATTGGAAGACGACGAGCTATATGGCATTCCCTATCAGAGGGATTTGGGCGTTAGCCTGGAAAGTCTCAATGCGGCTTTGTACCTGCTTGCCGCGAAGCGGCCGGGCGCTGTATATCTTGCTGCCGTAAATTCGAGATTTCTTTCGGAGCCGACAGAATCTCACCCGAAACCGATACCGCTGCACCAGTATTGGCATGTATCCATCCTCGCCCCTTGGTTTGATGACGGCAAAGCCGGCGAGAGGGGAAGGTTTCGAGTGGCTGTTCTAGATGTGGGAGATGTTTCAGAAACACTCCTGCCAAATCCTCGTACGGATAGCGCGCCCATGTTCCCTTCCGCTATTGTTTACAATGCTATTCGCTATGCTCGCCTAGGGAGGGACGAAGAGGGCAAGGCGTTAATTCCGGAGATAATGATGCACTTGGTAAAGTTGGATGTGCCAGCAAATTTTGAGGTTTGTCCATTACCGGGAGCAGCCGCGGCGAGTAGCTTCTAGTTAATGGCAGGACCCGATATGCGGGTTTCATTGATTTTCTAACAGCAATTTCATGGTTCATCAATGGGCAGCCTAGTGATTCACTCTTTGGTTTTACTGCTTTCATAGCTAGTACTTTGCCTTGCTTCACAGAGGCCCCTCTAGTAATGTAAGACATGGAGCTGAAGGCAATCGGATTTGATATTGATGGAACACTTTATCCGGAATATCGAATTCGATGGCGGGTTTTGCCCTACGTTCTTAGGCATATAAGGTTGTTTATGGCCTTTGCACGAACGCGCAAACTAATGAGATTTAGTAAGGCTAGCGATATATGTGATGCGAATCTGGATTACACTGAACTTGCCATATTTGCCAAAGAATTGGGCTGCGATATCGAAGAGGCTCGAGGTTTTAGGGATGAATTGATATATCGCGCCTGGGAGAAATACTTTCAAGGTATGAAGATATACCCCAGAGTAAGCAATTCGCTCAGGAAACTCAAGGATGCTGGGCTGAAATTGGCTGTCCTCTCAGATTTTCCTGTAGGCAGAAAACTGGAGTATTTCGGGCTTGAGGGCATCTTCGACGCTGTGCTGGGGTTCCCCGAATCTGGCCAGCTCAAACCACATAGAGAACCGTTTATCAGGATGGCCAACAGATTGAATGTTGATCTAGGCAATATGATATACGTTGGCAATAGGCTAACTTACGATGTCCGAGGTTCCCAGAATGCCGGAATGCGAGGGGTTCTGATTGCTTCGTCTAGGTGCCGAATCCCACGTGAAGTGATTAGTTATAGCAGTTTTCCACAACTGACGGAGAGCATTCTTTCCGAGGTGACAAAATGACATTCAACTTTGATGGCGCTGATGCTTTAATCATCCTTTTAGTTGTCATAGTTCTTATACTCTTTCGCCGGTTCGATCGCACGGGGCGATCCTTGGAAAAGGTTCGAAGATACGCCGAGAAATCCAAATCCGAACTAGACGTCATAGTTAAGGAACGCGAACTTGGACTTAAAGACTTGTCGGTTGATCTCGAGGTTCAGGAGAAGACTAACAGAGAAATTCTGGCAAGAACCGAAGCGGCTCGCGAAGTAATCATATCCCGAGCTGAGGAATTTGAAAGTAAGGTTGAACGAATCAAGAACAATGAGAAGGCGCTGGAAGAGCTTAACGACTTAGCTCTGCGAGTTGATGAAAATCTTTCCAGACTAAGGGAGGAATCGTCTTATGTAGACGATTTGGGCATTCGCCTTGGCGAAATCAAGGGGGAACTCTTAAATCTTGAACAAAGTTACACAGAGCGTTTCGACTCATCCATTGCCAAAGCGATGAGTGAATTTCACGGTGAATCAAAGCAGCTGAAGGCGGGATTGCATGAATCAGACAGGCAACTTACCATGTTAGCCGAAACGCTCGAGAATCTTGATGCCAGTAAGCAAACAGAAATTTCAGTGAGACTTTCGGAATTCAGAGATAATTTAGAGCGAATTGAAGGGGACTTTCACGAAAGGCTCCAAAAGGTAGTCACTGAGGGCGCTCGTCTTGAAGACGATGCATTTACTGCCTTGAATGAAAAAATCGAATCTCGATCCAAACAACTTGAACAGGGATGGATTGATGAGATAGAAGATCTGCGCGAACGTGTTTCGTCTGCAACGGCGGAAATGAGGGAATCACTTGAGAATGCCCAGCAATCGTTTGATAGCTGGGAAACTGATAGCGTCAATAGGTTGGAAACAGTGAGGAAGGAATACCTCGCGGTTGAAAAGAATTTGGAGGAGAATTCATCCAAGATCGAATCCAATCTGGCTAATTTCAATACTAGAATGGCTAGTATTGCAGAAAGCAAGGAAACAGATCTTCTTGAAACTGTTGAGAATCGTCAGAACGAATATCGGAAAGTAATTGAAGAGCGTTTTGAACGCATCGAGGGATTTGTTAAAGATATGGACACCTTGGCTGAGAACCTAAGCGTATCGCAGGAGCAGACAGTCAAGGATGTCGAAGGCATGTACTCTGCCTTTGATGCTGAAATGCGTAAGCGCAGAGACGATGAACAATCTAGAATTGAGGAACAGGAGGCCAATCTTCGCTTGGATATGTCGGAGCTTGAGCGAGGGCTCGAGGAGCTAAAAGAAAGAGCATACGATAACGTTTCGGAAAAGTTACAGGTGTTTGAAGATGAATTCTTCGCGGATTTAAAGAATAGAGATAGGCAGATACGTGCTACTTTGGATGAATGGCGCAAAAAAGCCGATCTTGAATTGGCGGAAATTGGAACGAAGACAGTACGAGATAGAGAGGAGACAGAGCACCGTTACTCGACGGAACTCAAGCGAAAGCTCGTTGAACTGCAGGATAAAATCTTCAATCAGTTCGAAACTTTTCAAGAACAGGTGGATAGTTTCAAGGGGTCGATTAGCGGACGCATCTTGGGTGCTGAAAACGATGTTGCATCCTATCGGGATGAACTAGGCGCCAAAATTACGAGCGAGAGGGAGCGCTCCGCGAAAGAGTTCGAAACAGCTCATGAGAACTTCAATAGTGAAATTCTGGAAAAATTCGCAAAGGCCAACAAGGCTATAAACCAGAAGCTGTCGGATTTCTCGAAAACCATAGAGTCCAATCGCAAGAAAATTGTAGCTGATTACCAACTGGCCAAAGAGGAGGCTTCTGAGTGGAAGGAAGGTGTTGATGCTCAGTTTCAGGAGGCTCAGAGAAACGCTGATGATCGCATCATTTCAATCAAAACCGATACGGAAACTATGATTGCGGAACTCAAGGATGAATATGCTGATCGTACCGAACAACTGGTATTGGAATCCAGCGAGGAACGCACGGCATTGAGGCGGGATATTGCCGCAATTGAAGAGTCAATTAGGCGCCTATCCACCGAGCTTACGGAGAAAACCAGGGACAGTCTTGATATATTGAAAGAGCAAAGTGAGAACTTCCTATTCGATTTTCGTAAGAGCACGCGGGAAGCTAGAGATGGAATCGAAAGGAAGCTAAAGGAACTTCGCCAGTCGGTTCAAGAAACAAAGGATCGAGCGGAAGCCAATCGCAAGGAAATGAGCGCTCATACGAGTAGCGAATACGCAAGATTGATGCGTAATTTGGACGATATCGATAGGCGGCAGCGGGAATTTATTGCGGAAACAAGGGTGTTCGAACGTGCTGACGAGATGAAGGAGATGCTTGAGGCTGATATTGAGGAACTGAATAAGCAGATAAGGGCCGTTGGATCCGGAAGGGATGAAGTTCGACGCATAAACGAGCAATATGAGAAGGCCATAAGCCTTCATGAAGAGGTGAGCGATAAGCTGGCAAGTTTCCTTTCTGAACAGCAAAAGGTGGAGAATCTTGAGGGCAAAGTAGTCAGAATTGGAAGTCTCTCGGAATCGGTTGAGATGAGACTCGGGCGAATAAGCGATGCAAATGATTTACTTCAAGGTTTGCAGTTGAGACTAAACCAATTGGAAAATCTGAACGGCGAATTGGTGAGCCGGTATGAAAAACTTTCCGAGAAATCGAAGATTCTGGATGCCACCGCCGATGGAGTGGATAAGAATCGAGAGAGAATGACAAAAATCGAGAGCCTATTGAAGGAACTCTTCGGGAAGGTAGCCCCCCTACGCGATGAATTGGATGCTATTGAAGAAAGGCATGTAAAACTTGGGGAGGATTCTACGAAGATTGATTTTGTTGTAGGAAAGGTCAGTGCAATTGATTCTACAATCGCCGAACTCGACAGTAAGATGGAGGAACTTGGCAGGGCAAGAGAGTGGCTTGCAAAGACGGAAACGCGACTGGAAGAACTTAGTAGAGACACTCAGCAGCGAATAAAACTCTTCGGCACCCTATCAAAGCGTGTAGCCGGTGGCAAGAAATCCAGCAGCTCGCCGGATATGAGTACTAGGGAAATGGTTGTGCGATTAGCTCGTGAGGGTTGGAATAGCGAGGAAATCGCTACCAATTTAAGACTCAGCAGGGGCGAGGTTGAGCTGATTCTAGAGTTGCAGCCAAAAAACTGACCGGGACAACTAGCATGCGAATAGATTTATACTCCCCACTGCCGTGGAGCATCCATTCCCGCAGAGAGTAGGTGGGAACTGGTTTAATTGAGGATTCGAGATTTTTCGAATTGAAGACTCGTTGCAGTCGATCCCATCAATCGGCTACCGAATTAAGAAATCTGATAAGTTCAAACTACCCTGCCTATGGGAACGAGGGCCTGTTTTCTTAATCCCAAATAAAGCCTGCCATGAATCGCTTCGCCCGGGAGGGGCGATTTAACCTGTGAACCTGGGCTTTACACAGGAAAATTTACAGGCCCTTCTTGAGATTGCCTGCATGACTTGGCCTGTTAGCGTCTTTTTACACTGCCTTCCAAAAGCTCTATAGCCTTGAGGCCGCGAGACATGAGCTCGCCGGTTTGAGTGGTTACTTCCACCAAGAATTCCAGTAGCTTTTCCTGCCTCATCAACTCTTGATTTTGCTCTTCAAGACTCTCTATGCGTTCTGCCTGTTCCTTGAGCGCTTCTAGTATCGGGTTAAAATTCGGCTCATTGGCGCGATCGCCGAATACGAGAAATGTGCTAACTTGGCCATTTGTGTAAACTTTTCGAATCATTGCCTATATTATACCCCCTTAGTTGCATTAAGACAACTGGTTTCGCTTTTTCGGGCGAGAAGCAGAATTATTCGGGTTTTTCTTGACCCTATTTCTTGGCCATGAGTATTTTATTTTCAACGAAAGTATTGAACGCTCCACGAGGATGTTATGAGCCACGACGGAATTCAGCAAGATGATAAACAAGATGACAGCGCGGAAAATAAACTGATTGGGGAACAAGAGAATGAAGTCCAGACTGACGATACGGTAGAAACTCAGATTTCGGAAGAATCGGAAAATGAGCTGGATGTCCTAAGGGCTGAAAACGCTGATTTGAAAGAACAAATTCTCAGAATGGCGGCCGAAAACCAGAACACTCGGAAGCGATTGGTTAAGCAGCAGCAAGATGCGTATAAATACCGGCACCAGGATATACTTCGAGACTTGGCCGAGATAATCGACAATTTTGAGCGAGCTATCGAATCTTCGGTTGATTCTAAGGATTTTGATACCTTTCACGAAGGCATTGTAATGATTGAGAAGCAGTTTAAGGGGATGCTAAACGAGAGTTACGGCCTTGAAAGGATAGGATTCGAGGGTGATATCTACGATCCGGCCGTCCATGAGGCTGTATCGCTTGAGGAAAGTTCCGAAGTGTCGGAAGATACTGTGAATCAAGTTTTTCAGTCTGGTTACCGGCTTTATGAGCGAGTTTTACGTCCCGCAAAGGTTGTGGTTTTGAAATCGGCCGGTACTGTGGAAAAAGAAGACAAGAACTAAACGATATGAGGTTAATAATTAGAGGAGATATTCAATGGGCAAAATAATTGGAATTGACCTAGGAACCACTAATTCCTGCGTTGCAGTGATGGAGGGTAGCGACTCTATCGTGATTCAAAACGAGGAAGGAGCTCGAACAACTCCATCAGTTGTGGGTTTCACTGATAAGAATGACAGATTGGTTGGTCAAACAGCGAAGAATCAGTTGGTAACCAGCCCTGAGAATACAATCTATTCAATCAAGAGGTTTATGGGTAGGCGTTTTAACGAGGTTAATGAGGAGATGGCGATGGTGCCATACAAGGTTACCAGGGGCTCCGGAGACATGGTGCAGGTTGAAACCAAGGATAAGTCGTACTCCCCCCCGGAAATTTCGGCGGCCATTCTACAGAAAATGAAGAAAACAGCGGAGGACTACCTCGGAGAGACGGTAACGGAGGCCATTATCACGGTTCCTGCCTATTTCAATGATTCCCAGCGTCAGGCAACCAAGGATGCGGGTAGAATCGCCGGCTTAGATGTTAAGCGAATTATCAATGAGCCAACTGCGGCTGCATTGGCATATGGTATCGGCAAATCGGACAAGGAAGAGAAAATTGCAGTTTACGATCTTGGTGGAGGAACCTTTGATGTCTCGATTCTAGATTTGGGCGATGGCGTTTTTGAGGTACGCTCTACTAACGGAGATACGCACCTTGGAGGCGACGATTTTGACAAAAAGATTATCGATTGGTTGGTAAATGAATTCAAGAAAGATCAGGGTATCGATCTTTCCAAAGATAGGATGGCGCTTCAGCGATTGAAGGAAGCAGCGGAAAGGGCCAAGAAGGAACTCTCCGGCACACAGAGCGCGGATATCAATTTGCCGTTTATAACAGCGGACGCCTCGGGACCGAAGCATCTTCAATATAGCCTTACCAGAGCCAGGTTAGATCAGATGACCGCGGATTTAGTCGCTCGAACTAAGGAACCCTGCTTGCAGGCGCTCAAGGACGCTGGATATTCCCCCTCCGATATCGACGAGGTGATTTTGGTTGGAGGTTCAACCAGAATTCCCGCTGTTCAAGAGGTTGTTAAGAAACTCTTCAAGCAGGAGCCTCATCGCGGCGTCAATCCCGACGAGGTAGTTGCCATGGGGGCGGCTATTCAGGGAGGCGTTCTTGGTGGAGATGTTAACGATGTTTTGCTTTTGGATGTTACGCCGCTTTCCCTGGGAATTGAGACTCTTGGGGGTGTTTTCACGAAGTTGATTGAGAAGAATACAACCATTCCTACCAAAAAGAGTCAGGTTTTTTCCACTGCGGCCGATAATCAGCCGGCGGTTTCTATACATGTTCTTCAGGGTGAGCGGGAAATGGCGGCTAATAACAGAACCTTGGGTAGATTTGAGCTAACTGGTATCCCCCCAGCTCCCCGTGGAGTTCCGCAGATAGAGGTTACCTTCGATATCGATGCTAATGGCATTGTTCATGTCTCAGCCAAGGATATGGGCACCGGTAAGGAACAGAAGATTCGAATTGAGTCGTCTAGCGGACTTTCCGAAGACGAAATAAATCGGATGGTGAAGGAGGCGGAAGCCAATGCCGACGCGGACAGAAAAACACGAGAGACAGCGGAGCTTAGGAATAAGGCTGATTCACTGGTTTACCAATCGGAAAAGGCCATTAAGGATTATGGAGATAAAATAAAAGCCGATGAGAAAAGGGCTGTCGAGCTTGCCATCGCGGATTTGAAGAAAGCATTGGAATCGGACAATGGCGAAGAGATAAAATCGAAAACTGAGGCACTCATAGGGGCTTCCTCGAAGCTTGCTGAAGAAATGTATAAAACTCAAGCCGAGGATGCGAAGGCCGGCGCCACAGGCGATCCGGGAACCGACTCTAAAAACAGCGGAAATTCCAAGCAGGCAGGTGATGTCGAGGATGCGGATTACGAAGTTGTAGATGAGGATAAGTAGAGCTTCGTGTCTAGACAGGACTATTATGAAGTTTTGGGCGTAGGGAAAGGCGCTTCCGACGAAGAGATAAAGAAGGCATACCGCAGATTGGCGGTGAAATTCCATCCTGATCGCAATCAGAATAGTCGCGAAGCCGAACGAAGATTCAAAGAGGCCACGGAGGCTTACGAAGTGCTCTCCGATGGAAAAAAACGTCAGGCCTACGATCAGTTCGGCTTTGCTGGGGTGGAAAATATGGGGGGCCCAACCTTCAACGCGAGCGCTTTCCGGGATTTTGAAGACATCTTTGGGGATTTTTCCGGAATCTTCAATTCTTTCTTCGGAGGCGGCATCCGCAGTGGTAGACGTAGCCGCTCGAAGGGGAGTGATATTCGCCACGATGTGGAATGCGATTTTGAATCAGCGGTTTTTGGTAGGGAAGTTGAAATAGAGTACGAGCGGCTGAAAAGTTGCTCCACCTGCAGTGGTGCGGGTGGAGAGGGTATTAGAACCTGTTCACGCTGTGGCGGAACAGGTCAGGTTCGGAGGAATTCGGGGTTTTTCTCCTTTGCAACTACTTGCGATTCCTGTGGAGGGGTGGGAACCGTTATAGATAATCCCTGTAATAATTGCAGGGGCAGTGGAACGGTTCATTCGTACCAGAGAATTAAGGTTAGTATTCCACCGGGAATGGACCCTGACAGGCGAATTAGACTTGAGGGACAGGGAAATTATGGTTCGAAAGGCGCTCCCCCGGGCGATCTGTATGTATACATTCATGTCCATCCGCATGCTTATTTCGAGCGGCATAACTACGATTTGTACTGCGCGCTTCCGATTTCGATGACACAGGCGGCACTGGGCGCCGATATCTGGGTTAGAGCGCTAGACGGGAAACGAATCAAATTGAGAGTGCCATCGGGTACGCAAGATTCGAAGTTGCTGCGCATCAAGGGCGAAGGGGTTCCGGTTTTGAACGCTGGAGGCAGACGAGGCAATTTATACGTGAAACTCAAGGTTGAGATTCCAACTAGGCTTTCCGGCAAGGAGAAGGCTATTCTTAGGAGCTTCTCGTTACAGCATGGGGAATCGGAGGAACCGGCTCCGGTTCCGCTGAAAAATTTATAGACGGCGGACACCAAGATAATGGCCAATCAATTCATCTAACGTATAAGCTAGGCATATCGAGACTTCGCACTGCTGCTCGAGTTCAAAACTTGGGTTCGAGAATTAGCCGATACACGCTATCCCAGGTGGGAGTTTGCTAATGAGGCCTAGACTTGAGATAGGCTAGCGCTATGAGAAAACCAAGCTGAATCCAATTCGAGTAGGCCTCTTCAAAATACAGACCAATGGGTTTGCAGGAACTTCTGGCTAGGGCCAGAACTCGATTAGGACTGCGTGCTGGCAACCACGAGGTTCATGTTGATCGCGATCACCTAAGAGTTTCGTAGATCTAAGTTTGAACTTGGGCGTATATCGGCTCTATTTCCACTTTGTCCGAAAATACTTCCGGCTCTGGCTCGAGATACTAGTTTCCCCATGCGCTAGGCAAACCGAATGGCTATCTTCTGGGCTGAGGATTGGTAGCTATTAGACGGATTCGACTGAAATCATGGAAAGCGGGTGTGGCGTAGGAGAGATTTAAGCGATACTGGGATTATGGAAAAGAATGAGTTGAATGCTGTATTCGATAGGCTTAAACACGGTGAGGGCGCCTTCCATGAATTGATGAGATGGCGAATACAGCAAGTTATGCTGATACTGCCTCATTATGATGCCTGGATTCTGGAGCATGATGCGAAGTTATCGGATCAAATTGTTGGGGAGTATCATCAACTCAATCTTACCACGGTTCCTCGTTTGACAACTGTTCCCGATTGCAGGGAGGCTTTGGAACTGCTAGCGACACAACCCTTTGATTTGATGATTATCGGGATGAGAGTAGGGGAACTCTCACCTACTGAGTTGGCGCATGAGGCAAAGTTGCTGCAATCTGACTTAGCGGTATTGATGCTGCTTTCGTCGAGAAGCGATCTTGCAATAGCAGGGAGAATGAGGCTAGGGAACACCGCGGATGAAATGGGCGGGGACATCGCTGAGCAGGTAAGGGATAAATTGGCTGAGGAGCTGTTGGGAACGGATATTGACTCTAAATTCCTATGGACGGGCGATTCACGGCTTTTTCTAGCAATGATCAAGTATGTTGAGGATCTTCGGAATGCGTCGGATGACACCAGGGATGGGCGGGTTGGAGTTCTGTTGGTAGTGGAGGATTCGATTGCCTTTTATTCGGCATATTTGCCGCTTCTCTATGGGGAAATAATGACACAGACGCAGAGACTTATTGCGGAAGAGATGAACGACAATGATAAGTACTGGAGGATGAGAACGCGGCCAAAAATTCTACTGGCGAGAAATTGGGAGGAAGCGGTTTTTCTGGGTGAGAGGTTTCGCGCGAGCTTGATAGGCATTATTTCGGATATCGCGTTCGAGCGCAAAGGAAGACATGACGAGTACGCGGGTTTTGCGCTGATTGAGCGTTTCAGAGGGAACGGAGTGGATGTGCCGGTTTTATTCCAGTCCTCAAATGAAGGCATGGCTGGCGAGGCTCGCAGGAGAGGGGGCCGGTTTCAGAATAAGCACTCCGACAGTCTTCACCGGGAAATCAGGCGCTTCATCCTCGAAGAACTGGGATTTGGCGACTTTGTTTTCCGGAATCCGGATGGATCATATCTGAGCCAGGTGCGCACATTGCGAGACTTTGCGTCGGCAATTGAAACCATGCCGGCTAGGACGCTTCTTTTTCATTCTGATAGGAATGATTATTCGAGGTGGATGACGGCGCATGGAGAGTACCAGGTTGCACGGCGTATCAGGGAGGTGAAGTCGACGGATTTTCCAACCCCGGAGTTGCTGCGAGATTTCTTGGTTCGATCTTTTCGAGAAGTAAGGGAGAATCGGCACAGGGGCCGCTTGGTGGAGTTCAGTGGTGATGATTCGGGGGTGCTTGGTTCTGTGGCGCGGTTTGGAAGCGGGTCGCTGGGAGGAAAGGGACGCGGGCTCGCTTTTTTCAATACCCTTCTTAACAACTCTGCTTGGAGTAGTAATTTCGCACCTTTATCCATAGAAATACCCCGTACCCTGATCATTGCAACCGGTGAATTCGATCGTTTCTTGGAAGAGACGAGTTTGCCGTTAGAACTTGGCGATGGCAGGGTGTTGAACAACTTGGAACTTCGAGAAGCCTTTCTAAATCGGCCGCTTAGGAAAGAACTGATGGCGGTTTTTGAAGCCTTCGCCGAGTATGAACCTCTCGCAATTCGTTCATCAGCCCTGCTGGAGGATTCGCAGTCGATTCCATGCGCGGGTGTATACGATACTTTCATGCTGCCCGCAACCAGTTCATTGAAAAGACGTGTCGAAATGATTGCACAGGCCGTAAAACTCGTATGGGCAAGCACATTTTCTCCTGGTGCTACGGCATATCGAAACGCGCTAGGCATCGGGCGTGAAGAGGAGAAGATGGCTGTTGTAATCCAGCGAATGAGCGGCAGCAAGCACGGCAGCTATTGGTTTCCTCGGTTTTCGGGTGTGGCTCAATCTTCTAATTACTATCCCATCGGCCCCATGAGCCGTGAAGATGGCGTTGCGAGAATAGCTATCGGCCTTGGACGCTCTGTGGTTGAGGGTGAAAAGGCCTATTTGTTTTGTCCTAGTTTCCCTTCGATTCCATGGGGGATACCGGAAGATAAATGGCGTGAGGGTCAAACTCATTTTTGGGCGCTCAAGGAAGCTGCAAGCGGAGTGGATTTGAAGAAGGGTGAAAGCAGCTCATTGGAGCGTCTTACAATTCGAGACGCCGAAAATTTGAAGGTGCTGGCGCACATGGCCTCAACTTGGGATCCGGTGGGCCGCAGACTAGTTGATGGGATTCGAGCGCCTGGGGTGAGAGTAGTGGACTTTCGCGATATACTGGAATACGAGTGGCTGCCTCTCGCGTCGCTTCTGAACCAGCTTTTGCACATATCCAAGAGCGCCATGGGTATGCCCGTGGAACTCGAGTTCTCGGTCGATTGGAATGGCAATGTACCCGAGAATTCAATTTTTTCGCTGCTGCAGGTTAGACCCCTGATTGCTAGTGTCGGAACCAAGCTTCGATTGCCTTCACAGCCAAGCGATGAGAGATTGATTCTCAGATCGGATAGGTCTCTGGGCCATGGATTAGTTGGGGGCATTAAGGACATTGTATGGGTTGATCCCGAACTCTATGATCCTGGGGATACTGAATCCTTGAGAGCAGGCATCGCATCGCTCACTGAGAAGTTGGCGAGAGAAGGCCGCTATAACATACTGATCGGCCCAGGACGATGGGGCAGCAAAGACAGATTTCTGGGAATTCCAGTGAATTGGGCTGAGGTACGGCAGGCAAAGCTGATAGTGGAGATTCACCGTGGCCCAGGCGATCCTGAACCTTCCCAGGGCTCGCATTTTTTTTACAATCTTGTAACGCTCGGTGTTGGCTACGCGCATATTAGCTATTCAAGCGCCGATGGATTTGTGAACTGGAAACTCTTGCGCAAGCGCTGTAAAACGCTAGGCCCAGTGTGCCTATCAAGTTTTGAAGAGTCAGTGGAAATTGTGATGGATGGTAAAAACGGATTAATATGGGCTGCATTATGATGAAATTATCAAAAAAGATGACTAAATATGATGATTTCTGTTGATTACTGGTATCGAATGGTTTTAAGCTTGATAAATGCATTAGTGGGGAAGAAGAACTATGCGCGGCTATGTAAGAGAACTTTATGATAAATTAGCTGGGAAGTATCCATGGGAGCATGAATTCTTGCAGGCGGTTCAAGAGGTGTTGGAATCGCTTTCTCCTCTAGTAGAACGTGAACCAAGGTATCGAAAGCACTGCGTACTCGAACGTCTGATTGAACCAGAACGCACGATTATATTCAGAATTCCATGGATCGACGATCGTGGGGAAATTCAGGTGAACAGCGGCTATAGGGTGGAATTCAACAACGCCCTAGGACCTTACAAGGGCGGAATGAGATTCCATCCCTCGGTTACCTTAAGCATTCTGAAATTCCTTGGTTTCGAGCAGATTTTTAAGAACAGCCTAACCGGTCTCCCCTTAGGAGGAGCTAAGGGAGGAAGTGATTTCGATCCCAAGGGAAAGAGCGACAATGAGGTGATGCGTTTTTGTGGAGTTCTGATGGATGAGTTATATCGCCATATAGGACCGAATACAGATGTTCCTGCCGGGGATATCGGAGTGGGAGGTAGAGAGATTGGCTATCTGTTTGGCCGTTATAAGAAATTGAAAAACACCTTTGAGGGTACGCTTACCGGTAAGGGTTTAGGTTGGGGTGGCAGTTTGATTCGACCGGAGGCGACTGGATATGGGGCAGTGTATTTTGCTTCGGCAATGCTCTCCACTCATGGAAATAGTATCGAGGGAAAGAGAGTGCTTATTTCCGGTTCCGGCAATGTCGCTCAGTTTGCTGCCGAGAAAATTCTTGATTTGGGCGGGAAGCCGGTGTCGTTCTCCGATTCGAATGGCACTATCATCGATACGGATGGAATTACCCGCGAAAAATTGCGCTGGGTAATGGAGCTCAAAAATCAACTCCGTGGGCGGATTGGCGAGTATTCAAAGGAATTTGGAGCTAAGTACTATGAAGGAAGGCGGCCATGGGGTTTAGCGGCAGCGGAGATAGCCATTCCATGCGCCACTCAAAACGAAATAGGCAGGGATGAGGCGGCGGATCTGATTGATAAGGGATGTATCTGTGTCGTGGAGGGAGCCAATATGCCCACCGAGTCCGCCGCCGTTGAGATGCTTCAGAATGCAGGAATTCTCTTCGGACCAGGAAAAGCAGCCAATGCGGGCGGTGTCGCGGTGTCTGGCTTGGAGATGAGCCAGAACAACATGCGCCTCTCATGGACGAGAGAAGAGGTAGATACGCGCCTCCAAACCATAATGAACGATATTCATACAAGTTGCCTTAGCGCTGCAAGAGATATGGACGCGGAGGATAATTACGTAATCGGGGCCAATATAGCGGGCTTCCGCAAGGTAGCCGATGCTATGATCGACCAAGGAGTGGTATAGAGGGACCAAACACCAGGCGCTATGAGGATTGAAATCAAACGGATTCTTGCCGGTTTTGCCTATAGCGGTTCTTGCTACTGATAATGACGGTAAATGGTCCGTCGTTGACTAGAGAAACCCTCATTGATGCACCAAACTCGCCGCTTAGAACTCTGCCGCGAAATACCCTTTTCAGTTCCGATATAAATGCCCTGTATAGTGGTATTGCTATTTCATTGGACGCCGCGGAATTTAGCGAGGGACGGTTCCCCTTTCTTAGATCCGCAAGCAGAGTGAATTGACTAACAACCAGCATGTCTCCCCCAATATCCGAGGTTGAAAGATTGGTTTTATTTTCCTTGTCTTTGAAAATGCGGATGTTGGCGATTTTACGAGCGAGCCACAGTGAATCTTCAGGTTTATCATCGTGGCCGACTCCGAGGAATATCAGCAGTCCAGTTCCAATGCTGCGAACCTCCTTGCTGTCAATCTCAACCGATGCCTCGCTAACCAGCTGAATCACTGCTTTCATTTACAAGCCCTCTGTAATGAGTACACGCCACCTGGCGGGAACTACTGATTTGATTGTAAGCGCGCCGGATGATAGCATAGCCCCGTGAAAACCTTTCTAACAAGCGCAAATGGGGTGGCAGAAGCAATTAAACGCGGTGGCGGGACACTCCTTATCTCGAGAAAATCGAACCGGGCGAGCAACTTGGAAAGGTTGGCGAATGAACACGGAGTTCCAATACGCCAGGTTACCGAGAGAACGCTCACCAAACTAACCCGCAATATGAGTCATCGCGGATATGCAATGGAAACCAACAGGAAAAGGAAAAACAGCGCGATCAAACCGCTTGAGCATATTGAATCGAGAATCAGCGATAATAGTTTGGTGATATTGCTGGATGGAATTACCGATCCGCGAAATTTAGGGGCCGTTATCAGAGTGGCCGAACAGTTTTGCGCTTTGGCCGTTATAGTTCCGAAAAGACGTTCGGCTGGCGAAAATGCGGACACTTTGAGCCGAACTTCCGCGGGAGCCATCGAATGGGTTCCGCTACTAGAGGTGGCAAATATAGCGCGAACACTTGACGAATTAAAGAATATGGGTTTTTGGGTATGGGGTTCGGGCGCGGCGGGCACAAGCATTCGGGAAATCAGTTTAGTAGGCCGAATAGCGCTCGTTATGGGCCGAGAAGGAGAGGGATTACACCGACTTGTAAGGGAGAAATGTGATGGCCTTCTTAGGATACCAGTAAGCGGAAGATTAGATTCGCTCAATGTTGCAACCGCGGCTGGTATATTGTTATATGAGGTGCGACGACAGCAGGAAATCCATGCCCGCGGCTAGCGGCCGAGATAGTGTTTTACGTGTTGATAGAAAACTTTTTCACTTGGGCAGGAGCGGTGATTCCTTTGCAGGCGTTTTCAACAGCCTAGCCGTTGCTTGGGTAGTCGGTATTCAGTGAAGCTAAGGCTAGGGTTCTAAGCCAAAGAGCTTACAAGCATTATTCCAGAGAGCCTCTGCGACTTCAGCCGCATCCTCATCCTTTATTGCGGCAATGAAGTTTGATGTGGATGGTAGATAAACAGGCTTATTCCGCCTACCGCGATAGTCCGAGGGCACCATGAATGGGCTCTCACTTTCAATCACAATGCGATCCATAGGCAGGTTATAAACTGTTTCATGCAGATTTTGAGCATTCCGGTAAGTGACATTTCCGGCAAACGAGAAGTAGATATTGTCGTGATTCTCGAGCATCCCCGAAGCATATTCCCAATCTTCCGAATAACAATGAAGCACTCCCCCCTTGGAAGGAAGGTTGGACTTGAGTATTTCCTTGATATCATGGCCTGCCTTACGATTGTGAATAATCACTGGCAAATCATAGCTTTCCGCCAGTTCCAATTGCGCGATAAACAACTCCACTTGCGAACTTTTATCCCCAAATTTTCGAAAATAGTCCAATCCGGTTTCTCCGATAGCTACCACGCGATCCTTCCGCACGCCGTCGCTGATTTTTTGCTGCCAGTCAATGCCCGGATTTTGAACCTCTGATGGTGATATTCCGACACTAAATATCACATTGGAAGCAGTGGATAAATTTTGATATACCTCGTCAAAGTCCTGTAGGTTATTCGTTATACTCATTATTCTGAGTACATTGGCCTGTTTCGCTTCCTGAGCAATGATTAATTGTTCAATCGGATCCTCATGGATTAAACCAATGTGTGCGTGGGTGTCAAAATACCGCATGAGCAAACTCACTTTCTTGGGAAATTTTGATTGCCCTGGAGCTTGGCAGGCAAAAGGCTAGCTAGTCAATCCAAGCCGGAGTCTAGGTCTATTGTTAGCAATGCTTACGGGAGCATGTCAACATAAATCGTATTTAACTGACAATTTCGATAGCTTGCAGCTTCTTGCAATCGTGGGTTATGATGCTTAAAGGCAGCTTGGTTTAGCTTACTTGAGGAGATAGAGTGCCGAACTTGCAATCAGGAAAAAATAGAAAAGGCTGGCGGCCCGTAAGGGGAGGAATCTTCAAGGCAATCTGGGATATTGGTCGGCGAAAATATACGATCATGCTCATCCCCCATTCAGAAAAGCAAACAATCCACTTCCAAGTTTCTCTTTTTACGGTGTTCTTTGTTGGGATTATTCTCTTGGGGCTTCTAACCGGCTTTTTTTGGATCTCACTTGATTTCTCAGGTAAAGAGGTTCTTCTGGCCTCTCAATCAAGAGACTTATCGGAAACGGAGGCCAATCTTGGTTTAATCAGGGATGAAGTTGGACAGCTAGTTATATCCGCGGATATATTCAAGGAAAGTGCGAATAATACGCTGGGCATATTGGGACTTGATAAGAATGCGGCTAGCCCAACATCTCAGGGTGGAGATTTGTCATCCCTATTTTCGGTTGAGCAAAGCGATCGGGATACACTTGCCGAAGTTACGGAACTTAAGACGCTTCGAACAACTTTGGAGAATTCCACCTCGACATTGGAAGATATAGGCCTGATATTGGCAGGACAAAGAGATTTGCTATCGGATATACCTACCGGCTGGCCTCTTAAGGGCGTAGATGGTTGGGTGACTCAAATCTTTGGACCCTCCATACATCCTTTCGGCGGGTATTGGTATCTACATAGAGGTCTCGATCTTGCCTTTCTCTATGGTACGCCGATTGTGTCTACCGCTAACGGCAAGGTAGTAAAACTAGACTACGACCCCTATGGTTTTGGCATCCACATCGATATTCAGCATAAATATGGATTCAAAACCCGCTATGCACATCTGCAGCGACAGCTGGTTGAGTTGGGACAGGTTGTGTCTCAGGGCGATGTGATTGGTACTATGGGAACCTCAGGCCAATCCACGGGAACCCACCTGCACTATGAAGTGATGATTGGAACTCAACTAGTGGATCCGATCAAATTTTTAAATATGGCAAATTCAAACGCTCCAATGCAGAACGTTATATCGAAACTTCAGCGATACCAGTAGGACTCGGGCCAATATGGAAGATTATTCGGGAAATCAAACCCTCGTCAATTCAATTATCGGAAGCGGCACCAAATTCCGCGGCGATTTGGATTTACAAGGATTGCTGCGGATAGATGGCGATTTCGAGGGCAATATCGAAACGGATGGCCGTATATTAGTGGGCAGGGAAGGTAGGGCGCGGTGCATTCTAAAGGCAGAGACAGTTGTAGTTGGTGGAATCGTGAAGGGGGATATCAAAGCAACAAGAAAGGTGGTTCTCTTATCTACCTGCGTTATGATTGGCAATATACAAACGCCCGAACTGATTGTTGAAGAGGGCGTCTTGCTGCACGGACACTGCACTGTTTCTAAGGATGTCGATGTGCTGGCGAATGCGCCTTCAAGCGAGGAAACCCAGTTCATAGTCGATTGGGGAAGACTTCAGCGAAAGTCGACTGCGCCCCTAGGCTGATCGTGGACATAGGAAAACTCAATCAAATTGGCTCATCGCCTGAGCCACGGATGAAAAAGAAAAGAGACAGTGAAAAATCTAAAATGGCCAAGAGATCCTTTCTTTCCGCTGTTGAGAAGGCAACTAGAGATAGTGGTCCAGCATCCTTGGGATTGCTGCCTGAGCTGGATGGTACGGAATCGATTGAAAACCTCCTTGATGAAGTTCACCAGGCAGGCGACAAGTTAATCAAGGACCCGATGTTAGGACCCGTGAGTGAATACAAAAAGGCGGTGAGAAGATTTCTACGTTATGTCCTTGAAAACAGCCTCGAAGTTGAGGAGATTGCGGGCGCGAGGAATTCTAAAACCATGCAGCAAAAGAAGTACTTGATTATTCGAGTGGTTGACGAGAAACTCGAAGGCTTGGCGTCTCATGTGCTTAAAAACCAAGCGGGACAACTGGAAATTTTGCGGCGCATAGATGAAATATATGGGATGCTGGTAGACCTGAGTGGATGAGGAACCTGACTCTCTTAATGAAGAAAGACAAAAAAAAACAAACTGAGAACAGCTCAGAAGAACTCGCTCCTCAGCCCGGAAATCTATGGAGGGCAAGGGTGATTTCAACCAATGATTTCGAATTCTGCTCGCCATCCTTAGATATGGAAATAGCTCAGGGTAATTTCATTATCATGCTCACGCGATATGGAATGGATTTGGCGCAGATATTGGGCCCTGTTTCTAACTTGGCTTCGGTTAAAACCACAGGTATTAGACGGATTGTTCGCATTGCATCGGAAAAGGATTTATCTAGATTCAATTCTCTGGAAAAGTTGGGGAAAAAAGCATTCGAAATATGCAGCGAAAAAATTTCCGAACTGAAACTCGCAATGAAACTAGTATCCTCCCATTATACCTTCGACGAACGAAAGATACTGTTCTTCTTTACGGCCGAGAATAGAGTTGATTTTCGAGAACTGGTTAGGCTTTTAGCGACTCAACTTAAGAAGCGTATAGAATTGCGCCAAATTGAAGCCAGAGAAGAGACAAGAGTGGTTGGCGGTGTGGCAGTTTGTGGAAGATTATATTGCTGTCACAGTATCACAGATCAGCTTGCCGCTGTTTCCATTAAGATGGCCAAAGTTCAAAATCTATCCCTCAATCTACTGAAAGCTTCGGGTCCATGTAACCGGCTGCTTTGCTGCTTGTCATACGAACTTGAGAACTACACCGGCGAAAGAAAGCTGATGCCTCGAAGAGGAGCTAGAATTGCTCATGAAGGAGTTATATACGAGGTGGGCGAGGTGAATATGCTTTCTCGAAGAATACAGCTTTTTGCTTCCGGGGGACGCCGCATATGCGTAAGTGCATCTAGTATTGTTAAGAAAACCGGAGGCGGATGGAAGATACGATCCGATAAGGTGGATGAGTTGGCTGCCGAAAACGAAGGGATTTAGATTGTTCAATATTGACATGCGAGTGGTCGTTTTGCTAGCATCATGCGGTATTGAGAGAGTTCTAAGGAGTGCAAAATGCCTTGGACCAGTAAAAACGCCCGAGTAATATCGGGAACGCATAAGTTTGCTTGCACATGTGGTGGTGAGGTGAAGATGCGTTCGGTTTTTTCGAATGGACGCATGAAACACTTTGCTTACTGCGAAAAATGTAAGCGCGAAGAGAGACGTCCGAGGAACTTCAACTAGAGAAACTGAACTGATGAACCTAAGCAGTCCATTATGCGCCTTGAGCGCTAGGTTGAGCGTAGATTTGGTCTCCGGGTCTTGACTATAGAAACTTCAATTGCCCATAATGGTACGCGATATCCCAATCTTGAGATCCATGCAATAGAGAGGTTTGTAGCATTGCCCAATTCCAAAGCCGCCGCGAAGAGGCATCATCAGAACTTGAAGAAGCGCGCAAGCAACCGCGCGGCTAGAAGCCGTGTAAGAACCAGTATGAAGGCCTTTGAGGCTGCCCTCGCCAGAAAAGAAAGACTTGCCGCTGAGGCTCGATTTTCTGAGTTTGTTAAATTAATCGATACCGCTACTGGTAAAGGTCTCTATCACCGCAACACCGCCACGAGAAAAAAATCTCGGTTCCATAAGAAGCTCTCGGTTCTGGTTTAGCTTAGATAAGGGACAGGTTTGACGATGAGGAAGATGAGCGAGAATACTGATCGAATGAAAATGACTAAGGCCGAGATTATAGAGAATATCCACAGCGAAAAATCCGGAGTCACACGTGAGAACATCCATGGCGTGATCGATTCCTTTTTCGAGGAAATTAAAAGAGCGCTTAACGATGATAGAGTTGTGGAGCTACGAGGTTTTGGAACGTTCGAAATACGTACGCGAAAGGGCCGTGATAAGGCACGCAATCCGAAAACCGGTGAACTTGTGCCGGTGAAAACACATGGGGTTACGGTCTTTCGACCAGGCAAAGAATTGAAGAAATTAGCTTGGAACCTGCGCGGGCAGGGCTAATCAGGTAATGCCCGATCGAGAACCGATTCTTGACTGAGCTTGAAAAACGTACGACAATGAGCTTGGAAATGAGCAAGAAGAAAATTCTGATTATTGATGATGAGCAAATCAATCTCGATTTCTTTGATGTAATGCTAACTCGCCTTGGCTTTGAAGTTATTATGGCCTCGGATGGGAATGAGGGACTTGAGAAAATTAAGGCCGACTGTCCGGATCTTATCATCCTTGATAACATAATGCCTCAGTTGTCTGGTTGGGAACTTACTAAAATGCTCAAGCAGCAGGATGAATTCTCAGAGTATAGGGAAATCCCGATCATTATGTTCTCTGCGATGGACACTGTTAAGGATAAAATAGAGGGATTTGAACTCGGTATTGACGATTATATAATTAAGCCTTTCAATTTTTCAGAGGTTCTAGCGCGAATAAGGGCGGTTTTGCGCAATCATGAGCTCTCAAGACAGGTGATTCTCAGAGAAAAGCGCTTGGCTTTAACAGATTCTTTGAATAAATCATTGATATACTTTACTGAGCATCTGAAAACGCCGGTGCTTGGGCTTGTAGAAACATCCAAGGCGCTAGATACTTCCGATTCTAAGGCGGTGGATTCTTTTAAGAAGCAGGTGGTAGTTGAAGCTGAACGGACGCTTGCGGCCCTCGGCGGACTTGAAGATACGGTGAGGAAACTTCGGGAAAGCGAGGGAAGTATTCGGGAAGCTGAATTATCGCTAAGGGAACTCGAGCGGAGTTTTCGGGAACATTTCAAGGAGTTGCATAACCATATAGGAGAATCTGTATGATTAGTGACACGAAGAGAGAAGTGTTGCGCTTATTTGCCGAGGGTAGGGAACAGTACAAGAATAGAAACTTCGAAGCGGCACTGGCAAAATTCAAGGCAGCTTATGATTTAGACCCAGGGGATGAGCCTTCAAAGATATTTGGGGCTAGGTGCAAGGCTTATATAGAGAATCCTCCCGGTGATGGCTGGGATGGCGTATTCCAGATGACAACTAAGTAACTAAACAAAAATGCCGTATAAGACCGAAAGTCTGGAGGCTCTGACAATTCTAGGCGAGGAAACCAATTTCAACGGTACGCTGAGATTTCAGAATTCATTGGAGATTAACGGTAGATTCAAGGGAAACATTGAATCTGCGGGTTTTTTGCTGGTTGAAGCAGGAGCCGAAGTAATCGCGAATGTCAATGTAGGCACCCTAGTGGTGCGGGGACTTATCAGGGGTGATGTGATTGCCGGGGAGAGATTGGAGATTCTCGCTGGAGGAGAAATCATAGGTAATATAAGGTGTGCCAATCTAGTGATGGTTGGGGGCAGCGTTTATCGGGGTCGCTGTGAGATGCTGCCAGATTCAGCCGGATTGGATGTTTTCTCGATGTCACAAGAGACACTAAAAAAAACGATCAGTCATGTCGGATAGTCTTGCATATGAACTGGTAAATATGCTGCTGAGAAGAAAAGAAAAGATGGCAGTTGCGGAATCCTGCACAGGCGGCAGGGTGTTAGCCCGGCTTACAGGGATACCCGGAAGCTCTGCGGTTCTCTGGGGCGGAGTTGTTTCTTATTCCAACGAATCCAAGGTTGCTCTATTGGGTGTGGAAGCAGACTTGATTGGGAATTATGGAGCTGTATCACCGGAAGTAGCGAGGGCAATGGCCTGTGGTATGCAAAGAAGGAGCAGAGTGGATTGGGCAGTCGCTGTTTCCGGGATTGCCGGCCCCAAAGGAGGCAGCATCGAGAAACCGGTGGGTACGGTTTGGATAGGATGCTGTGATTCCAAAGGGAATGATTCGGTTCAGTTTCGACATGTCGATGGAGATAGAAAACTAGTGCAGAAGCGGGCCGTGGATGAAACCTTGAAAACGCTTCTGGAAGTGGTTGGCGATGTTCAGTAGCATGCTTTGCCGGTACTTTCTTGTTTTCGCAACGGTTCGCGGGAATTAGCCTGTTTCAGCATATGAGCCTGTTTGTACTTTGGAAGCAGGCCTAGAATTCAGAATGGATTATCGTGTGTGGAACACGAAAGCCGCTGACGAAGAGTGTAATAATGAGGGATAAACTAATGTCCGATAAGCTCAAGGAACAGAACGGACTGGATTCAAAGCAGGTTGAAAATCACAGAGACCAAGTTGATAAGCCGTTTCGTAGGAAGGCGATCGTTATAAAAGTTGGCAATAATGAATCAGGGACTCTATCTTCGGAATTCGAAGATAGGGAATCTAATGCAATAAAAGAGCTGGCTGAAAAGGGCGAGAATGGAGCAACTCCAGTGAAAATCAGAGTTCGAAGGGAAAACGCTGAGAACAGGGAAGTAAAAGACGACTCGTATCCCACTCCGGAAACTAGTCCTAAAGAAGACTACAGAGAAACAGGGGAGAACTTGAAATTGTTGGATGGGCACGAGGGAGAGCAGAGAGTGGGCACAGATACATCGAGAACTCGCCGTAGGGGGGGGAAAAAAGGGCAGAATCGGCAGTCCAAGAGTCCCCAGCACAGTCCCGATGCGCCAAAACTGCTAATTAATGATTTGTCCAAAACTTCTATGCCGGATTTGAGGGGAATGGCCGAAAATCTGGGCTTCAAGAAAGAAAACCTGATACTTCTGAAAAAGCAGGAGCTGATTTTTCAAGTGCTAACCGCGCATATCAACAATGGTGGGGTAATCTATGCCTATGGCGCTCTTGAGATTTTACCAGATGGATATGGATTTCTTCGATCGCCCGAAAATTCCTATCTGCCCGGCACAGATGACATATACATTTCTCCGAGTCAAATCAGGCTGTTCAACCTGAAAACCGGCGATACCGTGTATGGACAGATTAGATCGCCCAAGGAGGGTGAGCGCTTTTTCGCGATGCTGCGTGTCGTAAATGTAAATTTTGACGATCCCAAGGTTGCGCAGGCTAGAGTATCGTTTGAAAACCTTACACCGCTTTTCCCCACTATGCGGCTCAACACGGAAACCAGGGTTGGGGATCCCTCGACGCGAATTATCAATCTCTTTTGTCCAATCGGCAAAGGACAAAGAGGGCTCATAGTTTCACCGCCAAAATCGGGCAAAACAATAATTCTCCAGAAAGTTGCAAACGCTATAACCGAAAACCACCCCGATGTTTATCTGATAGTTCTTCTGATTGATGAACGCCCGGAAGAAGTAACCGACATGCAGCGCGGTGTCCAAGGCGAAGTGATATCCTCCACCTTCGATGAACCGTCCACTCGCCATGTTCAAGTTGCCGAAATGGTTTTAGAAAAGGCTAGGCGTCTTGTTGAGCACAAGAGAGATGTTGTTATTCTGCTTGATTCTATAACGCGATTGGCGCGGGCGTACAATCAAACGGTTCCTACAAGTGGGAAGATACTCTCCGGAGGAGTCGATTCCAATGCTCTTCACAAACCCAAGCGTTTTTTCGGCGCTGCTCGCAACATTGAGCATGGCGGAAGCTTAACCATAGTAGCTACTGCCTTGATTGAAACCGGCAGTCGAATGGATGAGGTTATCTTCGAGGAGTTCAAGGGCACCGGAAATATGGAATTGGTATTAGATAGACGTTTAGCGGATAAAAGAGTTTATCCTGCATTCAATGTAAAGAAATCAAGCACCAGGAAGGAAGACCTGCTCTTAACGGATATGGAACTCAACAAAATGTGGATACTTAGAAAGGTTCTGAGCCCAATGGATGATATGGAATCAACAGAGATGATCGTTGACAAAATGCGTAAGACTAAGAATAATGAAGCGTTTCTTAAGGGGATGAATACTTCGGGAGTGGCGCGGGATTTTTAAACCCGTGAATGAGGTGAGAAAATGAAAAAGAATATACATCCGAAATATGCCGCCTCAACTGTTTCGTGCGCCTGTGGCAATTCGTTTGAAACCTTTTCGACTGTCGGCGATATGCAAATCGAGATATGCTCTAATTGCCATCCGTTCTTTACCGGCAAACAGAAGTTGGTAGACACCACTGGGAGGGTTGAGCGTTTCAACAGAAAGTACGGTATAAGCTCAACATAGCTAGCCGAATTATTCCCGAATTATCGCCTCATCTCCGGCCCTTCCAATGATTCCGCACCCAATGCCAAACAGTCTCGTTTCTCGCGCATAGGCGTTCGGGAGTTTCTTTAGTCGCGGACATCTCGCTTCGCTCTGTGATATGATGGGGTGGGGGGGTGATATGAGCGCGAATCCTAGGGAGCATGGCAAGTTCCTCTTCAGGGAAGGACGGTATTCGGATGCCTTGGAGAGCTTTTCCGCCGCGGGGATAGAACCCTCTGAAGATTTGGATACCGCATATTTCATGAGCCTTTGCTACGCACGAGTGGGTAAGTTCGATTCAGCCATGGAGCTATTGAGGCAGATCTCACAAGAGGAAAAAGATTTGGTTCGGTTATATCAGGTTCGTATGGTTCTCTCGTGGTTACTGGTTAAGACGGACAATATAGAGGAGGCGGAAAAGCAACTGAAAGAAGTTCTAGCCGTCGGCTTTGAATCGCCACAAGCTTGGTCCGCTCTGGCATATTGTCAATGGAGAGGGGATAATATCGACCTCGCCCTAGAGAGTTACCAAGAGGCTCTCAAGCTCGATGAAGAAAATTTCAATGCTGTCAATGGACTTGGCTACATATTGGCGGAGAGCGGCAAGGATACCAGCAGGGCGATTGAATTATGCCGCAGGGCATTGGAAAGCAATCCCGGAAATGCGGCGTATAGGGATTCGCTAGGCTGGGCGCTATTTCGCGCTGGAAAAACTTCTGAGGCTGCCTTCCATCTTACCGAGGCATACTCAAGCTGCCCGGAGGATAGCACGATAAGGAATCATCTGGAGGCCGTTAAAAACCATGCAAATTTGGAACGGAACTAGAGCGGAGAGGGGAAGAGGCCCATTAGAATTCGCGGGTATGTCTTTGGCGTCGCTGTCGCTCATATTGGCGCTTGTCGCTCAATCGGGCGGTGCACAGAGCTATGAAGCCGCACGCGCACTGGATGAATGGCGTTGGGGAGTGCTCTCATACAACGATGGAAAGCTTGGGAAGGCGCTTCTAGCCTTTGAAAGGGCAATCTCTCTAAATCCAACCGATCCTAGTATGCGGGAATGGCTTGGTAAGTCATATTGGCGTTCGGGAATGGAGCGCGCGGCCCTCGATCAATGGAATCAGTTAGTGAATGAGAATCAGGCGTCGATTGTTCTGCAAAGTAAGACGGAGCAGCTGAGTCATCGAATGTCAGGGAATCAAGAGGTTTTGAATGACGATTGGGTACCCCTAACTTCATTTCACGGACTCGAAGGCGGCGTACGTTTTTTTAAGCTGCCATTGGTTGCGCGCAGCGGCGGCGACGGATCGGGATCGCTTTTTGTAACCTCTTACGCTGGTGGTGACTTGCTAAAAATCGATGCAAACGGCAGCCTAGTGGAGCGATTCACAGGCGGATTAGAGGGCTTTGACAGACCATTCGATGTACTCCCAATTTCCGATAATCGCCTGATCGTCAGCGAATTTAACTCAGACAGAATATCGGTGCTTTCGCTTACGGGATACAATCGAGGAAGCCGAATTGCAACATGGGGTGAAAGCGGCAACGATAGGGGCCAGTTCTTGGGGCCGCAGTACATGGCTCTCTCCCAGGATAAGAAATTTGTGTACATAGGCGACTGGGGCAATAGACGCGTATCGAAATGGAGCCTCAATGGGCAGCATATACTGTCCTTGGGAAGCGGAAGCGATTTCGCTGGTTTTGAAGGTCCCTCAGGCATTGCCTGTGTTGGGGAGCGAGTGTACGCTGCAGATTCGCGCAAAGGCACCGTGGAGGCCTTCGATTCTTCTGGGAATTATCTGGGTGTATTGGTTAATCAGGGGCTAAGCGCGCCCGCGGGCCTCTCCATATACAAAGGCGATCTTCTAATTGCGGATATGAATAGAATTCTCAGGGTTAATCTCCTAACGGGTGAGATGGTTGAAGAAGCGAATCTGGGCGCCGGCGAGCACAGAATTACATCGGTGATTCCCGATGATAATGGAAATCTTGTGATTTGTAATTTCAATGAGGACAGAATAACGCTGCTAACTCCCTTATCAACTCTCTACGGAGGCCTTGAAGTTATACTAAACAGAGTACGGGGAGATGCCTATCCAGAATTGGTTGTGGATTTGACGGTTCGCGATAGTCTGGGTCAACCTATTTCCGGCCTTAAGGCGCCGAATTTTCGTGTATTCGATGGGAGAACCTCCGTTGGCATACCGGAACTTGATTGGACCTCCTCCGAAGACGATTCAGTATCAATTGTAGCGGTGACGGATCTTTCGGGAACAAAAAGCGATGTTGGAATAATGCTCGAAGGAGTGGAAGATTTAACGAGAGTTCTCTTAGAGGGGGATGCATTCTCCTTAGTAGGAGCCGGCCACGAAGCGGTGCTTCACGAGATAGAACCGGGAGGGCCATCGTTTAGCGATCTGGTAGGAGCCGCGATCGGAACAGGTTCAGTGCCCTGGGATGAATACCTAAGGCTTGCAGCGGCGCAACTCATCCCCGAAAGGCGCAGTAAGGCGATTATCGCGTTTGTAAACCGCCCCCCTGAGATGAACGCATTTGACCGCCATGGCTTATACGAAACCGCCCGGTTAATGGCGAACAACGGCATAGTTTTCTACCCAGTTTATCGCAGTTCTAGCGAGTCGAGCAGCGAGTTGAACTACATAGCCGCACAGACAGGCGGACATGCCTCGTTAATCTTCCAAGCGGAGGGGAGCGGCTCCCTAGTTGGAGAGCTTAGGAGCGCTGGGGCTGGAAGATATACCATCACGTGGATTACCAGAAATCCATCTGAGTACGGTAGAAGATACCTACCGGTATCGGTGGAGGTTACCTACATCAAGAAGAGTGGTCGAGATGAATCCGGCACCTTTGCCCCGCTAAGCTAGAAACCGGCTATCACGAACTTGCACCCAGCCGCGCGATTCCACCTTAGAGAGACGGCTATCCTAGGCCACCGGCCCTATGGCGGCCAGCCTCCAACCCTGGGGGAACTTGCGGAAATAAAAACCCATCTTGTCGGACCAGAAGGTTACTCCCTCGGGCCCTATAGTAAACTGGGGCCAGGTTTCAACATCCACCCGCCAATAGCCATTTTCAAGCGGCATAACTTCGATGTCTTCCAGTTGCAAAACATCTCCGGCCTCATAGGAGTCGATCTCGTACTTTGCAAAGAGGAATTCCATCTCTTCCTCTAGATTGGACTTCTTGATTCCCTCATCGTAGAGAGGCAAAAATAGCGTATCCGCGATCACCGAAAGCGAGAGAGTCAAATTCTCGCTAAAAACTCCACGTAGTAGCTTCTCGAAGTAATACACCGATGCTTCTAGGGCAATTATAGCTTCCAACCTCTCTTCGGGTGGAGCCGGAGCTACGGCATCTACTATCTCGGCGGGACGTTCCGTCTGATAGAAACCTGGGAAGATAAGCTCGGCCATGGCCCGAAATTTTTCGGCGCGGGGAGCATCATCCAATTCTTCGAAACGTTCGGCCACCTGATCGTATGCGTCGGCAAGATCGTAGCGTTGCACATCGGACATATCCTCATAGAAATTCGTCGATGCACCGACCGCGGTTATGGCGATCAGGAAAGCAAGCACGAGGAAAACAACATGTTTCATAGCGAGCCTCCAGAAAAAAGTTAACTAATACATGATAGCCTAGAATATCATTCTTGTAAAACTGCAGGTTCCAAGAAAGGCTTCGAATGTACTTTGTCGTTGATAGTATCGTTTTAAAGTCGTAAATTCCATATATGGATCCTAGGGAAATTAACGAGGGTGAATTACTTGAGGATATCAGGGAAGACCTGAAGGAACCCGAGATGTGGAAGGTGGTTTTGCTAAACGATGATTACACCCCGAGGGATTTTGTAGTAGAAGTGCTGGTTTCGGTGTTTCATAAGGCGCCGATCGAAGCCACAAAAATAATGCTCGATGTTCATAACAGAGGACGAGGAACAGTGGGAATCTATCCTTACGATATAGGCCGTACAAAGATTGTCCAAGTAACTCATCTAGCTCGTGAACGCGAATATCCTCTGAAAAGCATTTTGGAGAAGGCATGATATGAGACCAACAGAAGAGGTACAGGGAATACTGAATGTTGCGTACAACGAAGCCAAGGCATCAGGACATGAATTCATCACTCCGGAGCACATACTGTACACGGCATTGGCATTTGATAATCCGCGTGAGATTCTAGCGCAATGTGGCGCTAACCCCGATGAGGTACGTGAAGATTTGGAGGTGTATTTTGAGAAATACATAAAGAAAAACAGCGATACGGAGCCAGTCCTAACCGAGGGTTGGCAGGATGTAATCGAACAAACAATGATTCATATGACTAGCGCCGGGAAAGACGAAATAGCCTCATCAGATCTTCTAGTGGCGCTTTTCGACTTGAAAGGATCTTTTGCCTCATACTACCTTCGAAAAGCGGGAGTTGAACGCTTAAGACTGCTAGAGATAATTTCTCATGGCGTGCCGCCTAGTTCGTATGATGAGGCAAGTGAGCCAAAGGGCGACGGCACAGATACCCAAGGCGAGCAGGAAGAAGCGAGAAGCGGTGTAAAACAGGGGAAGAATAACGCCTTGGAACAATTTGCCACCGATTTAACGGCCAGAGCGGAAAAGGGAGAACTGGAACCACTGATTGGCCGCGAGGATGTTATTGAACGAACCTTGCAGGTGCTTAGCCGCCGACTCAAAAACAACCCCATACATGTTGGCGATCCTGGAGTAGGGAAAACGGCAATTACCGAGGGCTTGGCGCATCTAATTGTCGAGGAAGATGTGCCGAGTTTTCTTAAGGGATTTAGAATCTGGACCCTGGACATGGGATCGCTTCTTGCCGGCACTCGCTACCGCGGCGACTTTGAAGAGCGGGTAAAAAAGGTGCTAGGCGAACTTGAGAAGCATCATAGTGTAATCCTGTTTATCGATGAAATCCACACTATCATAGGGGCTGGCGCAACTTCGGGAGGCAGTATGGACGCATCGAATTTGCTGAAGCCGGCGCTAATGTCCGGAAAGCTCCGCTGCATTGGCTCTACTACCCATGAGGAGTTCAAAAAGTTTTTCGAGAAAGACCATGCCCTGGCAAGGCGCTTTCAGAGAATCGATGTCCTTGAACCATCGAAGGACGATACATATCAGATATTGCTTGGACTCAGGGGCGCATACGAGCTGCACCATGGCGTAGTTTATGAGAACGAGGCCCTTAGGGCAGCGGTGAATCTATCCGATCAGTTTATCAACGAGAAGAAACTGCCCGATAAGGCGATTGATCTTATTGACGAAGCAGGAGCCTGGAAGAGACTGTACGAGGAGAGAGTTTCCCCTAATCGGGAGAAACTGCCCGAATCCGATGTTGGAGAGGCTGCCGTAAGCGGCGAGCTTGGAGCGCTGAAAACAGAAAGCGAAGTTTCGAATTCGGATAAGCCGCTCGTACGGCAGTCTGGGGAGATCGAAGAAGTAAGTGAAGAATTTCTCCCTCGAATTGCGGTGTCGGACATAGAAAAGGTACTTGCCAGAATTGCCAGGATTCCGGAAAAAACCGTATCCGCGGGTGAAACCAACCGGCTCATGCACCTTGCCACCCAACTCAAAAAGATGATTTTTGGCCAGGATCAGGCTGTCGACGATGTGGCAACGGCAATAAAGCGTTCCAGGGCGGGCTTCCGCAAGGCAGATAAGCCGGTTGCCAGTTTTCTCTTTGTTGGTCCAACTGGCGTTGGCAAAACCGAACTTGCCCGCAGCCTAGCCAGTGAATTGGGAGTTCCGTTACACCGTTTTGATATGAGTGAGTATCAGGAGAAGCACACGGTAAGCCGCTTGATTGGCTCGCCTCCGGGTTATGTGGGCTATGAAGAGGGCGGAATTCTAACTGATGCGATAAGGAAGACACCGCACGCGGTGCTGCTTCTAGATGAGATAGAAAAGGCGCATCCGGATATTTATAATGTACTCCTTCAGATGATGGATTATGCCACCGTAACGGACAATATGGGGCGCAAGGCGGATTTTAGGAACGTTGTAATAATTATGACATCCAATGCCGGAGCTCGGGAAATTGGAAAGCAGAAAATCGGCTTCGGCGCGGGTGAACACAGCTACGGCGCTCTTGATGATGCGGTCCGGAGAGTTTTTTCTCCGGAATTTAGAAATCGCTTGGATAAGGTTGTGAAATTCGAGTATTTGAATACCGAGATTGTGGCGGAGATTGTGAGAAAGGAACTAGATGAATTTAGAAATATGCTTAGCCCCAAGGGAGTTAGCCTAAGGGTTTCCGATGCTGCAATAACCTGGATTGCCAAGAGAGGGTATTCTTTTGAATTCGGAGCGCGCAATGTAGCCCGCGTTGTTGAGGATAAGATAAAGAGCTTCTTTGTGGATGAGGTTCTTTTTGGATCGCTCTCGGCAGGAGGTCTTGCGATTGCTGATATCGAAGGAGATGATATACGTATCAGGACGGAGGCCAACGATCGATAGCGAAACACGTGATTCTCAGGGCGAAGGAATAATACTGCCAAATCCTTCGACGATTGATGGGGAGATTGTGGCTATTGGCGGCGAACTCTCCCCGAAAACCCTCTTATCGTCCTATCGGAGGGGAATATTTCCCTGGTTCACCGATGAGGAACCAATACTCTGGTGGAGCTTGAATCCACGCTTCATACTCTATCCTAGGCGAATTCTTCTCTCGAAGAGGCTACGCAGACGTATCAGAAGAACTTCGTACAAACTCACTCTGGATGAGGCATTTCCACTGGTGATTGGCCATTGCCGTGAGGTTAGACGGCCGAATCAGAAAGGCACTTGGATTACAGGCGATATGGTTGAGGCCTATACGAAGCTCAATGAACAAGGATATGCGCATTCGGTGGAGACGTGGAACAGTGATGAATTGGTAGGAGGACTCTATGGGGTGGCTCTAGGTGGATGTTTCTATGGCGAATCCATGTTCTCACTGCGCCCCGATGCCTCTAAGATGGCGCTTGCAGCTCTCGCCGGCATCCTGATCGATGCCGATTTTGGCCTGATTGACTGCCAGCAGAATACCCAGCTTCTTTCTTCTTTTGGAGCTATCGATATTTCTCGAGAGAAATTTCTTAGAATACTTGCCGCGGAGTTAAAGAAACCGACACTTAGAGGGGACTGGAAGAAATTCTTTCCGGAATTCCCGAAATCAATCTTATGGGATTCTCTTGAAACCAATTAGATGCTTCATTCTCATGTATCTACTTAGTTCGATGGGTGAGCTTTTTGCCCAAAGCGAGGATAGCTATGCGGTGGAAATTCCTGAGTCCGAGCTGGACGAGCTACTCGATTTAGCCCTCTTGCTGGCGGATAAGGGATTATGGGTGGAGGCATTTCAGACCCTTGATGATGCGGAGGCACTCTATCCTATGGATCCGAGGATTCACTCATACAGAAATTCCTTTCAGAAATTATCCGCGGTAGATGAGGCGCAGGGGCATTGGACATCCGGAAAGACGGCTGAGGTGGAATTACCAGGAGCCGAGGCCGATTCCGAATCGCCGCCCCAGCCCAAATTCACCATCGATAGGGGGGAGAGATATGAAAGGAAAAATCCGGCTGAATCGCGAGATAACCTTAGGGTAGCTCTCTCATTGAAATTCTTCGAGCTGAACCCCCAGTCATCTGAGTTGAAAGAGGCATGGTTAGCTGGAGATAAGTTCATTTTCGTGGCTCTTGGCCTAGATGCCAGATATTGGATGCCTTTTATAGGCAAGGCCGGAGGTTTCAACCTTCGAAGCAGTGGATACTCTTGGCCGCCCGGCAAATCGGATTATCTGTTTAATTCATTGGATCTAGGAATCAATTTCAGAGGATTCTTGGTCGAAAGTACTTTGTCGAGGCTGGAAATTGGGATTGACTTTGGGTTTTCGCTCCACACGAGGAAGGAAGTTGATATAAAACATACTCCAAACCTCTTCTTTGGTTTCTGGGTGCAAGATCCAATACTATATCATGTGTTCAATATCGATTCTCTGGAACGCTTAGTATTTGGAGGAGGGCTGCGCATTTATTCATCATTAAGAGAGGAAGTAGTCAACCTGATTGATTACAGACTTGAAGGTTCATGGTATTTCAACAATGCGTATTTGGGAGCTCGCTTAGAATGGTGGAATTTCGCTGTAGCCCTTGGTAGACAAGATTTACTTTCCTTCTCTCTCTTCGGCGGGCTTAGATATTGAACGAGATGGTCTTATATGTCAATTCCGCGCTAGTTGGCCTGGATTCGGTAGCGGGGAGGGGATGCGGGTTGATGGAGGCTTGGAATTCGATCCGCGCCGGGTGGGTTGGATGAGCGTTCGCTGCGTTCAAAACGGGCAGGCGCCAAGGACCAGCCCAGCTTCCTGAAAGGCCATTCTCCGCTCAAGAAGCACGATCTTTGATTCTACTGCCCGCTGTAGCTCCGGATGCGATGGGATGCCGCTATCGCACTTCAATCTGTAGATTAGGCGAACTAGCTTCGAAAATCGATGCCGCGCCGGCTGTGATATGAACTCTGCCGTTCGAATCGATTAGCGCGGCTTCAATGCCATCGAGACTGTGTACAAGTTCCATGCCCTCTTCGATACCCAGTGCAAAGACCGCTGTAGACAGGGCGTCGCCGTCAACCGAGTGTTCGGATAAAATGGTGACTCCCGCAAGCCCATTGCTGATAGGATATCCGTTGCTGGTGCTCAGGATGTGATGGTAGCGCTTACCGTCTAGTTCAAAGAAGCGTTCATATATGCCTGAGGATACCACCGATCCGCCTTCCACCGTGAAAATTCCAAGGAATTCCCCCCGGTCGCCGAATGGATCCTGCATGCCTATTCTATAGGCCTTGCCGCTTGGTTTTGAACCTGAAACCACTATGTTCCCACCTAGGTTGATAAGAAAATTGCGCTCGCCGTTTCTTTGCAGAAATTCCGCAACGCGATCAGCTATCCACCCCTTTGCTATTCCGCCTAGATCGAGCGTCATTCGGGCGGAGTTTGATGCCGAGATTGGCGATTGGCGCTTTAGAATTACGGTTGATGGCGCTATCGAGACGGCTCGGTAGTCTACAAGAGGCAGCGTGGACTGTATCTCATTAGGAGTGGGAATTCGAGCATTCTCGGTGCCAATGCCCCATAACCTAACCAGAGTTCCGATCGTGGGATCGAAGGCTCCGTCCGATAGGCGGGCGTAGCGCAGTCCAACCGCGATTAATTCTCTTGTGGTGTCCGAAACAGGAACCGCTGTGCCAATAGGGGTGGAATTTATCCGCGATATTTCACTTGAAGCCTTGTGCCGGCTTACTTGATTCTCTAGCTTCTCGATAAGTTTGAAGGCGTCGTCCAGAATTTCCTGTCTATCGCTCTGGTATACTCGGATTGAGACATAGGTATCGAGAAGAAATTTGCTATCTTCGGTTGTATTGGCTCTGCTGCTTCGTCTGTCTATAAGGCGCAGCGCTAGGCTTAGGCCGATTGCGAGGCCTAGTACGAGCGTAAGAAGGAATATCTTGTTTCTAGGCGATTTTCTTTCTGTCATAGTGAAAGTATATTGTAATGGGGCTAAGTAGGGAGGTTCTGCGATGAGCGAAACTAGGCGGATTCTGATAGTTGGCGGTGGTTATGCAGGCTTGAAAGCAGCCAAGTTTCTATACAGGAGGTATAAGAGGCGTAAAACAGTCAGGATTACACTTGTTGACCGAAATCGCTTCCACACTTTGATGACGGATCTCCACGAAATCGCGGGCAGCCGAGTGCCTCAGGAATCTGTGAAAGTGAACTACGATAGAATATTCTCAGGAACCAATGTGGATGTGGTTTTCGATGAGATTGTGGATGTGGATTTTGAGGGCAAAAGGGCGATGGGCAAAATCCGTGAGTACAAGTGGGACAGGATTTTATTTGCCTACGGAGGCATCCCGGCGGACTTCAATATTGCGGGAGTGAGGGAAAATACTCTCCCGCTCTGGTCCATCGATGATGCGCTGAGCATTCAGCACCATCTTGAAACAACTTATCGAAAAGCGGCTCTTGAAAGCGATGAGGGGAAACGCCGTGAACTTATGACCGTTGTAGTGGCAGGCGGAGGCTTCACGGGAGTGGAGTTAATCGGGGAGCTGGTGGAGTATTTGCCGGTTCTATGTGAGAGGTATGCACTGCCCAGGAAGGATGTGAGATTGATCAACCTTGAGGCCATGGGAGATATACTTCAGATGCTTCCCGATGTATTGAGGGCTAAGGCAGGGGCATATATGGAGAAAAAGGGTGTGGAGATTCGGGTTAACGCCCTTGTAACGAGAGCCACTCCAAAGGCCTTTCATTTGAAGAATGGCGAGATTATCAGGGCCGGAACAAAGGTATGGACCTGCGGCGTGAAGGGTAACTGCTTCACTGATAGCCCTGCTTTGAAAGAAGGCAAGGCGGGGCGAAAGGAGGTTGATGCCTTCATGCGCTGTAGCGGCCATGAGGATGCCTATATGGCTGGCGATGGGATTTGGTTTCTCGAGGATGGAATACCTGTTCCTCAGATAGTTGAAGCGGCCGAGCAAACTGCAAAAACCGCGGCCCATAATATTTCTGTTGACATAGATAAGATGCTTGGTGTGAAGGCGGATGCTTATCGGCGGTATAAGGGCAAGTATCATGGGTATATGGTTTCCATAGGCAGCAAATTCGCGGTTTCCCACACTGGCGGAATTACAATGACCGGCTTCTTTGCGATGGCGATGAAGCACGCGGTAAATCTGTATTATTTATTTAGTATTGCGGGAATCAATGCCTCTTGGGCGTATTTGAAACATGAAATTTTAGATATCCGCCACGGGCGTTCTTTGATTGGATCCTTCCTTGCGTGGAAAACGCCCGCGTATTGGCTTCTGCCCCTTCGAGTGTTTGTTGGGGTGCAGTGGTTGATTCAGGGATTGAAGAAAATTTCAGATGCCTGGCTGGATAGGTCTAACGATTTTGTATCGGTCGCAGGCGCTGGCGCGGATACTGTAACGGCGGCTACCGATGTGGCCGCCAACGCCGGCACGGCTGCCGAATATGGTTCGACATTGCTCTTCAAGCCATGGGAGCCCTATGTTTGGATTTCGCAGTGGACAGTGAATCGGGCGCCCTTCTTTTTTCAGACGGGCATTGTTGTTTTCGAAATACTTATAGGGCTGGCGCTGATTGGGGGCGCCTTTACCTGGCTTTCTGCCGCGGCGTCTTTCTTTTTCAGTATAGTGCTCATATTGGGGGCCCTTGCGGATTCCTCGATTTTTTGGTATATGTTTGCCGCATTGGCCCTGATGGGAGGCGCGGGCAGGGTTTTTGGCTTGGACTATTGGATAATCCCCTTCGTGAAGAAGTGGTGGAATGGCACATGGCTGGCGCGTAGAACCTTCCTCTACCTGGGCGAGCCCACGATTAAAAGGACGGGCCTATTTCGGAAGCCGAAGTGAGGGGATGTCGATGAGGCATGGTGATGAGGATTTTGAATCGCTAAGAAATCAATTTCCGGCAGCTTCCGAATATCTTGCTCAGATTTTCTTCATTGAGCGTGATAACGGCGTTGTTCCGAATTCGGATTTAGCAGCCAGACTCAGGGTGTCCCGGTCGGCGGTGTCGCAGGCCATAGGACGCTTGAAAAAACTGGACCTGGTAGTTCAGAAGCGCTATGGAAAGATTGATTTGACGGCCAGTGGGCGCGCCTTGGCGGAGAAAACCGTAAGGCGGCATTTCCTGCTCGAGCACCTGCTGGTTCGAACACTGGGCTACCCCTGGGATAAGTCGGATGCCGAGGCAGTGAATCTACAGGCCTCCCTCTCTGATGCGCTAACCGCTCACCTACTGCGGTATTTTGGCAACCCGAGCACCTGCCCCCATGGCAATCCGCTGCCTGGCTCCAGCTTAGAAGAGGAGTATCTTACTGCGCCGACTCTGGCGGAGGCTGAAGCGGGAACGAGTGTAAAAATAATTAGAATCACTGAGGAGGGCGAACTGATCGATGGTATGCTCTCTTTCTGCCAGAAGAACGGACTTGCGCCGGGCACGAAGGTTCTGATAGTATCCCAATCCGAAACGGATACTGTTTGCCTCGGCAGGACTGGCGAGCTGGCGATTCCACTGGGATTTTCAACCCATATTAGGTGGCTAGGCGTGTGACTTAAGCTGCGCTAAGGGCTGCGCGCCAGGGCTGCCGAGGATGGAGAAACCGGGAGTGAGGAAGGCAAGGCCGCCCCGCGACTCCTAGGGAACATCATCGCGGAGGATGGGCATGCTCATGCAGCGGGGCCCCCCCCTCCCTCTAACCAATTCCGAACCGTCAATCCCCAGAACCTTGATGCCGGCCTTTTCGAATAATTCATTTGCTGAGCTGTTGCGGTTGTAGGTGATAACTCTGCCCGGCGCGATGGCCAGAGTATTTGCGCTGTTGTTCCACTGCTCTCTTGCCGCGATGCCCCCATCTTTAATTCCACTGGCAATAATTCGCACCCTATCCATTCCAAGCACATCGGTCAGCCCTCGTTCCAAGCTAGGCGCCTCCTTGATTTTAAGCGCTCCGGCTCGCCCGGGGCTCAATCTAAATACGTGAATCGAATCAGCTATGCCTGGAAATAGAACGAAACTATTCCTATCCACCATGGTGAAAACCGTATCCAGATGCATGTAGGCTCGCGCTGCCGGAATCTTTATAATCAGAATTTCACTAATGCCGGAGCCATCGCGAAACAAACGCTCCGCAAGTGTTTCAACCGCTCCGACACTGCTGCGCATACTCACCCCCAATGCAAGCGCCGTATCCGAAAGTACAAGAACATCCCCTCCCTCCAAGAAGTCTCCCGGCCCATGCCACGGCATCTCGTATGCCCGCCAATCATTGCCGTTCTCCGGTCCGTACCACAACCTGTCTCGAACGGGAGCAAACAACTCATGATGGCAGCGAAGTAGATTGAGTAAGTAAACCTCTCTACGCCTAGCCTGAGTTTGCATTAAACCCAGGGCCATGCCAGTTCCGATAATTATTCCCGGGTCGCGTGTGAAATAGAGATTTGGCAGCGGTTCGATGTAGAAGGGGAAGTCTTCCTTAATCCACCATGATAGGCGTTTTCCCCTCTCGCTGTGCGCAATCGCATCTTTCCTTAGGCCGGCAATCATAATCTCGGCTAGAGCATCCGCATCCATAGCCAGTAGAAATTCCAGAATCTCATCCCGCAAGCTTGATTGCGGAAGCCTTCCGGTTGAAACCAGATACTCGGTTACCTCTTTTGCGAGCCCGGCATCACAAAGCACATCTCTTAGCAAATCGACGTAGTAATAAACCTCGCAACCCTGCGACCTGAGCAAATTCGCAAAATCATCGTGTTCTTCTCGCAGTCTTTTCAACCATGGAATATCCTCAAAGAGAAGATTCTCCAACATCCCGGGCATCAGGGTTTCCACCTCTCTGCCTGGCCTGTGCAGCAGCACCCGCCTCAGCGCTCCCACCTCTGAGCTTACACCCAGGCTAGGTTTCACAGGCCTTTCCGCATTAGATTCAATATTCGTCTGAGCACAGTTCAGCTAGAAGCTTTGATAAGCATGAAGGTTTGATAGCGGCGCGGCGCCCAAGCCCTCTCTCTCAAGGCCTAGGCTTCCCGATGTTCGCAGCGGCAACTTTGGCAAAATCCGCCCCCAAAACTCGATTTGTGATTTGAGGCTCAGGTGGAATGAATTCATCGAGTATCCGCCAGTCTTCTAGAGCGATATTCCTGAAACAGCTCCCTATGGCTCCCGGCCTGATAACTGGATCTAACCATCGGACCGGCCTCAACATAGGTAAATCCCGTATTGATGGCCTCCGTCTTGAGTTTGAGAAAATCATCAGGGCTCCAATAACGCATTACCGGCAGGTGTCTCTTTTTCCTGGTTGGCCGCAGATACTGCCCCATGTAGAGAGCGTCGCATCCTGCCTGCCTGATATCCGACATGGTTTCCAAAACCTCGGATTCTTCTTCGCCGAGTCCTAGCATGATGGCGCTTTTAATCAGGATGTTGGGGGCCATTTCCTTTGCCACACTCAAGAAATTCAAGGAGCGATCGTAGTCGCTGTTCGATCGGACAAGGGGGGTGAGCCGCCGTACAGTCTCAACATTATGGCCGATTACATCCGGAGCCGATTCAACAAGCCTTGCTATGCTATCCCTGCGCCCCATCATATCTGAAGAGAGGTATTCTACTGTAATCGCAGGATTCATGGCGCCTATGGCAACTCGGGTTGAGGCCAGCTGACTCGCGCCCCCATCTTTCAAATCGTCCCTGCTTACCATGGTAATTACCGCATGTTCGATACCGAGTTCCTTAATCGCTAAGGCTACTTGCCGCGGCTCGTTCTCATCCAAGGTTTTCGGCGGCCTTCCTCCCTCCACCGCGCAGAATCGACAACTTCGGGTGCAGATGGATCCGAGTATCATAAAGGTAGCGGTTCGGAATTCGTTCCAGCACTCATGGAGATTGGGACACCCTGCCTCCCTGCATACAGTATGCAAATTCCTGGCCTGTAGTTTCCGTCCAATTATGCTTCTATTCTTTGTGGTGTTGAATTTTATCTTTAGCCACTCGGGTTTTCTGAGTGTTTCTATCACCTGGCCAGGGTAGCCTAGGCCGCCTGCTTTGGCAAGCGAGGCCCAGCGCTTGCCTTAATTCCTGGAAAGAAGGAAAATCGGGCGATGAAATACATGGTGCTGCCTCTCGGCTGCCAGATGAACCGCTCCGACACCGAGAGGGCTCGCACGGTTCTGAACTCCATGGGCTTCGAGGAAGGCGAATTCGAGAACGATCCAGACCTAGCAATCAAGGGAATAATTGCCTGCTCTGTAAGGCAAAAGGCGGTAGACCGGGTATACGGGAAAATACGCAACTGGAATGCATCCAAGGGGAAGGCTCTAACCTTTCTTTCGGGTTGCTTCCTGCCTGCCGACGGAGAGAGGTTTGAAACCCTGTTCGACTTCGTGTTTCCCATCGATATGATTTCGGAACTGCCTGAGATGATACGCAAACGAACTGGCGATAGCATGATGGGCCCCGCCCCGCCGTCTTTGGATAAATTCGCGGGCAGTGATGTGCTGAGGCAGAAGAGGATTGAGAGCTTTTGGCAGCTTCGGCCCTTCTATTCATCGAACGCGGAGGCATTCATCCCGATACAGAGCGGCTGCAACAAGTTTTGCAGCTTTTGCGCGGTTCCTTACACAAGGGGCCGTGAGATTTCCCGACTCTCGGCGGGCATATTGGCCGAGCTGACTTCCCTACTTGGGAAAAACTACCGTTCGCTTACTCTTTTGGGGCAGAATGTTAATTCCTACGGTCTTGATAAGGGGAATTCGGAACTGAACTTCGCCGCGCTGATGCGGTCGATTGGGGAAATAGGCCGTGAGTCGGATAAGGATTTCTGGACCTACTTCACGTCGCCCCATCCACGAGATATGAGCGGCGAATTACTTGATGTGATAGCAAAATACGATGTATTGGCAAAGCAGATTCATCTGCCCCTTCAATCGGGCGATAATGAGGTGCTTCATAGAATGAATCGCAGTTATTCCGTGGCGGATTATCGGCAGGTGGTGCATGGAATACGGAGAGCCCTGCCCCAGGCAACCTTGTTTACCGATATCATTGTGGGATTCTGTGGTGAGACTGATGTTCAATTTGAGCGAACCCTGGAGGCGATGAGAGAATTTCAATTCGATATGGCATATATCGCGAAATACAGCCCAAGACCTGACGCAGCGAGCGCGGATTGGGCGGACGATGTTAGCAGGGAGGTGAAGGAACGGCGTTTTGCCGAGGCAGGCGAGGTTCTAAGGGAGGTTGCCGCTCGTAAAAATAGGAAGATGCTGGCAAGCGAGCAGAAGGTGCTGCTCTGCGGCCAGGATGAGCGAAGGGGCCACCTCTTCGGTTATACGGAGGGTAGGATTCCGGTGCGTCTGGATCTGAACGCGGCTAGCGAGGTGGGAGAATTTGCCATGGCGCAAATTATTTCAACCGGCTCCTTGAGTGTTGAGGGGCGGGTGCTATGAGCGGGCCGCGAAACCGCAGGGTTGCCTTCAAAACACTGGGCTGCAAGCTGAATCAGGCGGAAACCGAATCGATAGCAGCAACTTTCTTGTCAAAGGGCTGGGACTTGGTGGACCTTGGCGAGAGGGCGGATGCGATTGTGCTTAACGGTTGTACCGTTACAAACAGCGCCGATAGGAAGAGCCGTTCGGAAATGAATCGGGCGAAACGGATGGCCGCGGATGCCTGGCCGCAGCCATTGCTGGTTTTCACCGGTTGTCATATCGATGCGAATCTTAGGAAGTCTCTGCCGATTAAAAATCGCGACGATGTGCATTTTCGGGAGGATGATGGCATCCTTCTAGTTGGCAATATGGACAAGGCCCGTATCCCAGGGCTGGTAGATGCGTATTTTCGGATCAGGGTTTCCGATATTAGGCCGGGAAGAACGATGCGAACAGCTCGAACAAGGGCCTTGGTTAGGGTTCAAGATGGCTGTGACAATTTCTGCAGTTTTTGTGTTGTCCCATTTGTGCGTGGTTCGGGATTTAGCAGGGAACTTGGTGACTGCATCGCTGCTATTGAAGGGGCGGTGAGGGCTGGCTTCCGGGAAGTGGTTCTCACTGGAATAAATATGGGCCGTTGGCAGCAGACCAATCAAGGCTTTGCAGACTTATTGGATGCCGTCCTTAAGTGCCCGGGAGATTTCCGGCTCCGATTGAGTTCCATTGAACCCGATGGAGTTGACGAGAGGTTTATAGAATTGATGGCGCATCCGAAGATGGCGAAGCACCTGCATCTCTGCCTGCAATCCGGTTCGGAGAAAATTCTTCGGTCGATGGGACGGCGCTATGCGGCGAGTGATTTTGAGGGAATTGCTGAGCGGCTTCGGGGGCAGGTGCAGGGAATCAATATCACGACGGATGTAATTGTTGGATTCCCAGGTGAAACCGAGGCGGACTTTGAAGATACCTTTGATTTCTGTGAGCGCCTGGGTTTTGGCCATATTCACACCTTTCCATACTCACCGAGAGATGACACTCTTGCAGCCTCAATGGAGGGGCAGATTCCGAAGAAAGAGAAGGCGCGCCGGGCGGCTCGGATTAGAGAGGTTTCAGAAGCCACAAAGCGTTCTTTTAGGAATTTCTTGATTGGGAGCAGGCAGAGAGTGCTTGTGGAAAGAGCCTCGCGGCAGGCCGGAGGAGAAGTTATAGCTTCCGGACTTTCGGGTTCCTATGTGCCGGTTCGCTTCGCTATTCCCAAAGATGGGATTGGCGCCGAGTGTGCGGCGCGGGCGGGGTATGAATGCGATGCGAAAATGGGCGCCTCGAACTTCGATAGTGAATGCGCTGCCCATCGAACTTGGAACGATGGGGAGATAAGGAATTGCTTCTTTCCTGTTAGGATCGTGGATATCGATTCCGGAAAGAATCCGGCGCTGCTGGGGGAGTTGGCATAGGATTTACGCTCTTGTGAGTTTCGCGGCGGGCGATGGCGCGGAAGTAGGAGCCAAAGTCCGCCCAATGCGGCGCCAAACGGAGCCTGCTGCGATCGAAGTTGGCAATGATGAGCGAGGAAACGTGCTATTCGCGGATGGAAGGCGCTGTATTTGGCGGAGGCGCCGTCTAGCCTGCCTCCGCATATGCCAAGAGCGCGAAGAGAGCCAATCAGGGGCTCGCTACTAGGCTCATTTTTCTCCAACCTCCTAAACGGTAGCGCAGCAGCATTCCTACCCCTAGAAGCAAAGCAAAGCAGATAAAAATAACCCATATCGAAACGGCCGATATGTTCAATACCCTGATAGAGAACCAGGCAATTCCGGTAAAAACCCAATGAGCGCCAACGGATATCCACATAACAGACTTAGTGTCTCCGGCGCCTCGCAGCGCGCCGGCATAGATTAGCTGTGTGGCGTCTCCCAGAGTGTAGAGCGCGGCCAAACGAAGCATCATGCTGGCTAGGGGCGCGACATCGGCTCCTCCCCGCTCTAAACCCGAGGTGTATATTCCAACAAGAGCCTTCGCCCCGAAAACAAATATAAGCATCATAACGGCGGCGTATATCCAGGTGATTAGCAGGGTTAGCCGCGTGGAATGCTCGGCTCCGCCGATATCCCCCCCGCCTACGTACCTCCCGGCCAGAGTGGTGGCCGCGAAGCCAAGGCCCATCATCGGAATGAATGCCAGCATGTCGTAATTGAACGCGATTGTTACGGCCGCTGCCGTGTTCGGCCCGTATGAATGCATCAGCTGAACAAAGAGATTGAACGCCGAGACATTGAAGAAGGTTTCGAAACCTGCCGGAGTTCCATACCGAAGCAGCATAACCATGAGCGGCCTATCGAAGCCTAACTCGGTTGATGTTTCGTATTCCTTTCTGTATGAGGGGGAAAGGTAGATTCCCAGCAGAATGAGCATAATTACCGCCGAGCCGAGCAGGGTTCCGTATGCCGCGCCGGCAATGCCCAGCGCGGGCATTCCAAACTTCCCAAATATGAGTATCCAATTAGCGGGGATGTTAACTAACATGCCTAGCGCATTCGCTATCATTACCACGCGAGTGCGCCCCAGGCCTATGAAAAATCCCGCTAAGGAGTGCCTGATTAGGCCAAATATGGAGCCAAATATGAGTATGCGGAAGTAGGTCATCTCCAGAACTATCTGTTCGGGAAGATGTTCCATGGATATGAAGAATAACCTTACTAGAGGAATCATCAGCATGAGAATCGGCCATCCGGCGAAGGCTAGGCGGACAGACTGGGCCGTTGCGCGCGCGCAGTTTTTTCTAATGCCGGCCCCGTCGTTTTGGGCTACAACCGCGTTGACATATCCGATTATTCCAATGAAAAGCGACATAATGTTGAAGGCTGTGAGTCCTCCGCTCATCGCTCCGGCGATGTGAAATTTGCCTAGTCTCGATAGAAATAGGCGGTCGACAAAGAGATTGACAGTTTCCGATGCCTGGCTTAGCACCATCGGAAGCGCAATTGCGATTATGTCTTGAATTCTGGGCCGTCGAAAAACGGCGCTATCGCTAATCATTGATCGACTATATCTTAGTTTCATGGCGATGAGTAGGCGATGAGGCAGCAAGGAGTCGATTCCCGAACCCCTCCGCCTGGAATTCGCTTCCGCAGCTTATTTTCATATCGATTTCCGAGGCTGGCCAATAGCGCATCCAATAATGCATTATGTGCTGATGAGGAGATAGATGCAGCCTCCGATTAGCCTCGCTCCCATGGCGGGAAAAACCGAACGTGATTGGCGCCGTATCATGCGCCTTATTACTCGAGAGAGTCTGCTCTACACGCCGATGATAAGCGCGGCGGCTGTGCTGCGGGGGAAGCGTGATAGACTGCTCGAATTCGATCCGGCGGAGCGGCCTCTTGTGCTGCAATTGGGCTGGAATGAGGCCGCGCCGCTCGCTGAGTGCTGCAAGATAGCGGAGGATTATGGCTACAATGGGATAAACTTGAATTGCGGGTGCCCGAGCGCCAGGGTTCAAAGGCATAAGTTCGGCGCCTGCATGATGGCCAATCCGGAGCATGTCGCCTCGTTGGTCGATGCGATGGTAAATGCAAGTGATTTGGACGTATCCGTTAAATGCCGCATCGGCATCCGTTCAAAGCGCGGCGCTCTTAGTTTTGAGACCTATGAGAATTTGAAGCGCTTTGTCAGCCTTGTTTCGGAGGCGGGCTGCCATAGGTTCACGGTGCATGCCAGAATTGCGGTTCTTGAGGGTTTGAGTCCTAAGGAGAATCGAAGTATCCCGCCTCTCCGATACGAGGATGTATACCGGCTCAAGGCGGATTTTCCGCATCTCTTTATCGAGATAAACGGCGGTTTTCGAAATTTGGCAAGCATTGATGCGGCTCTTTTAAGGGTAGATGGCGTGATGCTAGGCCGTATTGCCTTGGACAATCCCTACATGCTCTCGCGGATAGATGCTTTTGGGAGGAATGAAAATCCGCCTAGCCGCCGGGATATTTTTGAAATGGCGGCGCCATACATTGTGCGCCGGGCAAAACAGGGGGTTCCTCGGGGGGCGCTGATTGCGCCGCTGCTAAATCTTTATAGGGGCCAGCCGGGAGCCAGGAGAACAAGAAGGCTTCTAAACCAGGCGCTAAGCTGTTCTCCTGGGGATTTTGCCCGCCTCCTCGAAGTAATCCCCCATCGAATCCCCTGCTCCTAAGTCTGCCGCAGACGCCTAGTTTCATAACGCGGCCCGGCAGAACGGCAGGTGGGCCGCCTAGGCGGCCTTGCGGGTAGGGTGGTGGATTTTTTTGGCTGGATTAGGCATCTGCGATCCAAGAGGGCAACCTAAGGGGCCTATGCCTGCTGATTCTGAACCTCAAGGAGCCTGGCCGGCTGGAGACAACTTGCTGGAAGGAGAGGGTTTAGGATATGTTCAAGTGATGCTGCTGCCTGAAAGCTTCGATGGGTTTACCGTCCACCTTGTTGGGGTGAAGGGAACGGGCATGTGCGCGCTCGCGGAGCTGCTTGTAAAGCTTGGAGCGCGGGTTTCGGGATCGGATGTTGAGGAGGAATTCTACACGGATGCTATTTTGGCGGAGATAGGGGTGAGGGTTGGAGTTTTTAATTCGGGTTTGCATGAGATGGCGAACGCCGCCGCATCGGCCCCCGGGGAAGCGCCAGCTGAGGCTGAGGGACCGGGCCTCTTGGGAAAAGATGCTAACTTCGTGATACGATCGGCCGCTTACGATGAGTCCAATGCGGTTGTGGCCGAGGCGAACAGACGCGGGCTGCCGATGCTGACTTATCCGGAGGCGCTTGGCGAGCTGTCGCAAAGATATGAGGCGGTGGCGGTTGCCGGGGTGCATGGCAAAACTACCACAGCGGCAATCACTGGAATTCTGATTCGGGCGCTCGCGTTGCCGGCCACGGTTGTGGTTGGCAGCGCCGTTGAGGGCTTCGGGGAGTATGATGAAAAGCTCCGCAATTTCCCGAATGCGGCTTTCGATTCCCGGAATACCGCCTTTCACAGTGATAGGGCCGGCGCGGAGCATAGCGCTTATATCGGCAGCTCTTACCGGTCGGTTTGGAGGGGGGGAGACCGGTTCCTAGTGGCGGAAACCTGCGAATACCGGCGCCACTTCCTGCACTTCTTTCCGAGAATGGTTGTGCTTAGCAGTGTCGAATCGGATCACCAGGATTATTTCCCGAACTATGCTTCGATTAGCCAGGCCTTTGTGGAGCTATGTAAGCGCTTACCCGAGGACGGAGACTTAGTCTACTGCTTTGATAACGATGGGGCGAGAGATGTGGCCGCTCGGGTTGGCCGGATACGGCCTGATGTGCGGATGATTCCTTATGGAACTCGGGCCCTGGGGAGGTGGCGGGTTGAGATTGGGGAGGAGGGGAGCGCGGGCGGAAACGCCTTTCGGCTCGGCGCATTCGGCTGTGATTTTCGGCTCAAGCTGCCCGGCAGACACTCGGTTCTGAATGCTGTTGCCGCCTTGTCGATTGTGCATTCGCTTTGCAAGCGGGAATCTAGGAATTTCGATTGGGCAAGGGTGAAGAGGGCCCTGGCTGAATTTCGGGGCAGCAGGCGGCGCAGCGAGATTATCGGCGAGGCTAACGGGCTGGTGGTGATGGACGACTACGCTCACCATCCTACGTCCATTGCAAGCTTCCTCGATGGGCTTCGTGTTTTTTATCCCGGCCGGCGCCTGGTAGTTGATTTCATGCCGCACACCTATAGCCGCACCGCGGCGCTAATTGAGGATTTTACCACCTGCTTCGATAGCGTTGATATACTCCTCCTTCACCCGGTTTACTCCTCTGCCAGGGAAAAATACGATGGCGGAATCGATGGCCTTGAGCTATGGAAGAGGGTTTCCGCAAGGCGGGGGAAAAACGGGGGTAGAGGACGCGGTCGGCGTGCAACCCTCTACTGCGAAACCCTAAACCAGGCTGCCCGCGCCCTAACTTCCATTCTCCGCGCCGGCGATTTATTTGTAACCCTGGGCGCCGGAAATAACCGGTCTCTCGGTTTGCGAGTTCTAAGGGAGTATGGGAACTAGGTTCCTAGCGCGCGGCTAGCACTCTAAGCGCACGGCGCTGGGTTGCCGGGCGATGAACAGCCAGCGAATGCCGGCAAACCCTCTTCCATAAGCCGGAAAATTCCGCAAAAGGAGGGCGTTTACAGGTGATAAGCAGTATGACGGGATTCGGCTACGCCGAAAAGGAAGATTCCGGCCTGTGGATTGCGGTTGAAATCAAATCTTTCAATACGCGATATCTCGATATTGCAATCTCGCTGCCCCCATCCATCTCAATTTTGGAAGGAAGAATTCGGGAGTGCTTAGACTTCTTTAGCCGCGGTAGGGTTGAAATAAGTGTTCGAATGAAGGACATCGAGAATAGGCTTTCAATCGAAATTGATTGGAACGCCGCATCTGCATGGAAGAACTCTCTTGAAGAACTTGCCGTATTCTTGGGCGATAGCCAGTCCACACCTCTAAACCTGCTAGCCAATCAGGATGGGGTGTTCAAGGTGGAAGGTGAAAGAGATGTTGAGGCTTGTTGGGCCACGCTCAAGCCGCTTCTCCTTTCGGCTGCCGCCCAGGTTGCGGACATGCGCGAACGGGAGGGAGAGCAGCTTTCCAAGGACATCAAAGACCAACTAATCGCCATCGAGGGGTCCATTGAAAAAATCTCCGCCTGGTCGCCTGCAATTCGCAGCGCGGTTGAAACGCGGTTGAAACGCGGTTTCTCCGAAATTTTGGGGAACCACATTGATGAGCAGCGCATTCTAATGGAGATTGCGGTCTGGATTGCAAGAACGGATATCAATGAGGAGCTGGTTCGCCTGGCCGCGCATATTTTGGCGTTTAGAAAGGAAATCAGGCTGGCTGGAGCAAAGGGCAAGAAGCTGGACTTCCTTGCCCAGGAGATGGGAAGGGAGATAAATACAGTGGGTTCAAAGTGCTCGCAGGCTGAGGTTAGCATGGAAGTTGTGAACATGAAAGACGCGCTCGAGAAACTCCGGGAACAGCTGCGCAATGTCGTATAAAAAAGGACTCCGAATAGCGATTTCAGGCCGCAGCGGCTGCGGCAACTCCACCGTAAGCCGAATTCTTGCAAAAAGCCTGAAGCTGAGCCTAGTCAATTACACCTTCCGAAGCATTGCGGTGGAGGATGGCCTTAGCTTCGAGGAAGTTTGCAGGCGCGCGGAAGAAGATGACGAGTACGATCTTCGAGTGGATAGAACCCAGGTGTTCCTTGCAAGGAAGTCGCCGTCTGTTTTGGGTTCGCGCCTTGCGATTTGGCTGCTGGAAGAGGCCGATATCAGGGTGTTTTTAAGGGGTTCGCTGGAAACCCGGGCCAGGCGCATCCAACAGCGCGAAGGAGGATCCATGGAGGATTTGCTTGGCGCAACCGCGCTAAGAGATAAGCGCGACCGCGAAAGATATCGGAGGCTCTATGGAATCGATAATCACGATTATTCAAAGGCGGACTTAGTTATCGACACAGATGGCCTGGATGCCCCCCAGGTGGCCGAAAGGATTGAAGAGGCCGTTAGAAAGCTATAGATGGCAGCCTATTTCGAGCGCCCGCCACTCCCACCTACCATGGAAGGCGCCATCTACAGTAGCAGTCTAGCTAAGCCGGAGCGCTTTGGGCGAATAGGATTGATAGAAAATGCCTCTAGGATGAGAATCAAGTGCGGGCTGCCCTGGAAGGGACCGGCCAGAGCGGCAGTTCTTTCAATTCTGGCGGTTTTGCTGAGCCTAGGTTCTATTTTGAAAAAATTTTCTACATTTGTGTTCAATTTCACTTGCGAATCTTACTAAGATGTGATAAGATGTGATACAAAGCTTGAGAAAGCAGCCTGCCCTGTTTGAGCAGGAGAGCAAAAGAACTATTAAAGGAGTATTAATCAATAATGGGGAAAACAAAGTTAAGGATAATCATTGTAGCTCTGCTTATCGCGGTAGCGCTTATCACCGTGGGATGTGAGAAGGTGACAGAGGCAAAAAGGTTTACGATTACCTATAGTTTAAATACTGGAACTGGTACCGCGCCTACAGACACTGCTAAGTACATTGCGGGCGAAGAGGTAACGGCAGCAGCAGGGACCGGACTTACGGGCCCTTCCGGCACGCCTACATTCACGGGTTGGAACACCAAGGCCGATGGAAGCGGCACGGAAGTTGCAGCGGGAGCTGCTTATACAGTGGTAGCTTCGGACGCAGACTCAGCCAATGTAATAACTCTCTATGCCAAATGGGGTAGTTGATTAGTGTACAAGAGCGCCTCCGGGCGCTCTTGTTTTCTCCGGAATTATTCCGGATAGAGCCAGCCCCCGGAATCTCATTGATGAGTTTCGTAGGCATCCCGCTAAACACTGGCGGAACGAGATTTATAACTCTCTATGCCAAATGGTCCTAATTGATGTAATGAGTTGATGCAATGCACAAGAGCGCCTCCGGGCGCTCTTGTTTTCTCCGGAATTATTCCGGATAGAGCCAGCCCCCGGAATCTAATTGATAAGTTTCGCGGGCATCCCGGCTCCCCCCTCCTCGCAAGGCTCCCTTGGGCGTGAGGTGGCGGCGGCAGCACCGCGCCTACAGACAGTGCTAAGTACATTGTGGGCGAGCAGGTAACGGCAGCAGCAAGGACCGGACTTACGGGCCCTGTTGGTAGGACTAGATTCACGGGTTGGAACACTATGGCCACTCCCACCACTGATACATCCGGCACGTCTGTTCCGGTACCAGGTACTTATACAGTGGTAGCTGCGGACGCAGACTCAGCCAATGTAATAACTCTCCATGCCCAATGGGTTCACATCTGATGTAATGTGCAAGAGCGCCTCCGGCGCTCTTGTTTTCTCCGGAATTATTCCGGATAGAGCCAGCCCGCACGGAATTTCATTGATAAGTTTTGCAGGCATCCCGGCTCCCCCCTCCTCGCAAGGCTCCCTTGGGCGTGAGGCAGCTCCGCCGATTGCGGCGATCCCTTAGCCCTGGGATATGCCTAAGCCTCGCACTATATGCGCAAATACTGCCTTCAGCACGGAGGAGCGATGCCTTCCGTAACCCGCCATCCTTACCTCGGAATCTTGAAAAAAGCAGCAGTTTTGAAAAAAAATGATCGTACACTTATTTTTGTAATGATACGTTGACTCACTCATGCCTGTGCGAGTTCAGGCGATTCATTGCTGTGAGAGGTGTTGTATGAGGTCCGCTGTAGCGCTTATCTTCGGTTTAACGGCAGCTATTGCTGTTATTTCTTGCACAAACCCATCTTCGGGTACGGATGTAAAGAGCTACTCAGTTACCTACAACCTAAACGGCGGGCGCGGGAGCGCGCCGGTGGATTCCAATACCTATGCTGCAGGCCAGGAGGTGACGACGAAGCCATCTACGGGCATAACTGATCCCAGAGGCAAGGAGTTTGTTGGTTGGAACACCCAGGCCGATGGAAACGGCATCGATGTTCGGGCAGGCGGGACTATAACAATGCAGAGTGCAGGCATAACTCTCTATGCCAAATGGGCCGATGGAACCTACTCAGTTACCTACAACCTAAACGGCGGGGGCGGCAGCGCTCCGGTGGATTCCAATACCTATGCTGCAGGCCAGGAGGTGACGACGAAGCCATCTACGGGCATAACTGCTCCCAGCGGCAAGGAGTTTGTTGGTTGGAACACTCAGGCCGATGGAAACGGCATCGATGTTCGGGCAGGCGGTACTATAACAATGCAGAGTGCAGGCATAACTCTCTATGCCAAATGGGCCGATGGAACCTACTCGGTTACCTACAATCTAAACGGCGGGCGCGGGAGCGCTCCGGTGGATTCCAATACCTATGCTGCAGGCCAGGAGGTGACGACGAAGCCATCTACGGGCATAACTGATCCCAGCGGCAAGGAGTTTGTTGGTTGGAACACCCAGGCCGATGGAAACGGCATTGATGTTCAGGCAGGCGGGACTATAACAATGCAGAGTGCAGGCATAACTCTCTATGCCAAATGGGCCGATAGAACCTACTCAGTTACCTACAATCTAAACGGCGGGGGCGGGAGCGCTCCGGTGGATTCCAATACCTATGCTGCAGGCCAGGAGGTGACGACGAAGCCATCTACGGGCATAACGGCTCCCAGCGGCAAAACCTTTGTTGGCTGGAACACCCAGGCCGATGGAAACGGCATCGATGTTCGGGCAGGCGGTACTATAGGCATGGTAGGCGGCGGGCTAACTCTCTATGCCAAATGGGCCGATGGAACCTACTCAGTTACCTA
>Ga0126325_10000005_pt1 | contig 160301 bp, 128 predicted proteins | sample InaspJWI14metaG_FD_94487 | JGI IMG/M metagenome (GOLD analysis project Ga0126325, IMG submission 94487) | Marine gutless worms symbiont microbial communities from Oahu, Hawaii - Inanidrilus sp. 1 OAHU.JWI-14 metaG | ecosystem: Host-associated > Annelida > Digestive system > Unclassified...
CAGGCTGTAAAAACTTCAAAGATCACTTGGAAAGACGTTACCTGGGATATGGACCCCATATCCGAGTACTTTATGCCTGCTGGAGCTTTTTAGAGAACCGAATAATTTTAAACATGACTGTCCTAACCCAGAAAGACTATCAAAAGATATTTATAGATCAAGCCCAAGAGCAGTTGCTGATGACTGCCAAATCAACTGCAAGGAGTCTGGAAGAATTCATCACAATGCAAAAAAATGTATTGAAATCATTTGCGACCGATCCGCTTTTACTGCAGATTGATTCGCACACAGACTATGCTCAATTAGAAGTAAGGTACAAAGAGCTAGAGGGTGAGATCGGTGGCTTTTATATCATATCCCCTAACGGAATAGTTACGCACCGGTATCCCCATAAAAATAGAGTAGGTAAAGACTTCTCTAATAAGCCCGGGGTAGCAGCGGTTCTAAAAACACAAAGACCCTACGTAAGTGAATTGTTTTTCAGTGATTCCGGCAAGCCCTGTTTTACGGTTTTAGAGCCGATAATTGCCAATGGCGAATTTTTCGGAATTCTAAGGTCATTAACCTATGTGGACACCCTTCAAAAAAAATTCTTAGAGCCTTTAAAGATTGGCAATAATGGATATGCATGGGTGGTGGGCCGTGATCAAAAGATGATATTGCATCCCAACCGCGACTACATTGGAAAACCTGTTAAACATTTATTGAAAAGAGAAAATTTGAACGCCGGTAATGCAGCTATCACGGATATGATATCTATGATGGTTAGGGGTGCAGAAGGTGGCGGTACTTATAGCTCGAAGTGGCTTTCAGATAAAATTGGCAAGCAGACGAAGGGGCTCACCGCTTATTCACCGGCAACGTTTGGCAATCAAAAATGGTCTGTTGCAGTTTCGATGGATCATTCTGAAATATTAACACCCATGAAAGCTCAAACGCGTAAAACTTTCATCCTGGCAGCAGTCATGGTGATTTTATTTGTCATAGCAGGTATAGTCATTGTCGGCAAACAACAAAAAGAGGCCGCCCTGAAAGCGGAAGCCGAAAACTTCAGGAAACTGTCGGAAGCCAATGAAGCTCTTCGAATGAGCGAGGAAAAGCTTGCCAGATCCCAAAAGATGGAATCGCTGGGTCTTTTAGCTGGGGGTGTAGCGCACGATTTGAATAACGTTTTGTCTGGTATCGTCAGTTATCCAGATCTACTTTTATTAAATCTGCCTGAAGATAGCGAGCTTAAAAAACCCATCGAAACGATTAGGACTTCCGGCCTCAGAGCGTCTGCCATCGTACAGGATCTGTTAACCGTAGCAAGGGGCGTTGCGATCACCAAGGAACCGCTGAACTTGAATGAGCAGGTTAACAGCTATTTAGAGTCTCCCGAGTTTCAGAAACTTACCCAGTACCATCCCAAAGTTTCCTATAAAACCAATCTTGACTCAAATACATTAAACACAAATGGTTCTTCAATTCATATTAGAAAAGTAATTATGAATCTGGTTTCGAACGCATCTGAAGCGATTCGTGGTCATGGGCGTGTCAGAATTACAACCACAGACCAATATATAGATAAAACGCAAAAGAGGTATGATCATATAAGCGAAGGTGAATATACTGTTTTGTCAGTGTCTGATGATGGCCCTGGTGTACCACCGGATGATCTGGAGCGCATGTTTGAACCATTTTACACTAAAAAAGTGATGGGTCGCAGTGGCACCGGATTAGGACTTGCAGTCGTATGGAATATTGTCCAGGATCATAAAGGGTATATTGATGTGGTTAGTAGTCAGAATGGGACGACGTTTGAGTTATTCTTTCCGGCAACCAGAGAAGAAGTTATTGATAAAGATGGAAGCATAAACGTGGAGGAATTTAAGGGCAAAGGCGAGACAATTCTTATTGTCGATGATGTAAAGACCCAATTAGACATCTCTTCTGAAATGTTGGAAAAATTAAACTATATAACCAAAACGGTTAAAAGTGGCGAAGAGGCCATCAAATATTTAGAAGCTCATTCTGTAGATTTAATACTTCTTGACATGATCATGGAACCCGGCATGAGCGGTAAAGAGACCTACGAGGAAATCATAAAGCTACATCCGAATCAAAGAGCAATTTTAGTAAGCGGGTTTGCTGAAACCAGTGAAGTAGCTGCCACTCAGAAGTTAGGAGCTGGTAATTTTATCAAAAAACCATTTACAATTCCTCAGATAGGTCTGGCTATTAAGGAAGAGATGTACAATTAGTGGCTATCCTGTTCTGTGTTCAAGTTTCCCCAAGCGTTGGTCACCCTATCCATGAACAGCCAAGCCATTTTCAGTTATGTGCCTAAGCGGTATCCAGCCAAAAAAGTTAACCATTAGACATTGAAGATTGAATTAGGGGTGCCGCGGGTGCGAAGCCCGAGCCAGTAAATATCCAAATTATGGGGGGCATTTGAGAGGGTAATAAGTTAGGATTTGCCAGGGAATGACAACAAATAAAAAATGGCGGCTTCTGTTGGAAGTCGCCTAAATAATTTGAAAATGTTGGTGGGCCGTGTTGGAATCGAATCATCGTCTCATGTTTATATGTATTATGATATTAACATGTTACAAGCCATAATTTTGACTCATTTCATTTTAGGGCACTTTGCGTGCCCCGTTCTGCAATTCAAACCTTCATGTTGATCCAGTAAAATAATCCGTTTCATAGAACCGTGTGGACAAAACATCTATAAAATCACCTTTTTTACTTGTTCGCTGGCAAAGAAAATATAATGAAATTGACATTGAAGGAAAAATGGCTGCTAATTTTTGTGCTATCCAAGGTGGGAAAGGGTAAAAATTTGAACCAACGATCTTTATTACCCTAAAATAACCATCCGTAGTTATAAATTGATAAAATCCTCCCTTTGTGATCCCCCTGACATGTGGCCCTGGCATCCTAATACAAATCGGTTGCTCTCCAATCAACAAAAGGATTCTATTGTGTAATGCTGCGAGGTTGGGGAAACCAATTATCGCAACACCATTATTCTCCAATACTCTTGAAATTTCTGAAGAAATAAAAAAAATTTCTTTTGTATGCTCAATAACCTGATTGGCTATTATGATATCAAGGGTGCTATCATCAAAGGGAAGGGGCTCCTTCTCAATGTTGATACTAAAGCTTTTTATCCCCAGTTCATTAAGTCTTTTTGTATTGGGTTCAAAGGCATCTATTGCAAACAAATATGTCTTTTTTTGGATTTTATTTTTTATATTTTTAAGGTCAGTTCCACCTCCAGCGCCGATATCAAGAATACTAATTGAATCCTTCCTGATACAGTTAGTGTTGATATGATTATCAACCAGTTCAACTATGATATCTCTGCCGTAATTAAGACCCACACTGCATTCTTGGAGTTTTACGAAAAATTTTTCAATACTTTTTGGTATTATGCGCGTAAATCGTTTATCTTCTTTCATACATACCAAGCCTTTTTACCTATCCCGCATCCTTCTCGAAACTGTCTGTTTCATAGAATCCATATCTTCTAAATATTGGTACGCGGCCGCCGGAAATTTTATCGTTGAAACGGGACCAGGTCAAGAATGGATTTATATATCTGGGCAAGCCAAGACCAATGAAACAAGACAGATCACTGTTAATGACTCTTTAGCTCTTCAATATAAAGAAATCAGGAGGGATAAACACGTTACCTCTGAATATGTTTTCACGTTCAGGAAAAGGCCCTTAAAGAATGTAAAAGTTGGATAGAAAGAGGCTTTTAAATGCAAAAAATTCAGGTATAGTGACTTCCGGAATTATAATCTGCGGCATATATTTGCAAGCCAGATAGTGATGTAGGGGGCAGGCCTGAAAGACACTAAACAGATTTTTGGCCACATAACGATGGCCGTGACGCTCCGCTATGTTACCTGTCAGAAGCGCATAAATGCAAAGCGTTCAACCTGTTAAACGGGCTGACCGCTCCGCAAAATCCAAACTGTCGCAAAAAGAAAGCCGGTAGTTTTAGCTACCGGCTAACTTATTGTTATTATTGGTGGGCCGTGAAGGAATCGAACCTTCAACCTACTGATTAAGAGTCAGGTGCTCTGCCTAGTTGAGCTAACGGCCCATTTGGACTACCGTGAAATGTAAAATCGCTACCTAACAAATATCAAATGTGGTTGTCAAATGGTTTTTAGCGAATTCGGCAGTAGCCGATTCAGCAGTGTTAAGTGTTAAGTGTTAAGTGTTAGGATAGTTCAAAACCCTATAATAGCAGCGTTTTACAGGAATTTTTGCAAAAGCGGTTTCAGGGCCTGCAATCGCATTTAAGGTCAAGGCGGGGAAAGGTGTTCAACCGGAGGAATATACATCATATTTCGAGGATTGAGCACCCTTACCCAACGCAGAGATTGATTTCGAGGGGAGGTTCAGAAACCGATTCTAACGACGCCACGGCGGCTTCTCATGCCTGGACTTACTCCGCTTGCGCTTCTTTTTCCAGGGAGGCTCTTTTTTACCGCGATTGCTGCTGGCGGATGAATCGAAACTGCCATCCGCCTGAATGTCAATGGTATAGCTGCCGGGCTTTTTGGGGGCGGCCGGAACCATATCGGGCGGCGGGGTCAGATCCGGTTTCTCCTTGGGCAGGGGTGGACCCGTGAAACAGCCGGCCGGAATGAAGGCGGCTGTGTATAGCTCTCCGCCGCCGGAAAAATACCGCACCCGTTTCTGGAGGGTTTTCTGGACCTGGACCGTGAGAGTGACCGGCGACTGGTCGATCCGTTTGCCGATGCGCATGGCCATTTCACGGTCTGCGCTCAGGACCACGTTGCCCTCGGATTTCATCACGCCTTTTTCAGCGACGTAGGGATATGCCTTGCGCCGAATGCAGGTGTAGAGTAATTTGGGCAGATTGTCCGCCAACAATGGGCCCGTAAGTTCTGACCGATCCCGGGCGCGAATCAAGTTATCTTCTATCTCGATGGGGGGCTTGGTTAACGTCAGGCACACTTCCTCGAGATGTGAGCGGCGAACATAGCGAAACTCCCCCTCTTCACCCAAGGCTTTCAATAGCTCCCTGACTTTCACATACCCGGAACGATCGGGAACGAGGCCGAATTCATCCGGCCGGCGGCCGAGGACGTAGGCGAGAATTTTAGCTAGCTCTTTGGGGGATTTTCTGGCCATCCTTGATACCCGGTCCTGAAGGGCAGATTAGCGGTCTTTCACGCTGCCGTATTCAAATTGTAAGGCTGATAAAGCCTAAAGGCTGAAGACTGAAGTGAAGGCAGAACAATATCACTGAATCAAGTATACAGTCGGACATCGAACTCCTTGTTATCAATCAAGATATGCCTGATCATCCGATTCTCAAGGTTCTTCTTCAGCCTTCAGTCTTCGGCCTAAAAACCTTAATCCGGTAGCCCCGGTCTGACCTTTAAGATGGTTTCCTTGCGGATCTGAACCGTGCCGGGCTTGGCCCCGCGTGGTTTGGTGACATTGATTGCCCGGGTACAGGCTACCGGCGTCACGCCCCCGTTGCGGGCTTTGCTGTGGTAGGCGGCCACAGACGCCGCTGCCTTGAGGATGTCTTTGCCAGGCTCTTCATCGGGTAGGGCCCGCAGCAACACGTGGCTGCCCGGCATGCCGCGGACATGAAACCACCAGTCCCTGGGCCGCGCCTCTTTGAGGCTCAATCGATCGTTATCGGCATCGGTTTTACCGGCCAGGACCTTCCACTTGCCTGCAATGGTATACTCCCAGGCCTTGACCGGCGGCTTTTGATAACCCTTGTCTGCATTCATAGTCGCAGCCAATATGCCATCTTCAATAGTTTTTCAGAGGTAACGGGTAATGTGGATATTGGGATTTTGCATCCAGCGGTCAAACTGGGTCCGCAGCCACCGCTTGAACGGTGTTCGCGTGGCCGGCAGCAGTAACAGCAAACCGGCGATGTCAGTCAAAAGACCCGGGGTCAACAGGACCACCCCGGCAGCGAAAATGATGACCGCATCTATCAAATCTTCCGCCGGCATTTCACCTCGGTTTAGACGCTCGCGCACGCGCATCATCGTCTGGAAACCTTGGGCCCTGGCCAGGTAGGCACCGGCAAAACCGGTGGCAACGACCAGTACCAGGGTGTTGAATACCCCGATAGCTGTCCCGATCTTGATCAACAGGGTCAGCTCGATCATCGGGATTAGGGTGAAAGCCAGAAACAGTTTGAGTAGCATGCGCAAAGTCCTCCCGGTAGGGTTTATTTTTGCCGTGAATATGGGGTCAATCTGGTCCAGTGTCAAGTAATTCAGGTTAAAGGTTGACGTCTGAAGACTGAAGTTGAAAGCCATAAATGCGCGATTGGAAAAGGGCCAGTCAGCCCTTGAATGGAATACAATTCAAGCGGTCAGATGAGGTTAAAGGTTTGCCTTCAGCCTTCAGTCTTCGGCTGATCCCCTGAATCCGGCCAAGCTATGAATGCGTTGTTTTTGTGCCCGTCCCCTCAAAGGGCAACCCAAAGCATAGGCTTTCGGGCCAGGATTCTTTTCTATTTATAGTAGTGCGCGTTGGGATGCCGCCTCTATTTCTACACCGGAGACATTTTGAAAACCGTGTGGCAGTTTGCGTCCCCGCTGGCCTCTTTTTCCGTTAAAATCCGTTAGGTTGCCCGGCTTCAGTTTCAGGTAGCGCTTACCGGCGTGGACCACCAGGTTATGACCCAGCGGCAGGGCGATCAGGGCCACGAGCAATTCTTCCCTCGACCTGGTGCGGGCGGAGGGTATGTTTATGATTTTATTTCCTTTTCCTCTGGCCAGGGTGGGCAGATTGTTCAGGGCGTAGACCAGCATGCGCCCTTCGTTGGTGATGGCGACCAGCAGGTCGGTTTCCGGGTCGGCCACATAGACCGGCGGCAGGGGATGGGCGTTTTTCGGCAGGGTCAATACCGCTTTGCCGCTGCGGTTTTTGGTGAAGAGATCGGAGAGCTTGGCCACAAAGCCGTAGCCGGCATCGCTGGCCAGCAGAATCGGCCGATCCGGATCGCCGGAAAGCACAGACGTGAACCAGGCCCCGGACGGCAGGTTGACCCGGCCGCTCAAGGGTTCCCCCTGACCGCGGGCCGACGGCAGGGTGTGGGCGGCCACGGCATAGCTGCGTCCGGTTGAGTCGAGAAACACGGCCAGTTGATTGCTGCGACTGTGAGCGTCGGCCAGGTAGCTGTCACCGGATTTATAGTTCAGGCTGACGGGGTCGATTTCATGCCCTTTCGCCGCCCGGACCCAGCCTTTTTTGGACAGGACCACCGTAACCGGTTCAACCGGTACGAGGTCGGCCTGCGTCATGGCCTGGGCCTCTCCCCGAGCCACAATGGGGGCGCGGCGGTTGTCACCGTAGGTTTGCGCATCGGCTTCAATTTCCTTCCGGATCAGGGTTTTCATGCGCTGGTTCGAGTTGAGGGTCTTTTCGAGGTAATCGCGCTCTTCAGCCAGGGTTTCCTGTTCGCTGCGAATTTTCATCTCCTCTAGTTTGGCCAGGTAGCGCAATTTAAGTTCCAGGATCGCTTCCGCCTGAATACCGGTCAGGTTGAAGCGTTCCATTAAGACTGGTTTGGGCTTGTCCTCGCTGCGGATAATGGCAATGACTTCGTCAATGTTCAGGTAGGCGATCAGCAGGCCTGCGAGCACATGCAGGCGATCGGTTACCTTGTCCAGGCGATATTGAAGGCGCCGACGCACAGTCTCTTTTCGGTATTTCAACCACTCAACCAGCAGGGACCGCAGATCCTTGACCTGGGGGCGGCCATTGATGCCGATCAGGTTCATGTTGACCCGGTACGTTTTTTCCAGATCGGTCGTGGCAAACAAGTGGTTCATCAGAGCGTCTACATCCACCCGGTTGGAACGCGGGACGATCACCAGGCGGGTGGGGTCTTCGTGGTCCGATTCGTCGCGCAAGTCGACCACCATGGGTAATTTTTTGGCCTGCATCTGGCCGGCAATCTGCTCAAGGACTTTGGCCCCGGATACCTGATGTGGCAGGGCGGTGATGACGATGTCACCGTTTTCCCTTTCATAGACCGCCCGCATGCGGATCGAACCCGTGCCCGTCGTGTACATGGCGGCCAGGTCCTCGGGCGGTGTGATGATTTCCGCTTCCGTGGGGTAGTCCGGTCCCGGAATGTGCGCGCACAGTTCCGCAACGTCGGCTTTGGGGTGCTGCAGCAGATGGATACAGGCCGAGGCGACTTCCTTGAGATCGTGCGGTGGGATGTCCGTGGCCATGCCGACCGCGATGCCGGTGGTCCCATTGAGCAGCACATTGGGCAGGCGGGCCGGCAAGGTAGCCGGTTCGTCCAGCGTGCCGTCGAAGTTGGGTATCCAGTCCACCGTGCCCTGGCCGATCTCGGACAACAGAACCTCGGCGTAGGGCGCCAGTTTGGACTCCGTATAGCGCATGGCGGCAAATGAATTGGGGTCATCCGGCGACCCCCAGTTGCCCTGACCGTCCAGGAGGGGATAGCGATAGGAAAAGGGCTGAGCCATGAGGACCATGGCTTCGTAGCAGGCCGTGTCGCCATGGGGATGGAATTTACCCAGTACATCTCCGACCGTCCGCGCGGATTTTTTATACTTGGCCGTGGCTTTCAGGCCCAGCTCGGACATGGCATATACAATCCTGCGCTGGACCGGCTTTAGACCGTCGCCGATGTGGGGTAGGGCGCGGTCCAGAATCACGTACATGGCGTATTCCCGGTAAGCCCTTTCCGTAAAGGCCTCCATGGGAAGCTGCTCGATACCGTCGGATGCAAAGGTCGTGGGTTGGGACATATTCTTATATTCCTTGTCGGCCGGTTCCAACAGGAGGGCCTGTTCATCTGGAGCGATACATTTCCCTCAGGGAAGTTAAAAGTGAGCTAAAGTTTTAAGTGAACTAAAGTAAAGGAATGCTGGTGATTTGATAAGACCAGTGGAGCGAAGCGAAGCACAGACATTAGGCACTTTAGTCACTTCACATTTAATTCATGAATACCTCATAGCTAGTGTAATCAAATTATAGTACAAGATCGACTTGGCTCACTATCCGCCGATACTCCCGCTGCGTTCCAGCCAGGTCCTGCGGTCGGCGGCACGCTTTTTGGCCAGCAGCATATCCATGGTGCCCAGGGTGTTGACATCTTCCTTCAAGGTCAGGCGCACCAGGCGGCGGGTGTCCGGAGCCATGGTGGTTTCGCGCAACTGGATGGGGTTCATCTCGCCGAGGCCTTTGAAACGCTGGACGTTGATCTTCGCGCGTGGTTTTCCGGCCTTGATTCTATCAAGGGTGGCGAGTTTTTCTTCCTCATCCAGGGCGTAGTAGACATCTTTGCCGGCATCGATACGGTAGAGCGGCGGCATGGCCACATAGATATGGCCGTTTTCCACCAAGGGCCAGAAATGCCTTACAAACAGGGCGCACAACAGGGTGGCAATGTGCAGCCCGTCCGAATCCGCGTCTGCCAGGATGCAGATTCGTCCATAACGCAGTCCCCTGATGTCCGTCGAACCGGGATCAACACCAATGGCGACGGATATATCGTGAATCTCTTTTGAGCCGAGAATTGTGCCGGAATCCGCTTCCCAGGTATTGAGGATTTTACCCCGTAGCGGCATGACCGCCTGGAACTGCCGGTCCCGGGCCTGCTTGGCGGAGCCCCCGGCGCTGTCGCCCTCGACCAGAAACAGCTCGGCCTCCAAGGGGTCCTGGCCCACACAATCGGCCAGCTTGCCGGGCAGGGCCGGACCGCTGGTTACCTTTTTGCGGGCCACCTTTTTGCTCTTGCGCAGTCGGCGCTGGGCGTTTTTAATCGCGAGTTCGGCCAGTTGTTCGCCGGCATCGGTGTGCTGGTTGAGCCACAGGCTGAAAGCGTCCTTGACCGCCCCGGAAACAAACGTGGCACACTGTCGGGAGGAGAGCCGCTCCTTGGTCTGCCCGGAGAACTGGGGGTCCTGCATTTTAGCCGACAGGATGTAGGCGCAGCGGTCCCAGATGTCATCCGGGGTCAGTTTCACGCCGCGCGGTATGAGCTTCCGGAACTCGCAGAACTCACGAATCGAGGCCAGCAGACCGCTGCGGAAGCCGTTTACGTGCGTGCCGCCCTGGGAGGTCGGAATCAGGTTTACATAGCTCTCGCAAACCGTGTCGCCGGCTTCCGGCAGCCAGGTGACCGCCCAACTGACCGTCTCCCCGGTGCCCTCAAAAGGACCGACAAAAGGCGGGTCCGGCAGGATGATGGTATCCGGATAATTACCCTGCAGGTATTCACTGAGACCATCTTCGTAATACCATTTCTGGGTCTCCCCCGATTTGGCGTCGTTAAACGTTATGGTGAGCCCGGGGCAGAGCACCGCCTTGGCGCGTAGCACGTGCTTGAGGCGCGGGATGGAAAAGCGGGCGGAATCGAAATATTTGGGATCCGGCCAGAAATGGATAGTGGTGCCGGTATTGCGGATGCCAACCGTGCCCACCACTTCCAGGATCTGGAAGATCTCGCCGTTTTCAAATCCAATGGCGTACTTTTTACCGTCCCGTCTGATTTCGACATCCAGGCGGTTCGACAATGCATTGACCACGGACACGCCGACCCCGTGCAACCCCCCGGAAAACTGGTAGTTTTTGTCGGAGAACTTGGCGCCGGCGTGCAGCTTGGTCATGATTAACTCAACGCCGGTTATCCCTTCTTCCGGGTGGATGTCCACGGGCATGCCGCGTCCGTTATCGGTAACTTTCAAAGAGTGATCCGGAAGCAGGGTGACATCAATGCGATTGGCAAAGCCGGCAATGGCTTCATCGACGCTGTTGTCGATGACCTCCTGGCCAAGATGATTGGGCCGCAGGGTATCGGTGTACATCCCCGGCCGGCGTTTTACCGGCTCGAGGCCGTTGAGGACCTCGATCGATTCGGCAGTATAGTTGTTTGCGATCATTGCAGTGCTCGAACATTCATTGGCAGCAGAAACCGGTTGATTTATATGATAAACCTACTGGATACACATCAGGTTGTAGTCATTAATCCTTTTGTCTACCACATATTGCATAGCAAGATCAAATGGTTTGGCAGGCGTTTGTGAGAAACTACGTCAGTCAATGGCCTTTTTAAGGCGAATGGGATATATCCTCCCCGCGCGGTATCGGCGTCTGACCCAGCCGCAGAGGAATGCATGGAAAATGATACTATTAATAAATCCACCGGTCTCAAAACCCAGTGAACCACCGGCCGGGCTTGCCCGCCTGGCCGGGGCAATACGACACAGCGGTCTGGATTGCCGGGTAATCGATGCCAATATCGGCGGACTGTGCTATCTACTGAATCGATCTACTGAAGCGGATGATACGTGGACGCGGCGCGCAGTTAAACATCGGGACCGGCACATTCGTTTTTTACAGGATTCGGCCGCATATGATTCTTTGGATCGGTACAAAAGGTCTGTAGCGGACTTAGGCCGCGTCCTGGAGAAAGCGGTGTCGGATGAACGTGTGCGCGTGGGCCTGGCCAATTACCAGGATCATGAGCTTTCACCGATGCGCAGTCGGGACCTGCTGAAAGTCGCCGCTTCTCCGGAAAACAATCCGTTTTACTCCTACTATCGGGAAAATATTTTACCGGCTGCCCTCGATCCCGCCGTGAAGGCCGTTGGTATCTCTCTGGGCTTTCTCTGCCAGGCCCTGTGTGGATTCGCCCTAATCGGTCTTTTGAAGAAAGAACGGCCGGACCTGACCATCATCCTGGGCGGAGGCCTGATTACCTCTTGGATACGTCGGCCGGACTGGCAAAACCCCTTTGCAGACTTGGTCGACCACCTGATCGCGGGCCCCGGTGAACGCACCTTGCTGAAACTATTGGGTCGGGAATATCCCCCAGGCAACGATATGCCCGATTATCGTGATCTTGAAAAAAACCGGTACTTCAGCCCGGGGTTAATACTGCCTTACAGCGCCTCCAGCGGCTGCTATTGGCACCGCTGTTCGTTTTGTCCGGAGCGCGCCGAGCAGAATCCATTCGAGCCCATACCGGTTGTGCAAGCAGTGTTCGAGCTGAAAAAGCTGGTGGAGCTGCACAAACCGGTTTTGGTGCACCTGTTGGACAACACGCTGCAGCCGGCTCTGTTGAAAGCCTTGTCGGAAAAACCAATCGGCACGCCGTGGTATGGCTTTGCCCGTTTTACCCGTCAGTTGGAAGATCCAGTGTTCTGCCGCCGGCTCAAGGACAGCGGCTGCCAGATGCTGAAACTCGGGCTGGAATCGGGAGATCAGTCTGTTTTGAACGCACTTGATAAAGGAACCAGCCTGGCCGCGGCTGCAAAAATTCTCGCCAACCTCAAGCAGGCTGGAATAGCAACCTACGTTTATCTGCTGTTTGGGACCCCGGCCGAAAATGAACGGGCCGCCCAAGAGACCCTGGCGTTCATTACCGACCACAGCGACAACATAGGCTTTTTAAATCTGGCCATCTTCAATCTGCCCCTAAACAGTCCCGATACCGAAGGCATTCCGACCCGGGATTTTTATACCGGTGATTTGAGTTTTTATCGGGACTTCGAACACCCCCAAGGATGGGATCGGGCCCGGGTACGCGGGTTTCTTGAAAAGAGGTTTAAAAAACACCCGCGGATTGCGCCGATTGTAAAACGGGACCCGCCGATATTTACGTCCAACCATGCCCCGTTTTTTACAAGCCTTTTAGGATAAGGCATAATATCGATAGCATACCGCGAATGCCCTAAAACCTGATAGTGTTGCCCTTACTTATTGAACTCGGGTTTCGAATTTCGTGCTTCGTGTTTCGAATTTAACCACCAAAGCATGGATAGAACCCAAGCACTTTTTTCAGTAGCTTCTATGTCTACTGGGTGGCTTCTTTAATGGATTCTATGGCATCCCGGGCGGCTTCGCGCAGTTCCGCGCTGGCGACCTTGGCCACAACGCTCTCCAGGAACGGAACGTCGGTGGAGTTCCCTGTTTCGCCGATGACGTGCAGGATATCTCCCTGCACGGTTTCGTTCACCTCTGCAAACCGCTTTTCAAGGGCGGGGATCATGGTGCCGGCCAAGGGGCGGTCTTCCCAGGCGATTTCTTCAGCGGCTACCATGGCTCCCAGGCGGATGGACCAGAGGTCGTGGGTAATCAAATCGATCAGCGCCGGGAACACGGTTTGCGCTTTGATCATCATCCGGGCCAGGTCGGACGCGCGACCGTCATCGATAAAACTGCGCAGGGTCAGGGGACCCAGTTTGACCGGATCGCGGTTAATGATCGTATCCGTTAATTCGGTCATGTCAACGGATCCCGTCCAGCGGAAATCAGTGTCGAGTATCACCGTGGGAACCGCTTTGATCTGTTCCCCGTCCGCCATGTCCGTGAAGAGGGTGCCGTCGATAATGGAGATGGAAATATTGTCGTTTTCGTGGACGAGCGGCAACAACTGTGCGACGGTTTGGGGGCAATGGGGGCACTGGGGGGCGATGTACACCTGGAGGTGGGCTGGTATCGTCAGCGCGTCCAGGGGGTTCTCCCCGCCTGGGGCCGAGCCGGCCGGGTCACTTTGGCCAGCCAGGGCGTCCAGGAACGGATTGAGTTCAGGGCCCAGGGGGACGGCCTGGTATTTAAGGCGGCCGCCCACCAGGATGGCGGGCTTTTCAGCATCCGAGTCCGGAGTCCTTTTCTTGATTTTTATCCCGGTGTCGAGTTCGGCGAGTTGCTCGCAAAATATCGACATGCTTTCGGCCTGCGGGCTTTTATCCGTAATAAGTTCCAGTTCGATGCCTGAGCTGTGATCCGCCAGCCAGGCTCCAATCTGTTTCCGGTCATTGGGGGTCATTCATTCCGTTCCTTTTCAAAAGTCTTGTCGCTCTGAGCGTGGCGAAGAGTCCCAAGCAAAACAAGGTTATGTTTACTTGTGGGGGATTCCGCATCGTTTTACTCCTCAGATGACGGATGTTTGAAGCAGCTAATGCTTATTCCGAAAGCCGGTCCCAGAAGGCGGCCCCCTCGGATTGCCGGCGATCCGGTCCGCTACCGGATTTCGGCGGCGATGGCCTTTTGCCGCTCAGCCGGGCAACCCGTTCTTCAATGGGGGGATGGGTTGAAAAGAGGCTGGTCAGTTTCTGAGCGGAAAGGGGATTGACGATGAACATGTGGGCCGTGGAGGGGTTGGCATCCATGACCCGACTCCGGCTGTAGGCTCCCAATTTTTCCAGGGCTCGGGCCAGTCCGTCCGGGCGGCCGGCAATGGCGGCGCCGGTACTGTCGGCCAGGTATTCGCGCGATCGGGAGATGGCCATCTGGATCAGCATGGCTGCCATCGGTGCGATGATCGACATGGCAATTACCCCGAATATCCCCAGGCCGCCTTCATCGTCATTCGAGCGCATGCCACCGAAGATGGCCCCCCAGCGGGCCATGCTGGCCAGCATCATAATCGCGCCGGCCATGGTCGCAGCGATGGTGCCGATTAGGATGTCCCGATTTTTTACATGGGCCAGTTCATGGGCGAGAACGCCTTCGATTTCATCGCGGTCCATGAGGTTCATCAGGCCCCGGGTGACGGCCACGGCGGCGTTGTCCGGGTTGCGGCCGGTGGCAAAGGCATTGGGCTGGTCCTGGGGAATAACATAAACCTTGGGCATGGGCAGACCGGCGCGACGGGCCAGAATCCGGACGGTTTCATAGAGCTCCGGCGCTTCTCCGGCCGTGATCGGCTGGGCCCGGTACATTTTGAGGACCAGCTTGTCCGAATACCAGTAGCTGAAAAAGTTCATACCGCCGGCGAAAATCAGGGCGATAAGCATGCCCTGCCGACCCCCGAGCACCTGGCCGATGATCAAAATGAAAGCTGTCATCACCGCCAGCAAAACCGCCGTTCGAAATTGATTTCCCATTGGTTTTAGATTCCTTTTGATTGGGTTATCCGTCTCGTTGCACTTCCACATATTACCGGACCAATATAGTGCCGTTGATTTAAAAATCAAGACAAATGGGGTCTGACGGTGCTTGACGGGACCCGGCCGGGTTGCATATACTTCAGAGGCTTTGAATATCTGCTAACAGCCAATTTATCATAGGCTATCTCAAAAATAGGATTTTAGTATAAGGTCAAGGCGGACGTGAGGTTTAGCCGGAGGCATATTAAAGTATTTCGAGGATAGCGCTTAAGCTTCACTCCTTGCCGGAACGGAGCGCCCAACGCAGAGCTTGGGCTAAAGGACATTTTTGAGTTAGCCTTTAGAAAAGGATGAACCATGACGATTACACCGCTGACTGCCATCACCCCGGTGGACGGAAGATACCGGCGGGCCACCCAGGCCCTGGCGGACTATTTTTCCGAAAGCGCTTTGATTAAATACCGGGTCAAAGTTGAGATAGAGTACTTCATTGCGCTCTGTCAGGTGCCGCTTCCGCAGCTGGAGGCTTTTGAGCCGGCTAAATTCGAACAACTCCGCAACATTTACCGGAACTTCTCCGAGGCCGACGCTCAGAGGGTCAAAGATACCGAAAAGGTGACCAATCATGACGTAAAGGCCGTGGAGTATTTCATCAAGGAGCAGTTCGCCGCCCTGGGATTGTCCCAATTCAAAGAGTTCATCCATTTCGGCCTGACATCCCAGGACATCAACAATACCGCAGTACCTTGCTCCCTTAAAGATGCCTGGCACCAGGTACTACGGCCCGTCCTCGCTGAAGTGATCGACACCCTGGCGGATAAAGCCCGGGAATGGAAAACCGTGCCCATGCTGGCCCGGACCCACGGTCAGCCGGCATCGCCCACCAGCCTGGGAAAAGAGCTTTACGTATTTGTCGAACGGCTGCGCGGACAGGTCCATCAGCTTATGCAGATTCCCTATGCCGCCAAGTTCGGCGGCGCTACCGGCAACTTCAATGCCCATCATGTGACCTATCCGCACATCGACTGGATTGCTTTCGGCGACCGGCTGGTCAATGACATCCTGGGGTTGGAGCGTACCCGGGTGACAACCCAGATCGAACCGTACGATAATCTGGCCGCATTCTGCCATGCCCTGATGCGGATCAATACCGTCTTGATTGACCTGGACCGGGATATCTGGACCTATATTTCCATGAACTATTTCAAGCAGAAGATAAAAGAGGGGGAGATCGGCTCCTCGGCCATGCCCCACAAAGTCAACCCCATCGACTTCGAAAATTCGGAAGGCAACTTGGGGGTGGCCAATGCCCTCCTTGGCCATCTGGCCGAAAAACTGCCCATATCGCGGCTGCAGCGGGATCTGACCGATTCGACGGTGACCCGCAATATCGGTGTGCCCTTGGGCCATACCCTCATTTCCCTCAAGTCGCTGCTGCGGGGCCTGGATAAATTAATCATCAATGAAGCCGCCTTGCAGGCGGACCTGGAAGACAACTGGGCCGTGGTGGCCGAGGCACTGCAGACAATCTTAAGACGGGAGGGATATCCCAAGCCTTATGAAGCCTTGTTGGACCTGACCCGAACCAACACTGCCATTGGACCGGAAGCCATTCGAACCTTTATCGATGGGCTGGATGTGTCCGACAAGATTAAAGACGAGCTGAAGAAAATCACGCCGGCCAATTACACCGGCGTCTATGCATTTTAGAGACCGAACAACGCTATTTCTATCTACGCTATCTACCAATAACCTTGAATAACTTTCCCGGGGATCTGACCCAGGCTTTAGACAACACTTAAGCAGACCCCCTTAGTCAGGGCGAGGCGAGGGTTATGGAATCCCAAGATCACACCTGGACACCACTGCAGGCTGACAAGTTGCATGAAATTGGCCGCCTGTTCGGTGAGCTGTTTCCCGTCGCACGTTGCGGGACCCTGGCGGCTGACATCACCGTCTACTGGGTGGATATGCTGCGGGCTGTCTGGCAGGGTAAAGCGGCGACGATCCGAGAAAAGGATAAACGCTACTCACCCCGCGACCCATTGGCGCGGATACAGCAAAAGACAGTTGTGATCACCTATGCCGACAGTGTGTGGGCCCAAGGCGAGGCCTCCCTGGATACCCTGGACGCCTTTTTAAAATCCCATTTCCCCGCTCTCGGCGGCATGCATATGCTGCCGGCCTGCCAGGTGTCCGCGAAACGTTTCAACGACGGCTATTTTTCCCAGGTGGTGCGCCATACCATTCACCCAACTTTCGGCACCAATGCAAAATTTGCCGATATGATGGCCGACTATTATTCCATGGCGGATTTCGTCCTCAACCATGTGGATATCGAAAACCCCGACTTTCAAGCTTACCTGGAGGGTGATGACGAGCGGGGCGAATGTTTCTACGTCTTCTCTGAACAGGAGTACCAGCGCAGGCGCGCCCGCGGTGATTTCGACCGAATTTTCCGGCCCCGCCCCTTTCCCTTGTTTTCGATTTACCGGCGCAGGCCGACCGACAGCGCGTATGCCGAAATGGGGTGGTCGGAAAAAATAAAACACCTGACTGCTTTGACCGGGGAGCGGCTGCCGGCGCCGGTGGCCGGCCTGCTGGTGATTTTCAACCTGCTCAAAAACGACCAGATGTTGCTGGACGAAGAATACCAGCTTGTCACAAGTATGCGCGAGTATCTGCAGGCGCAGGGTACCGCCGATTTGGATTCCATCTTTGTGGTGTCTGAAACCCAGGAAACCAAACATGTACCGTATATATTGGCGGACCGCATTCAAACGCCTCGGGAGCTGCTGGAAGTCATCGGATTCGAAGCGGAGGAAGCCGAGGAACTCGCCGACCTGTTCGTCCGGCACGTCAATGCCGTCTTCGGAAAAGAGATACGGGCCCTGACCACCTTCAGCCATGTGCAGGTGGACCTGAATACCGGCACCTTGCCGGGCCTTAAACTGCTGGCTGACGATTTCGCCTGGTACCTGGGGCTGGACCTGGATATGCTGCGCCTGGATGCCGCCAATTTTGCCTTCAAACGCTGGAAAACGACCTGCTTCGGCTTGCCGGAAGTAAAAGACTTGATGCAGATTCTCTATCTCTCCATGGATTGTGTCGCCCCCCGCATGGTGGCCAACCTGGAGGTCAATGATCAACTTTCGGCCGTTTTGGGGCAAATGGCCGACAAGCAGGCACCGCCTCCGATGATGTATGATTTTCATCTGGCCGGCATGCTGCCGGCGGCCTTTATCACCGGGAACGGCGGGCTTTTTAAACGGATTTTTGACAAGATTGCCAACTACACGCTTGATCCGAACTGTATCCGTTTCAGTTTGGCCGAGAGCCACGATGGTAAATCGGTGCGTGGCAGCCTGGACCTGCTCACCCTTGCGGAGAGGCAGGCCGTGGCTGATACGGTAGTGCGCAACGGCGGCCTGATCAAGTATAAGGGGGTTACCCGGTGGGAATATCCGGAAACTGAATTTAAGGAGGTCTGCCGGGAATCCGGCCTGGATTTCGATAGGGCCGGGCTACAGATTTTCAAACCCGCTAAAGCCCAGGAGAGTGTGCGCGTGTTGGCCGATCATATCCGCGACACAGCTGCACTTGCTGCTGCGCTGGGAATTCCCGCGGATCGATTTGTCTCTGATGGGGCCCTTAAATTTTTCAGCACCAAACTTAAGGAAGGTCGCGAACCCTATGAGTTGTGTGTGGCCACTCGCGACTGCCTGCCGCCACTGGATGACCGGCAGCTGGTAGCCACCCGCTTCCTGGCATTCTACACGCTGGCATTCGCTCTCATGGGACGCAATGTCAAATCAATCTATTTCAACGATTTGATGGGCCTTCCCAATGACAATGCGCGTATGCGCAAGACGGGCGAATTGCGGGACCTGAAGCGGACCAAATCGGAATTGGCCACCCTGGAACAGAGCCTGGCGAATCCGGCTACCGTCGGGCATTCAATTGCCCGGGGGCTGAACAACCTGATTGCCCTGGTCGATGCCGATTCCGCCCTGAATCCCCGCGGCCGGGAAGCAGCTGTTCCTGGCAGTGATGATCTATCAGCCGGGGTAGCCGTTGTTCACTGTTGGGGGGATACCCATACCCTGGTGGTCGTCAACCTAACTGAGGGTCAAAAAGGGGTGCGCATCGATCCTGATGAAATTGGCTTTCCGGTTCAACGCAACCTTTACGACAATATCAAACACCGCTCGATTCCGTCGGAAAAAGGCGGACACCTGGGGCTGGTCCTGGCTCCTTTTGAATGCTATTGGCTTACCACCCGGAAAGTGGCGATCCCGGCGACGTTACTTCTTTCTTAGCCTCTGCAAGGCAGCTTGGTACGCTTCCGTTACTTTGATGAACTGATCTTGATTGCCGCCCTGGTCGGGGTGCAGCTTGATGGCCATCTTGCGATAGTGGCGGGTGAGAACGGTTGGGTCCATCTTCTTCAGGTCTTCCACACTCAGACCCAGAACTTGGGCGGCGGCTTTCAAACCCATGGCAGGGCCAGGTTGCTGGGGGAAACGAAAGCTGCGCCGGCTGCGCATGAAATCGCGGATATAGGCCGCCATGAAATCTTCTTCCGGGAATGGATTGTCGAAGTACATGACGACATATCGGATGAGGTAAGCGGGCAGGTTCGCACCACGGGAAAGCCCTTTCCAGAAATTGCGATCATCATTGAGTCGGCATACGGACGCAATAAAATGATCATCCAGCTGCTTGCCGTCCATGGCCGCCGGGAATCTTTTGGCGAGGGGTGAGGCGAAGTAACGCTGCAGGTCGAAGATGACGTAGGCGTATATTTTTAGTTCGGCGGGCTTGAGGATCCGCTCGGCCATCAGGAAGTATTGTTCGATTTCGTCACGGGATTTGTGATCGAGAATACGAAAAAGCTTACGGGGCAATCGGCGGATGGCGCCTTGGTCAATGACTCCTGATTTTAAAAAAAGAAGCCGCCTTTTATCAAACAGGTGTTGAATGCCATTGCTTTGTTCGTCAGGTCGTATTTTCTTTGAACTGCCCCGCTGAGCGAAATGACCGATGACCTTCCGAATTTCAGGTTTGATAAAGCCTTCCAGCAGGTCCTCGAGGCGATCATCAATATCTGTCACGCTCTGATTTTCAAGAGATTCGATCAACTCATCTTCGAAATAGTACGCGTGCCCGCCGGGGTATATAATAAATTTTCCGGGGTCAGACCCGAGTTGGAATAGTTCGCGGCTTTGCAGGTAGCCATCGGCCACGTAGGATTCCCGCAGGCTGTACGTGAAGGTGCCTTTATGTTCTGTTCTAGCCAGGTACAAGCACAACCCCTCCTGATTATTTAATATTTAGTGCCGATCCTCAAGCCAGGGCCAGCGTAACTTCCAGTCTGCAATCACCAGCGTTAACCGGTCTAAATGTCGACCGGAAACGATAGCTGCCAATGATCGGCAGGCCCAATGTTCTGAATACTTGAACCAATCGAAACCGTGCCGTAGCAACTATTCTTCAATCTTTTTTACCAATATAGTCACTTTTTCTCAAAGGCTATAAAAAAAGGCCTTTTGAAGGGCCGCCCGAAGCCTGGCTTCTGCCGGGGTATCTTTACTCCAAGTTTGCATGCTTGAAATACCCGTCTATTACCATCTGGGGCTCGAGTTTTACGAGGGAGGCGTAAGAGCGGAGAAAATTCTTCAAATACAGTGCGGACGGCAGGTTTTGATAATCATCGGCTTCTATCGCTTTGATGGTCGAGATGCTGATCCGGGTAGCATCGTAGATCTCTTCCAGCGACACGCCGATTTTCAGACGCAGCTTCTTCAGGTCCTGGCCGCTGATCTCCGTCGATGACGCGATATCCCGGGAGAGCTGGCTGATGGAAGCATCACTGATCTTCTTCGAAATTTTCCTTTTCAGGTGGCTTTGGCCGGTTATCCCCTTGGTTTCAAATAACGGCACCGGTCGGCGGGGTTGATTCGATACCTGTTGGGAAGGATCGAGCACACCCGCCGCGATTAGCGATTGGTCGTAGGCCTCGCGCTGAGCAGCGTCGGTCAGGGTTCGGAAAGCCGTTTCAAGTGTCTTGAGGATCGCCTGCCGCTCCTCTTCCGGGAAGAGAGAGTAGGTTGCCAAAGAGTCCGGCTCATAGATGGCCAAGGCGTCGGTATAGGCTTGTTTGAGTTCAAAGATAGAGGCATCTGCCGGTACCCGCAGCATCTCATAGTAGTTTAGGTCATTGAAGTTTTTCATGGCTTGGCGACCTGCGGCCGGTGTTTGTGGCGACACACAGAGACGAGTTCCTGGGTGATGCCTTTCAGATCCGTGGCAGTCTCGGTATATGGATATTTGTGGACGAAAAGCTTCTTCAGGTTGATACTATCGTGAACCCGATCATCATAACCGATGTTGCCCAAGAATTCAAAATCCGAGTAGAAATGGCGGTTACAAACGATCCTGAGCTTTTCACCCAGGGCGGCATCGTTTGTTTTGCGGAACTGATTCAGAATCATGCTGAATTGAAGCCGCGCCAGGGTGTCGCGCAGCAGGGCTTCCTTTTTCGGGTCATAACGCAGCACCCGATCGATGACATCCGGGGTGTTGAGTTCCCCCCGCTGAGCCCGGTCCACGGAATCTTTTACCGCGGAATGGAAAGAGTGTTTCTTGATCAGCAGCTTGAGTTTGCGCAGATATACCGTGCGGATAAACCGGATCGTATTCTCCACCGAGGTAGGTTCGGGCGTGAACACCATGATACCCAGGTTGGAGGTGAGAAAAAAGTCCAAGGTATTGAAGCTTGTTCCCGCGCCCAGGTCCAGAAGCACATAATCGTAGGGCAGAGTTTGCAAGGCTTTTATAATTCTGATCTTCTGCTGGTAATACAGGTTGGCAACTTCCATTGAGCAATGGGCCGAACTGATTAGAAAAAGATTGGGGATCAGGGTTGGTACAGCGGTTTGCTCCAGGTCGGCGACGGATTTGTCCATGAAACGGTGCAGGCCGTTATCCGGGGGCTTGACGCCTACCATGGTATGCAGATTGGGGAGCCCCCCAGGTCCAGATCCACCAGCACAACCCGTTTGCGCTGTTTTGCCAGGAGGGCACCTAAGCCAGCTGTGACGAAACTCTTTCCAGCTCCGCCCTTACCGCCTCCGATGGGAAGTATTTGGCTCATGCCTGTGTTGGTTGGCCTTTTCAGTGGCTTTTGTTAGCCGGAGCCAGTTTACAAAACCTCGCGTATGGCTCCGGCAATTTCAGATTTTATAACCGGTTTCATGATCAACCGCCGGATACCAATTTGCTTGGCCCGGTCCTCGTCAATCAGCTTACTGAAACCGGTACAGAGTATGATTGGTATTTCAGGACGGATCTTCATGAGCTCGCGGGCGAGCAGGTCACCGGTGATCTTCGGCATGGTCATGTCGGTAATAATAAGGTCAAAGGCCTGCGGTGTCTTTTCAAAAATTTCAAGCGCTTCCATGGGATCACGAACGGCTTTGACTTGGTATCCAAGACTCTCGAGCATCTGCTCCAGCATCCGGGCAATTTGGTCTTCGTCATCGACCAGTAGAATACGTTCATCGCCCTTCTCAATCTTGACCGAGGCTCGTGCGTCCATTTTGGTGTCTTTGTATATCCTGGGCAGATAGACATTGAAGGTAGTGCCGTTGCCCGATTCGCTGTGGACCTGAATGTCGCCATCATAGCCTTTGATGATACCGTGGACGACGGCCAGCCCCATGCCGGTTACTTCGCCGACATTCTTGGTGGTAAAATAGGGCTCAAAAATTCTTTCCAAAACATCTTTGGACATGCCGTAACCGCTGTCTGCCACGGTCAGCTTTACGTAGGTCACCGGATCCTGGCTGCCCGGCAGGTCCTCCGATGCGATCTGTATTTCTTCCAGCCCGACTGTCAGTGTTCCCCCGTGGTCCTGCATGGTATGGAATGCATTGGTGCACAAGTTCATGACAACCTGCTGGATCTGGGTCGGATCGGCCAGCACGGGACCACAGCCCTCATCAATCCGCTGAACCACTTCAATGGTTGCCGGGAGGGTAGCCCGCAGAAGGTTCAGGGCCTCCTTGACAGCCCCTTGAATTTTCAAAGGAATCCGTCCCTGGTGATCTAAACGGCTAAAGGTGAGAATCTGTTCCACCAGTTTGCGAGCCCGTTGGGAGGCGGTCAGGATTTCATTAAGGCTTTCACGGGCAGGTGATCCTTCAGAGACTTCCTCCAGGGCCATCTCCGTGTAGCCCAGAATCGGGTAAAGGATATTATTGAAATCGTGGGCCACGCCACCAGCCAGCGTACCGATGGCTTCCATTTTCTGAGAATGGCGAATCTGTTTTTCGAGCTTGGACTTTTCCTGTTCATAGTTGATCAGCGATTCCTTCATGCAGGCGAATGAATCGGCGGTTTCCTGGATTTCCTTGTATAGGGAATTGACCTCGTTCATGCTGTCAAATTCATGATTCCGGATAGCGCGGGATTCATGCTCGAGATCGGCGATGGGCTTGATGATGCCGCGGGCCATGATCAGGGCAATGAACGTGGTCATGATGGATATGGCGATCGTAACGAAAATATTGAACATCCGGTTGGCCTTGATTTCCCCCAGGTTGTCGTCTTCCGGCAGGTAGACGCCGATCAGCCAGGGCCACTGTCGATCGGAAAAAGGCGTAAACATAACGTTATAGATCTTGCCCTCGTTTTCAAACTTGGCAAAAAGGGGATCTTCGATAACCAGCTGACCGCTTGCATCTTTTTCCCAGTTTACGGCCTCAAAAGCCTTTCGGCTGAGGACATCGTCGATTTCGTCGATTTTAACCAGGCGGGTTTTGCCGGGGGAAAGCGCATTGGGCCGGGTAATTTTTGCCAAGTCAGGAAAGGCCACCACATCCATGTTGCGGTTGAGCAAAAAGGCCTTGCCGTTTTTACCGACCTGCAGGCGTCCAATGAAAGTCGACAACTGGTCAATACGGATGTCGACGCCGACGATTCCTCTAAGACGGTTATCGACCTGGTAAACCGGCCCCGCAATGGTAATACCTGGCTTTTGAGAGGTAAAAAATACATAGGGATCGGTCCAGACAATGTCTTCCAGGCGTTTGGCTTTTTTATACCAGGGACGGATCCTGGGATCATATCTATCGTTTGGATCCTTTTCGCGTTCGATCAGTTTCAGTTTGGCGTCCCGGTAGATCAAGTCGACCTGGCGAATCCCATCGGGGTGCCGGATGATTTTTGTGCGGAATCCGTCGGGTGTATGTACCCGGCTGCGCCGAACATCGAAAAAATCTCCTTCGGGGGTTCCGAAATATATGCCCGCAAAATGCGGATAAATAGCCATCTGGTCAAAGAAATACCGCTCCAGTGAATTGAACTTCTGGATGTCGTTACTGACGACATTTGCGGATATGAGGCGTTTGGTCAGGTGGGCGGCGCCCTGCGCCAGAGCCAGGTGGTTTTTGGACTGCTCCATGGCGAAGGCAGCGATATTCTCCATGATGTCCCGGGCATGCCCCAGAAGGACGCGCTGGGAAGTGATATAGGCGGAGGAGACGGTGATAGCTTGTGTGCCCCAGATTATTACCAGGAGTCCCAATATCAGAGCCCATCGAATGGAGATCTTCATGCAGCATCCTTTTAAGCCAGCGGGTACGGGAATTTTGTCTCAGGCTGTTTTTATAGCATAAAGTACCCGGTGAGCTCAAGGGCCAGCGCGTATGGCTTAACTACATTAAAAAATTGGGATTTTTATATACTTTGAAAGCCTTCAACCAAGCAGTAATCCAGATCCTGGACCTGCTCCCGGACCCTGGTATCCTATGTGGGGGACATATTCGATTTCAGGGACATGACCGGGGCCCTCTAAAGGACCGGCCGGATGCATTCCAGTGTGTGCGCCCCTCGGTCATATTCTATCGTCTATATAATGTCCGTCCACAAATGGTAGGTTTTGGTTCAGAGCACGTGTCCGGCGTAGCCTTCAGGCGTAGATGGAAGGCTTGAGCGATTTTGAACCGATCAGCGAACGCATTCTCCGTAGCTTGTTTCAGGGTTAGCGAGCGAATCTAAAATAGAAAAATTCCTTACGGGGGACGATTCCCCGCAGCTTGTTGGAGCGCAGCGGAAATCCCGCTAACCGGGGCTGCGGGAAGCGTTCAAACCGCAGGCATAGCAGGCTAGTTCGAGGAATTCCGAAGAGCCTAAACGCCGCTCTGGGCCAAAAGATGCCGTTTGTGGATGGACACTTCTATTTTGCGGGGGTTATATCCAGATAAAGCGGAATGACATGCAGGTCAGGCGTCCGTTCTATGGTTTCACCACAATGCCAGTGATCAATCTGGTATCTCCCACTGAGTTGGGCGGCGATTTTATCGGCCAGGCCATTGATATTGATAACGGGGTGACGCGCAAACACGTTCGGCAGGCCGAGGGTAAGATTGCAGGCCAGGCATTTTCCCGGCTTGGAAGTCAGGTGGAACTCGAACTCGAGCCTCTCCGGTGAGCCCTGTCTGAAGGCCAGACTGATGTTGTACGCCCCTTCGTCCGCATCGCCAAAGAGGGCCTCAAAAAATTTATCGGTTGTCTCGGGCGGCATGAGTTTGTTCAGCAGGGCTTGGTCAAACACACTGGAAAGTTCGGCGGCAGGCATGGCAGGGGCAACTCCTTTACTGGTGGTTTAGGTTTATATAATAGATTCAAGTAATGAATGAAATACCTTTTTGGTCATGGTCGCATCAATAGACCGACTGTTTTTTCAAGACAGCTTCGACCCCGGCTAGACCATCAACGGTAAACGCTTCCATGCCCAAAGAACGGGCTGTTTCCACATTGGCCCGATTATCATCCATAAACAGAGCTTTTTCGGGTCGGCAATCCAAGGCTTTCAGGGCATGTAGGAAAGCCTCCCGATCGGGTTTAACGTAGCCGGTCTGAAAGGACGGAAAGTTCAAGTTAAAATACGGGGCCAGATCCATTTCAGTGCATATTCTGTCCCAATGCATTTCGCTTATGTTGGACAGGCTGGCCATGGTGTAATGCTTGGCCAGGTCAGTTAGCAGGGCCTGGGTTCCCGGGTAAGTCCGGCGAGGCCAATATAGAAATTCAGATAGAAATGCTTCGTTGGAAACACGTAGTCCAAATTCCGCTATCATGGCACCGCTGAATTTGTCCGGCGTAGATTGCCCGGTTTCAAACTCCCTGACGGCCGGGGATGAAAGCCACATTTCCCACAACTGGGTTTCGGTGAAACGGCCTCGGGTCCATTCAAGCATTACCGGGACACCGGTCAACTCAATCAGAACGCCACCGAGGTCAAAAAGAAGTACATCAAATGGTCGCGCAGGCATGCAGGCAACTCCTTTATTGATCGGCCGCACCATAGGTTTGCCAGTGGACTTTGTGGTCGGCCAGGCTGCCGCGGTCATGCCCGGGCAGCGTCATATCCGGGTATCCCACCGCAACTATGGATTCCACCTCGCGGCCGGGAGGAATGTTCAGCAAGCCAGCCAGGTACTGCCCGGCACTGGTACCGTCGGCATAGGCCCGCTTGCGTACCTGGATCCAGCAACTGCCCAAACCCAGCGAATGGGCGGCCAGATGGATGAAAATGGAAGCGATAGAGCAGTCTTCAACCCACACGTCGCAACGATCCGGATCAGCCAGCACGACAATCCCCAAGGGGGCTCCTTTTAGAAATGAGGCGCCATGCGGTTTACAACCGGCCATTTTCACCAGTAGCTTCCGGTCGGTTACCACGATGAACTCCCAGGGATTCAGGCTGCGGGATGAGGGGGATCGCAATGCCGCTTCCACCAGCCGGTCTATCTTTTCTTTCTCAACCGGCTGTTCCTTGAATTTACGGATGCTGCGGCGGCTGCATAAAAGTTCAACAAACACGGTAAAGCCTCCCAGTTGATTTGTTTAATGGCAACTAAACTGCCAGAACCCATCTCAAAAAAGTCTTTTGGCCCAAACTTGGCGTTGGGCGCTCATATCAAGTCCTCAAAATACTGGAGTATTCTTTCTGGCTGATATTCGCGGCCGCCTTGCACCACGTTAGGCATTAGCTTCGCGGCATTTTGAACCAAAATCCGCTTTTGACATAGGTTCTATTACCTTTCTTGTCACACCGATGTCCACTGCGGCGGCTGTTTTATCGGAATCTTTGGGGAGCCGCGTGGTACTCACCCAAAACGGCAATATTTTCGCAATAGAAATCGAGTTCTTCAAGGGCCAGCTGAACATTGGCGTCCCGGGTATGGCCTTCAAAGGTGATGAAAAACTTGGCAGTTTGCGGTGAGACGCCTACCGGGATGTAGCTCTCCAGTTTTATCAGGTTAACGGCATTGGTTGCAAAACCGCCCAGCGCTTTGTAAAGCGCCGCTGGGATGTTGCGTACCGAAAAAAGCAAGGAGGTAATCACCGGCTGTTTAAGCGGATCCGGATTGGCTGGCTCTTTGGCGATGGTTACGAAAACAGTGGTGTTGTCGTGGCTGTCTTCCATATTGGGCTGGATATTTTCCAATCCGTAGATCTCACCGGCCAACTCGGAGGCCAGGGCTGCTTTGGACGGATCGTTCCAGCTGGCCACATCCCTGGCCGCCAAGGCCGTGTCCATGTAGTTGTGTATGTTTACGGCCATCCTTTTCAGGCTCCGGCGGCACTGCATGAGGGCCTGGGGATGGGAGTAGACATCTTTAACATTCTCCAGCAAGGCGCCGGCAGGAACAAATAGGTGGTGTGCTATGGCCTGGAAATGCTCGGCCACAATATAAACCTTTTTGCCGGGCCAGAGGTTGTGAATTTCGGCCACACGTCCAGCCTGGGAATTCTCGATGGGGATCATGCCCATATCCGCCTTTGAAGTTTCAACGGCATCGAACACCTCATCAAACGTATGGCAGGGCAAGGTGGTCAGGCCGGGATAGGCCTTGCGGCAGGCCAGGTCGGTATGGGCGGCACTCACTCCCTGAAAGGCTATGATTTTTGTAACGGTATCAGCCATGGTCCTCCAGCCGGGCCGGGGCTCCGTTTTTGTCCAAAACGGTTCTCACTCTATCCGACAGGTCGTTGATGGTGAAGGGTTTTTGAATGAAGCCGTCGCACCCGCGGGCCAGGATTTCAGATGCTTCGCCCTCCAAGGCATAACCGCTGGATAGCAGGACTCTCATTTCGGGTGCGATTTTCCTGAGGGCATCAAATGTTTCGCCGCCGCCCATTTCAGGCATTATAAGGTCCAGTATGACCAGGTCAATCTTTTTGTGGTTGTCCGTCAGCAGCTTGATTGCCTCCTGGCCGCTGCCGGCCGTCAGGACGCTGTAGCCCAGGTGTTCCAGCAATTGTTTGCCGACATCCACAATCATCGCCTCGTCATCGACCAGGAGGATATTGCCAGCGCCTTTTTCTACGGGAACGGTCCGGTGCTGCTCCTCGAAAACGCGCTTTCCGGAAGCCGGGAGGTAGATGCTGAACGCCGTGCCCGTGCCTTCCTCGCTGCTGACGGCTATGACGCCGCCGTGATTTTTAATGATGCCGTAGGCGGAAGCCAATCCGAGACCAGTGCCGCGGCCCATGCTTCGGGTTGTGAAAAAGGGGTCGAATATTTTTTCTTGGACGGCGGCGGACATACCGATCCCGGTGTCCCGCACGGTTATCAAAACGTAGGCACCCAACTTGGTACCGAGCAGGCGGGCCTGTTCGTTGTCGAGGGTCTGGTTCTCCGTGCGGACGTAGAGGTCACCGCCACCGGGCATGGCCTGCCAAGCATTTACAAAGAGATTCAGCAGAACCTGTTCGATCTGCCCCTGATCGACTTCAACGGCCCAGATGTGCTCAACCGGTTCAAGGTGAACGGACACTTCCTTGCGGGTGCGGGCGAACATGCGGGCTGTGCGTTTGGTCAGTTCGTTCAGGTTGGTGGGGCGGGCGTCGTATTTGCCCACCTGGGCAAATCCGAGCAGCTGCCGCGTGAGCCGGGCCCCGCTTTGAACATGCTGTTCGATATTTTTTAGGCGCTGGTAATTGTCACTGGTGGGTTCGGTATCAAGTGCCATCAGGTCAATGTTGCCCTGGATGCCCATCATGAGATTGTTGAAGTCGTGGGCAATCCCACCCGCCAGGGTGCCAATTGATTCCATTTTGGCTGAGTGGCGCAACTGGGCTTCCAGTTTTTTTCTCTCCCTTTCCATATGCTTCATTTCCGATATGTCCCGGGTGATGGAGAGAATGTGCTTCTGCTGGTCCAGCGTGACGATTTTAGCGGATATCTGACCGTTGATCAAACGGCCGTTTTTCAACCGGAAGCGGGTTTCGAAATTGTCGATCGAGCCCGATCGCCCAAGCTCTATGGCCACCTGGCGGCGATCACCTTTGGAAGACCAGATACCCAGTTGTTCCGGCGTGCGCCCCAGTACCTCCTCCCGTGCGTAGCCGGTCACGGAAAGAAAACCTTCGTTCACGTCCACGTATACCCCGTCATCGAAACGATTCAGTGAAAAAGCGTCGGGACTGGTCTGGAAAACCATCCGAGATTTTTCTTCACTCTCCTGCAACCGAGCATAAGATCGGGCATTGACGATGGAGGCGGCAATCTGGCCGGAGATGCCTTCCAAGAAATTGACATCACTCTGGTAGTAGGTCCGTTTCCTGGTTTTGTTGTCCACCAGGAGAATGCCGAGGGGTTGATTTTCATAGCAAATTGGTACGGCAATGCAGGCCTGGGCCTGTAGCGAGTTGCCAAAGGTGATGCTTTGCGGCGGTAGTTTTTTGGCGAGCTCTTCAAAATCGTTGACCAGAATCGATTTGCCTTCCTGGAACAGGGTTACGGCAAAACGCTTGTCCTGGGGATCCGCGAGGTACTCTTCGGCACTGTTCAGTAGTTGGATTTCATCCGGACTGTAGCCGAAGCTGGCGGCTACCCGCAATACTTTCAATGGGTTATCGGCCATCAAAATTGCGCCGCGATCAAATCCCAGGCGGGCCCTCATTACATCCATGACGGTGAGCAAGTAAGTCTCCAGGTCGAAGATCCGGGCTGTTTCCTGGCCGAGTTTCTGGACCAGCAGGGCGTTGTTGTACATCAGGTCGGCATCTGTTTGCGGCTCCTTGATACGCGCCAGGTGCTCATTCAGGGATTGGGCCAGTTCTTTCTTTTCCAGAAAAACTGACAGCAGTGTAAAGATCATGGTCAGGGCTGCCAGGCCTGTCACGGTTAATCCCCAGATCGGCACTGGTAGTACAAAGACGAGCCCGCCGGCAAGCAGCGTGCCCCCCAGTATAAATAGATGATTCAGTTTTTTCAGCGCAAAGGCAAAGGTCGGTTTCCAGCTGATGATATATTCGCAGTGACGGCCGCCATTATGTAGACACTCGGTGTGTTTCACATCGGCCAGCCGGTCACTGAAAAGGCCCGCCAGGCCTTCAAAGGAGCCCATCCGGTTTTCACATTGAAACTGGGCTTCCTCGATTCCCGGTATCGGGGTGGCGGTAATTCTGATTTTGTGGGCGGTCAGGGGCTCTACGTTCAGTTGAGCTCCCCGACTCATAATCCGGTATATCTTGCGGGCGTGTCTGTAGACCGTCATCGGACTGACCAGCGACAGGACGAACTGCCGTATGGTGCCTAATGCTTTGGTACGGGCCGTGTGGCGCCCGGCTGCCCGGGAAAGGTTGGGATTCCCGGTTTTCGATACCATGATCGCGTGCATCCGGACGGCCTGGTTCTGGCTGTACCAGTATCCAGGATCATCAACCTCGGCGCTCCGAATGCCGGCGGCAGCAATGATCTCCTCCGGTTCGATGTCGGGATAATGGTGGCGCAGGTAGTCGAGGTACACCTTGATGATCCGGCTGCTGTAAACCGGGGTATCGTTATCGTTTTGCACTTGTTTGTTTTTTGACGTCTGTTTCACGATATATCAGCTAGGCTCTGGCAACCTAAACAAGCCTGTGGCTGCAGTAAAGCCGATGGCGACTATCAGCCGGTTGTCCAAGTTACTTTGTATTAAACTAAGCCGGCATCTTTCACGGCGCGTTCAATTTGCGCAACCCGTTCTTCCAGGCTGCCGGTATACCCGACTGCAATCCTGAGCAGACCCGGGCTGAGACCCATCCGGTCCTGATCCTCCGGCGCTATTTCAGACGAAGTCGAGGACCCGCTGCAGGACATGAGGGTGTCATAATAACCCAGTGATACCGCAATAAACCCGAAACGTTCCTGATTCTGCAGCAGGGACATGAGGTATTCGGCCATTTCTCTGGATTCACAATCAATGGTCAAGATGCCGCCGTAGCCATACCCCCGATTCATCATTTCGGTCATCAGCAGATGCTGGGGATGGTCGGCCAGACCAGGGTAAACCACCGGAACGCCCAACTCGAGCAGGTGTTGTGCGATGACCATGGCGCGGCGGCTGTGCTCCCGCATCCGAATCGGCAGGTGCGGCAGACGCTGAATGATATCAAAGGCCACCCGGGCGTCCATAGTGGGCCCCAGCAGCATGACCCGACCCGTATGCAAGTCCATGAGGCGGTAAGCGAATTCTTCGCTGGCGCAAATGGCGCCGGCAATGACATCACTGGCACCGTTGATGAATTTGGTCATGGAATGGACCACCACATCCGCGCCCAGTTTGGCCGGGGATATCAAGACCGGGGAAAAGGTGTTGTCCACCACCAGGGCCGCATTATGCTTTTTGGCCAGTTTGGCCAACCCGGCAATATTTGCTACTTTCAAAGTGGGATTACCGATGGTTTCCGTGTATATGACCCGTGTGTCGGGCGTTATGGCCTTTTCGAAGGCTGCCAGGTCGTCTGCAGGGACCAGGGTGGTGCCGATACCCATCTGAGGGAACATCTTGTCCAGCAGGGCATGGGTACCGCCATAAATAGTGTCACTGGAGACGATATGGCCTCCCTGGTCGCACAATTGCAATAGGGTACAAGCAATAGCCGACATCCCGCTGGCTGTACAAATGGCCTTTTCGGTGCCCTCCATAGCCGCCAGATAACGTGACAGGACATCCAGCGTTGGATTGAAATGTCGGCTGTAAAGGAAGCAGCCGCCCTTGTCAGGACCCCGGATGCCCTCAAAAATTTCTGGCATCGTACCAGGTTCAAGGACCGTGAAGGTTGAAGATCTGGAGATGGAAGGCGCAACCCCGCCGTGTTCGCCGAATTCTCTCCGGACTGCGCACATGGCCTGTTCGGGATTAAAGTCGATCATGTTGTCCTCCTGAAATATTCCCCGCCCCACGCTCTTTGAAATTCCGGCGTATGGTGCCACAGGCGGCCTGGGGGGTCAAGTTTTGATCTCCCCGATAATCAAACCGGCCGTCGGCCCCCCTCTTTTTGCATTTTGCGAGGCAGCTTTTTGCATATTGCTAAAATGCGTGCTTTTTCCGTGGAGGACGCCGCTTCTTAAAATTGAGTAAGTATCTGTAAATATTTAAAAATGAAATGTTTGCACATTTTTTGCTTTGAAGAAAGTTTTTCGCCTTTAACGTCACTCTATACTTATGCACATTTCGGACCTTAAAGCATATTCGGACAGTTCGCCACCATTTATCAAGGACCGGCAGGTCGAACAATCCTACGGCCACAGATATCACCTTTCACAAAACAGAACCAAACCGAAATTATTGGAACTGGTGGCCGATAGACAATCAACTGAAATATATAAGGGTAACTTTATCGATATCTATGTTTGACCTTGGGCCAACTATTCCTAAAATATTGGGTACCTCCGCCTTCTCCGAAACGCCACTCCGGCCCAGGTGCAGAACGGTTACCGGCGTTTGGCCCGCATAAGTCACCCCGGGCGGATTATGATCGGGCCAGCGTCGATATGCACCGGGCTTTGGATCGCTGTTCAGCGATCGCTTTTCCCGATTTCCGGTCCGGGGCTGCCCATTCAATCTGCGTTTAAATATTGAAATCGCCAAATAACCGTGGACAATGAACATATACCCTGGCCCAAAATCTGGAAATTCAGGATTTGCCTCACCATAGCCTCTAAAAAGAAAGGAGGCCACCCCATGCAGGAACGCGCCGTTCGAATCAGACTCATGCAGGTTGAGGATTTCGATGCCGTGGTCGGCATTGACGAGAAAGTACTCAAGTCGGCCCGTCCGGAATACTATGAACTGAAATTTGAAAAATTATTTAAATCCAGGGAGTATCTGCCCACATCGCTGGTGGCCGAAAATGAAGACGGAACCGTTGTCGGCTTTATCATGGGGGAGCTCTACATGGGCGAGTATGGGATTGCCCGGGAAGGGGCGACCCTTGACAGTATCGGTGTGGATCCCAATTGCCAGCAGCAAGGCATCGGCGCGCAGTTGATGAACGAATTTTTCGATCACTTGGGTGATCTTGGTGTCCAAAAAGTCAACACGCTGGTTGATCGCAATGACGACAAACTCATGCGTTTTTTCAGCGCCAACCAGTTCAATCCTTCCAAGACGATCATCAACCTGGAACGCGAACTTTAGAAGCTGTTTCAAAAAAGCGTCTAAGTCCCAATCCCTGCGTTGGACCATTGAAATTAATCCTCGAAATATTGCATATATTCCTCCGGTTTATTTCAATGGTCCGCCTTGGGCTTGGGCCTGATCCACATTTTTGAAACAGCTTCTGGCTTTTTCCGGAAGCCGCCTTGCCTGTCCGGCGAAGCTCGCAGAGCGTAGACGGAACCTTGAACCAAAATACGCTATTGAGATTGCTTCTAATAGTTGTCCGGGTTCGTTAAATTGCAAAAACCCTGAAATAATTTTCATACCTGGCTTTTCGCGAATACCTCTAGTATTTTATTAAGGGCACCCGAGCTGGATTCCTGGACAAAGAACCCCCTGTTGTCGGATAAAGCCAGTCTGGAAAACGGGTTGGCTTCAATATTGATATCCACCAGGACCGCCCCACCGCGTTTCGCCAAAGCCGCCACCTGATTGGGCAGATTGGTCGCCCCCGCGGTTCCCACGACAAGCAACAGATCCGTTTGCGCTGCGGCCTGCAGTGAGCTCTCGAATTTGAAATGAACCTCATTGTAGGTTTCATCGAACCAAAGGACATGGGGGCGGGTGACCTGTCCGCAAGCCGGGCATTTAAGCAACGCGATTTCGTTGTCCGCTAACGATTGCTCCTTGGTTTTTCCGGTGACGCCGGCTGGCATGGGGTAGAGCGAGTCGCTGCATTCCTCCGCACAGCGCATGAAGAATATGTTGCCGTGTATCTGGTAGGTTCTTGCCAAGCTGTTGCCGGCCCGCAGGTGCAAGTTATCCACATTCTGGGTGATCAGGGTAAAGTGGTCACCGAATAGCTTTTCCATTTCAGCCAGGGCCAGGTGCCCCTGGTTGGGTTTGGCCCGGCTGCACACCCCCATACGGTACAGGTACCATTTCCAGACCTCCAACGGCGCCCGGCTGAACATATCCCAGGTTGCCATTTCCTGAGGGTGGTACTCCTTGGAGCCAACCGTCCAATAACCTTCCGGTCCCCGGAAAGTGGGGATCCCGCTTTCTGCGGAAATCCCGGCCCCGGTCAAGACGGTCAGGCGTTTGCGTTCCACCAGCGCTTGTTGCAGCATATGCACCAGTTCGGGATCCATGCGATCCTCCTTTTAAGGGGAGAGAAATTCGGTGCCCGGGTAGTGGGGCGCCAGGCTACGTCTCCTGCGTCTATGTTTAGGTTCCCAGGACAGCGGTGTTTCTTCCACGATAACAGCTCCGGCGGTATTGTTGAAATAAAATGTTTTTGAAAACTGCCGTCCGTAATGATAAAGGTCGTTGGGCGCATCCAACTGCGTATGCATGCAAGGAGTAAAAATGACCCTGGATAATAACCGGATACCTGAGACTGTCAAAACTATCCACCTGATCGCGGCCTGTGGTACCGCAATGGGGGCTCTGGCCTGCATCTTGAAAGAGCAGGGCTACCAGGTCACTGGTTCCGACCAGAATGTCTATCCGCCCATGAGCACCTTTCTGGAAGACAAGGGTGTTTTTCTCGCCGACGGGTTCGATCCCGCCCACCTGGATTACCGGCCGGACCTCGTGGTGGTCGGCAATACGGTCAGCCGCAGCAATGTCGAAGTCGAAAAGATGCTGGCGTTGGGGCTCAATTACTGCTCCATGCCCCAGGCGCTCAACCGGTTTCTGGTGGGGACCGGGAAGTCGCTGCTCGTGACCGGAACCCATGGCAAAACAACGACCAGTTCCCTGTTGGCCTGGGTGTTGCACAGGGCTGGCTTGGATCCTTCTTTCATGATCGGCGGCATCCTCAAGAATTTTGCCAGCAACTACCGGATCGGGCAGGGTAACTATGTGGTGATCGAAGGGGACGAGTATGACACCGCCTACTTTGACAAGGGCCCCAAGTTCCTGCACTACAATCCGGCAGCCGCCGTGCTGACCAGCGTTGAATTCGACCATGCCGATATCTTCCGGGACCTGGTACATGTGAAGGAGACTTTCCGGAAGTTCTCCCTGGGTCTGGACGAAGACAGCCTGCTGGCGGTCTATGACGCCGATGAAAATATACCCACGGTCATCGAGGGCAGCCCCGGCCAAATCCAGGGCTATGGGCGGCACCCCGAATCCGCATGGCAGTTGGCCGATATAGATATCCGCCCCCCCTTCACTAAGTTTTCAGTAATATATAACGATCGGTTGTTTGGTCGTTTTGAAATTCGCCTGGCCGGCCACCACAACCTGCTCAACGCGTTGGCCGTTATCGCCGTGGCAAATCACATCGAGGTTTCAGCAGATGAGATAGGCAGGGCCCTCGCGTCCTTTAAAGGGATAAAAAGAAGGCAGGAAGTTCGCGGGGAAGTGGACGGCGTGACAGTTATGGATGACTTTGCCCACCACCCGACCGCTGTGCGGGAAACCATTCAAGCCGTCAAACCGTTCTATCCGGAGGGTCGTTTAATCGCTGTTTTCGAGCCCCGTACCAACTCAAGCATGCGCAGCGTATTCCAGGATGTCTACCCGACTGTCTTCGATGCGGCCGACCTGGTGTGTATCCGGGAGCCTTCTCTGCTGCACAAGGTGCCGGAGGGCGAACGGCTTTCGGCCGCGCGTCTGGTGGCCGATATCAACAAGCGGAGAATCACGGCGAACTACTATGCGGATACGGAAAGCATTATCGAATATGTGGCCAGGGAAGCCCGGTCCGGAGATCTTGTATTGATTATGTCCAACGGCGGGTTCGACAATATCCATGAGAGGCTATTGAGCAGGTTGAAAAGTAAATCATCTCACTGTTGCAAGTAATTGTAGTATCGCCTATTTCGCAACTGAAGCCAGTGGTAAATCACCGAATAGCTCTTTACGCGACAACCATGGTGTTTGGCGCCCCCCAGTTTTCTCATTGACATATTTGACCACATAATCTACCAGTTCCAGAAACTCCACAGAACCGTTTCCATCCAAGTCTGCCTTTTTACTCTCAGGCCCGACCCCTTGGGTAAGCGCGTAGGTAAATACCCCGGAACCCCCTCCAAAATCGGGGCTTTCGAACGAGTACTGTCTACCCTTGGACGCAGAAAAAATCATGATGCCACCGCGCTTTTTAGAAAACAGTTCCTCCGCCAATTCATCATTGGGAACAACTGTCTCCTTTACAATGCTGGCCGAATGACACGCATCAAGAAGTAATATAACCCGCCCCCTGATCTGCTCCAGTTTTTCATGAAACGTTCTCCAACCGATTCCATAGTTTCTCGATGTGGTCATATCGCTCTCGAATGGTAAAAAATAGAATCTCTGGGCGCTATCCCGAATGCCATGACCGGCCAATAGAATAAGTACTACATCACTACTGCTGGCCTTCCCGAGTTCATCAAGGCTATTCAAGATATTAGCCGTGTTCGCCTGCGCATTGATGAGCAGGCGTGTATTGATGTTGTTGAAAATTTTGCTCCTTTGTCCAGTGAAGGCCTTAATGAAATTCTTTGCATCTCGATGGGCATATTCAAGCTGCCAGTTAGAAGGTAGGTGGGGGTATTTACTGACGCCGATAGAGAGAATACTGAGGTTAGGCTTTTCAGTCTTTGGCGATTGGCACAGCACATCAATATATTCCGGGTTGCTTGAAAAACCATTTTTAGCGTAGGCCACAGCGGCTATTCTATTGGCACCGGCAAATAGTTTCACATCAATCGATATTTCCTTTTTGTTGGTATTAACCTGCAGCACCTCGGAGGGTTTCCCATTCACAAATACCCGCACGGTATTTACAAGGTCAGGCGAATGAACCAGTAGCGAAAGTGTTATGGCGGCATCCTAGGTTTCAACTAATGATCCTGGCTTGAAGATCTCTATACTTGGCGGCTGTCTGATTTCAGGCGCTGGTCGTCCGGATTTAGAGTTACCCGAGAGCCGATCTCGTATTACCTCAGGTCGTTTAAAAGCGGACTCGAACTGTTCATACGAATAGCCCTCCATCGAATTGGGAAATACCCAGATTAATAATGATGAACCTTCGGGGCTGCAATTGTAATATCCGTCGGGTGTCGCAACAATCCATTCACCTGATTTATCAGAAATTAGCTTGACGATTTCTTTCCCGCTTTTAGCGTCCCATATGCGGGTGGTCGTATCTCTGCTACCGGATACGATGAACTGTTGAGAGGGGGAGAACCCTACCGATGTGACCGGAAGATCATGCCCGAGAAATGTTTTTGTAGCGAACCCTAACGCTAAATTCCACATTATTATGGTCTTATCGTTACTGCCTGTTAAGGCATACTTCCCATCCGGCGAGTATGACGCACAGGTTATGCGTTTGGAGTGTCCTGCATAACGACGACGTTTACTCCAATTGCCGGTTCCGCTTTCTATCTTTGATAGATATCGGGACATGCCATACGTTAAGTAAAATTTCCCATCAGGTGACGTAATTTCGGAATTCATATTTATCGCGTTATTTTGGCCCAGGGCCCTGATTTTCCCGGTTTCAATATTGATACTCTGCATACCGTTAGCAGGGGTGTGAAAGGCTATATTCTCATCTCTGGATCTGTAATCTATATACGTGATCGTATCTGTGCCTGTATTTAACTTCTTTAACAGAATGCACTTCTGGGTATCCCAAACGTCGATAATCCCGTTCCTTGCCGTGATAAGTAGGTGGCCATTATTTAAATATCCCACATGGTCAACCGGCGGGGGGGTGCTTCCGAAATGCCGGATTATGTTTTCGGAAGAGATGCTCAGCACTTTTAATTCGCCTGAGGCATAGGACAAAATGATATACTTTTCATTTTTTATATAGTCGGCACTTGTGAGCTTGGTGCTCTTATCCCGAAACGTCATCAATAGCTTCCAGTTCCTTGGATCTCTTATTCGAATGGTGCCGTTTGCACAGCCCACTAACAGTCTGTTGTTTCGGGAGGAAAACCGAACAGAGGCTACGGATGATTCTTCGGTGAAGGTCTCCAGCAGGGTACCGCTATCGGCCTTCCACACCTTTGCAGATTCATCATGACTGCCGCTTGCCACCAACTTGCCATCGGCCGAAAAAGAACATGAAATAACTGCGTCTTTGTGCCCGGAATATCTTCTAATGATTTTTCCGTTTTCGGTCTTGTGCAGGTATAAACTTCCATCGTCATATCCTGCGATGAATGAATTGTTGTCAGCCGCAAAGCATAGCGAGGTTATCTTTTTTGGAGATCAGCTGGATTGCCCATACCCTTTTTCCGCTATTGACTTTCCAGAGATCCAGTTCACCGGCGAAATTTGATATCACGACATATTGACCATCCGAGGTAAACGCAGCACCCATTACCTTGGATGGTTTGCCCTTAAAGGTTCGCACTAGTCTTCCGGATGAAGTTTCCCACAGCCTTGAAATGCCATACAGATGACAAGACAAGAATTGACCTTGGGTAGGTGAAAAAATTATATGGGTGACGATGTCATGCGCTGGCCAGTTTTTATAGCCGGTACTTTGGAATGTCCTGATTTTGCGCGGGGGGGTATTATCTTTATATGTGCGTAACTCTCTGCCGGACCATACATCCCATAATTTCACAGTGCCATCCCAACTTCCTGTTAGAAGCAGGTTCCCGTCTGTTGAAGGTGAAATCGACGATATTTCTTTTTGGTGTCCAATTTGAATGACCTGGTTGAGGTTGTTCATTTGCCCCAGGTTTTTTTGCGACGGCACACAGCTTACCGGAAAGATTACTATAAGTACGAACGCAAGTCTGGAGAACGAAACATGATTTAGAAAAGAGGCCTTGAAGAGCCTGTTAAGTGACATATCTACTTCCCCCTTAAGACCTATACACCGAAAATCTACTTTAAGATGCAAAGCAGGCGCTTACCGGTAATGCCATGTACGATCTGGGCCCACTCTTACTGTTGACACGCTATGTAGTTGAATTAATGATGATAATAATTGATTGTGGCAGTTTAGATATGGCTGGCACTATGCCTGCCGTAAAAACAGTCCCCTTTGGGTCCTTTGCCTACGCAAGGGCTGAAACCAACCTATGAACGAGGCTGATAGTGCCTGCGCAGCCAGGACGCCAGCCCGTCCAGCCCGGGAAAAAGCATCCTTTCGGTAATATTGGCCTGGTCCAGTTTATCTCTGATCTCCCATTTTAGTTCTTTGGGGATGATGATGCGTCTAAAAAGCTCGGGGTATTCAATCAACCAGTCTTCCATGCTTGCGATTGGGCTCGACATGAAAGAAAAGAGCGCAAACTGGTTGACGATGCGCGCATCGATTGAAGGCGGTTCGAAAAAGGCAACCAGTACGTCGGTCGACAGGTTGTCAAAACTGCGCACGTCGGGGAGCACCCGCTCCAGCATCCCGACCGTGAAGGCATTTGCATTTTCTTCTGATAACACGCTGCTCAGGGGTTCGGGCAGGAGTCGATTGGTCTTGACGAAATCCACCTTCCATATGACCCCGTCTTCATCGTAGCGGTTGGTTTCACAGGTTGCATAGTGCATGGCGACAAAAGGTGAGTAGGTCCAATCAAGGAGCCGGGTAGGGAGGCCATGGTGCTGGGCCAGCGTCATCCATTGCCAATGGGAGTCGCTGATGTCGACATCATCAAGCCGGGCGTATTTTCTGAAATTTCGCAGCAGATGATACTCCAGGCGGGTCAAATTACCGCAAATCCGTTCGAAACTGGTTATGAGCCGATAATTTTTGTTGGACAGGCCCCTGAAGGCGTAGTTTGATCTGAAACGCATGATATCTTCTTGCCACGATTCTTCATATACACGTTCACATAGATCTGCCCAGGATTTGATGACCACATCATTTTGTTCAATTTGGTTTTTCATAATTCCTCGCCGGACGTTTGCAGTGAGCGACGGGTTCCTGACATTGGATCGGTCTCAATGGCAACGGTCACCGAAGGTTTGATGCAATTCTTTCTGCAGGCAACGTGCGAAAACATATTGATTGCCAGGGAGTTTTTCAGGTTTGTAACTGCAAGGTTAAATCGTTCGAAAAATCAGGACGACTCCCATCATCCGCCCGTAGTTGTCGTGGATCATGGAAAGGGTCTGCGATACCCTGATTTCATCGCCGTTCATGGGGACCAGGATGTCATTGTCATAATGGATGATCTGCTCGAGGTTGGCAGTCATCTCCTGGACGATGTTGCGGCGTTGATTACGGGTAATGCCGTTTAATATGTAGTATACCTCATCGAGGGGTTTTCCGATTACCCGGGTGCGCGACCAGCCACACAACCGTTCGGCTTCCTTATTGTAAAGGGTGACGTTTCCTTTGACATCCGTGGAAATGAATCCGTCGCCAATCCCTTGAATGGTTACCGTCAAACGGTCTTTTTCAGATGCCAGCATCTGATCGATTTCGTAATACTGCTTCACGGTAATGGCGATTACGGCACTGGCAAAGGCGAGAAAACCATATTCCATGAAAAATAAAAACGCCTTGAGCCCGAAAGAGGCCAACAGATCATTGAAAGCACAAAGAATCCAGACACCAAACCCGAAAAAAATGAAAGTGGCGCCGCTGCCGGCTCTTTTGAAACTGAAAAGCCAGGTGCAGAGAATGCCGATCATGGCGATCCCGAAATAAACATGTAAGAATATGCCGGTCTTTCCCGGGATGGGTTCAATGTAGGGTTGCTGCAAACCGATGAATTCGTGATAAGCGAAAACCGGGCCAACTACCAAATCAGTCGTCCATATCAGGATGATCATGAACAGGTGAAAAATACCGGCCAACAGGTGGTAGTGACGGCCGTTGATGATCAGGTAGGCGAAGGTATAGCCAAAAGTGCAATGGATCATGAAGAGAAAGACAGAGTATTGAACTTGCTCTAAGGAGTGATTCAGGTCCCCTGCCGGCGTGTTGTATTGCAGGAATTTGGCAACCGCAAAGATAAAGGTGCCGAAACTTAGCGCGGCCCCCCATCCGTTCCAGGTATAGTCCGGTTTCTTTACGAAAAACCAGTACTGGAAAATGGCAAAAAAAATAGCAATAGCCGCTACGCAGAGGGTTCCGGCAGATGCAAATACTATTTTCTCACCCAGCATAAAGCCAACTCCTAATGGTCTAACTTATCAATATAACAAATCTTTATACAATTTTTGGTTCGGGGAGTCGAGGTGAAAATACCATTGACAAAAAAAAAGAAGTCCGTTAACCATGACCCTCAATCAGGGTAACCAAAAGTCCGGCTATCATCAAGAAGATATTTTAGCATGAAAAAACGAATACTTGAAATGATGCGCCAAACAGCAGGGGTTGTCTCCGGGGAAACCCTCAGCGGAGCTGTCGGCATTTCACGGGTATCGATTTGGAAACATATAAAAAAACTACAGGAACTGGGTTACTCGATAGAATCCACACCCAAAGGATACCGTCTGGGGGACGAGCCGGACATCCCCTATTCCTGGGAGCTGCCGCGTTTCGATGACCGGGTTCATTATCTGGCAGAGACGGTATCGACCATGGAGACTGCGCGCGACTTGGCCCGTGGTGGTTGCCCGGATTTCACCGTGGTCATCGCCGGCTGCCAGACCGGTGGGCGGGGTCGGCTCAGACGCGTATGGGATTCCCAGGCCGGTGGGCTCTATTTTACGATCGTCCTGCGACCGGAAATTCCACCCGCCTGGAGCTATCGTTACAATTTTGCGGCTTCGCTGGAATTGGCCCGCACCATTCGCGACCTGTTTGATATCCGGGTGGACGTGAAATGGCCCAACGATCTGCTGGTTACTGAGAAGAAAGTAGCCGGGATGCTGTCCGAGATGGAGGCCGAGGCGGATAGGGTCGGCTTCATCAATATCGGCCTGGGGTTGAATGTCAACAATGACATTGCTGCGGGCGTCCCCAATGCAACATCCCTGAGCCATTTTGCCGGGCATAGCATTTCGCGCAAAGAACTGCTCGGGGCATTTTTGGACAATTATCACCAGCGCCTTACAACCGGCAATCTTGAAACCGTGGTGGACGAATGGAAAGAATACACGGTGACGTTGAACCGGAAAGTCACCATCGAAACGCCGGTCGAGACCGTGAGCGGCACCGCCGTGGATGTGGATTCCGGTGGCGGGCTGGTGGTGCGCCTGGACAATGGTGAAATGAAAACAGTAGTTTACGGCGACTGCTTTCACCGTTGAATACTGTGTTTAGCCGCCCGTTCGCTATGCTCACACGACATACACAGACCATATCCCGGCCGACGTGGCCGGGCTATGATGGCCATCGCTTCGCGATAGAACAAACAGTAATTGGACTGGCAAAAGATAGCCTGAAACAGTAGGTTTTCTGCCCGCAGGGCATGCCGACTGTCAGCCGGGCAGGTCGCCCGGATGATGTCAGCGTTCGTCTGCGGTTAATTAATAGGACACAAGAGGAATTAGCCAATGTTTGAAACAGTTATGAATACGAATACGAACCAGCTGCGAATGACGGTATACGCATCGCTTTTTGCTGCGCTGGTGGCGGTAGGCGCTTTCATATCGATTCCCATTGGACCGGTGCCAATTGTACTGCAAAACTTCTTTGTGTTGTTGGCCGCCCTGCTGCTCGGACCGCGCTGGGGGGTGGGGGCCGTGGGCGTATACCTTTTGGCCGGTATTTGCGGTCTGCCGGTCTTTGCCGGCGGCACAGCCGGTATCGGCCGCATCTTGGGCCCCACCGGCGGTTATCTGTTGGGGTATCTGCCCGCTGTATTTGTCACGGCCTGGTTGTCCCAAAAAGGCGGCCGACGGGTCTGGACAGATATCGCGGCCATGATTTGCGGCTCCTTGATCGTCTATGGCTGTGGGGTGCCGTGGCTGAAAATGGTAACCGGGATGCCTTTCGCAAAGGCGGTTACGGTTGGAATGCTGCCTTTCTTAATCGGGGATGCCCTGAAAATCGCAGCCGCTGTGCCGGTTGTCAAAGCTTTGCGACCAATCGTAAAAGGCTAAGCGAGGTTCCCCGTTCAAGGTTCAGAGGTTCCCGGTTAAAACCTTGAACCTTTGAACCTCTGAACCTGTGTTTCAACCATGAACATCATCGAAATCGACAACTTGTCCTGCCATTTTAACGACGGCACCTTGGCGCTCAATGCGCTCAATCTGTCCATCGAGGCCGGGAGTTTCGTCCTGCTGGTCGGGCGCAACGGCGCCGGTAAAACAACCCTCCTGCGTCATCTCAACGGATTGATTCTTCCGGACAGCGGTGAGGTTCGCCTGGACGGTGTCGCGGTAACGCAGGATCTGGCCCTCGTCCGGCAGAGGGTCGGGATGGTTTTTCAGGATGCCGACAGCCAGATCGTCGGCGAAACCGTGTATGACGACGTAGCTTTTGGACCCGAAAACTTGTGCTGGCCGGTCAAAAAGATCGAGGCCCGGGTGACGGCCACCCTGGCATCCCTTGGTATGGCAGAACTGGCTGAAAACCGTCCCCACACTCTCTCCGGGGGAGAGAAACGGCGGTTGGCCATTGCCGGGATACTGGTCATGAACCCGGAAGTGATTATCCTGGATGAACCCTTTACGAACCTGGATTATCCCGGGACCGTGCAGGTCCTGAAAACCATCGCCGACCTGCATGCGGGCGGCCGCACAATCATTATTACCACCCATGATATAGAGAAAGTCTTCACCTTGGCGGATCGGATGGTCGTCATGGATCAAGGCTGCATTGTCAGGGACGGATCACCGCTCGATGTGGTGTACGATATAGAGCCATTCGGTATCCGCATGCCCTGTGCATTGAAGGCGGGCAGTGAGGTGACGGCGTGGGCGAATTAAGTACTTTCAGCTTTCTGCCCGGTCAGACGAGCCTGCACCGTATGGACACCCGCATAAAACTGCTGGGTCTGATGCTGATCAGCCTTTTGAGCCTGGGGGCCGGCGTTCTAGCTCTATCCGTACTTTCCGTGTTGATGATCGTCCTGGCCGTTGATTGCGGGCTTGCGTTAACCGGGCTGGCCAGGGAACTGCGCTATTTCTTTTTCCTGCTGCTGCTTATATTTATCGCCCGGTCGCTAAGTACGCCCGGAGAGACCATCTGGCAGTGGCGCTTCATCCATATTTCCGCAGAAGGGGTGGTATCCGGTCTGCTGGTTTGCTGGCGGCTTTTAATCGTTATTGTCGGCGGCCTGCTGCTGGTTCACTCGACCCGTATATCCCGGATTACCGGAGCAGTGCGTTGGTACTTTCAGCCCATACCGTTTGTGAATGCAACCCGGGTGGCCCTAATGATGGGCCTGGTTGTGCGCTTTATTCCCGGTTTGCTGCTGCGCGCCAACGAGACTGCCGATGCCCAGCGGGCCCGCTGTGTGGAAAACAGGAAAAACCCGGTATACCGGCTGCGGGTTTTGGTGATACCATGGCTGAAGAACATTTTCCTGGAGGCGGATGAACTGGTTCAGGCCATGCAGGCCCGCGGTTACACGGGGCGGCGCACCGAGCCGGAGTTCAGCCTGCGGCAGGGCGACTGGATCGCCCTGGCGTTGCTCCTTTGCCTGGTGGTCGGGTTGATCTATCTGAATGGCTTTTAATGCCCCTCAATGACCATCTCTCTGTAAAAAATTATGACTGCCTTGTGGTCGTCGCGACTGGGCCTGTTTAATACCCGTCATCCCGGCGAAGGCCGGGATCCAGTCCAGCTAAAGGCAAAACCTCTGGATGCCGGATACGTCATCCCGGACTCGATCCGGGACCTGCATGACGACCAGAACCTTTCGAGAGTATAACTACCTGTAATTTATAATCAAAAACTCCTAGCGCACAGCGGTTGCGAAACCTTTAGCCCCGTCCCCATGATGCTGTAAGTACCCCCAAAACAGGCCGGAAAATTTTTTCCTGAAAATGCAAATTTTCAGGTTTTTTCTGTTGACAACCGCGCGCGAAATTTGTAATTACGACATTTTCCGATGGGCCGTTAACTCAGTCGGTAGAGTATCTGCCTTTTAAGCAGAGAGTCGCTGGTTCGAGCCCAGCACGGCCCACCAAAGACGATACCCCAGTTTCGTCCCCATCGTCTAGCCTGGTCCAGGACACCGGCCTTTCACGCCGGCGACAGGGGTTCAAATCCCCTTGGGGACGCCAACTTTAAGGAGCCAACTTCGCAAGAGGTTGGCTCTTTTTGTTTTGTACGGGTGTAAGGGCCGATGTCCAAGACATTCCGCCTGTCCAGGCGGGACGATGGGGACTTGTGCGCCCGCCTAAGGCGGGTAAATCTCAGGCGTATTCAAATCCCCTTGGCATGCCGGGTTAATCACTTTGTACCGATAATATGCCTATTGGTTTGAACATCCTGTTCGTTGTCTTGACTTAATAAATGGTTATGATAACTTCTTTGAAATTTGCATTTAAAACAAACGATTAAGTATCAGGTATTTCACGGATACCATGGATTGAAAGGGTTCGCATGAAACTGGCAAAATCTTTTCAGGATAAGTTTGTGATGGCGGGGCAGAGCGCAGATGAAACCCGTAAACGAACCTTCCTGGCCTTCTGTATTGCAATCTGCACTCCCGTTCTTTTCCTGTTTGCGTTAGAAGATCTCTTCTTCGGCCGCATTTTTGAGGGACTGGTCGTCATCTTGGTGGTAGCGGTTTTCAGCGGGGTACTTTTTTCGTTGAAACGGGTAAAACATATGACCTGGCTCTACCGTTTGAGCGGGATACTGATTTTCTTGATGATGTGCTACGAGCTCGTCATCGGTGCCGGCGGCGGCTATGCATTCTTGTGGTTTTATTTCTTTCCCCTGGCAGCCTTTTATCTGGTGGGAACCAAAGAAGGGGTTTTTTGGGTATTCGGCTCCTTGCTGATATCCGGATTTTTGTTTTCGATGTCTTTTCGCTATGCATATTCGTTTGATAACAGTATCCGTTTTCTGATTACCTACAGCATTGTATCCATCTTGTCCTATGGTCTCGAATATTCCCGCAACTGGTATTACCGGGAGCTGCAGCAGGAGAAAAAAATGTTGGAAGAGGCCCTGGATGAAGTGAAAACCCTCCAGTCCCTGCTCCCTATCTGCTCGATATGCAAAAGCATACGGGATGACAAGGGTTATTGGAAACAGATTGAAGCCTACATGTATGAGCATGTGGGGACACAGTTCAGCCACAGTGTCTGCCCCGTGTGCATGCAGGAGTATTATCCGGAAATCAAGCTTACGGATTCCCAAAAATCGGACTAGCAGCGTTCCGCCCGCCAGCTTTGGTCTGGTATCCTAACCTTCCCGGGCCCCCCTTAAACCAGCGCCCGCCTATAAAGCTAAAAATATTAGTGGATTGATATTCCCCGCCTCTTTCTGGTCTACAAAAAAACCTTTGAAAATCACCCTGTTTTTCCTTGACTTGTAGTTACGTTGTAGCTAAATAATGATCACATTGTACCATAAGCGAGGAAATCCTCCTTAATGACGGTTAGTTAATAAGATTCTTTTCGATATCGGGATCTTAGGGAGCTTTCAGCCCGAATGAAACAAGCAGCACGTCACGGATTCAGCGAACAAGGGGAAAAAAATGAGGTACGCAGAGACTGGGTTTAACTTGGAAATTGATTTAACCCGCGGAAATGTTGAAAAAGTTGCCACCGATCCGCAGGATACAGAGCTCTACCTGGGCGGTCTGGGGACCAATGCCAAGCTGTTGTGGGACCGTGTGCCGCCCGAAGTCGAACCCTTTTCAGAGGAAAACCTGCTGATTTTCGGTGCCGGCCTGCTGTGCGGGACCCCGGCCACCGGCTGCAACCGTACCATCGTGTCGACCATCTCGCCCCAGACCCACCTGATGGCCTTTTCCATGATGGGCGGGTTCTGGGCGCCGGAACTGAAATACGCCGGTTACGACAAGGTGGTCATGCGGGGCAAGGCTCCCAACCTGGTGTACATCTGGATCCATAATGACAAGGTGGAAATTCGCGATGCTACCCACCTGGCCGGCAAAGGCTCCATCGAGGTGGCGAGCTTGATCCGCGAGGAACTGGACGAGCCCAAGGCCCAGGTGGCGGCCATCGGCCTGGCCGGTGAGAACCGGATTTTGTACGCCTCCATCGAGCAGGGCCGGTCCAGCGCCAGCCGCGGCGGAATCGGGGCCATCATGGGCGACAAGAACGTGAAAGCGGTAGTCGTCCGCGGCACCCAGGACGTCAATATGGCCGATCCTGCAAAGTTCATCGAATTGTGCGACGAGGTGCACGACTATATCAAGTTTCGCAATGACAACCCGATCCCGGGGGTGATGCCCATCCTGGCCGGCCTGGGTTCGCCCCAGGAGATGAAGGTCCACGATGAAAAATGGCATACCGAAAACTTCATGTGGGGTAACTCCCGTACCCGGCGCAAGAAATTCTGGACGGAAGAGATCGCCGCGGAGTGGACGGAAACCATGGAGAAGGCCCGCACACGCCTGATCAGCTGTTTCAACTGTCCCATGAAGTGCGGCGCCACCATTACACCGAAGGGCTATCCGACCTACATGATGAAGTGCTTTACCAAGCTCACGTACACCATGGCCGCTTACAGCGACCTGGATTTCGGCCTCAAGATCGCCCAGAAGGCCACCGAGTACGGCCTGGACGGGTTCTCCGCACCCCAGGTCATGGCCTTTGCCCTGGAGTTGCTGGAAAACGGGATTCTCGCAGAGAGCGATTTCCCTGACCTGCCCGAGGACAACGAAGGGCGGTTTTTCTACCTGCTGGACATGATCGTCAAGCGCGAAGGCATCGGCGACGTGCTCGCCGAGGGCACCTACTGGGCGGCCAAGAAGATCGGCAACGGGGCTGAGGAGTATGCCCACAATAACATCAAGAAGCACGAGCAGCTGCCGCTCAAGCTGTCCATGCTCAACCCCATCTATTTTCTCATGTACGCGACCGGGGAGAAGATCAATATCACCCAGATCGAGGGGCAGTTTCCCCAGGCGCCTTACCCTAAGAAGGAACACCGGATCAAGTTTACCGAAGACTGGATCCAGGTGCCCCATGAAAAATTCAAACAGTATTTTATCGACTGGGAACTGCGTGGTGAGAATTCGATCCCCTATTACCCGACGGTGGAGATGACGTGCGATATCGTGGACTGGATGGAGATGATGCACTACATCGATGATGCCCTGGGCATGTGTGCCGGGCTCTCTTCGTTCCCGCTCAAACCGCCTTACCATATCCACAACTATCCCAAGTTTATCACCGCCGGAGCGGGGGTCGAGATGGACAAGGATAAATTGACCCTGGCGGCCAAACGCTACCGGACCCTGGTGCGGTGCGTGAACATCCGGTGCGGCATGCGGCGCAAGGATGAGGCCCCGCCCGCCAACCATTGGAAGAAGCGTTTCCCGGAACTTGAAAAGGAATTGCTGGATTCCTACTACGCCATGAAGGGGTGGAATGACGACGGTATTCCGACCCTGGAAACGTTGAACGAACTGGAGCTGGATTACGTGGGCGCCGAATTCGTTGCTAGAGGTATCCTGAAAGCAGCTGAACAGAGTGAGACAACAGCATAAAAACAGCGATTAGCCATTGGCGGTTAGCTTTTAGAAAATGGGCTAACGGCTGAGAGCTGATAGCTAACAGCCCAAATTTGGGTTTTGAAATTGACTGGAGGGCTTGAACCTTGACTGGTAAAAAGAAAACCAAAATCATCAAGACAATCAGAATCGACGTGGACAAGTGTGACGGCTGCAAGGCCTGTGAAGTCATCTGTTCCGCCTTTCATGCCGCGCCCAAGTACAGCAGCAACAACCCGGCCCGCTCCCGGATCCGGGTGATCCGCGACCCCCTGGCCGACATCTACGTACCGGTGTACGCCGGGGACTACGCCGTGGCTGAGTGCGCCGGACGCGATAAGTATACCATCGACGGCAAAGAGTATGACGAGTGCGCTTTCTGCCGCGCGTCCTGTCCATCCCGGGAAGAGTTCAAGGAGCCCGATTCCGGCCTGCCGCTGAAATGCGATATGTGCGAGGGGGAAGACGAGCCCCTGTGCGTCAAATGGTGCGGCGCCGACGCCCTGATTCTCGAAGAGCGCGAAGTCGAGATGGATGAAGAAGAGGAGGCCCTGGAAGAGCTGGAAATGGGCCTGGAATCGCTGGCGGACCGCTACGGGCTGGATAAGCTGATGGATGCCTTGGCCCGCCTGCAGGCGCAGGACTAAGTATCAAGTCAAAGAAAAGGAAGAGTCAATAAAGTGGAAACAGTCGCTCCCTTTATAGAAGTTATCGATGAGATCAATGAGGCCGGTGGAAGCATCGTCAAGATGTGTTTTCAGTGCGGTATGTGTGATGCGGTCTGTCCCTGGAACCGGGTCAGGCAGTTCAGCATGCGCAAACTCATCCGCGAGGCCGCCTTTGGCCTCAGTGAGGTCGAAGGTGAGGATATCTGGCGCTGCACCACCTGCGGGACCTGTCCCCAGCAGTGCCCCCGCGGCGTCAAGCAGATCGACGTCAGTGTGTCGCTGCGTCGGGTGGCCGCCGAATATGAACTTTTTCCCACTTCCGTGCGCAGCGCCCGGACAGCCCGGGCCAGTATTATCTCCGAGGGCAATCCCCTGCAGGGCGAACGCGGCAAACGATCGGAGTGGGCCCAGGGCCTGTCGGTGAAACCCTATACCGAAGACATGGAGGTCCTCTATTTTGTCGGCTGCTACCTGAGCTATGACCCCCGTATGAAAAAGGTGGCGGCGGCCACGGCCAATATCCTCAGTACCGCCGGCGTGGCCTTCGGTATCCTGGGCGAGCAGGAAAGCTGCTGCGGCGAGAGCATCCGCAAGACCGGCGCCGAAGAGGTCTTTCGCAACCTGGCCAAGGAAAACATCAAGGCGTTTATTGACCGCGGGGTTCGCAAGATCATCGTGTCCTCGCCGCACTGCTATCATACCTTTAAAAACGAGTACCCCGAATTCATGGTGAATTTCGAAGTCCAGCACATGAGCCAGTATATCCTGGAGTTGATCAATACCAGACGGCTGGAACTCAAGGGCGCCTATCCTGAAAAGGTGACCTATCACGATCCATGCTACCTGGGACGCCACAATGATGTCTATGACGATCCCCGGGAGCTGCTGCAAAAAGTGGACGGACTGGAATATGTCGAGATGGAAGACTTCGGCAAACGCAGCCTGTGCTGCGGCGGCGGCGGCGGCCGGATCTGGATGGATACCCCCCAGGAGGAGCGGTTTTCCGATATCCGTCTGCAACAGGCCAAGGCTGCCGGCGCCCGGGTGCTGGCCACGGCCTGCCCCTATTGCATCACCAACTTTGAAGAGAGCCGCCTGAACCTTGAATATGAGGATGTGATCGAAATCAAGGATATCGCGGAAATTGTCAATGATATGCTTCAATCCCCTGAATAATGAGGAGATAGAAAGTCGTGAAAGACGTACTGCCAAACGAAGTAATCCAACAATTATCGGGAAGTGTCGGCGATAAGGAATTTGGCGATGTAGTGGTCGTCGGCGGTGGGGTCAGCGGTATCCAGGCCTCCCTGGACCTGGCCACTGCCGGTTTCAAGGTCTACCTGGTGGAGAAAGGACCCAGTATCGGCGGCCATATGGCCCAGCTGGACAAGACCTTTCCCACCAACGACTGCTCGATGTGAATTCTCTCACCGAAACTGGTCGAGGTCGGCCGGCATCCGAACATAGAGGTACTCACATTTACCGATGTGGATTCAGTAGAAGGCGAGGCAGGTGATTTTCAGGTCACCCTGAAAACCAGACCCCGCTATATTATCGAAGACAAGTGCACTGGCTGTACGACCTGTGTGGAATATTGTCCGGTGGAATATCCCGACAAATTCAACCAGGAAATATCCATGAACAAGGCCGTACATGTCTATTTTTCACAGGCCATTCCCCTGGTGGCGTACATAGACGACTCCTGTATTCGGCTGAAAGAGAACAAGTGTGATATCTGCCGGGGCGTCTGTCAGGCCGGGGCCATAGACTTCCGGCAGAAACCCACCAAGTCGGTCATCAATGTCGGGGCGATTGTCCTCTCCTCAGGGATTACGCCGTTTGATCCTTCCGTTCGGGAAGAGTACGGGTATACCCAGTATAAGAACGTTGTGACCAGCATGGACTATGAGCGGCTTTTATCCTCCACCGGTCCCTATGAGGGGGAGGTCAAAAGGACGTCCGACAAGGAGCATCCCCGGAAAATCGCCTGGATTCAATGCGTCGGGTCTCGGCGGGTGACCGAAGGCGATAACAGTTATTGCTCCGGGGTCTGCTGTACCTATACCCAGAAGCAGGTGATTCTGACCAAGCACCACTACAATGATGTTGAGTGCACCGTGTTCCATAATGATATTCGGGCCTTCGGCAAGGATTTTGAACGCTTCTTTCAAAGGGCCGAGCAGTTGCCCGATGTTGAATTCATCCGCAGCTACGCGGCCATCGAAAAAGAGAATCCTGAAACCAAAAACGTGGTGGTTCGCTATGCCACTACCGATGAGGGCGTTAAAAGAGCAGAATTCGATATGGTGGTGCTGTCGGTGGGGCTGAATCCGCCGCAGGCCTACAAGGAGATCTCGGAAAAATTTGGTATCGATCTCAATGCGCATGGATTTGCCAAAGCAGACGCGTCCAATCCCGTCAAGACCAACCAGCCCGGTATTTTTGTCAGCGGTGCTTTCCAAGGCCCTACCGACATCCCGGAGTCAGTTTATACTGCCAGTGGCGCGGGCGCCCAAACGGGTGAACTCCTTGACTACCGACGGGGGAAACTGGCCAAAGAGAGAGTGTACCCCGTCGAACGGGATGTATCCCAGGAAGAGCCTAAGATAGGCGTTTTTGTATGTCATTGCGGAGCCAATATCGGCAGCGTGGTCAATGTACCGGCCACGGTTGAATATGTTAAGACCCTGCCGAATGTCGTGTACGCCACCGAGCAGCTTTTTTCATGTGCGACCAATTCTGCCAAGGAAATAACGGAACTGGCTTTGGAAAAAGGGTTCAATCGCGTGGTGATTGCCGCCTGCTCCCCCCGGACCCTGGAGCCCCTGTTCCAGGATACCCTCCGGGAGGCCGGCCTGAATCAATATTACCTGGATATGGCCAATATCCGGGAACATTGCTCCTGGGTGCATGCCAAGCAGAAGGATGAGGCTACCGCAAAGGCCCGCGATATCATCCGGATGTCCGTTGCCCGGGCCGGTGAACTGAAACCCCTGAAAGAGTTCGATCTGCCGGTCAACAAGGCCGCTCTGGTGGTCGGCGGCGGGATCGGCGGCATGACGGCCGCGCTCTCCATCGCCAAACAGGGTCACGAAGTCCACCTCGTGGAAAAGAATAAAGCTCTGGGCGGCATGGTCCGGAGGCTGCACACGACCTTGGAAGGCCTGGATGTCCAGGCCTATCTGGACAACCTGATCCGGGAGGTCTACCAGAATCCCAACATCCATGTATCGCACGATGCGGTGATCCAGGACGTGGACGGCTATCTCGGAAATTTCACTACCACAGTGGCCTCCGAAGGGCGGCTGAAAAAGATCCAGCACGGGGCTTCGGTTCTGGCCATCGGGGCCGAGGAGTACAAACCCACCGAGTACCTCTACGACCAGAATGAAAACGTCTTTACCCATATGGAACTGGGGGAAGAGATCGCCAAAGACAATGAGGCCGTTCTCAATGCGGAAAGCCTGGTCATGATCCAGTGCGTGGGTAGCCGCAATGAGGAGCGCAATTATTGTTCCCGGGTCTGCTGCGGCCATGCGGTGAAAAATGCCCTCAAGCTGAAAAAGCTCAATCCGGATATGCGGATCTATGTGCTGTTCCGCGATGTCCGTACCTACGGCTTCCGGGAGGATGCCTACCGGGAGGCCATGGAACTCGGGGTGCAGTTCATACGGTATACCCCGGAGGACGCGCCCCAGGTCGAAGAGGTGAAAGAGGGCGGTAAGGACATGATCCGGGTGACCGTACCCGATTCGATCCTGGGCATGCGGCTGGAACTGGATGCGGATGTCCTGTCCCTGGCAGCCGCGGTCATCCCGGCCAAAGCCACGCTTGAAATCGCCGGTATGTTCAAAGCGGCGGTAAGCGAGGACCAGTTTTTCAAGGAAGCCCATGTCAAGCTCAGGCCGGTTGAGTTTGCGACGGATGGGGTGTTCTTATGCGGTACGGCCCACTACCCCAAACATATCCCGGAAACGATCAACCAGGCCTACGGCGCAGCCGGAAGGGTCCTGACGCTGCTGGCCAAAGATACGGTCACCACCGCGGGTACCGTGGCCAAAATCAATTACCACACCTGTGTGGGATGCCAGACCTGCATGCCGCTGTGTCCCTATGAGGCGATCACCTACAACGAAGAAAAGCGGGTCTGCGTGGTGAACCAGATCCTGTGCAAGGGATGCGGAACCTGTGCTTCCGCCTGTCCGTGCCACTGCGCCAATCTCCTGGGCTATAAACCTGACCAGATATTGGCCCAGATTGGGGCGGCCTAGCGAATTATTGGATTAAGAATCTTTTGATAAGGAAACAAGGCAATGAGTGACACCAATTTTGAACCCCATGTCCTTGCATTTTTATGCAACTGGTGAGCGTATGCCGCTGCTGACCTGGCTGGGGTTAGTCGTATGCAGTATCCGTCGAATATGCGGGTTATTCGGGTCACGTGTTCCGGGAGCGTGTCTCCCCATCATGTCCTGAAGGCCTTTGAACAGGGTGTGGACGGCGTTTTTATAGGTGGTTGTCACAAGGGTGAATGCAACTACCTCTACGGTAATTATTCCACCGAAAAACGGGTGGCCGTTCTGTCTCAGATGCTTGATTTCTGCGGCGTCGAAAAAGAGCGGCTGCGGGCCCGGTGGGTCTCTTCGGCCGAAGCGCCGGAATTCATCGATGAAGTCCGTGAGTTTGTAGATGTATTGAAAACGTTGGGCCCCTCACCATTGAAAACAGAACAGGCCAAAATGTCTGCTTAGATAAGGTGCGTTTATGATTGATCAAGTGAAACAGAAAATCAGCGAACTGCTTTCCGAAGGGACCGTCAAGGGCGTTGTGGCCCTGGTCCAGGCCAACGGCCATGTGGCGCCGTGCCTGCTTAAAAAGGGCGATGACCTGGATAAGTTGAGTCTTGGCGATCTGGAAGGTGCCGGGGATGCCAGATACCCCCTGAACCAGGTGCTGATCACCCTGGCTATGCAATTTCCGGACGACGTGTTCGGCGTCCTGGTGCGGGGCTGCGATGAAAGAGGGCTTTACGGTCTGTATCGGTTGAAGCAGCTGAAAGAGGACAAAGTCGTTCCCATCGGGTTCGCCTGTCCCCCGGACCTTGCCCTGCAGTGTGAATGCAACAAGCCGTGGCCGGATGAGATGGTCGCCGGGGAAAAATCAGACGGTATCGATCAGAAGCAGGTCCGGGAGGCTGAGGAAAAAGCCCAGCCTGAGCGGTTCATCTTCTGGCGGGACCAGTTTGCCAAGTGCGTCAAATGCTACGGATGCCGGGATATCTGCCCCATGTGTTTCTGCAAAGAGTGCAGCCTGGAATGCGAATCTCTTGTTTCCAAGGGAGACCTGCCTGTAGACATCCCGACGTTTCATCTGACCCGGGCCATGCATATGGCCGACCGCTGTATCGATTGCGGGTTATGTGATGAAGCTTGCCCGGCGGATATTCCCCTGCGGCTTTTGTATAAAAAGACGGCCGCCATCATGAATGCCGAATTCGGGTATACCTCGGGCATCAACAGAGATGAAAAATCGCCCTTGAGCGTGATGGGTCCATCGCCTGAGAAGTGAGACCGTAATTTAAAAAGGAAAGATCATGGATTACAGGAATACCCTGACAACCTGTACGTATTGCGGATGCGGATGCAATCTCTTTCTGGAGTCCATAGACGGACGCTTGAGCGGGACCATCCCCTGCAAAACCAGCCCCGTCAATGAAGGCAAACTCTGCATCAAGGGATGGAATGTCCATGCCTTTGTCCAGTCGGAAAGACGGCTGCAAAAGCCACTATTAAGAAAGAACGGGGAGCTTGTGGAAGTCTCCTGGGACGAAGCCCTGGACTTTACCGCCTCCCGCCTCAAAGAAATCCACCAAACCAGCGGTCCGGATGCCGTGGGATTTTTCGCCTCAGCCAAGGTCACCAACGAGGAGAATTTTCTCATGCAGAAATTTGCCCGGGCGGGTGTGGGGACCAACAGTATCGACCACTGCGCCCGACTCTGACATGCTTCCACGGTGGCAGGTCTTGCCGCCGCTTTCGGCAGTGGAGCCATGACCAATGCAGTATCCGAACTGGAAGAGACGGATACCATTTTCATCATCGGATCCAATACGACCACCGCCCATCCCCTGGTGGCCACCCGGATATTCAGGGCCAAGGAAAAGGGGGCCAAGGTCATCGTGGCAGATCCACGCAAGAACCAGATCGCGGACTTGGCCCTCCTGTATGTCCGCCACAAACCCGGCACCGACGTCGCCCTGCTCAACGGCATGATGCGGGTGATTCTGGACAAGGGACTTGAAGACCAGGCATTTATCCAGGAGAAGACCGAAGACTTTGAGGCTTTCAAAAGCCAGATTGAAACGGTCAACCTGGACGCCGTGGCCAATATCACCGGGGTGCCTGCCGAGGACATCGAAGCGCTGGCCCTGGCCTATGCGCAGGCCGGGAAAGCTTCCATCGTCTACTGCATGGGCATCACCCAGCACACGTCCGGTGTGGATAACGTCAAGTCGCTGGCCAACCTGGCCATGCTGACCGGTAATATCGGCAAACCGGGTACCGGCGTCAATCCCCTGCGCGGCCAGAACAATGTCCAGGGAGCCTGCGATATGGGCGGCCTGCCCAATGTCTATACCGGTTACCAGCCGGTCACCCTGGGGGACGCCAATCGCAAATTTGCGGATGCCTGGGGCGTTGACCAGCTGCCGACCCAGATCGGCCTGACTATACCGGAAATGTTCAGCGGCGTCGAAAAGGATGAAGTCAAAGCCCTGTGGATCATGGGAGAAAACCCGGTGGTGTCGGACCCGGATGCCGATCATGTGGTGGCCGCCCTTGAAAAGATCGAACTTCTCATTGTCCAGGATATCTTCCTCACCCCCACGGCCAAGCTGGCCGATGTGGTCCTGCCCGGGGTTTCCTTTGCCGAAAAGGACGGGACCTTTGTCAATACCGAAAGGCGGGTAATGCGGGTCAGAAAGGCCATCGAACCGGTTGGCGAATCCCGCCAAGACTGGGAAATCATCCAGGATATCTCCAACCGGTTCGGCTATGCCATGGACTATGGCTCACCCGAGGCCATCTTCAGTGAAATCGCCGAACTCACCCCGTCCTATGCTGGGATCAGCTATGCCAGGCTGGAAGGCGACGGCCTCCAGTGGCCCTGCCCATCGGCTGAACACCCGGGAACCCCCTACCTGCATCGCAACGGGAATTTCACCCGGGGCAAGGGGCTGTTCCATGCCATCGACTATCGCACACCAGCCGAAGTCACGGATGCGGACTATCCCTTCTGGATGACCACCGGCCGGGTCTACGCCCATTACCATACCGGTACCATGACCAGAAATTCAAAAGCCCTGGATTTTGAGGTGTCCGAAGGGTTTCTGGAGATTCACCCGGCCGATGCCCGTTCCCTGGAAATAGCGGACGGTCAACGGGTAAGGGTATCCTCCCGCCGAGGAGAGATCGAGACGCGGGTCATGATCACCGAGCGGGTGGAAAAAGGCGTGGTCTTCATGCCCTTCCATTTTGAGGAAGCCAACGTGAACAAACTCACGAATCCGGCGTACGACCCCATTGCCAAAATTCCGGAACTCAAGGTCTGCGCGGTGAAGTTGGAAAAGGCTTCTTGATTATGATGTAAATCCGTTACCTCTGGCGGAGGGACCGGAGAGGTTCCGCTGATCCAAGGTTAGGTAGAGGTTATTTCAAAAATAAGATTTTGGTTCAAGATCAAGGCGGCCGTGAGGTTTCCCCGAAACGGGATTTCCCGCTAAATGATTCTCGAAAGTGGGTCATAACCGGAGGAATACTGGGAGTATTTCGAAGATAGCGCTTACGCTTCACTCCGTGCCGGAACCGAGCGCCCAACGCAGAGATTGGGCTAAAAGATATTTTTTGAGATTACCTCTGGCAAAAGCCCCTGCAGCAAGCTGCAGGGGCTTTCTTATTATTCCATGTGAGCGGCCACGATTTCGGCAATATCCAGGGTTTTGATCTCTTCTTCCTTTCCGAGTTCCTTCATGCCGTCTTCCACCATGGTCAGGCAGAAGGGACAGCCCACGGCGACACTGGAAACATCCTGCCGCAAGATTTCCTCGGTGCGCTCCAGGTAGATACGCTTGCCGATGGTCTCCTCCATCCACATGCGGCCGCCGCCGGCGCCGCAGCAGAAGCTTTCCGCACCGCAGCGTTCAAGCTCCTTGAAACCGCCCGGGGCTAAGGATTTCAGCAATGTCCGGGGCTCGGCGAATACGTTGTTGTAGCGGCCCAGGTAGCAGGGGTCGTGGTAGGTGAGGGCGCCTGCCAGGGAGTTGGTGAGCTTGATTTTGCCGCTTTTGACCAGTTCAGCGATGAAAGCGGAATGGTGGATGACCTCATAATTACCGCCCTTCTGGGGATACTCATGCTTCAGCGTATTCAAGCAGTGGGGGCAGGCGGCAATGATCTTTTTGACATTATAACCATTGAGGGTTTCAATATTCTCTTCGGCCATCATCTGGTAGAGCATTTCATTGCCCACTCGGCGGGCAAAGTCGCCGGTGCATTTTTCTTCCGTGCCCAGGATGGCAAAGTTGATGCCGGCTTTTTGCAGGATCTTGACCAGGGCGGTCGAGACTTTCTTGGTGCGGTCATCAAAGGACCCGGCACAGCCAACCCAGAGAAGGTAGTCTACGTCCGCGTCTGTGGCCATGGTTTTGACACCCAATCCGTCAGCCCAGTCAGCCCGCTTGTCATAGCCGATGCCCCAGGGATTGCCGTTGCGTTCCAGTCCTTTCAGGGCCGTGTTCAGCTCCTTGGGGTAGGCCTCGGCCATCAGGAATTGGCCCTGGCGCAGGGCGGTTACCCGCGGCACCTGCTCGATGGTCACCGGGCAGACGGTCTCGCAGGCCCGGCAGGTGGTGCAGGCCCAGAGGGTGTCTTCGGCAATGACATCGCCCACCAACTGCTTATCGCTGTTGAGGGCCATCATCTCCTCTTTTACCTTTTCCGCCTGCTCCTGATCTGCGATGCCGTCCAGCGAGTCCCGCAAGCCGGCGCGTTTGATGATATTGGCGGCATTGTCGAGCAACTCATGTTTCAAGCTGTCGTTGAATTCATGTAAACTCAACGGTTTGTCAGTGGTGAACGCCGGACAGACCTCCTTGCAGCGGCCGCACTCGGTACAGGTGTACAGGTCCAAGCCCTGTTTCCAGTCGAACTGGTGAATATGGTTGATGCCCAGGGATTCATCTTCCCAGGCTGCCTCGTCTTCCAGGTCCAGCCATTTGGCCTTTTCATGCGGGTAGCCCAGGCTTTTGAAGAATACATTGGGCAACGCCGTGATCACATGAAAGTGCTTGCCCGTTGGCAAGATATTGAGAAACACCAGTTGGGTGATGATGTGCGTCCAGAACATCAGGGTCATCAGGGTGGTGCCGGCGTCTGCGCTCAAACCGGAGACCAGAGAGGCAGCCCCTACTGATATCGGCGTCCAGATGAATTCAGTGCCGTACTGTGCATTGCTGAAGAAGTGCAGGTTGTCCGGATTGCCGTGCAGTTGGATCAGGTTGTAACGGGTGCCGTCATAGAGCAGGTCGGACACCATCAAAATGCCGATCATCACCAGGACCAGGTAGGCCTCGAAGGTGTTGTGCATCCGCTCGGGTTTTAGCACTGCCCGCCGGAAGATCGCATATAGGACCATCAGCAGGACGATGCCCTCCATGATGTCTTTAATGAAGATATACAGGTAACCCAGCAGGTAATTATCCCCCAACAGTGGCAGGTGGAACCCCATCTGGTAGCCTTCGCCGTACAAAGTGATGCTCCGAATCAAGAGCACGCAGAATCCCCAGAAGATCAACGCGTGCATGATGCCCGAGCCGCGCTCTATAGCCCGCCCCACCAGGCGTTTCTGGCCCACGGCCAGGACGAACATGGCCATAAGGCGCTCTTTCAGGTGATTGGCTCTGTCGGCCGGTTCAAGGACACGCAGCAATTGTAGTTTACCCCACATGGTGCGGCCGAATACAGCCAGGGCAACGATCAGTAAAACCGACATTAACAGGGGATTCATGGGTACCTCGTTTGGGTTGACTCTTTAAAACACAACGTTCCGGTCCATTAAAATTCTATGTCCGACACCCAAGTCGGTATCGGGATCGAAATCGCTATCGAAATCGGATTCGAAAGGACGATCCCGATCCCGATTTCGATGAAGCAATCGTCCCGGAATTAATTTCTAACCTTTGCGATCTCCTCTTTCAGAATCGGTATGACCTCAAACAGGTCGCCGACAATGCCGTAATCGGCCACGTTGAAGATTGGCGCCTCGGGGTCTTTGTTCACCGCCAGGATCACCTTGGAACCGTTCATGCCCGCCAGGTGCTGGATGGCGCCGGAAATGCCGATGGCCATATAGAGGGTCGGTGCCACGATTTTACCGGTCTGGCCGACCTGTTTATTGTGCGGCATGAAACCGGCATCCACCATTGCCCGAGAGGAGCCGAACCCGGCATTGAGGTCATTGGCCAGTTCCCTGATCAGGTCGATGCCGGCCTGGTCCTTGGCACCGCGGCCCACTGAAATGACGATGTCGGCATCGGCCAGGTCGATATCGCCGGTGGCGTCTGAAACCAGCTCCTTGATAACAGCTTTTGCATCCGATTCCGGTGCAGCCAGCTTGACGATATTTTCGGTGCCGCTGACACCGGGATCGGCCTCGAAGGCACCGGCCCGGACGACGGCGACCAGCTGGGGCGTGTTAACCTTGATGCGCTGCATGACCTTGTTGGCAATGGCCGGACGCACGATTTCGATTCGGTCTCCGTCCACCGTTACTTCCGTAATTTCAGTGGCACCGGCGGCTTCCAACTGGGCGGCCACCCGGGGCGCCGCGGTTTTACCGCTTTCGGAAAAGCCGAACCAGATCAGGTTGGCACCGGATTGCTTGGCGGCATCCACCACGCAGGCCGTATACGGGCCGGCTGAAAAAAGTTCCAGGCCCGGATCGTCGGCAATATACTGTGTATCGGAACCGGCCTGGACCAGTTCGGGTATGAGCGCTTCGATATTGCTGCCGATCGCGACCACGGCGGTTTCCGCACCGATAGCCTTGGCCTTTGATAACAATTCAGCGGTGCTGCTTTTCAAGACACCCTCTTTGATGTCTGCGATAACGAGTACTTTAGCCATGATATGTCTTCCTTATAGAGTAAGGTTAGGGTCCAAAGGTGATCCCGCGGGACCGGTTCGATATCTTAAAACACTTTGGCTTCATCCGCCAGTAGACCGACGACCTGGGTCGTGATTTCAGCCGGGTCGCCTTCGAACTTCTGGCCGGCCTGCCGGGTTTCCGATTTCATGAACTCGACGATTTCCGATTTCAAGGAGCCACAGCCAACCTCATCCGCAGAAGTGCCCAGTGCCGCCAGGTCCATGCTCTGGATCTTCTTTTTCTTGGCCAGCATGATGCCGCGCATGGCGGGCAGTCGGGGTTCATTGATGCTATCGCTCACTGTTACCACGGCCGGCAGTTCAATATCGACAATTTCGGTCCCGGCATCACCTAGGCGGGACACCTTGATGTGCTGGTCATCCGCCACATCGATGGCGATGACGTTGCTGACACAGGGAATGCCCAGATTTTCAGCCAGGATGATGGCGGTCTGGCCGCTGTCCGTGTCTTGAGCCTGCTTGCCGGAAATGACCAAATCATATTCACCTTTCTCATAAACCTTCTGCAGCACCTTGGCAAAAACGAATGAGTCTGCGCCGGCCAGGGCAGGGTCGTCGATTTCAATACCGTCTTCAATCCCCATGGCATAGGCTTTGCGGATCATCTTGGTATTGTCTTCTCCGCCGCCGATGCTTACCAGGGTTGTTTCCGCGCCGTTGTTTTCCTTGAGTTGAACCGTCGCTTCCACAGCATTTTCGTCCCAGGCATTCATGACATACTGCAGCCCGTCCTCGACAATGGCGCCGTTATCCACGTTGATGTTCAATTCAACATCAACTACTTTCTTTACGGTCGTGAGTATCTTCACAATGTCCTCCTGTTGGGTTGTGAATTTTTTGGATGTTTCATCCAGTATGAGTTTAATTAGCAGCCTCTATGCGGCCGGGATTTCAAAACCGCCGATCCCCGAATTGATTTCGGCGGCGACATCTTTTAGTAGCGTGCTTATCTCCGGAAAGGAACTCTCCGGGACTTGGTGGGTCAAGCCTACCGCCCAGATAGCAGCTTGCAGGCCGCCGCCCCTGACCTTGACGGGGATGGCAAACGAGACCATGCCTTCGATGTACTCTTGACGATCGATGACAATACCCAGCCGGCGGGTCTCCTGAACTTCCTTTTTAAAGGTGGCCTTGTCTGTCGTTGTATACGGCGTATAAGATTTTAGTTCCGTACGAGCCAGGATTTCGTCGATTTCCTCATCGGACAGTTGACTGAGCATGGCTTTGATGCCGGGACCCGCCAATACCGGCATGCGCAGGCCTATCTCAGAAGATACCTTGATGCCATAGGCCGAATCCACCTTGTCGATGAGGATGGAGCGGCGATCAGCCCGAATACCCAGAAATGCGGACAGCTTGGTTTTCACGTTGATCATCTCCAGGTACGGATGGGCGGTCTGGATCAATTCCGAACGGTTGCCGGCAATGTTGCCCAGGATGTACAGGCGCGTGCCGAAGACAAACTTTCCGCCAGGCTGGTGCTCGAGCACATTGAGATCTTGCAGGGTGTGTACGATGTTAAACACGGTGCTCTTGTTTAATTCGAGTTCTCCGGAAATGTCACTGATGCCCATCGGTTCACTCGTCCTGGCAAGCAGGTCCAGGATTGCGAAACACTTGTCAATGGCCGGTACTTTTTTAAACGCTGGAGGCATTAGAGGGTCCGAATATGTTTCTTATAGAAAACGTGCGTTCTACATATCAAACAAGTGGTAATTTTGTCAAGTTAAAAACTGACCGTGACTACCCGTTGCCCGTGTTTGGGTTCAGTCTAAATTATATTGTAATAAAAGGAGGTTAAATATTATTGGTAATGCGTTTTAGGTCGCGATTGGAAAAATAATTCAAATTTTAAGTTGACAGCCGTTGCAAAAGTAAAATAGTTGTATGTACAAACATTAAACGAGGTGACCTTGGGTACTGAAAAAGCAATATTGCACGAATGCCTGTACTTTACAGCTAACTCGCTATCCCGGATCATTACCCGTATGGCAGAGGAGGAATTTCGCAAAACCGGACTGTCGCCCTCCCATGCATTTTTAATGATGCTGGCTATGGATGAGCCCGGCATTGGACAAAAGGCCCTCTGTGAGCAACTCAACCTGGCACCCTCGACGGTAACCCGTTTTGTGGATGCATTGGTGCAAAAGGGATATCTCATCAGGCAGACTGCCGGAAAAACAGCCAGCATCTATCCCACCGAGCAAGGCATCGCCCTGCGAGAAGATATCGATGCAGCCTGGAAGAGTCTGCACATGCGCTACGCAGCTGTGCTGGGCCTGCAGGCCGGGGACGAATTGACCGCCTTGATCGATAAAGCCGCTGAAAAACTCGTAAGCGCCAACTAATTTTTTTTATACATTTGTTGTGTGTACAAACAAAAATAATCATGCAACCAATACAGGAGGAGAGAAGATGATACCGCAACGAATATTAGGTAAAGATGGCCCGACCGTCAGTGCCATTGGATACGGCGCTATGGGATTGGAAGGATATTACGGTGCCGCCGACGAGGCCAACGCCGCCGCAGTTTTAAACCACGTACTGGATGCCGGCGGCACTTTTATCGACACGGCCGACGCTTATGGGAACGGGCATAATGAGACCCTGATTGGACGTGCCCTTGCGGAGCGCCGCAAGGAGGCCTTTATCGCTACCAAGTTCGGCATCGTGTTTGAAGAAGGGCAGAACGGGACGGATGTGCCTACCGGATGGGGTTTCTCCCTGCCGATCAACGGCACACCGGCGTATGTACAGCACTGTCTGGAGAACAGTTTAAAACGGTTGGGCACTGATACTCTGGATCTATGGTACCTGCACTATCCGGATCCGGCGACCGACATCGAGGAGACGGTACATGCGATGGCTGCAGCTGTTGCCCTGGGTAAAGTCCGTTGCCTCGGTTTGAGCAACGTTACGGCCGACCAGGTCCGCCGGGCGCACAGCGTCCACCCGATCGCCGCGGTCCAGTTTGAATATTCGCTTTGGCGCCGCGAAGTCGAGACTGAACTTCTGCCAACCCTGCGCGAGCTGGGCATTGCACTCGTTCCCTGGTCGCCGCTGGGAAGCGGTTTCCTGACGGGAACCGTGAATACCCTGGCGGCCGATGATTTTCGTAACAACAACCCGCGTTATCAGGACCAGAATCTCAAAACCAACCAGGATCGGTTCGCTCCGTTGCTGTCTTTGGCTGAGGCGCTTGGTATTACGCCGGCCCAGCTTTCCCTGGCGTGGCTGCTGCATCAGGGTAATGACATCATTCCCATTCCGGGCACCCGCAAGAAAGAGCGTGTGACCGAGAACCTGCAGGCGGCTGACGTTTCCCTTGAATCGGATGCCATCGCCAAAATAGCCGAAATTGCTGCACCCGGCCTGGCCGTAGGGGCAACCCTTTTAACTTGACCAGGCCTATTAGCCGTTCACTTTTTATAACTCAACTATAAGGAGATTAATTGATGAACCCAATCGGACCCGTGAACGCCCTTTACCCCATGCCGACCACGTTGGTCGGCGTCACTGTCAACGATAAACCTAATTTTCTCACGATAGCCCATGTGGGCATTCTCAATCATGGTACCCCTCAGTATCTTTCCATCGGCCTGGGTAAAGTGCACTACTCCAATGCCGGCATTTTCGACAACCAAACCTTCAGCATCTGCCTGCCGTCAGAAGGTCTGATGGTGGAAACCGACTATTGCGGGATTATGACCGGTAAAAAGACCGACAAGGCCGCCCTTTTTGATGTCTTTTACGGTGAGCTGGAAACCGCCCCCATGATCCGCCAATGCCCGGTCAATATGGAGATGAAGCTGCACGATGTCCTGGACTTTAAAACCCACGACATCTTTATCGGTGAACTTGTGGAAACCTATGCTGCCGATGAGGTGCTCACCGGTGGCAAGGTCGACATTGCCAAGCTGCAGCCCCTATTGTTCGATATGGCCAGTGTCCAGTACTGGCGCCTGGGACCGGCAATCGGCAAGTGCTGGAACGCCGGTAAAAAACTTAAGAAAGGATAAACCGGGGCGGTCAGCTTGACACCGCCGCATATTCAGAAACAGGAGTCCCTCGATATGGAATTGCACGTTTATCTTGCATTCGTTGTAGCCACCACCATCATGATTGCCTTACCGGGACCGAGTGTGATTCTGACCGTCGCCCATAGTATTACATTCGGCTGGCAACCCGCACTGTCTACTGTTGCCGGAGCGACTATGGGAATTGCCGTTCAGCTTTCAGTCGCTGCCATCGGGCTGACCTCGCTTTTGAATATTGTTGCCGAAGCATTTGAATGGGTTCGCTGGGCCGGGGCCGTGTACCTTGTATACCTGGGGGTCAAGCAGTGGCGTAGTGCCAGTGAACCACTCATATTTGACACATCCGCGGTCTCCAGAACCAATCTGTTTGTACAAGGACTGGTTATCACGATTCCCAACCCCAAGAGTTTGATTTTCATCGCTGCCTTTTTACCGCAATTTATCGATGCCGCGCGTCCGCTGGGAATGCAATTTACATGTATCGTGCCGACCTTCCTGGCAATCACCTTTACCGTAACATCGCTTTGGGCCTTGGTGGCCGGCAACATCAGCGGGTTCCTCCAGAGCCGGCGAGCCTTTCAATCAATCTTTCGGACAGCGGGAGGTTTAATGATATTAGCCGGGGTGGGGCTGGCACTGGCCCGCCGCGGTGACTGAAAGCAGAGAAACCCACGAAAACGACACATGTCCAGCGATCGGTTGCAAGGGGCCATAAACGCGGGCTCTGCCAGTATACGGGGCACCGCATGTTCAAATCAGCGTAGGTATGTTTCCAAATACTTAACAAAGCAGACGTTTTGATGGCAGAGCTGGTATAAGGTAAATCATTCTGATACGTTATTTTCTGAAAGTATCGATTGAAAATATACCTGGTGCGGATTGCCCCCCCGGCGATGACCGCGCCGGGTAAAACAGGAGGGCTCAAAAGATGCAATACAGGCGGTTAGGCCGTTCCGGTCTCATGGTCTCCGGGCTCACTTTGGGCACCATGAATTTTGGTGGTCCCACCGACGATGCCACTGCTTTCAAAATGATCGACATCGCCATAGAAAACGGCATCAACCTGCTGGATTGTGCCAATGTCTACCGCGACGGTGAGAGCGAGAAAGTCCTGGGCCGGGCGCTGGCGCGGGACGGTAAGCGGGAAAAAGTGCTGTTGACCTCCAAAGCCTTTTTGCCAACCGGGACCGGTCCCAACACCAGCGGTAATACCCGCCACAATCTCATCAACAGCTGCCGGGCCAGTCTCAAACGCCTGCAGTGCGAGTACCTTGATATCTTTTTTCTGCACCGCACGGATTGGAGTGTGCCTCAGGAAGAAACCCTGGAAGCCCTCGATTACCTGGTAAATCAGGGGTATATACGCTATGTGGCCTGTTCCACCCATCCGGCCTGGCGGACGGTGGAGGCGCTGCATATCGCCGATCGTAAAGGATATCCCAAATTCATTTGTGAACAGCCGCCCTACAATTTATTAGACCGCCGAATCGAAAATGACATCATTCCCATGTGTGGGGCGTACGATTTGGGCCTGATGACCTGGTCGCCGCTGGCGCAGGGGGTGCTGGCCGGCCGCTACGAGGCACAAGACGATTTTCCCACGGGCAGCCGGGCGACCCAAAAAGGCATTTACGCGGAGCGGGTGACCAACCGGGGTATCGAGGTGGCCCGCCAAGTAAGCCAGCGCGCCCAGTCTGCCGGGCAGACCGCCACGGCATTGGCCGTGGCCTGGATCCTCCACCAGTCTGCCATTACTTCTGTCATCATCGGTCCGCGCACGCCTGCCCACCTGGAGGATCTGCTTAAAGCCGATGAAATCCGTTTAACACAGGATGATCTGACCTGGTTTGACACCCTTGTTCCGCCCGGCACTTTTGTTTCCGATCACTTCAACACCGCCGGTTGGCGGTCCGATGTTCCCGACGGGCTGCAGGCCCGCTGGAATGACCCCGAATAGCCTGAATGACCCTCGTGAGTTGACAATATCCGGTGCACTTAGTATTTGAAGCAGGGCAGCCGTAAATACATCCCATGCTTTCGGGTGGTGGTGTTTTCCGGCTGATTTTAATAGAGGCTATCCCAAAAATAAGATTCAAGTTCAAAGTCAAGGTGGCCGATAGGTTCCTACCGGAGGAATACTCAAGTATTTCGAGGATAGCGCTTACGCTTCACTGCGTGCCGAAACCGAGCGCCCAACACAGAGATTGGGTTAAATGACTTTTTTGAGATAGCTTATAGGGGAGACCGGATCAACATTTATGTTTGGTAATAAAACAAAACTGTCGGATAAAATTCTGATTCTGGGGCTTGGCGGGGTCGGTTACTACCTGGCTAAACGGCTGGTTCATGAGGGCTACCTCGTGACGGTGATAGAGGCCAACAACCAGCTGATTCGACAGGCCGATGGGGAAATCGATGCCCGTTTGATCCAGGGCAACGCCATGAGTATTGCCTGCTGGAAAGACGCCGATGCCGCCCAGATGGACTGCCTGATTGCCGTCACGGATAATGACGCCGTAAACATGATGGCGGCCATGATCGCGGACCGCTTTGGCATCCAGCGTAAAATTGCCCGGGTCCGCTCCCGGGAGTTTGACAGCTCTAACGCCATCCTCAGTGCCGAAGATCTGAAAATCGACCTGGTAATCCATCCCGAAGAGTTGACTGCCAGGGAGATTGAGCGCCTTATCAAACTGCGCGCCGGGAACGACATCCTGGATATTGCCCAGGGGCAGATCCAGCTTCTCGCGACCCGTATCCACAAAGCATCTCCGCTCGCCTTCAGTAAGCTGAAGGAAATCTCCAGCATTCATAAGGATTTTCCATTTCGGGTGGTGGCCATTGCCCGTGGTATTACCACCATCATCCCCGGTGGAGATCAGCAACTCCTGCCCAATGACCAGGTGTATATCATGGCCGCCAGTGAGGACTTACCCCGTTTGATGCTTATGGCCGGCGTCAAACAGCAGAGCCGCCACCGGGTCATGATTCTAGGCGGCGGTTTGGTTGGCAGCCGGGTGGCCGAGCTGCTCGAAGACAGCGTCTCGGTGCGCTTGTTAGAACAGGACGAAGCCTGGGCCCAGGAACTGTCTCATCGGCTAAAAAACACCGAGGTACTGCACGGGGACGGTTCGGATGCCAACGTCCTGACTGCCGCCGGTTTGTTGGACATGGATACCCTGGTGACGGCCACCGGGGACAATGAAACCAACATTATGAGCAGCCTGCTGGCCAAATACCTGATGAACGGCAACCGGGGGGAGAATGCTCACCAGCAGGGCAAGTCCATTGCCCTGGTGAACAAAGAGGATTACCTGGTGCTGGCAGCGACCATGGGCGCCGATATCGCCTTAAACAAAAAAATCCTGGCCGGCAATGAAATTCTCAAGTTTATCCGTCGCGGAGAACTGCTCTCCGTAGCCCACCTGCATGGATTCGATGCCGAGGTGGTCGAACTCGTGGCCGCACCCGGCTCGCCGATTACCCGCAAACCGCTCTCCAAACTCGACCCCATATATTACGGCAAGATCATTATCGGTGGGATCTACCGGGATGAACATTGGCAGGTTGCGGTGGGCGATACCCACATCGTGGACAACGAACGGGTGATCGTGGTGTGTGCGTCTTTGCACCTCAAGGACGTCCAACGACTCTTCCTCGCCTAATGACCGTTTACAAGCGGCATCTTTTGCCCCATAGCGGCGTTATCGTACTTTTTAAATCCTCGAAATACTTTAAGTATTCCTCCGGTTTAAAAAGCACTCAGGCCTTGCTCTGGGCCAAAATCTACCACTTGTAAACGGACATTAAGAAGTGGTTGCAAAAGCTTCCCACAAACACAAACTCAGCGTTCGACGGTACTTTTTAATCTGACAATACTTAGAAGCCATTTAAAATTGAATTTTGGTTCAAGATTAAGGCGAGCACGACATTTAAACCGGAGGAATATTGATGATATTTCGAGGATTTGAATTTTGTGCTCAACGCCGAGATTGGGCCAAAGGCCATTTTTAAATGGCTTCTAACGTTTCCAGAAGGAAGGGTAAAAGATAACCAGCGCGGAAAACATTTCCAGCCTTCCTACCAGCATCATATAGGAGAGAAACCACTTGCCCAGGTCGGAAATGTGGGCGTAGTTTTTAGCCGGTCCCACCGAACCGAAACCCGGTCCGATGTTCATAAGGGAGGCGATGATGGAACTCATAGCGCTGGTATAATCCATATTGTCTTCAATCAGGACCATGAAACAACCCCCTGTCAGAATCAGGAAGATATTCACGATAAAATAGCAAATGGCCAGATCGACGATAATGCGTTCCACCGGGCGGCCGTTGAGCCGAATGGAGATGACCGACATGGGCTGGAAAAAGATTTTTTTGATGGAGGCTGCCATATATTTGCAGATGAGCACGTAGTGGACCACCTTGATCCCGCTGGTGGTCGACCCGGCACAGGCGCCGATAAAGCAGGCCGCGTAGATAAACATCTGGACCGCCTGGGGCCATTGTTCATAGTCAGCTGTGGTGAAGCCGGTAGTGGTCAGGATCGAGACGATTTGGAATGTGCCGTAGCGTAACGCATCCGCAAAATTATCATAGGTATTATGCTGCCATAAAATCCAGGTCGCAAATCCGCAGAAAAAGAGTAGAAACCCTATATACCAGCGAAATTCCGTGTTGATCCGGACGGCTTCCCAATTGCCGCGCAGCATATGGAAAAACAGCATGAAGGTCATGCCGCCCAGAAACATGAACACAATGATGACCCAGTCGAAATAAGCGCTGTTGTAGTGACCGATGCTCAGATTTTTGGGTGAATAGCCGGAGGTCGAGACAGTGCCGAAGGCGTGGCACAAGCTCTCGAAGAGGGACATGCCGCCCGCACACATCAATATGGTTTGCGCCAGGTTCAGGACCAGGTAGATGCCCCAGAGCCAGATCATGGTGTCCCTGTTGCGGGCCAGGAACTTTTCCTTGGTAATGACCTGGCCGGGACTGGATTCCGCCCGGAAAAGACGCAGGCCACCCATTCCGTGGGGCAGGAAGATGACCGTCAGGGTCAAAAAGCCCATACCGCCCAGCAAGTGGGTCTCGCTGCGCCAGAACAGCAGGCCCTTGGGCACCGCTTCGATGTCCGTCAGAATGGTGGCGCCGCTGGTTGTATATCCGGACATCATTTCAAAAAAGGCGTCAGTAAACGAAGGGATCGAACCGTGGATCATAAACGGCAGGGCGGATACGGCCGAGATCAGGATCCAACCGAAAACCGCGATGAAAAAGCCGTCTTTAATATTGAGGTCGTGGTATTTCCGAAATCCCCGCCAAAGCGGCAGCCCGACAGCCAGGGTGGCTACGGCGGATATGGCCAGCGCTGCAAAATCGCCTTCATTGTAATAGAGGGAAAAGACCAGCGGAAGAGCCATTGAACAGCCGGTGACCATCAACAGGGTACCCAGGACGTATATGATCGATGCGTAATTCATAAGATTGGCGAGGCAGATAACTGCGCCGAAGTCAATTAGACGGCCTCATCTTTATAATGAAACGTCAAAATCTGCAATACGTTTGAGCGGCAAGGTTCAACAGGCAAGTTCCCGGATGATTGGTTGCCTCGGTAAAATTTACAATAACAGCAGGTTATGGGTAATTCAAAAAAGCGCTTGACTTTCTGATACGGACTTTCTATAGTCCGAACCGACCAGCTGGTCGGTAATGCGGACAGTTGGTCGGTCAACAGGCCGGTTGTCCGGTGCAGTTCTTCACAGTACGTTCCCTCCCAGCCCGGGCGGCCAGCGCCATTACTTTTCTGCCTTCAGCGGAAGGTGCGCGAGGAAAATGCCATGCCCCCGATTCCAGAATTAGAAGCCATTCGAAAGTCACAGATCCTACAGGCCGCCCTGCAAACGATTGCGGCTAATGGATGTAACAATGTGACCATGGCGGACATATGCAAGGCAGCCGGCCTGTCGAAAGGCGGCCTGAATCACTATTACAAGTCCAAACGGGATCTCTTCCTGGCAGCGTTCGGGGCGTTTTTTCAGCAGATATTCCAGCGCAGCGGGGAGACCATGGCCAAACATGCCGATCCGCTCGACAAAATCCTCTCGTTTGAATGGCTTTACAATGCCGATGACCCGGATGCCGTCCTGGGATATCCGGTCCTCTTTGATTTCATGTCGATTGTCGTTCACGACGAAGCATATCAGCAATTGTTTCATGAATGGGTGGAAAACTGGCTTGCTCTTTTAATGGAAGCCATTGAAGAGGGCAATGCGACCGGGCGCTTTAAAGGCATAGATCCGGAACCTGCCGCTAAAGGCATCTCCGCTATTTACCAAGGTATTGCCACGCGCTGGTTTTTGGTGCCCGAATTGCATTCGACCCGCTGGGCGGTTGATACCATGCAGCGGGCCGTCATCGGTTTGCTCGATTCTTACCAACAAGAAACCTAAAAACATAAAGGGGGAAATGCATGGGTGTATTTGAAAGCAAGGAAAAGATGCAGACGGTCTTAGGCGAACTATTTGAAAACTTACTGGCTGATCAGATTATGGGGCCGAAATTCCTGGAGATGGGCATCAACATCAAGTTCACCATCACCGAGCCCAGCGCCGCTCTTTGGCTGACACCGGGCGATGGCACCAAAGGCGAGGTCCGCTGGGGTGACATCGGTGAAAAGGCGACGGTGGAGATGACCCTCAGTGGGGATACCTGCCATAAGTTCTGGCTCCAGCATGTGTCCATGCCGGTCGCATTGGCCAAGGGGCTGATCAAGGCCAAAGGGCCCATGCCCAAGGTGTTGAAGCTGCTGCCGCTTTTAAAGCCAGCTTATGCCATGTATCCGGAGCACGCCAAATCTCACGGCCTTTCCATCGAAAAAGAATAGGGGGGAGCGATTATGGAAAGAAGTTTGAAACAATTTGAAGACGACCGGAGGGAGGCGGCCCGCATTGCCGCCCGGCTAATCCTGGCCTCGGGGACCACCGCACCCCGCGTGGGGGGTGTGGGAGAGTGTTCCGTGCACATCCTGGACGATCCCTGCGATATCGAGGATCTGTGCCAGCAGATGGAGGAGATGGCCGCAATCAAAAAGAGCTGGAAATTTTTCAAGCGGGATGCCGCCATGCTCAGGGATGCGGACGCGGTGTTGCTGACGACGTCCCTACGCAGCCTGACGGATCCATCGGACATCAACTGCAACATGTGCGGCCGCATGGTCTGCGATGACCTGCGCCAGGAAGAGAAACTGCCGGCCGATCCGGATGTGGCCTATACCGGCTGCCTGTGTATCTTCCGGGCCAACAATATTGCCTATGCCATCGACGGCATGATCCAGGGTGCCCGGACTCTGCTGGTCGATTATGGGGTCTACTGGTCGGCCGGGGCGGCCGCCATGCGGATGAAAATACTGCCGCGCAATACCGGCTTCGCCCTGGCCATGGGCATCTCCATAACCGAGAAGAGCCCGTTCAGGGATATCCCCAAACGGTATGCCGATATTAATCCCCGGACCATGAACGATCGGATGATTAATCGCCTGTGGCCGCAGTTTCGGTCCATTTACAGCTAACCGGGAAGGAGGCGCATTATGCCAGTTCAAACAATGGAAGAGATGATACAGGCCGGGTTGGACCGGGTTGTGGAAATGATGACCCTGGCGGCCTGGACCAGTTTCCGGTTCAAGGACCGCAATACCATTAAAATGGTGACCGTGACCGGTGAAGACCTGACCCCGGTTGCGGAATACTGCTATTCCCTGGGTGACATGGCACCGCTGGCGGCTCGTGACGGTCGGCACCTGGCCCAGTTGATTAAAGAGCCCAGTTCCATGCTCATCATCGGCGATAAGCGCAAATCGGATTTCAATTACAATTGCGGCGCCTGTGGATTCAAGACCTGTGCGGAACTGAACAAATCAGAGAAGATGGAGTCGCTGACCGCCGATGGGCCCTCTTGCATGTTCAAAAACCTCAATGTGAGTTTTGCGGCCAACGCCGCGGCAGCCATGGCCTACCGGCTGGGACTGCACTGCCGGGTTTTTTCCACCCTGGGCTTTGCCGCCCGGGCCCTGCAATTGATCGAAGATGTGGATGTCAGTGTCAGCATCTGTGTGAATGCCGGCAACAAGAACCCCTTCTTCGACCGGCACGAGTATTGGACGCAGGAGCATTGGGATGAAACGTTTGCCAAGGAATTCCCTACCTTTAACCGGGGATTCATAGGGGCGATAGAAGAATAGCAAGTGGCGGGAATACTGGGGCCGTCATGCCTTCTGTTTCTATCAATAGAAGTAACCTTAAAAATTATTAGAGGTTGTTATGGATTCCAAGACACATCTCAACCAGGCGATCGGATCGCATCTCATTGAGATCAAGGCCCATGAAAAGCCTGACAAGGAGATACTGATATTTGAACACGGGGAGCAGGGTGAGGATATCCTGACCTACCAGGATATTTACACGGCCAGCAATAAAGTTGCCCGGCTGTTTCTGGACAGCGGCCTGGAAAAGGGCGACACGTATGCCATTTTCATGCGCAACCATCCCGAGTTTGTCGCTGCATTGTTTGCCGGACCAACAATCGGTGCGGTTGCTACCCTGGTGGATCCTCGCACGCGGGGCGACCGGCTCAGGTATATGCTGAACGATTCCAAAACCAAAGCGGTAGTGGTATCGGACGAATGTCTGGGGCAGCTGCAGGAAGTGTTGAACGATTTACCCAATATCAAGTCGGTATGGGTGGTCCACCGCCCGGAACATGCTCTGCCCGATTCAAAGGGCTTTCCAACCCTGAACGAAACGCTGGAAAAACCATCCTGGGAAACCGTGCCCCAGCAGATCATGGACGTGCGCCACCCCTTCCAGATCATTTACACCTCCGGCACCACCGGAGACCCCAAGGGCGTGATGCTGCGCAACAACCGCTTTGGACTGTTCAATCTGGTAACGCGCCTGGTCTGGAAATACAAGCCCAACGATATTCTCTACACCGGCTTGTCCCTGACGCACGGCAACGCCCATGCCGTCACCCTGGTACCCAGTCTGACCACGGAAACCAAAGCGGTCTTCAGTGCCCGGTTTACGCGTAGCCGCATCTGGGACATTGCCCGCAAATTCGGGGTGACATCATTTTCGCTCCTGGGCGGGATGGCGGCCGGGATTTATAATATGCCGCCTAAACCGGATGACGGCGACAATCCCGTCCACACCATCATCAGCGCCGGGACACCCAAGGCCATCTGGGAAGATCTCGAAAAGCGTTTCAACGTTAAAATCCTGGAATGGTATGCGGCCGTCGAAGGCGGGTTTGCTTACAAGCCGCCGGGTGTCGGTCCGGTGGGCTCCTTCGGCAAACCGTTGCCGGGTGTGATGCAATTCAAGATAGTAGATGAAGAGGACAATGACGTCCCGATTGGGACCAGCGGCGAATTGATCAGCCGGATGATCAGGGGGGAGACCAAGGTAGACTACCTGGGCAAACCACAGGCTTCTGAGGAAAAGACCCGCGGCGGCTGGCTTCGGACCGGCGACATCGTGCATAAAGATGAAAAAGGCTATTACTTTTTCGACCATCGCAAGGGCAGCGAACTGCGCCGCGCCGGTGATTTCATCCAGCCCGATCATGTGGAACGCATTATCGGGGAGTTGGAGAATGTCAGTGAAGTTTGCGTATACGGGATTCCCTCGGAATTGGGCGCGCCCGGTGAAAGCGACCTGGTTGCCGCGGTGGCCGGTTTTGAGGGTGCCGATCTCGATCCCCAGGCAATTTATGCCAAGTGCCGGGCGGATCTGGAACCCAACTTCATTCCGTCCTATCTGCAGGTAGTCGACGAAGTGCCCAAGACCATCTCGGAAAAGTTCATGACCCGGGTGTTGAAAGCTGCATTCTCCAAGGACAATGATAATATCTTCGCCTATGAAGATTACAAATAAAGTGAGGTGAAAATGGCCTTATATCATGACTTGAATATCGATCTGACTGCGGAGCAGATCGCCATTAAGGAAGAAACCCATAAGTTTGCCAAAGAGATCCTGCGGCCGGCCAGTATCGAACTTGATAAGATGGCGCCGGAAGAAGTGCTCAAGAGCGACCTTTTCTGGAACGCCCTGAAAAAGGGTTACGAACTCGGATTTCACACCATCTTTATTCCTGATTCGTACGGGGGACTGGCTACTGATCCCCTGGAAACCCACATTGTGCTGGAAGAACTCGCCTGGGGCAGCGTCGATTTTGCCATCGGGCTTGGCGTGGCCTGCTTTCCAGCCTTTTTTGCTTCCATGGTGCCCACCGACCGCCTGATAGATGAGATTATCGAACCGTTTTGCGCCTGCACCGATACGTCGATTATCGGCTGTTGGGGTATAACCGAACCGGAACACGGGAGTGACACCCTTTGCCCGTTTACACCCCAATTCAGTGATCCGGAGATATCCGGACAAGTCACCGCCCGACTGGACGGAGATGAATATGTCATCGAAGGCCAGAAATCGGCCTGGGTGTCCAACGGCACCATTGCCACCCAAGCCCTGGTTTACCTGAACATTGATCCCAGCAAGGGCATGTCCGGAGGAGGCATCTGCATTGTGCCGCTGGATCTGCCTGGCATCCGCAAGGGCAAACCGCTGGACAAGATGGGTCAACGGGCCCTGAACCAGGGTGAAATTTATTTCGACAGCGTTCGGGTACCCAAAGAATACATGCTGGTGGATGAGGAGAGCTATGACGCCATGCTGGATATCACGCTCTCCACGGCCAACGCCGCCATGGGGGCCATGTTCGTGGGGGTTGCCCGGGCTGCCTATGAAGAGGCCCTGGCCTATGCCAAGCAGCGGGTGCAGGGTGGCAAAGTGCTGTTCGAGCACCAGTTGATCAAGCATAAGCTGTTCAACATGTTTACCAAGATCGAAGCCGGCCGGGCCCTGTCGCGGGCCGCCATGATCTACAATTACAACAATACACCGCCCAAGATTGAATACTCCATTGCGTCGAAAGTGTTCTGCACGAATCTGGCCCTCGAAGTCACCAGCGAGGCTATCCAGATCTTCGGCGGCAACGGTCTTACCCGTGAATATCCGGTTGAAAAATTCTTCCGGGATGCCCGGGCCGGCATGATCGAAGATGGCGCCAATGATACCTTGATGCTGACGGGGGCGCACCACCTTTGATAGGGCCACTAAGCACCATTGCTGACCTGATCAGGATTTTACGGCCTTCAGAGAAGGACGCGGCCTGAATTTCATTAAGTGAACACAGTCGTGCGCAGCTATGTAAAGCTGAGCAGAGGAGTGGATATGCAAAACAAACGCATTATCGCTTTAAAAAAAGGCGGACCGGAAGTTCTGAAGCTGTCGGAAGAACCAATGCCGGAGCCACGCACCGGAGAAGTCCGGATGAAGATCTTGGCAACCGGGGTCGCCTTTGCCGACATATTCATGCGGGAAGGGTATTATCCCGGGGTCTCGCATCCGGTTACCCCGGGCTATGATATTGTCGGCACGGTAGATCAGCTGGGGGAGGGTGTCACCTCACTGCAACCGGGACAAACCGCACTTGCCCTGACGGTGACCGGTGGGTATGCCGAATATCTTTGCGTACCCGAACACAGCCTGGTGACCTTTGAGCAGGAACTGGATCCGGCCGAAGCGGTGAGCATCGTCTTGAATTACCTTACCGCCTGGCAGATGATGCATCGCTTTGCCCATGTTGCCCAGGGCGAACGCATTCTGGTGCATGGCGCCGCCGGCGGAGTCGGCACCGCCCTGCTGCAACTGGGGCAGTTGGCCGGGTTGGAAATGTACGGTACCGCATCCAAAGAAAAGCATAGCCGCGTGCTGGAGCTGGGCGGCACGCCCCTTGATTACCGGGCCGTTGATTTTGTGAAGGAAGTGAAGGCACGCACCATAGATGGCGTGGACGCGGTGTTCGATCCTATCGGCGGAGCGCATCTGGGGCGCTCATACCGCTGCTTAAGGGGCGGTGGACGTCTGCTGTCCTACGGTTTTTCGTCCGTTATGTCCCAAGGCCGTCCCCAAATAGCCAAGTTTATTGCAGCGTTTCTGCGCATGCCGCGCTTTTCCGCACTGCGTCTGATGAATGGGAATAAAAGTGTGGCGGGTTACATGATCCAGTCGCTCGCCGAAAAACGGCGGGATTGGTATCGCGAAGACCTGGCCACCCTCATCGGCCTTCTCGCGCAAAAGAAGATCCAACCGATCGTTGCCGAGCGAATACCACTGGCAGAGGCTGCCCGGGCCCACGAATTGCTAAACAAGTCGGCCGTTGTAGGGAAAATTGTTTTGATGTGCAATCAGTAACAGTGGATTGACGAGGCCACAAAACAGGGAGATTAAATCTATGTCAAACGTCTATATCATTGGACTCGGCATGATCCGGTTCAACAAATATCCTGACCGGGATGTAAGGGAGATGGCCCACGCGGCAACCCGCCTGGTATTGTCCGATGCGGGCCTGGAAAAAGAGGCGCTGGAGGCGGCGTTCTTTTCAAATACCTTCTGGGGTATGTTCGACAACCAGCATTCAATTCGGGGACAGGTGGTGCTGCGATCCATGGGAATCGAAGCCATTCCGGTCACGAATGTCGAAAACGCCTGTGCTGGTGCGGCCACGGCCCTGCACATGGCCTACACCGGTATCCGGGCCGGGATGTACGATGTGGCCCTGGCCCTGGGATCCGAGAAGATCACCAATCCCAACAAGGCCCTTTCCCTGTCCGCCTATGCCACCGCCATGGACGTGGGCAATTTTGAAAACCAGTTGAAGTTGATGGAGACTATCAATCAGCAGCTGGATTTCAAGATACCGGAAGACCAGACTCCGCCGGGAGATGGGCGCAGCATCTTCATGGACGCCTATGCCATGGGTGCCCGCTGGCACATGAAAACTTTCGGTAGCACCCAGGAGCAGCTGGCCTTGATCTGTGCCAAGAATCACTGGCATGGCTCCTTGAACCCCATGGCCCAATACCAAGAGGACATGACGGTGGCGCAAGTGCTGGCGGACAAGCCCATTGCATACCCTCTGACGCGCTCCATGTGTGCCCCGGTGGGGGACGGTGCGGCGGCTGCCATTGTCTGTTCGGAAAGATATTTGCAGAAACTGAGCGGCGCCCGGCCGATAAAAATTCGAGCGTCTGTGTTGGGAACCGGTACCGATCGGGACCTGGACGGTGAAGATATAGGAGAACGCTTGGTGAAGCAGGCCTATGACCTTGCCGGCGTGGGGCCACAGGATATCTGCCTGGCGGAACTTCACGATGCCACGGCCTACGGCGAGCTGCACCAGACGGAAGCCATGGGCTTTTGCCCCATGGGCCAAGGCGGGCCTTATGCGGAATCCGGGGCCACCAAACTGGGCGGCAAGCAACCCGTGAATACCAGCGGCGGGCTCGAATGTCGCGGCCACCCTATCGGCGCCAGCGGCCTGGCGCAGATCTATGAACTGGGCCTGCAACTAAGAGGTGAGGCGACCGGGCGCCAGGTGGAAGGGGCCCGATTGGGGCTGGCCGAGAATGGCGGTGGCAACATCGGGGTCGAAGAAGCAGCCATGTGTTTGCATATCCTTGAGAAGGTATAGTCTGGTTGTCAATTATCCTCCGGGTTGTGAGCGATACCGAATCCGATTGACTGGAAAAAGATAAATCGCAAGAAGAGAAAGGGGCAGCCAGGTTGGTCAATACTATGAAAAGCATTTTTATCACCGGGGCCGGCTCCGGTATTGGTCGGGCTACGGCCCTCCATTTTGCCGCCCGGGGATGGTTTGTTGGTTTATTCGATTTGAATGAAAGGGCGCTGCAATCGCTTGCTGAGGAGATCGGCTCAGTCAATTGCTGCTACCGTGCGATGGATGTGACCAGGCCTGAGGAGGTCTCGGCGGCGGTAAATACCTTCAGCAGCCGGACCGGCGGCCGGATGGAGGTCCTGTTTAACTGTGCCGGTATTCTCCGCATGGGGCCACATTATCAGGTGGCGCTGGAAGATCAGCAGAAAATCGTGGCAGTGAACTTTGGGGGTATCCTCAATTGCGTCAACGCCTGTTTCGGCCTTCTCAAGCAGACGCCCCACGCCCATATCCTCAACATGTCTTCGGCTTCGGCGGTTTACGGGACCCCTGAACTGGCCGTCTATTCGGCGACCAAATGTGCGGTCGGCGGCCTGACCGAAGCCCTCAACATCGAATTTGAACTCCACGGCATCAAGGTCTGCGATATTATGGCACCCTATGTCCAGACACCGCTGATTAGCGAATCCAAGGTAAAAGCGACCAGTGTGGAGAGATTGGGCATACGGTTGCAACCGGAAGATGTCGCCCGGGTGGTCTGGCAGGCGGCTCACGGTGACCGGGTGCACTGGCATGTCAGCCTGTTGTTGAAAAGCCTTGTGTTTTTGAGTTGGGCCTTCCCATTCACCCGGCGACAGCTGGTTAAATTCCTGACCTTTTCACCGGGATCACATGTGTCCGGTGAAAACGAACTAAGCGGGAGATAGCAGCCATATGAAACGGATCTTTATCACCGGTGTATCCGGCTATATCGGCATGAAAATCACAAGGGCCTTGGCGGAGCATAGCCGGGTAGAGCAAATAGTCGGCATCGATATCCGGCCGCCTGCCCAGACGCCTGAAAAGCTTTTGTTTGTAGAACAGGACGTGCGGGCACCATTGCTGGATTTGTTGAACGAGCATGCCATCGATACGGTGATTCATGCCGCCTATGTCCTGCCGCCGATGCACAACACAGCGCTCATGGAAGACATCAACGTGGCCGGCACCCGCAACGTTCTAAACGCGGCCGCTGCGGCCGGTGTGGCGCAGCTATTGTATACCAGCTCCACCACTGCATACGGATTTTATCCGGACAACCCGATGCCGCTGATTGAGGGTAGCCCGCTACGGGGTAATGACGATTTTACCTATACCAAGAACAAAAAAGAGATAGAACTTATACTCGCAGCGTTCGAGACTGCCCACCCCGATATGGCCCTCACCATTCTGCGCCCCTGTTTCGTGGCTGGTCCCGGTTTTGACAACCCCCTGTCGCGGTACTTGAAAAAGCCCATCGTGCCCCTGCCGCCTGAAACCGCACCCTTTCAGTTTGTCCATGAGGATGACCTGGTGCGGGTCATGGTCATTTGTCTGGAAAAGCGCTTAACCGGCCGCTATAACGTTGCCGCAGAGGGCACAATCGAGTTCCCGGAAATGGTGGCGCTGCTCGGTAACCGCGTCCTCCGCCTTCCCCTCCGACTGATGATCGCCGGCAACAGTCTATTCTGGTTTTTACGGCTTGGATTTCTCACCGAATTTCCCAGCTCCGGATTCAACCTGATCCTCCACCCCTGGCTGGCCTCCTCAAAGCGCCTGATCGAAAAAACCGGGTTCGAATTTCAGTATACCTCCCGCGCCGCATTCGAAGATTTCGCGAACTCGGCGAAGGCGCGGTAACCGGTCGACCGCCGCATCCGTCGCCTGGGGAAAATCCCTAAACGGTCACTTTCCTTAAAACTCCGGGAAGATTAAAGTTTTTCGGCCAAACACCGATAATCTCCCTTGAGTGTCAAAATTAAGACCCGTTATTCAAGAAAATTTTTAACATCCTGAAATTATATTAAAATGCTGAATATTTTAGATTGCACCCCCATTGCCCAGTTTGCCATTGACCGGGAACACAGGATCACGCACTGGAACCGGGCCATGGTTAAGTTAACCGGGTTTTCGGCCAACCAGATGATCGGCACCCGGGATCAGTGGAAGCCGTTCTACGCGCACGAGCGCCCGGTCATGGCTGATCTGATTGTTGATCGTAACGTAGGTTCGTTAAAAAAGTTATATATGGATCGTGGCGTTTCGCGCTCGGACATAATCCCGCATGCATGGGAAGCCACTGATTTTTTTGTAAATGTTGGCGGAAAAGATCGACACTTCTATTTCTTGGCAGCGCCGATTTTCGATAGCGCCGGTCACCTTGTCGGAGCAATTGAGACCGTCCAGGACATTACCCGGCAGGTGCAGGCTGAGAACGAATTGCGCGCAAGCCAGGAGCGCTACCGGATACTTGCGGAGCAGGTAGCCGATGGTGTGGTTTTGATCCAGCAAGAAAGGCTGGTTTTTGTCAATGACGCTCTCGTGGAGATATTTGGCTATGAATCAACTGAGGGGATGATCGGAAAAAAGACGATCGATTTAATTGCCCCTGGCGATCGAGAGTTATATCCGCAGATTCGGGATAATGCTCTGCGGGATCGGCATATTGGCGAAAACCTTGAGTGGCGCTGTTTGCGGGCTGACGGTACTGAAATCTGGGTCGAGTCAAGCAACAACGTGGTCACCTGGAATGGCAAAACCGCGTTGCTGGCCACCGTCCGGGACATATCCGCCCGCAAACGCCGCGAACTGGCCGACCGGAAAGAGACCCATCACCTGCGCAGTGAAAATGAGCGGCTCAAGTCCCAGCTCAAGGACCGCTACGGTCTGGGCAAGATCGTCGGGCGCAGTCGTCCGATGCAGGCCACCTACGAGAACATCATCAGAGCCGCATCTTCCAATACCAATGTCATCATTTATGGAGAATCCGGTACCGGTAAAGAACTGGTAGCCCGGGCCATTCATGAGATAAGCGATCGTGCCGACCGGGAGTTCATTGCTGTCAATTGCGGGGCCATTCCGGAGAATCTGATTGAAAGCGAGTTCTTCGGTCACAAGAAAGGGGCTTTCACCGGCGCGACCATCGATAAAATCGGATTTCTGGAAAGTGCCCGAGGCGGGTTCCTGTTTCTAGACGAGGTGGGGGAGATTCCCCTAAACATGCAGATCAAGCTTCTAAGGGCTATAGAAGGCGGCGGTTTTACACCTGTTGGCAGTAACCGGGTGCGCAAAACCGACTGCCGCATCATCGCGGCCACGAATCAGGATTTAAAAGCACTGGTCAAAGACGGCCGGATGCGGGAAGATTTTTTCTACCGGATTCACATTATCCCGATTGATGTGCCACCATTGCGCCAGCGTCGCGAGGACTTAACCCTTTTAACCTATCATTTCTTGGACATGTATAGTCAGCATCAGGAGGACGCTGTTCTGCCTCAAAAGGCACTCAAGGCAATTTTAGCCTATGATTGGCCGGGGAACGTGCGCGAGCTGCAAAATGTGATACAACGCTACGTAACTTTCAAAGAGCTCGACTTTTTAAACTCACTCCCTCCGGAAACAGAAGTGGCCAAGGTGTGGAGCGAAAGTTTCACACCCGAAATCTGTGCGGATTTCAAACTACGCCATGAGGTTGAGAATTATGAAAAACGAATTCTATTAAAGGCTCTGGAACTGGAAAATGGCAACCGCACCCGGGCGGCCCTCGCCCTGGGGACCGAACGCAGGTCCCTGCAGCGCAAACTGCAAAAATATCAAATTGCCTAGCCGCGACAATGTGTCGCAGTTATGCGTCAATCAGCCGTACCTCTAATTTTCTCTTTATTATCAAGCACTAAGAATTGACTATCATTCCAGTAGCGACATTTTGCCGCGCTTTGCAAATCGTTTCGGGATGGCCCTTCCGACCCTTGTAGCCAAAAATACATTATAAAAACAGTACGTTAAGAATGAATTCGTGCTTTTGGCACACTATTCGCTCTATAAAGCGGGCCATCAGGCACAATTTTATAGGACTCAAACTCACACAGGAACGATTTATGAAAATTTTGATAGTTGAAGACGATCCAACCGCGGCGCAGATCATGCACGATACCATGAAATTATGGAAGCAGGAGGTATTCTTGGCCTCTACCGGGAAGACGGCTGTGCTTGCTGCCGAAAATCAGATATTTGATCTGGTCTTGCTGGATATCATGCTTCCGGACGGGTATGGCTATGATTTTATTCCGAAAATACGGACGGCTCAACCCGACCTGATGATTATCACCATGACCGGCAACAACACACCGGAGATGGAAAAGCAGGTCAGGCAGCACAGCATTACCTATTACATGGCCAAACCGGTAAATTTTAAGGAACTCAAAAATATTATAGACCATATTTCTAAAAAAACAGCAGCTTAGGAGGGATGAACATGAGCGTGGAAGCAAAAGCAATCAGTCAAGCCGTCACAGTGGCAGGCGACCGGGAGGGCAAATACCTGACCTTTACCCTGGGCGAAGAAGAGTATGGGATCGGAATCTTAAAGATCAAGGAGATCATCGGGATGATGGCGATCACTACCGTCCCGCGCACGCCGGAATTCGTTAAAGGGGTCATCAATCTGCGCGGCAAAGTGATTCCGGTGATCGATTTGCGGATGCGGTTTGCCATGGAAGAGATCGGCTATACCGAGCGGACCTGTATCATCGTGGTGGAAATCGGCGGCGATACGGGCACTGTCCAGATTGGGATTGTGGTGGATGCGGTATCCGAGGTGCTGAATATCAAGGCCGATGAAATCGAGGATACGCCGACCTTTGGTTCTAAACTGGATACGGATTACATCCTGGGCATGGCCAAGATGGAAGGGGGCGTGAAAATCCTGCTGGATATCGACACCGTTCTCAACCAACAGGACGTCACGCTGTTGCAAAAAGTTGCCTGACACTGAAACCTTGATAACTGGACTATTTAAATAAAGAATGTATTTCTCAAAAGGAGAAGAAATCATGCGTAACATTTCATTAAAATTAAAACTTATAATCGGAGGATCTCTGGGGATTATTGTCTTGCTGACTATTATCGGGTTTGTCAGTGTGACCTTTTCGGCTGATGCCCTGAAAGAATCGGCACATAGCAGAGCTTCCCTCGTAGCCAAAGAATTATCAGCCATGACCGACCAACTCGTGCGCCAGGAACTGAAACTGGCGGAAAAAATGTCGGTTGAAAAGGAGATTGTTCGTTTAGGATCAGAGATGATCGGTGGCCAAACACCTTCACAGGAGGCGGTAGCAGCCGTCAACAACAGCCTATACGCCATGATGAACAAAGTTGGATCCGGGTATGAACTAGTCTTGGTTACGGGACCCGACGGCAAGGTCGTTGCGGATGGCGCGCATGGCAAAAAGAAAGGTATCGATCTTAGCGAACGGGCCTATTTTAAGAATGCCATGTCCGGAAAATCCGGTGTTGCGAGTCCTGTTATCTCCAAACTTTCCGGCAAGCCGGTATTGCCTGTTGCGGCTGCCATTAAAAACGGCTCAGGGCAGCCTATCGGCAGTGTAGTGTTGGTAATCAAAATGGATACGCTGGTGGATGCCATCGTGAGCACCAAAATCGGTAATACCGGTTATCCCTATCTGTGTTCTAAGGGCGGGTTGATATTGGTTCATCCAAAGGCCGAATACATTTTGAAGCTGGATCTTTCAACCCTGAATGGACTGGAAAAAATCATGTCCAAAGCCGCAAGCGACAAAGCCGGCGTCGAAAGCTACACTTTCAAAGGCACTGACAAGATAGCTGCGTGGAGCCGGGTTGCCACTACCGGTTGGAACCTGTTTGTGACCCAGAATACCGACGAGTTCCTGCAGGCTTCGAAAAACATCCGCAATATCGTACTCATAGTAGGGGCCGTCTTTATGGCTATCGCTATGGTTAGTATATTGATTTTTGTCCGGACCTTAACCGTGCCTATTACCAGGATCATTGACAGTCTTTCTGATGGCGCCGGCCAGGTGGCCGCAGCCTCCGGCCAGGTGGCCTCCGCGGGCCAGAGCCTGGCATCCGGGTCGGCCGAGCAAGCCGCCGGTATTGAGGAAACCTCCTCTTCCCTCGAAGAGATGAGTGCCATGACCAGCCAGAATGCCGACCACGCCCGCGAGGCGGACTCTTTGATGACGGAAGCCGCCGAGGTGGTGGTGGAAGCCAACGCCGCCATGACCGAGTTGACGGCATCCATGGACCAGATCAGCAAATCGAGTGAGGAGACTTCCAAGATCATTAAAACCATCGATGAAATCGCTTTCCAGACCAACCTGCTGGCCCTGAACGCCGCCGTGGAAGCAGCCCGCGCCGGCGAAGCCGGAGCCGGTTTTGCCGTCGTGGCCGACGAAGTACGCAATCTGGCCATGCGGGCCGCGGATGCGGCCAAGGATACATCGGCCCTGATCGAAGGCTCCGTCAAACAGATTCAAGAGGGAACTGATTACGTGAATCGCACCAATGAGTCATTCGGGAAGGTTTCCGACAGCAGTAAGAAAATCGGTGACCTGATCAGCGAAATCGCCGCTGCGTCCAAAGAGCAGGCGGAGGGCATTAGGCAGGTGAACCAGGCCGTGACCGAAATGGACAAGGTGGTCCAGAGCAATGCCGCCAACGCGGAGGAATCCGCATCGGCAGCCGAAGAGATGAGCGCCCAGGCCGAAGAGATGAATGGGGTTGTCAAGGAACTGGGTACCCTAATCTACGGTAGCGGCAAAGGCAAACGTCGGAACCTGCCCACCAAGGCACCCAAATCGGTAGCAGTAATAAGCCGGCCGGCAGCGCCGGTGCAAAAGAAGTCGGTGGGTAATTCCCCAAGTCCGGAAAAGCTGATTCCCTTCGAGGAAAAAGATTTCACCGACTTTTAATAAGGACAACCCAAGGCCCCGGTACAAAACAATTGTGTCTACCGGGGCTATGGTACCCGGCCGGCCTGGATCCCGATTTAGGCCGGCCGCAATTACCTTTTCCGTAAATAGGGAAGTTCGAAACAAAACGTGCAGTGCGAATATAAGTTCCCCAAGCGCGAAACAAAGAGTTGTTTGAATGAAATCTGGTAGCCCCTTAAATAATAGTTCCAGGATGGATATCGAGCGCCTCAAGATGGCCATGGCTGTCGCTGAGTACGGCATTTGGGACTGGAATATTCACACCGGTGACGTCTTGTTCGATCAGCAATTTTATACCATGGCCGGCTACGCGCCCAATGAATTCCCGGCCAGTTTCAAGGAGTGGGAAAAGCGGGTGCACCCGGAGGACCTGGTTGCCACCAAAAAAAAGCTGGATCAGTATTTGCTGGGCCTATCAGAAAGTTATGAAGGAAACTTTAGATTCCAAACCAAAACAGGGGCCTGGATCTGGTTAAAGGGACGCGGGAAAATTGTCGAACGCGACAGTAGCGGCAATCCCCTGCGTATGGTCGGCACCCACACCGATATCTCGGAACTTAAACGGGAGGAAGCCGGGCGCCGGAAATCGGAAGAAAACTATCGCCTGTTCATTGAAAACGCGCACGACAGTATATTCATCACCCAGAACGGGACCATGGCCTATGCCAACCCCAGTACTGAGCGGTTGATCGGATACTCTCAGGCGGAACTGCGCGATATTCCTTTTGTCGAGCTAATTCATCAGGATGATAGGCCGCTGGTGGACAGCAATCATAAAAAACGTCTGCAGGGCCAAGACGCACCCAATTATTATACCTTCCGCGTCAAGACCAAGGCCGATGAAGAGCGCCTTCTTGAAATCAATGCAGTCCGGATCCATTGGCAAAGTGAACCGGCGGTATTGTGTTTTGTCAGGGATATTACTGAGATAAAAAAAATGGAGCAACAACTGCTGCAGTCCCAAAAAATGCAGGCCATCGGAACCTTGGCCGGAGGGATTGCCCATGATTTCAATAACATTCTGGCCGCCATGATCGGGTATACCGAGTTGTGTCAAATGACCCTACCCACAGAGAGCAAAAATGCCCACCACCTGGAGCGCGTTCTGCAGGCCGGCCAGCGGGCCAGGGACCTGGTCAATCAGATTCTGGCCTTCAGCCGCCAGAAGGAAACCGATCAAAAACCGGTGCAGTTCAATCTGGTTGTCAAGGAAACCCTGAAACTGTTGCGGGCCTCCATTCCGGCTACGATAGAATTTCAGGAACACATCGATCCCAATACAGGGATCGTCATGGCTGATTCGACGCGTCTGCATCAGATTGTCATGAACCTGTGTTCCAACGCCGCCCATGCTATGCAGGAAACCGGCGGCAACCTGGAAGTCCGCCTGGTTAACTACGATATTGAAAGCGGCGATACCCCTGAGTTGCCGGACCTCAAGCCGGGCCCTTATATCCGCCTGACGGTTTCCGACAATGGCTGCGGCATGGCTGCCGATACGGTAAAACGGATCTTCGACCCCTATTTCACCACCAAAGCACAAGGCGAAGGCACCGGCCTCGGCCTGTCCGTCGTCCACGGTATCGTGACCGGCATGGGGGGTGTTATTAAAGTATACAGTGAACCCGATGAAGGGACGACTTTTCAGGTCTATTTACCCCGCGTTGAAACCGGCGAGGAGCCGACCGGTCCTCGCAAGCTTGCCTTGCCCCGGGGTTCGGAAACCATTTTGCTTGTGGATGATGAGGAGTATGTGCTTGATATGACCAGAGAACTTTTGGAAAGCCTCGGCTACCAGGTTGCTACCCGCACCAGTGGTGTGGAAGCTTTTCGGGCGTTTCAAGCCAATCCCCAGCGTTTCGATCTGGTGGTCACCGATCAGACCATGCCCAAACTCACCGGTATTGACCTGGCAACGAACATCCAAGCGCTCCGCGAGGACCTCCCGGTGATTCTGTGCTCCGGTTTCAGCGCCGGCATGGCGCAGCGAAAACTGGGAACAACCAGTATCCAAACCATCTTGAACAAACCGGTTCTCAAACATGAACTGGCGGCAGCGGTCCGCTATACACTGGACAACCGAGATTCCGGATCCCTTCTGCCCGAGGCCGGTTGATTAGGCTTTTTCACGTAAGATCTCGCACCGCATCAAATTTTTTTGGTCTAAAATTTGAAATAATTTTTCCATTCTGATAGAACCTTTTCATACTCCTGCCAGTCTAGCACTGACAGCTGCAATTAAAACTTTGGGTGCGGTTAACGCGCGGTCTCCCCGGCCGCAGGGATTTAAAGCCAACCGCCCCAAGAGAATGGGCGCCCCCTTTTAAGATTAACCAGACAAGGAATTGCGGAGCTAATGACGCTATCGAATTCAGACCGAACCAATGCGCTGATTTTGGTCAGTGACGTGAACGCGACCATGGAAGAAACCCGGAAAATAGCAGCGGATTTTCTGGCCACGTCCGATCTTGATCTATTTGGCCTGATTTTCAAGGACATTGACCTGCTGTTCAGGGGCCAGTATCCCGGTTACCGCTCTTCCAACACCAAGTACCACGATTTTGAGCATACCATATCGGTGGTATTGGCTACGGCCCGGTTGATTCATGGGTGTGATGTGGACGGCCTTCGATTTCAGCCGCGCGACATTCTCTTGACCCTCATTGCCTCTCTTTTACACGACGTGGGGTTAATTCAGGAAGAAGACGATCAGGAGGGCTCGGGTGCCAAATACACGGTCGGCCACGAAGAACGAAGCATTGCCTTTTTAAAAGAATACCTTCCGCGCAAAGGGTTCGCGGCGGAGGAGATCGAAACCTGCGCAAATTTTATCCGCTGTACCATTTTGAGCTTGCCGCCAACGGAAGTTCCGTTCCCATTACCGGAGCATCGCAACCTCGGGTATATCGTCGGTACAGCCGATCTGTTGGCCCAGATGGCGGACCGGTATTACCTTGAGAAACTACTCCTGCTTTACAAGGAATTCGAAGAAGCCCGTCTGCCCGGGTTTGATTCGGAACTGGAATTATTGCAGAAGACCAAGGCCTTTTTCGAAATCGTGGCTCAGAAAAGGCTGAACGATGATCTCGGCGGGGTTTGTCAACACATGCAATCGCATTTCAAACAATGGATGTCAATCGATGTGGACCTCTATGCCGAGTCCATCAGCAATCATATCACCTACCTGGAATCTTTAACCGAAAAGTGCGGCAATTCGCTGGATTGTTATCTTGATAATCTCCGGCGGGGCGGGATCGTCAAAAAAAGACAGGGCGACTAGACACCGCCGCATCGCATGAGTTCCTGAAGCCCATTCACGCGTTTGTCAAATATCCTTTGTATAAAGCGGCTTTTCATTGCGGGCCACACGGCGGATATTTGCAGCAACCACGCGGACGATGCCCTGCAGGGAAAGGTCGGTCACACCACCGATATGCGGTGTGGCCATGATATTGTGAGCGAAGATAGGATCAGTCGGATCCGGGGGTTCCTCCCAGAACACATCCAGGCCCGCGCCGGCTATGACGCCCTCTCTCAGGGCTACCTCAAGGGCCTTGCGGCTAACGATGCCCCCCCGGGAGAGGTTGATTAAAAACGCACCGGGCTGCATGGCTGCTAAAGCGGTCTCATCAATAAGGTTGCGGCTGTCGGTGCTGAGCGGCAGAGTTAGGACAACAAAATCTGATTGGGCCAGCAGATCGGGCAGGTCAGCCGGGTAGCCCACCCACTGTAGACCGAGTTCTTGTTTTGCCCGGTGCAAGCCGCTGCGTTTGATTCCAGCCAGCCGGACACCAAAGGGTACCAGACGGGATGCCAGGGCGCGGCCGATACCGCCCAGGCCGACAATTCCCACCGTACGCCCTTTCAGGGACATACCCTGGGGCTCACCCATCTTTCCAGCGGCCAGGTTCGGGGCCATCTGCCGCTGCTTTCTGGCCAGACCGATCATTAGATAGATCCCGATCTCGGCGACCGAATCGGCATTTCCGGAAATGCCCGTGGGGACATTGGCAACCCAGATATTCTTTTGGACCGCCGCCTTAATGTCCACCCCCTCCAGGCCGGCTCCGCACTGCTGGATCAGACGCAGGGGGCTGCTTTCGGCCAGCATGGCGGCGTTCACCGGACACATGGTGGGAATCAGCACATCGGTGTCGGCCAGGCTCGCTACATGAAACCCCCCGGTCGCTTCAAGCTGATGGTCAGGCAGTTCGTTTCGCAACATACCCAAAAATCCGCCCCAGGCATTTTCGGGTGCTGCAAATAGTATCTTCATTGCGTCGTTCCTGCACTCCAATAACAAGCTATTGATAACCTTCGATGGCCGGTCCAATTTCGTTCGCTGCAAGCTGGCCAGCTACTGGAGGCCAAGATTTATCGTTGATAATAAAGGGAATGTATGCTGAAGTAAACAACCAAAGCAGCCAAATGAAAAAAAGACATCGGCTGGTTGTTAGCCAAGGAGTGTTGTATGCAGAAGATCGTTTTTCCAGCGTTGTTATTGGGTGTGTTTTTAATCATGGCCGGCTGCCGCATCGGCACCTGGCATCCAAACAAGGATCAATCGGAATGGGGCCGGGACCATGCAGAATGCGAAGAGATTATCCGGTTAGGTGTTCGCGACAGTCCGGAGACCTACGATGCGGTCGACGAGGTGAAACTCATCCGCAGCTGCATGAAAAAAAAGGGATGGCGCAAGAAATGACGCGACAGATTCTGATAGCGGTCCTCCTAATTGCGGCCATGTGTGCACCGGCGTGCACAAAGAATAAAATCTGGCAGAGCGTGCCGGCCCAGCAAACCCTCAGCGGCCGGTCCTATGACGTAGATTTTGAGCCCCTGAAAAAGGATACGGACTTCTTCAACTGGTTCCGGTTGACGGTGAGAAACAAAACCGACCGAGACATGGAGATCGACTGGAACCGGACCCGCTACATCCACAACGGCAAGGATGCGGGGCTTTTTGTCTTCGAAGGTGTTGTCCCCGCTGCGGTGAAAACGGCCACTATCCCGGGAGCCGTCATTCCGGGCGGCGAGACCTTTACCCGCGACATTTGTTCCTTTCAAACTCATCGCGTTTACCCCCCTGCGAGAGCAGACCATCGATACCGAGCGCAACAATATAGTCGCCGGACTGATTCCAGAGGGTGTAAACGGGATTTTCCTGGTTATTCACCAAAACGGAAAAAGCGCCCGCGCTAAAATGACAGTGACGATTGAAAGCAAAACGGCGGATTAGCCGCATATGCGGCTTTTCGCCGTATGGATGAACCACATACTCTCTGACGCCTTTTGCCGCGCCTTTTCTTCTCGATAAGCCTCTTCGAATTCCTGATCCATTTTTTCTATTAATGTAGTGAAAAATTGAATTTTTATCAATCGAAGGTGGTCGTTGGGCCACTTGAGGTATAAGGTCAACTAATATCAAAATTATCAAGTGGTTGTGGGATTGTAATCAGAAAGCATGAACCCTGGCCGGGATCCGAATTCACCTGGATCGTCCCCCCATGTTTCTGGATGGCTTTCTTGGTCATGAAAAGACCGATGCCGGTACCCTTGCTGCCCTTGGAGGAGTAGAACAAATCAAACAGATGGTTAATGGCCTCTTTTTTCATTCCGCTGCCGTTGTCGGTAATACTGAAGTGGATTTCATTGCCCTTGCGTCGTGCCTCGAACCTGATTTCGGGAACAAGGATGTCGGTATTTTCAATACACGCTTCGATGGCATTATCCAGAATATTCATCAGAGCGGCCCTTAGCAGACTGGGGTCAACTTCAAAAGAGCCCAGGTTTGGTCCCATATCGCATATCAGGTCTATGCTGGCGCTCCTGGCCTTGTGTTCAATGTTGGCTGCCAGATCCGCCATGAACGCGGCTACATCTACTATTTCCCGTTCCAGTTCCCGATCCTTGGCGTAGTATAGGATGTCGTAAATCAATTTGCGGATGCGTTCGGCCATGAGTTTGGTCAGGTCCAGGCCTTCCTCGATGCGGCCCGGTTTATTGCGGTAAAATCCAGTTTTCATGAGATATAGGCCGGCATCAAGGCCGGTGAGACTGCCTTTCAGGTCGTGTGAGACCGTGCCGAGCATGAGCCCCAACGATGCCAGATTGTGCTGCAGGCGGCGCAGTTCGGTAATGTCGGCGAAAATGACCAGCACCTGGATCAGTTTACCGGCCGCTGTCATGATGGGCGAGGTCCAGGCCATCATATTCTGTTTGATACCATTGGCGTCCGTCATGACCATCTCGCCCTGCTGGGGTTGCCCGGTTCGTACGGTGAGCGTTATCGGGTCGCGGTAGGCCGGAAAACTGGCCGGCCGTAAAATATTGAAAAAGTTGCAACCGACCTGATCACCGAAATTCCGCATGAATTTTCGGTTGGCCGCCGTGATCCGGAAGCGCCGGTCGATAACAACCAGTTGACTGGGGACCGCATCGAACAGTTGTGCATAACGCTGTTGAGTGGTTTTAATCTCGGCCGCCAATTTTTCGATTTCCTTGGTCCCGGCAAACACTTCCAAAACCAGGCTTACGTGTCCATTGTCATCATAAATCGGTGCTGTATGAACGGTTACCGGAACCCGGGCACCGCTCTTATAGCGCACCAGTGCCCGCGTGGAACGGACCTCGATCGCCTTCAAGGCCCGTCCGACCGGGCATCCGCCGCGTGTCGCCCGCTTGCCACTGTAAATTCCCCAGCTATTTTTATAAATGCGGTTGCCGAGATATTTCGTATAGGTGTTGTTGGCGGCCAGAACCTGGCAGTCATTGCTGTGAATTGAGACAAAATAAGGCAGCTCATTGAAATACTTGATGCCGCCCTGTACATCCGTCGCGACCATGGAAATGAAAGCGGAGAGTTTGTCGATGACCTGTCGGATGCCTAAAAACCGCTCTGTTGCCACCCGCTGGTCCTCCGACGCGGACCCTGCCAAAGAGGAAGCATAGACAATACGATCCAGGGTGGTCTCGAGTTCTTCCGGATCAATGGGACTGTTGACAAATTCGTACACCTGTCCCTTAAACCGCCTGCGTATCCCAGGACGGTTCACCGCTGGGCAAACGGCTATGAGCCTTAGGGGCGTAAAGGTCGTGCTGAGATTTTTTAGAATCCGGACACCCACCTGGTCATCCGTATCTACGGCCACAGCTGTCGGATGATGATCTTTGAAAATGGTACTTAGGTCAGCCTCTGGAGCAACCGGCAAAAGCCTCCAGCCCAAAGACGGCAGCATCACCGTCAGCGTTCTCGTCAAGTGTTTGCTGCCCGACACCAGGGCCAAGGTATGATGAGCCGATTCAAGCATCGGATGTCCTGTTGTTTCGCAGTTCCGGCCATGGCCGGTAACACCCTTTGTGAAGCGGATTACAGGTCCATCGCAGCATAGTGAACCAAAAAGCTGCCATCGGCGTTCTGCTCCATTTTTTCGAGTCGGTCAAGGACCAAATTGATTTCCTGTCGAGTAACCACCGGGAAGCCATAAAAACTGTTTTGATATTTTATGGGCGCCCGATTCTTTTCTCTTTCACTAACAAAATGGAGATGATTGTCAAGACGGGTTCTAACACGAACGTTGGCTTCGATGACGATATTACGGATCCTGGACAGGATGGCATCTCCCAACGCGGTATCTTTTTCGATCATAATGGAACTACGTCCGGCGGCCATGGCGGCATACATGGTGGTGCCTGTACCGGCAAATGGATCGAGGACCGTGTCGCCCTTTACGGAGAACATGTTGATCAACCGGTAGGGCAGTTCAAACGGAAAAGCGGCGCTTCGGCTACGGGCGTTTTGCTCATCCAACACCTGGGAGGTTCCTTTTAAATCCGTCCAAAGATCTGAAAACCAGAGATTGCGTTCTTCCCAGAAGAAAGCGCTTTCACCCCGGTTGCGTTTCTGTGCCTCTGTTGTAAATCTTCTCCGGGGTTCTTTTCTGAACACCAGGATGTACTCGTGTTCCAGGGTAGCGTAGGCCCCGGGCGGCAGCATACCCGAACCCATGAACTTGTTAGGGGCATTGGTCTGTTTGCGCCACAGGATGCCCGGTAAGGCGGTAAGGCCAGCTTGAGTAAGGGCGTTGAGAATGCGGGCATGGTTGGGATAAAGGGCAAATCGGTCGTCGATAGTTCGCACCGCATCACCAATATTGATGCACGCCATTCCCCCTGGTTTTAAAACCCGGAAGATCTGGCGCCAGGCTTGATCCAGTTCCCGGTGCATCAATTCGAAGGCGCGGTTCGCATCCAACTCGGCCAGGGCCGCGGCAATATCGAGATTCAGCCCGCCGAACATCTCGTCCCATATGTCGATCATGGGGTAGGGCGGGGAGGTCACCACCAGATCGACGCATTCCGTATCTACGTTGGCAAGCTGGCGTGAATCATCAAACTGTATGCGGTGGACCGTGGTCATTTAAGATCCGGATGATTGAACAGTTTTTCAGGGTCCAGCTTATTGACCATGTCTGAAAAAATTTCTCCCAGGAGTTTTTCAGCATCGCGGGTGCCCACGATTTTGAGGCGCTCGGCACTTCCGGATACGTTCTGGTTGGTCAGCACACGGTCGCTTTTACGGATGACCGCCTTATAAGCCAAGTCGGCTTTCCAGTTTTTACCGTCCCGGTCTAGAACAAATTGTTGGAGCTGTATCTCTAGGTTCGGTTGGTCGGCGGCTTTCTTGTCCAAGATGGTGACACCTTCCGACTCCAAGCGTCGTTTCAGGGCCTCTTTAAAAAGTTGCGCCAGGTCAAAGGCGCCGATCAGGTCCGGTTTATGTCCTTCGCGGGCCACATACAGCGAAAACAGGCCCGTGAAATATTCCAGCTCCTTTTGTGCACTCGGGCCAGCAATCGTAGCCGCGGGGCGCTGATCCACCACCTGGAGGAATACGGTTTTGGATCCGATAGTCTGCTCCGGTGGGGGTAGCTCATAGGTAACTTCAATGTAGGAGGTGGAGGCGCACCCGGCCATCAGCAGCAATGTGATTAGGGGCAGGACAACCATCCGTTTCCAAACTTTATAAAGGGTCATTTCGGGTTCCTCCGAGTTTTGATATGGGTGGTGTTATGTATTGATCGGCAGCGGCAACTACCCTCGCACACTATCGTTTTCAGCAGTGGCAAGTCAAGGGGCAGCCGTGATTTGCCCTTGCAAAAAACAGGGGTGTGGGGTAATTGTTTCTGTATTGTCCGATTTAACGCCTGGGGATTCCTATACCCCGGGCTGAACCGGTTCCCGGTCGCCCGTGCACCCTTTTGCCAGGTGGGCCGTTACCGGACACACCAGAAGATGGGTTGCCGCAGTGCAGCCTATGCCATTATCTGCCAACTTTAAAGGAGGGTTTACAGATGAAGCTTTTTAAACTTGGGATAGTTGCAGTCATTGTTGCTGTTTTCGTCGTATCCGGAATCGCGACGGCCGGCACGCTCGAAGATGTCAGGGCCAAGGGCTTTATTCAGGCCGGCGTTAACGGCGACCTGTACGGGTTCGGCAAACCGGATGAGAAGGGTGTTTGGAGAGGCCTGGATGTGGATACCGCCCGGGCAATCGCCATTGCAGTATTCGGTACTTACAAAGGTAAAGTAAAGTACACCCCCCTGACAGCCAAAACTCGTTTTACGGCTCTCCAGTCCGGTGAGATCGACGTGCTGACCCGGAATTGCACCCAGACCCTGGGCCGTGACACCGCCCTGGGACTGGATTTTGTACAGGTCAATTATTATGACGGGCAGGGCTTTTTGATTCCCAAGAAACTGGGTGTCAAGAGTGCCAAGGAACTGGATGGCGCCGCCGTATGCGTACTGCCCGGAACGACCACTGAACTCAACGTGGCCGACTATTTCCGAGCCAATGGCATGAAGATGAATCCGGTTGTTATCGAAAATACCGCTGAACTGGCCAAAGCCTTCTTTGCCGGCCGGTGCGACGTCCTGACCTCTGACGCTTCCCAGTTGGCCGGCACCCGCGCGGTAGCACCCAACCCGAAAGATTACATCATTCTGCCCGAAATCATTTCCAAGGAACCCCTGGCTCCGGCCGTTCGCCATGGTGACAACAAGTGGAAAGATATCGTGAACTACGCCGTCCTGACCCTGATCAACGCCGAGGAAATGGGGATCACTTCTAAAAACGTCGATAAGATGCGCAAGAGCAAAGACCCCAAAGTCAAACGCTTCCTGGGCGTTACCCCCGGCAACGGGAAAGCACTGGGTATCGATGAAAAATTCGCCTACAACATTATCAAACAGGTTGGTAACTACGGCGAAATCTTTGAACGCAACGTTGGCGTGAATACCTCCCTGGGCATCGAGCGTGGATTGAATGCCCTGTGGACCAATGGCGGCCTGCTGTACTCTCCGCCGTTTAAATAAGTTCGGTTAATCATAATCACAGGTTGCGCGCGCCGGGAGATCCTATCGGCGCGCGCCCGTTTTTTCCCACCGGCCAGGAAGTTTAATACATAGGATGAGCGCAACCACACCGGAAAAAGTTCCCTTTCTGAACGATCCCGACAAACGGGCCATTCTGTATCAGATCGGCGTTGCCGCCATGGTTGCCCTGCTGGGGTATTATCTTATCTCCAATACACTGGCCAATCTCGAACGGCAGGCCATCGCCACTGGATTCGGTTTTATTGAAAAGGAATCCGCCTTTGAGATCGGCGAGACCCTTATTTCCTATTCCGCGGCCGACACCTACGGCAAGGCGCTGCTGGTCGGGGCGCTCAATACGCTGCTGGTATCGTTTATCGGCATCACTTTGACGGTGATCCTGGGGACTTTTATCGGTATCGCCCGCCTGTCCACCAACTGGCTGGTTTCCAAACTGGCCGCTGCGTATATCGAAGTTTTCCAGGACATCCCGGTCTTGCTGCAGCTGTTTTTCTGGTACGCCTTTTTTTATGAGATGCTGCCTTCCCCCCGCCAGGCCTTGAATCCTTTTACGGGCCTGTTCTTGTGTAACCGGGGCATGATCTTCGCGATACCCGAGTACCATCCGGCTTTTAAATATATGGGGTTTGCCTTTCTGGCCGCATGTGTCCTCGTTTTCTTTATGCGGCGCTGGGCCAGTAAAAGGCAGGCCCTAACCGGTAAATCCTTCCCTGTGTTCAGCACCGCCGTAGGCTTACTGATAGGGCTACCGCTGATAACGTGGCTGCTGGCCGGGATGCCTACGGCGATGAGTGTACCGGCTCTAAAAGGCTTTAATTTTAAGGGCGGACTCAGCGTCAGCCCCGAGTTCAGTGCGCTGCTGCTGGGGTTGGTGTTGTACACAGCGGCTTTTGTGGCTGAAGTTGTCCGGGCCGGCATTCAATCCGTCAGTCATGGGCAGTCCGAAGCAGCCATGGCTATCGGTTTGAAGTCGGGACAGGTGTTGAACCTGGTCATCTTGCCCCAGGCCCTGCGGGTGATCATACCGCCGCTGACCAGCCAGATGCTCAATCTGACCAAGAACAGCAGCCTGGCGGTGGCCATCGGATACCCGGATTTCGTCTCCGTGGCCGGGACGACAATTAATCAGACCGGGCAGGCCATGGAAGGCGTGGCCCTTATCATGGCCGTGTATCTTTGCTTCAGTCTGGCAACCTCCGCTTTTATGAACTGGTACAACAAGAAGATGAAACTGGTGGAGCGGTAAACTCGCTCCTGCGATTGAACGAAAACGATGAGCGCAATGAGCCAAATATCAGATCCGGCCCCTAAAAAAGAGATCAAACCCCCAGTCATAGAGGTAGGGGTGATCGGCTGGATACGGACGAATCTATTCAATGGCTGGTTCAACTCCGTGCTGACCCTGCTGACCCTGCTTTTACTCTGGAAAACCGTTCCGCCTTTTATCCAGTGGGCTTTTTTGGAAAGTTCCTGGTTTGCCGGCAGCGAAGCGTGCCGGGAATCTTCGGGCGCCTGCTGGTCAGTGGTAACCAACAATATCCGTTTTATTACGTTTGGCTTCTTCCCCCATGAACAACAGTGGCGACCGCTGGTAGCCATGATCCTGCTCGTGAGCCTGCTATTCTACAGCCAGGACCGCACCCGCTGGAACCGTTACCTGGCTTGGGCCTGGCTTTTCGGTCTTTTTATCATGGGGCTGCTGATGAAAGGCGGCCTGTTCGGAATCGAGTCGGTCGAGAGTTCTCAATGGGGCGGCCTGCCGCTGACGCTCCTGCTTTCCGTATTCGGGCTGACGGCCGCCTATCCGCTGGGAGTGGTTTTGGCCCTGGGACGCCAATCCAAGATGCCCGTGGTCAAAACCCTGTGCGTAATATACATTGAAATGATCCGGGGGGTACCCCTGATCAGTCTCCTGTTTATGTCGTCGGTTGTTTTTCCGCTTTTCCTGCCGGAAGGGATCACGGTGGACAAGATCCTCAGGGCCCAAGTCGCCATCATTTTGTTCACCGCCGCCTATGTGGCCGAAGTTGTGCGTGGTGGCTTGCAGGGTATAAGCAAAGGGCAGTATGAAGCAGCTGAATCTCTGGGCTTGAATTACTATCAGACCATGCGCCTGGTGATCCTGCCCCAGGCATTGAAGATCGTCATTCCGCCCACAGTCAGCGTGCTCATTTCGGCTTTCAAGGATACATCGCTGGTGGTCATCATCGCTCTGTACGACATTCTGAAGACAACGCAATCGGTGCTGTCCGATCCAAAATGGATGGGGTACTCGGCGGAATCGTATATCTTTCTGGCGATTGTTTATTTCGTCTGCTGTTTTTTCATGTCCAATTACAGCCGGCGCTTGGAACGGGAGTTGGATACAAGCCTTTAAGCGGACAGGCAATACTTTAATTTTAAGTTTCAGGTGTTACGTTTTGGAACACGCGTGTTGTTTTTTCTTAAAACCTAACTCCTGAGACGTAAAACCCAATAAAGAGAGCAGGTCATGAATCAGGAAAATTCGGAAAAGACCCAGTCCGCAGCCGAAGAGGCGCCGATCATTGAAATCATCGATATGCATAAATGGTTTGGTGACTTTCATGTGTTACAGGACATAAACCTTGAAGTCGCCAGGGGTGAGCGGATTGTTATCTGCGGGCCGTCCGGTTCTGGAAAATCCACATTGATCAGATGTATCAACAGACTTGAGGAACACCAGCGCGGCAAGATCATTGTCGATGGCACCGAACTGACCAACGATTTAAAAAATATTGAAAAAATACGGGCGGAAGTGGGTATGGTGTTCCAGCATTTCAACCTCTTTCCGCATCTAACCATCGTTGAGAATCTGACCCTGGGGCCGATATGGGTCAGGAAAACGCCCAAAAAAGAAGCCGAAGAGACGGCTATGTACTACCTTGAGAAAGTGCATATTGCCGAGCAGGCCCAAAAGTACCCCGGTCAACTCTCCGGCGGCCAGCAGCAACGGGTTGCCATTGCAAGAAGCCTCTGCATGAAACCGAATGTCATGCTCTTTGACGAGCCTACATCCGCGCTTGACCCGGAGATGGTCAAAGAGGTCCTGGATGTCATGATCAGTCTTGCTCAGGAAGGCATGACCATGCTGGTTGTTTCCCATGAGATGGGATTCGCAAAAAGCGTTGCGCACCGGGTTATGTTCATGGATTATGGGAAAATTGTCGAGAGCAATACACCCATTGAATTTTTCGACAACCCGCAACACGATCGAACAAAACTTTTTCTCAGCCAGATTCTCGATTAATAAAAGCCATCTGCCTGTCAGGGTGCTGACGGATGCATTGAAAGGCGGATTGTGCCCCTGCCCCCCCACGGGAAACATACCAGAATTGACACAATTGGGTTGATTGGTAACGAGAATAAGTTAACCACACTGATGATTGAACTGTAGAAATCATTGATGACTTCGTAAAACATCGAATGCATCATCAGGGCCGGATAAGTATACATGAAACCGATAATAGCCATCGTCGGCAGACCCAATGTCGGCAAATCCACTCTTTTTAATCGCATTACCCGAACCAGAGACGCACTGGTCGACGATGCGCCGGGGGTCACAAGGGACCGACATTATAGGGATGCCAGTTGGGACGAGGTAGAATTCACACTGGTTGATACCGGCGGGTTTGTGGAACCGGATGAAGACGCATTTGCTCTCAAAATAAGGGAGCAGGTCCTCCAAGCGATCGAAGACGCGGATGCGGTCATTTTCGTCTTGGACGGCAAAGGCGGGATCTCACCTTACGATCGTGAAATGGCCCATATTCTCAGAACCGTTGAAAAGCCTGTTTTTTATACCGTCAATAAAATAGACAGCGTTGAGCAGGAAGAAAACCTGTTTGAATTTTACTCCCTGGGAGTGGAAAAATTGTATCCGCTTTCCGCCGAGCATAAATATGGTGTGCCTGATTTTCTGGATGCCCTGGTGGCAACCTTCCCCACCCAGGCGTCACCGGAAGCGGCCGATATGGTCAAGGTGGCCGTGGCCGGGAGACCCAACGCCGGTAAGTCGTCGCTGATCAACCGGCTTCTGGGCGAAGAACGACTCGTTGTCAGTGATGTGCCCGGCACCACCCGCGACGCCATTGACAGTGTGGGCCGTTTTAACGGCAAGCCATACTTGCTCATCGACACCGCCGGCATCCGGCGTAAAGGCAAGGTATCCAAGAAAATAGAAAAATTTTCCATTATAAAAGCGCTCAGAAGTTTGGACCGCTGCGACGTGGCCCTGATTGTCATCGATGCTGAAGAGGGCATTACCGACCAGGACATCAGTGTGGCCGGTTACGCCCACGATCGGGGCTGCGGTTGCGTGTTCCTGCTGAACAAATGGGACCTGGTCGAGAAAGACAACAGCACGGTCAAGCGCTATTATGAGCGCCTGCGCATGGAAGCCAAGTTTCTCCAATTTGCCCCGGCCGTCACCATTTCGGCCCTTACGGGGCAGCGCGTCAACCGGATCTTCAAGCTGGTGGATGCCGTCTATGCGCAATACACCACGCGTATAAATACCGGGCCCTTGAACAAAATTCTGGAACGGGCGGTCCAGCGCAATGAGCCTTCGCTGCACAAGGGCAAACGGCTCAAATTTTACTTCGCTACCCAGGTGGCGACCAAACCGCCGACGTTCGTGTTATTTGTAAACTATCCCGAAGCCGTCCACTTTTCGTACCGTCGCTATCTGATCAACAAGATCAGAGAGGGCGCCGGGCTGGACATCACCCCGGTAAAAGTGATGTTCCGTCAACGTACGGGGGCCATTGACTTCGGGAGCCGCAAAAAGAAGGCTGACCGGCGCTCGAAAAAGGGCCGGAAAAGGAATTAATGGATCTTTTCGAATACAGTTCCCGGAAAGCCGCCGCCCCCACTAGACCCCTGGCGGAACGGATGCGGCCACAAACCCTCGATGCGGTGGTTGGCCAGGAACGGATTACCGGGCCGGGGACCCTGATTCGCAGCGCCATTGAAGATGACCGTATCTTCTCCATGATTCTCTGGGGACCGCCCGGATGCGGTAAAACCACCCTTGCCCGCATCGTGGCCACCGAAACCGATTCCTATTTCGTTGCATTCTCAGCTGTGCTTTCCGGTGTTAAGGATATCCGGGCGGTGATCAGCTCTGCCCAGATCCAGTTGAACCTGCATCACCGACGGACGATATTGTTCGTGGATGAAATCCACCGCTTCAATAAAGCCCAGCAGGATGCTTTTTTGCAACATGTTGAAAATGGCCTCATTACCCTGATCGGGGCGACCACCGAAAATCCATCGTTTGAAGTCATACCTGCCCTGTTGTCCCGCTGCAGGGTGGTGACCCTGGATTCGCTGGCCGCAGACGATATGCGCAGCGTGATCGACCGGGCCCTGGCCGACAAGGAAAATGGGTTCGGCACTCTGGATGTGCGGCTTGAACCGGAGGCCAAGGAACATCTGGTGGCCATCGCGGACGGCGATGTACGGGCGGCCTTGAATGCCCTGGAGATCGTTGGCAGCGTACTCGCCAAACGGGCAGCCGAGCAGGACCCGGAAAAGCACATGGTTACGCTGGAGATGGTGGAAAAAGCCCTGCAAAAAAAGGCCCTGCTCTACGACAAATCCGGAGAGCAGCACTACAACCTCATCTCAGCCCTGCACAAAAGCCTGCGGGGCAGTGATCCTGATGCGGCCATTTACTGGCTGACGCGCATGCTCGAAGCCGGCGAAGACCCTTTCTATGTTGCCCGGCGCATGGTGCGGTTTGCCTCCGAGGACGTGGGCAATGCCGATCCGTTTGCGTTGACGATCACCATGAATGCCATGGAGGCCTTCCGGTTTCTGGGGCATCCTGAAGGGGACCTAGCCCTCATTCAGGCGGCGGCTTATCTGGCGACAGCTCCCAAGAGCAACAGTCTTTATCGGGCTCATAAAACTGCCCAGAAAACGGTTGCCGCTACCGGAGCACTGCCGGTGCCCCTGCATATTCGTAATGCTCCCACCGGGTTGATGAAAGAGTTGGGCTACGGCCGGGACTACAAGTACGCCCACGACTATCAGGAAGCAGTGGTCGACCAGACCTATCTGCCGGAACAGCTTGAAGGCACCCGCTTTTATCAGCCGACCGACCGGGGTTTTGAAAAGAAAGTAAAGCAACGCCTGGAAAAATGGCGACAAATAATTAGAAAACACGCGCAAAAAAGGGATGCAGAGCAATAAAGTGGGGCTTTAATTTCCGCCAGTTGCGTTTGTGTACAAGGGATCAAGGGGCCCAGGGGCCAGGGGTTCAAGTGAAAACCCAAATCTCAAAATGGAACTTGACGGATACCTCTGAGAGGGAAAAGATATTTGCCAGGCGCAAGAATTATCAAAAAATGCCAAGACAATAAATCCTTGCCCCCTTGAATCCTTGAACCCTATACTACCCAAAACTTGGCAAACGAATGAGAGACAGCATAGCATCCATCGGGTCATTCCGATCCATCACTTATCCTTCAGGAGGGCGACATGCGCTTGATCACACGTTCCGATTTTGACGGCCTGGTATGCGCGGTATTGCTTGAGGAGCTCGGTATTGTTGACGAAATCCTCTACGTACATCCCAAGGATGTTCAGGATGAGAAAGTGCCGGTGAATGAAAACGATGTCCTGGCCAATGTCCCTTTCGCCGAGGGCTGCGGCCTGTGGTTCGATCATCACTCCAGTGAAGAGGAGCGTATGCGTCTGGGGGGCAGTTTTAACGGTGCCAGTCAACCGGAGCCCAGTGCCGCCCGGGTGATTGCAAACTATTACAGCCAGGATGAGGCCCACGCGGCCAAACTGGAAAGGTTTGACGAGCTATTGATGATCGTGGATATCGCGGATGCGGCGCAGTTTACCGAAGCCGACATCTTGGATCCACGCGGGTGGATGATGCTGGCGTTTATAGCCGACCCCCGCACGGGCCTTGGGTACCACCAGGATTTCCGGATATCCAATTTTGAGTTGATGCATGCCTTGCCCGAACTGATACGCACCAAGGATATTGAAGAAATCATGCAGCTTCCCGATATCGTGGAACGGGTCGATTATTACCAGGCTCAAACCGATGTCTATAAGAAATTCCTCGAAGCAAACCTCCAGGTGGACGGGGATATTATTCTACTCGACTTACGGGGCGTGGACCCGATTCCCACCGGGAATCGATTTATGGAGTATGTCCTCTTTCCCCAGCAGAACATTTCCGTGCGCGTGGTGGACGGTAAAAACAAAGCGTTTGCCATGATTTCCATCGGGCACTCCACCATCAATCGCAGCTCCCGGGTAGATGTGGGTGCCCTGGTACTCAGTTACGGCGGCGGCGGACATAAGCAAGTGGGCACCTGCCAGGTGCCGTACGACAGTGTCGACGAAATTTTAGAGGAAATTATGGACGCCCTGAAAGAAGGGTAACCGGGCTCTGTCAACCGTTAATCGCGTTTGTCCTAAAGGTAATATGGCGGATCGGGGCCGGTCCGGCTGGATCGGTCTGGCTGTCGTGGGTGCGTTCATAAAAGTCGAGGCGTCCGCTGTGGTCGATGGTTACCAGAGAAGAGCAGCGCGTTCCGTAGACCGCACTTTTAATGAATAGGGGCGCCAGGATGCGCTCCCACTCAAGGCCCACACCGGTTTCCGGCAACTGGTTGTCCGGTGGCTGAGTGCGATCACCCAATACGTTGAAGACTGCTTCCGGGGATGGGGCGCCGCCGGCCGCGGCAGTTTTAAAAAGCGCCACCCCTCTTGCGACCTTGGGCCAGGGTGTATCCAGCAAGTGGTTGCTCAGCCCGTGCCACCCGGGTCGTATCGATTTTACTTTTTCCTCGCGATTGGAAAAAAACCACAGCTCTTCGCCATCATAAACAACCAGGTTAAAGCCGTTGTATTTGTCGGCCGATCGGCGCAGATTTTCCAGGTAATCACAAGCCGGTGTGCGCGCGGACAAAAAGTCGGTTACCAGGGTCCCCCGGGTTGGGGCGTTCGGTTTTATATCCTTTGGATCCCGGTAGTTGGTCAGTGCCGCCAGGCGTCCGTCCGGGCTTACCCCCATCCAGGTACCACCACCGCGCAGGTCGCGCCCGGCCGCGATTCGCGGGTTGTCCGCCCAGATCTCCAGCGGAGCTGACGGCCGTTCATAGAATTCGTCCCGGTTGGCCGCCAGCAGCAGCTTATAGTCCGGGTAGCTGTTATACGCCAGAAGGATCAGACACATGTGCGACCACCATTGACCTGCAGCTGTTAAAATGCTAAGGCTCCAAGCGATTGTTTGGAAGCCGTCGCAAAAAAGCCTTTTGGCCCAATCCGCCCAAGGCGGATAAATCTCGGCGTTGGCCGCTCGGTTCTAATCTTCGCAATACCCATTATATTTACCACGATGGGCATTGGTTTCGCCGGCACCTCCGGTGTGAACCTCACGGCCGCCCTGGCCTCGAACCAAAATTTTTTTTAAGCTGGCTTCCCGAGATGAGCGTAAGACATTTTTCCAGGTTTTTCAATAAGGAGGTAGTATAATGAAAGAGGTTGTAATTGTTGGCGGATCCCGAACCGCCGTCGGTAATTTCGGAGGTTCTCTCAAGACGGTGCCGGTAGTGGACCTCGGGGCCATTGTCATGAAAGATCTCCTGAAAAAACTCAACTTGCGGCCGGTGCCGCCGGCCGATAACGATGCGCTGGCTCCCGCCAGGTTGGAAGACCAGGGTCGTATCGAACTGGAGCAAACCGCCTATGATTATGATGAGGCGGCCACCCCGGTGACGCTCGATGAGGTGATCATGGGCAACGTGCTGCAGGCCAATCAGGGACAGAATCCCGCCCGCCAGGCGATGATCCGGGCCGGTATATCCAAGGAAACGCCGGCGTTCACCATTAACAAGGTTTGCGGTTCCGGGCTCAAAGCCATTGCCCTGGCTGCGGCGTCTATTATGAGCGATCAGGCCGATGTGATCCTGGCCGGTGGTCAGGAAAACATGAGCATGGTTCCGATGGCATTGCCCAAAGCCCGCTGGGGGCACCGCATGGAACTGACCGGGGTAGGCGATATCTATGACTTGATGGTGTTTGACGGCCTCTATGAAATTTTTTACGGCTATCACATGGGGATGACGGCCGAAAACATCGCCACAATGTATGCCATCAGCCGCCAGGAGCAGGATGAATTGGGCGTCCTCAGCCATAACCGGGCCATGGCGGCGATCCAGGATGGTACGTTCGCCAAGGAAATCGTACCGGTCACCATCAAGTCCCGCAAGGGTGATATCGTGTTCGCGACCGATGAAAGACCCATGGAAACCACCTTGGAACAAATGGGTAAGCTGCGTCCGGCCTTCAAGAAAGACGGCAGCGTAACCGCTGGAAATGCCTCTGGAATCAACGATGGTGCCGCCGCGGTTCTGGTGATGAGTGCCGACAAAGCGGCTGAACTGGGGCTCGAACCGATCGTCAAAATTCGCGCATTTGCTTCCGGCGGTCTCGATCCGGCCTACATGGGGCTCGGACCGGTACCGGCGGTTCGCAAGGCCTTGCAGCGCGCCGCCATGACCGTGGCTGATCTGGACTTGATTGAACTCAATGAAGCTTTCGCCGCCCAGGCCATCGGCTGTATGCGTGAACTGGATATTGCCACGGACAAACCGAACGAATTGGGCAGCGGCATTTCGCTGGGCCATCCCATCGGGGCGACGGGGGCGCGCCAGATGGTTTCCGGCATGTATCAGATGAAGAGAAAAGGCTATAATTCCGGTCTCATAACCATGTGTATCGGCGGTGGTATGGGGATGGCCATGATCATTGAACGGTAGCCGGGAAAAGACTGTTTTTTTCTTTACATCCTGAGCGGTTACTGATAATATTCGCCAGTTTTAAATGCGTGGCGCGAGCCCGGTTTCGGGCTGTGGCAGCAGGTGAACAGGCGGCAGTCAGCCGAAGTGCAAATTTACCTTGATGAGGTGAACGATGACAGTTAGCAGGAGATTGGGAACCCTGGTTTTCTTTATGGTACCAGCCATTATCGGTGGCGGTATTATCTATACTTTGACCCATGGAGATTATACCGCCGTTGCTGTTTATGAGGTGATCCTGTATATTTTTGCCGGCGCACTTGTCAGCAAGTAATCCACCTGCCCACAGTTTGCACGCATCCTTTCGCATGAACACCGTGGCATCGGTTCCCGCGGCATGGAAACCGGTGCCACTGTTATTTTCAGGACGGTTATTACTCAAAACAGTCTTTGCCCGCCACTGCGCTATTTGGAGGTAACATGCTAAGCGGAACTTCCAGAAATGCGATCATCTGGTTTTTCCTGGCCCTGTTCCTGGTTTCGATTTACCTGCTGGGCCGTCTGCTGATGCCGTTTCTTTCCGTCCTGATCCTGGCTGCGGTGGTAACCGGAATGTTCAAACCGTTATATTTGCTCCTGAGCCGCAACGCCCGTCCGGGATTTGCCTCTTTTGCAACCTGCTGTCTGATTTTTATCGTCCTGTTCATTCCCATTGTATTCTTTGTGACCACGCTGGCCGGTGAAGCCTACGGTCTTTACCAGATGGGCCGCAATGCCGTGATCAGCGAGCAGGTAAAATCCCTGCTGGCCGGCAGCCAGGTATTGGAAAAAGTCAACCAACTCCTTTCCGGATTAGATTACCAGGTTACCGGCGATGAATTGAACCGGGCCTTATCGGAAATGGGCAAAGTCGTGGGGCTGTTTCTCTACCAGCAGGCCCAATCGATCGCCTCCAATATCCTGAATTTTCTAGTTTATTTCTTCTTTATGCTGCTCATCATTTTTTACCTCCTGATCGATGGGGATCGCCTCATCGCCTTTATTGTGGATCTTTCGCCTTTGCCCGATGATCAGGATGAAAAATTGATTCTGAAATTCAAGGATATGGCCGGAGCGGTGCTCATCGGCAACGGCCTTTGCGGTCTTATCCAGGGGGTAATCGGGGGCACTGTATTCTATCTTTTCGACCTGAACTCGCCCTTCTTATGGGGTGTCATCATGGGACTGTTGGCGTTTTTGCCCATATTGGGAATTGGCCTGGTGTTTATCCCCACAGCCATTTATCTGTTTCTGAAGGGGAGTGTCGGAGGCGGTATATTTTTTATTGTTTTTTATGTGATTCTATCCGGCGGGATTGAATATCTTTTCAAACCCAAAATCGTGGGCCATAGGGTCAAGATGCACACCTTGCTGGTTTTTCTCTCCATCATGGGCGGGCTGCAACTCTTCGGCATACTCGGCATCATATACGGGCCTCTGATTATTACGGCCTTTCTGACCCTGACGGATATCTATCACGCGAATTATTCGAAATTATTCGCACCCGTTGCAGACCGCGGCCCAGAAGGCGACGCCGGGACCGCAGAGGGTCTGCCGGCACCGAAGTAGTACGGCCGCTCGGTTGGTTTACTGTAAACTCTGGATTGATAAGGTGTAAAAGATGATTGAAGCTGTTGAAACGCCGGGAATCAGCATCGAGAAGGAGATGAAGAAATCCTATCTCGATTACGCCATGAGCGTCATCATTGGACGGGCCCTGCCGGATGTGCGGGACGGGCTGAAACCAGTGCATCGACGCGTGTTATATGCCATGCGCGAGTTGAAGAACGATTGGAACAAGCCGTATAAAAAAACGGCCCGCATTGTGGGTGACGTCATCGGTAAATACCACCCTCACGGTGACAGCGCGGTGTATGACACCATCGTTAGAATGGCGCAGGATTTTTCCTTGCGCTACCCGATGGTGAACGGGCAGGGCAACTTCGGCAGTGTGGACGGAGATCCCCCGGCGGCCATGCGTTACACCGAGATCCGTATGCACAGATTGGCCCACGAGATGATCGCCGATCTGGACAAGGAAACTGTCGATTTTTCGCCCAACTACGATGAATCCCTACTCGAACCATCCGTCCTGCCGGCCAAAATTCCCTCCCTGCTGGTTAACGGATCCTCCGGGATCGCGGTCGGGATGGCCACGAACATCCCCCCGCACAACCTTTCCGAAACCATCAGTGCCATCAAAGCGGTCATCGACAATCCTGATATCACCTGGCAAGAGTTGCTGGAGCATCTTCCCGGACCGGATTTCCCCACGGCTGGGATCATTTACGGCAAGAACGGCATTCTCGAGGCTTATAAAACCGGCCGCGGCATAATCCGGGTGCGGGCCCGGGTAAATGTGGAGGTGGACAAACGGACCCAGCGTGAAACCGTGGTGGTGACCGAACTGCCCTACCAGGTCAACAAGGCCCGTCTGATCGAGAAGATCGCCGGAATGATTCGTCACAAACAGATCGAAGGCGTTGGTTTTATCCGGGATGAATCGGACCGCGACGGCATGCGGATTGCCATCGGTATCAAAAGGGACCACATGGCTGAAGTCGTTATCAATCAGCTCTACAAGCACACCCAGATGGAGAACAGTTTCGGTATCATTTTCCTGGCGGTCGTTGACAACCGCCCGGAACTACTGTCCCTGAAACAGATACTCGAGCATTTTATCGGCCATCGCAAAGAGATCGTGCTGCGGCGCACCCGCTACGATCTCATCAAGGCGGAAGCCAGGGCCCACATTCTCGAAGGGCTCAAGATTGCCCTGGACAATCTGGATGATGTGGTGGCCCTGATCCGCAAATCAACATCGCCCGGCGAGGCCAAATCCCGTCTGGTTCAACGGTTTGAATTGACCGATATCCAGGCCCAGGCGATTCTGGACATGCGGCTGCAACGCTTGACCGGCCTGGAACGTGATAAAATCATTACCGAATACCATGATACCCTGAAAGCGATCGCCCGGTTCAGGGAGATTCTGGCCAGTGAACAGTTGGTTCTGAACATTATCAAGGATGAACTCACTGACCTGCAGGCAGAGTTCGGGGATGTCCGCCGGTCGGAAATTGTGGAATCCACGCGGGAAATCACCCTCGAGGACATGATTGTCGAAGAAGATATGGTGGTTACCATATCCAGCGGTGGATACATCAAGCGCAATCCCATCACCCTTTACCAGAGCCAACATCGCGGCGGTCGCGGCAAGACCGCCATGGGAACCAAAGAAGAAGATTTTGTCAAACACCTGTTTGTAGCCTCCACGCACCACACCTTCCTTTTCTTCACCAATCTGGGAAAGGTCTATTGGCGCAAGGTATATGAACTCCCCCAGGCCGGCCGGATGAGCAAGGGTAAAGCAGTCGTGAATCTGCTCGATCTATCTCCCGATGAAGAACTGACCACCGTCCTGGCCGTGGACGAATTCGTGCCTGGATCTTTTATTCTCATGGCCACCCGAAACGGGTTGGTGAAAAAAACGGACGTCATGGCTTACAGCCGGCCACGAACGGGCGGCATCATCGCTCTGGACCTGGTGCCCGGTGATGAGCTGATTGCAGCCCGGATTACCGACGGCACCTTCAACGTTTTTCTGGGATCGGCCGGTGGCAAGTCCATCCGGTTTCATGAATCGGAAATTCGGGCATCGGGGCGAGTTTCGCGCGGGGTACGCGGTATTCGGCTTAATCCTGAGGACCGGATTGTGGGGATGGAGGTGCTGAGTCACGGCCAGACCCTCTTTGCGGTCACTGAAAACGGCTTCGGCAAGCGGACCCTGATTGACGAGTACCCAGTCCAGAAGCGGGGCGGCAAAGGCGTCATTACCATCAAGACAAATGAACGCAATGGCCAGGTAGTTGCAATTCTGCTGGTAGAGGAAGATGATGACCTCATGTTGATGACCGATTCCGGGATGTTGATCAGGATGCCTATAAGGGGGATCTCCGTTATCAGCCGGAACACGCAGGGCGTCAAGCTGATTGGAATGAATGCCGGCGAACACGTAGCCGGAGCGGCGCGCTTGGCTGAAAAGGAAGAAGAGGAACTGTCGGAAGATGAATAACGCTATGGAGGTCGATAAGCTAAAAATCGGGGTGGTGGGCGCCGGGAGTTGGGGAACCGCCCTGGCCAATCTCCTGGCGCTGAAAGGCTATCGAATAGACCACTGGGTCTTCGAACCTGAAGTGAAGGCAGAAATGGAGGCCACACGCGAAAATCGCATGTTTCTGCCCGGGGTACGTTTGGGCGCGAACCTGGTGCCGACCAACGATATTGAAACGGTGGTCAGCGACAAGGACCTGGTCCTGATCGTGGTGCCCTCCCATGTCATGCGGGCAACCACCGAGAAGATGGCGGACTATCTGCCGGCCGATACAATTTTGGTGTCAGCTTCAAAGGGGATTGAGAATGTTACGCACCTGACCATGACCGCGATCCTGGCGCAAACCCTGCCCAACGTCCCCGCCCGCAACCTGACGGTGCTGACCGGGCCCAGTTTTGCCAAAGAGGTCGCTCGCAAGGTGCCGACTGTCGTTACCGCGGCGGCAACCGATCTGGAGGTGGCCGAGGTTGTCCAGGCCGTATTTTCATGCTCCTATTTTCGCGTGTATACCAGCACGGATGTGATTGGAGCAGAACTGGGCGGAGCGGTTAAGAATGTCATTGCCATTGCGGCCGGGATGATTGATGGTCTCGGACTCGGGCTCAATACCCGCGCGGCCTTGATTACCCGGGGATTGGCGGAGATAAGACGCCTGGGATTGGAACTGGGGGCTAAATTCGGGACGTTTGCCGGCCCTTCCGGCGTGGGCGATCTGATCCTGACTTGTACCCGCGACTTAAGCCGCAACCATACAGTGGGCAAAAAAATCGGCCGGGGCGCCACCCTCAAGCAGATCCTGGGTGAGATGCACATGGTGGCCGAGGGCGTCAAAACGGCCAAGTCTGTCTATAATTTGTCCCGGAAGCTAGGCGTGGACATGCCCATCTCCCATGGCATCTACGGTATTCTTTACAACGATCTCAATCCTATGGAGGTGCTGGGCCAGTTGATGACAAGGGATTTGAAGCACGAGTTGGACGTGAACCAGTAGCAACCGCATCATTATTTTCTGTACCGGTGTCCAAACGATCCAATCATTCATGCGCTCCGTGTGATTTTGAATCTGGCCCCCTTGAATCCTGGGAACCTTGAACTTAGAATATGAATGATAAAACGTCACACAGGGGCGTCGGCCATCGCGGCCGGCTGCGGGAGAGATTTCTGGCCGGAGGCTTGCAGGGCTTTCACGACTATGAAGTGGTCGAGCTTTTGTTGACCCTGGCAACCCCGCGCAAGGATTGCAAGGCAAGCGCCAAGGCGGCCTTGGAGCAGTTTGGCTCCTTGCGGGCGGTTATGGAAGCCTCGGCCGACAACCTGACAAAGGTGCCTGGTATAGGGCCTCGGAACTTGCTGGGGATTCGGCTGGTAAAAGCGGTTGCGGAAAGGTATCTGAAAGAAAAGGTCATCGGCCGGACCGCAGTGAACAATTCCCGTGAGTTGTTCGACTTTTTGTATCATAGCCTACGAGACAAAACCCGGGAGTGCTTCAAGGTTGTGTTCCTGGATGCCAAAAACAGGATCCTTGACGTTCAGACCCTGTTTGCCGGGACCCTGACGGCCAGCGCGGTTTACCCGCGGGAAGTGGTCAAAGCGGCCCTGGAAAAAAATGCCGCGGCCTTGATATTTGCCCATAACCATCCTTCCGGTGAACCGGATCCGTCACCCGAAGATGTGGAGATTACCCGCCAATTGGTATACGCCTGCCGGGTGATGGGTATTACCGTGCATGAGCACATCATCATTGGGGCCAATCGTTATTACAGCTTTGCCGATGAGGGGTATATGGCGCGCCTAAACCGGGAACTCGATACCCGCAACGAAACTGAATCAATATGATCGACACTGAAGAAAAACTGCCTTATTGCTTCGCAAAACTAGAAGAGGTCTTTCCCAAAGGAGAGGACGGGCTCAGGCATACACCCGAGTCCTGCATGGTCTGCCTTTATAAAACCAGGTGCCTGCGCAGTGCCATGGAAGGTGCCGGGGGCCTGTCTGTCCGTGAAGAAAAATTGGAGCGGGCCTATGAGGCCGGCATGATCGGTTTTTTGGGCCGCTGGTCGCGAAAAAAAGCGCTACACAAGCAAAGAAAGAAAAAAGAATAGAAGCCAAAACCCGTTTCTTGGGAGGACTTCTTGCCGGGAGGCGCTATGAAAACGATAAAGGATATCAGCCTGGCCGGTCGCCGGGTTTTCATCAGGGTGGATTTCAATGTCCCCCTTGATGAACACCAGAATATTACCGATGACACCCGGATACGATCAGTTTTGCCGACGATTCAATATGCCCTTGACCATCGTGCTAAGGTTATCATTGCCTCGCACCTCGGTCGGCCCAGGGGCCAGGTGGTGCCGGATATGAGCCTGGCGCCGGTGGCCAAACGGCTGGGACGCCTCATCAAAAAAGATGTTCGCATGGCGCCGGATTGCATCGGTCCGGATGTAGCCGCCCTGGTCGACAGTTTGGGCGACGGGGATGTGCTCCTGCTTGAAAACCTCCGGTTTCATTCCGCCGAGCAAGCCAACGATGACGGGTTCGCCCGGAACCTGGCTGAGTTTTGCGATGTTTATATCAACGACGCCTTTGCAGTTTCACACCGGGCGAACGCATCCGTGCACGCCGTTACCCGTTTTGCCCCGGTCTGCGCGGCCGGATTCCTTTTGCAAACAGAGCTCGATTATTTTCGCAAGGCCATGGCCGATCCGCAACGCCCCCTGGTCGCGATTGTGGGCGGCGCCAAGGTTTCCAGCAAGTTGGGGGCTCTCCAGAACATGCTGCAGAACGTGGACAAGATCATCGTGGGCGGGGCTATGGCCAACACCTTTCTAAAAAGCCGCGGCCTGGCTATGGGAACTTCGCGGGTGGAAGCCGAATTGATGGGCAATGCCGCCGATATTATGCAAGCGGCGGCTGAAAGAGGCATTCGCTTTTACTTGCCGGTTGATTTTGTGGTTGCCGGGAAACTCGATGAGCGGGCAGAGTCAAAAATCGTACCGGCCCAGGAAATACCGGAAGGCTGGATGGCCCTGGATATCGGGCCGGCCACCTCGCTGCTCTACAGCGAGGTGTTATATGACGCCAAGACTGTGGTGTGGAACGGTCCCATGGGCGTCTTTGAGATGGATGCCTTCAGCCGGGGTACCATGTCTATGGTCCACAGCGTGGCCAATTCCTATGCCATGACGATTGTGGGCGGAGGCGATACGGATGTGGCCATTCACAAATCCGGTGAGACTGAGCGTATCACATATATCTCCACCGGTGGGGGTGCATTTCTTCGCTTGATGGAAGGCAAACCCCTACCGGCAGTGGCGGCCCTTGAAGAAGCCCAACGCCGAGCTGACTGATCGCGTACACGGTTGTTTGTCCATTCCGGCACCACGCCACCGACAGAGTCGACATCATTGTGCAACCAGGTGGTCACTTCTTGCGCCATTCGGCACATGCCTCAAAAAAGATAAACAGAATCCCTGTTGTGGTTGACGCTTAGATACAATAGTGTTATCTTTTTGAAAAAACAGGATATTCGGGCCTACCTTAAAGCGAAACTGAATACGGGAGAAGAGACGTGGCTTTCTGGAGCGTTCGGGAAGAACTCAGTCAGGTAAACCGGTTAAGGCGATCCTATTATGAACTGCTCAGGGATGAACTGGACCAGTTCATAACCCAGTACGCCTTGATTGATTCCTACCATAAATTCATCCGCCGCAAAATAAAATATCCCTTTGTCGAAAAGCGCGAACTCAAACCCCGCGCCCGGATTCCCGGCAAAGAATATGACGCCCAGAACACCTTTCTGGTTCTGTTCGTAGAAGACACCATCCCGGCCGCACATAAAAAGTACATTCGTTTTTTCGACGTCAACAAAACCACCAAAGATAACCTGCTGCATACCGGGGCGTTGCCCCTCAATGAGAAATTCGACCGGAACCAGAAAAATCTCGAGTCGGTTCATTTCAACAAGTTCATCGAAAAACTGCTACCCATCGACTATGCCCTGCTGATTCAACGCAACCCGGCCAGTCGCGCAAGGGACAATTACCAGTTGAGCCATTTTCATGTCCGGGTGGATTGGCCCATTGCCGATGCCGCCGAAAGCCTGGCCACCAGTCTGCGCTACATATCCAAAGACCTTTACGAGCACGGGGATAAATACGCCGAAGACATTCAAAAGAAGTTCTTCGAGTATTACGGTGTGCCGGTGATGGTTGGCGGCCGGCGCACTGCGGCCATCGTGGCCGCCCAGTACTTGAAGAGCATCCCCTGCATCTCCACCGTGTACGTCGGATCCAGCGAATCCCGGGGACTGATACGCATCTCGGAACGGGGCGTATCTAAAATGGTTCTCATGGAGTTCTCCCGCGAAGAGGTCGACCAGATTGCCCAGGAACACAACATCCGGCCGCGGACCTTTAGGAAGAATTATGTGGCCATCAAGAGTAAGAAAAAGGATTTGTGCATCTTCCAGGCCACCTATGCCTACACCGATCACTCCCGGCCGCCGGATGACGGCAAACTGCGCGACTTGAAGCCGGATTTGAACTGGCTCTCCGTGGGCGGTCAGCATCTCATACCCAAACCAGGGGTCTGGAAATATCCGCCCTTGCCACTCAATGTGATTTATTCATAACAAGGTGTTCAGGTAGAAGACTGAAGGTATTTCTTTACCTTAGGGGCAATCCGCAGCCCAAAAACCCCCACTTTAAATAGCGAGTTTGTTAAAGCTCGCGCATCATGGCGATTTCATCGCAGTCGGGGAATTTTACACAGATCATGCAGTCGCTCCAGATCTTGAGCGGCAGCAGGGAGCGGTCGACCTGTTTGAAATCGAAGGGTGTGAAAAATTCCGGTTTGTAGGTGAGGGTGAAGAGTTTTTCGACCTTGAACTCGATCGCTTCGGCAATGGCGGTTTCCGCAAGACGGGTGCCAATTTTATTCCCCAGATGATCAGGATGCACCGCCAGGCTGCGGATTTCAGCCAAGTCTTCCCAACAGAACTGCAGGGCACAACAGCCCACGACACCGTCCTCAGGCGTGGCATATACGTAAAAATCCCGCACGTGATCATATAATTCACTCAGCGGTCGCGCCAACAACTCACCACGTTCCCCGTATATCTGCAGCAGGGTGTGGATGGCCCGGATGTCTTTAATGGAGGCTTTGCGTATCATGCCGTCACAAATGAGGTCACTTTGATTACTGAATACTCTTGACGTTACTCTTTACGGGATCTTCCGTTCCAATGAAATTTCAATTAATATACATGAAATATTAGTATTTTGCCAACCATAAATCACGGTTAGCTTAGGAGAGCGGCTTGCAAACGGCGATGGTGAATGTGCGCCTCAATTTGTAAAATACGCCTGGCACCACTTATCGATCTTTGCCGGTTTGTGCGCTTGTGTGTCGCTCGAGGACTACATACGCAAAAACGGCCCCACTATAAAGATAGTAAATCCAGTGCCAGGCGATGGCCAGAATCGTCCAAAGCCAACCTTTTCGTTGTTGGGCGAAACGGTACCAATCCATGTTAAGCCCCAATATTACGATGGCAACCAACAACGCCAACCCAAAAGCCACCCCGGTGACCAGTCCCAAAGTCAGCAGGCCTACCAAGAGGCCCACCAAAAGAGTGCTTAACTGGTAGCGTTTTTTTGTGTTGAGATCATCCGGTAGCGAACGCGATTGCATGATGAGGCGGGCCCAGGGCAAGGCCCGTCCGAAGATATCCGTTTTAACCACACTGGTCAGGCTCCATTTTTTTAGATGGGTGGCCAGCAATTTTTTGTCCAGTCGAATTGAATACCCATTGGTAGTCAAACGATGCCCCAATTCGATATCCTCAATGGACGGTTGCCGGTAGGCTTCATCAAATCCGTTCATCTTCTCAAAAACATCGCGTCGTATAGCGCCACACCCGGCCCAGAAAGTGGTTGCATGTGACCGGGCCTGCTGGTGAATGAAGTGGTGAAAAAGGTTTTTGTATTGAGAGAAGAAATTCTTTTCCAAAGGGTTATCATCATAGGAACCAAAGCAAGCCGCGATATCCGGATTGGCTTTAAAACAAGCGAGCGCCCTGTCAAGGGCATGCGGATGGATAGCGACATCGGAATCTATAAAAAAAAGTATATCATAGTGGGCCTTCCGAGCCGCCGCGTTGCGTGCTGCGGCCGGCCCAACAGGATGTGTAAACTCAATGATAGTGGCTCCGGCCATCTGGGCTACTTCTATGCTGCGATCATGACAACCGTTGGCCGCTACAATGATTTCATCCGGCTGGGTGTATCCCCTTAAAATTGCCCGCATACATTGAACAAAGGCCGTTCCGCCATTGCAAACAGGGATAATTACAGACACGGTTATCTTCGCGGCCAGTCGCTTAGAATCGGTTACATCCATCAATTTACACTTGTAGATTGTTGTGAATTTTGTGACAGAGCCTGCATTAACTTGTCTTCATACAACCGTTCGACGCCCGGATAGGCCATTTTTTTCGCCCTTTTTAGGAACTTTAGGGCCTTTTCGAATTCTCCGGAGAAATAGTAATCCACGGAAAGAAAGTAGTACTGGGCAGTGTTGTATGGATTACGTACCAGGCCTTTTAAGCGCAGTTCGGCCGCCTCGGGATACCTTTTCAGGCGGGTGAACATTCCGGCCAGACCAAAGTAATAACCGGCTTTATCGGGGTCTCTGTGGATAGCGTCTCTATATAAATGTTCGGCTTTATCGAATTTATTGGTAGCTGCAAGGGTCGCGGCTAAATTGGCGATCACACTGCTGCGCCCGGGATGGTTTGCCAATAGCCGACGGAATTGTGTTTCCGCCTGGGCGTAGTTACCCGTCATCATATAGTAGCGCCCCAGGTGGTTGTTGGTATGATAGTGACTCGGCTCTATGGCCAGAGCCTGCTCGAACTCCCTGCGGGCTTTTTCAAACCTGCCTATATGCAATAGGCACAACCCACGATTACTCAAGGCGGCCACGTAGTCTGGTCGCAACATACTGGCCCGGGTGAAATGCAACAGGGCGTCTGCATAGCGTTTTTTGTGTATAAGAGCAACTCCGAGATTATAGTGAAACTCCGGTTTGTGCGGTGCCAGAAGCACCGCTTCCTGCTGGTAGCGGATGGCCTTGGCCAGATGGCCCTGATCCTGCCAATAGATGCCTAAATTGCTTCGGGCGATAGAACTATTTGGATTGACCGCCAGGGTGTTCTGGAAAAGGGTAAGCGTGTTTTGCCAGTGCCCGGCCTGTTGAAAGGCGAGCACTGCCAGGATACCGATCCAGATAGTAGCGCCAAGGAAATATGCTGCCTTCAGGCGTGGCCACCGGGTGTAGACCGCGGCCGCCCCCCAGCAAATAAAGATGTAGATCCCAGTGAGGGAAAGATACCCGTAGCGATCGGCTATGCGTACCGGACCGACAAAGCCGGCCACTGGAAAGAGAACCACTAGGTACCAGAACCAGCCAACAAGTAAATAGGGATGCTGTCGATACCAGCGGATCACCAGGTAACTCATCAAAAGGATGCCGACAGCGGATATGATCGAAAGCCAAGAGTTAGCCAGTGAAGCCGCCGGATAAGGAGTAGCCAGGTCGACCGGGTACACCAGTTTGGATAGATAAACCAGATAGGCACTCGCTCCTTGGTGGGCATGGGCCTCCCTAGTGAGCGACAGGGGTGTAAAGGTCCGGGTGTCATCAATAGCATAAACCGAAGCCAAACCGATTATCGTTGAGATCACCAGCAGAGGGACTTTTTCCATGAACAGCCTGAATAAGATGCTGCCACCGGGCGATTTATTCGTTGCATCCTGAGCTGGTTGCAGTTGGACGAAACGCTCAACCGGCCAGACGTCGAGCAACATGAGCACCAGCGGCAGGGTCACTGCCATGGATTTTGACAGTACCGCCATAATAAAGGCCATCAATACGACGGCGTAACGCCAGATTCCCGGACGCCGTGTGTAAGCAACATATGCGTGCAGGGTGACCATCCAGAAAAATGCACACAGCAGGTCTTTGCGGTCGGCTACCCAGGCTACATTCTCGACATGCAGCGGGTGCACCGTCAACAGCAGGGCAACCAAAAGCGAGGGTGTTCGCTGGCCAGTTGTTTTTACCAGGAAGCCAAAAAGCAGGAGGGCGGTTAATAGGTGCAAGCCTATGTTTACCAGGTGGTGCCCGGCTGGATGCAGGCCGAACAGTTCCACGTCCAGCATGTGGGAAAGCCAAGTGACAGGGTGCCAATGTTTGGATACCAGCGCCGTGAAGGCCCATTTGATACCATCTACGGTTAGACCGGATTTTACCTGGGCATTCTGCGTAATGTATTCGTTGTCATCGAAATAGACAAACTCGAAGCGATATACCTGGGCATAGATCAATAAGCCGCTGGCAAGAATCAACAGCGTTGCTACCCAATGCCTTAAAGATTTTCTGGTCTGAACAAAGGTGGGCAAAGTATCGGCTTTTCTCCCTTGTGGATCCTGTTACAATCGGTATTCCATGAAAATCATATGTAGAGATGACAAAAGCGTGCCGGCAGTCAGCCGGCACGCTTTACTCTAAATGGTCTACAAGGATTTTAATCAGGGTGCTGTTTGCGTTCCCTGGTAGCCTACCGCGGCTTTCTCACCACTATATCCATCTATGGCGGATGTCCCTCCAGCAGCTTCTCCGTTACCAAAAACACCAAGGTGGCCGGAACCATAGTTAGCATCCATGCCACCTATTTTGTAGATGATGTTGCTATAATGTTCGAGCGTTGCTTCACCATTGGGGCCGTCGAATGTGATGGTCCCGGTTTGATCCCCTTCCACCCTTAAACCCGTTGGGTTGGAGGGATGCCAAGTCTCAAATTTGAAATTCTGGGCCTCGGGTGATCCCATTACCAGATCGACATCCATTTTGCCTTCCGACAGAATGTATTTATTAGCGCCTATTTGCAGGATACCCCAGGCATCTCCGGAAAAGTGCCCGGCTATACCAGTGATATTATCCTTGGGGGTCGGATCACCATGCACATAGACCCCTTGGACTATATAGGAGGTTCCTAAAAAATTGAACTGGGGGACCTCCCAGAAACCCCATTCCTGCCAGGCATTGAAGCCTATTTCGAAGCCTGTGACTGGGAGGTTCAAGGTTGCCATTCCATATGGAGTATACACCTTTTTAAGAATCGGTTCAGAGCCGGAGCCGGGATGGAACTCAATCTCATCCCCACCTCCGGCTACAGTCGTACCAACAATGCCCGGTGGCACAGGTTCGTTGTCATGGTCGTGTAGTTTTACAGCTTGAAACACATATAACGGATAGGGGCTGGGTGACACCTCAGAGAGTAAGGCCGAAAAGTAGCCTTTATGCTCCGTGGGTCTGGCGTCGGTCAAGGCTTGCTGGGTAACGTTGGCGTTCTGATTGGTGGCATCTTGGGTAGCCCGGTTTGCCGCATTCGGATCATCGCCGGTATCGTCAACACCGGTGCCCCCCGTATCACCGGTGCCACCTGCACCTGCACCGGGATCGGTTGTATTGTTCAAATCCAGGCTCACGCTTGGGTCGGTGCGTGTAACCGAGGGTGGGCCGGTGGGGCCCGAGGTGCCGGTCTGACCGGTGTTCAAATCCGTGGTAACGCCGCCGGATTTGATAAAACCGACGCCTGCCTCCATGAGCATGATGGTTAAGCTGTTTGCGCCACCATTAGCGGCCAGTAGGCGGCTTAGCGGCATCCCGGACGCATCGGCCAGGTACAGCGGCTGACCCATGGACCACAGATTGTCGGTCTTCTTTTTGACAATGAGACCGAACTTGGTGCCGCGAACCCCGCAGACCGCTGTGGGGGTCGTAACCTGAGTGTCCACCCTGTTGTATTTCAAAAGTCGCATGACATAGAACATGGCCTTGCCGCGAACCATGTTCATTTTGGTTCTTTTTACTCGTTTTTGACGGTCATCCACCAGTTCGTCCACCCGGATGCGGGTGTCGGCACCCATGTTGACGATGTCGGCAGTGGTGAAGCGAATGCGGACGCGGCTTTTTTTCAGTGTGAAAAGTTCGTCATGGGCGTAGAGGTTGTCGCCCCGTGCGGCGAAGTAGGCCTGGGGGGAGTTGCCGTGGCGCACGATCAGGTGGCCACGCAGGGTACGCACCTTGCCGATCGGCACACCCTGCCCGCGGATGAACTGCTTCTGGATGGTCAATTCTTGCAATTCTTCCGGTAACTGGGCCGGGGTTACCCCCTGGCCCCGGGCGGCCGCGGCGGCAAAAGCAGGCATGCTGCACACGAGGATCAGTGATAGGAATGTGCAGCACAGAAAAGTTGATAATCTATACGATGTTTTCATAAGACACCTCCGCGTACCATCAAAACTTGCATCCCACGCTGATGGTATGGGTCGTTTTGTCCCAGGTATATATATCCGGACTGGACTGGTTGTCGGTATAAGCAAACGCGTAAGCCGCGTAAAAATATTTTGCAAAAGGCTGGCTGACGGACGCCGTGAAATAGTTACGGGTGTCGTGCCGCATCTGGCTGGTATACGGGAACGGCTGCTCTTTGGCATAGTCTCGCTGGGTTCACTGGTAGGCCAGGTACAATTCGGTTCGTATGGGGAACCGGGTGAAGTAACTCAACCCGGCATAGGGCGCGTAGTAGGAGAAGGTATGACTCTTGGCAGTGTGGTGGTCATAGCCTAACCGTCCGGTCAGGATGTGGCGCCGGTTTTGAAAATAGAAAGTTGGGGCCAGGTCAATGATGTGAGAGATATTGTCCAGGTCGGCGGCCCGGCTCTCCTGGTAATAGCGTTCATCCTTATAGGTATATGCGGCCCGCAGGCTGAACAGGGGAGAGAAGAAGTGTTCATAGCTGGGGTCGACACTCATAACGTACGAGAGGCGATCACTGCCGTAGTAAGTGTTGGTGAAGTTGAATGGCACCTTGACGATGCCATCCCGACCGGCCCACCAGGGGCCCGTGAAGATATTGGCCGCCAGATAGTCATACTCTCCGAAATTGCGGTAGGTTTTACTGTAGATATTGGCCCCGGTATTCCACATGAAGTGCTTGCGATCACCCATGTCGTAGAGATAGTTGCCGGTCACGCTGGCCAGGAAACCGTCATCCTGGATCTTGGTAGAGCCGGGTGCCGGTGTGAAGGTCGACCCGCCCGGCAGTGTGTAGACCCCCGCATCCGGTCCGGAGGTGATGTTGTCGTCCCAAATCCAGCCGGCGGAGGCTCGAACGTTATAGGCATATTTACGGGCACGCTCGTCTATGGCTGTTTCCAGCCTGGCGATGCTGGCCAGAACGCCCTCCGGTGGGTCGCCGGCCTTGACAATCTCCAGTTCCTTCTTGGCGGCCTCGTTCTTGCCCATGGCGAAATAGACCGTGGCCAGCTCCAGGCGCACCCGGTCTAAAGACGGATCGATCTGCAGCATTCGTTCGTACTGTTCTTTGGCCATTTCGAGCTTGCCGCTTTTGGCCGCGGCCGTACCGATCCAGAACATGATGTCCATGGTTTCGACCTTTTCGGCGATATCGCGAAAGATCGGCAGAGCTGCGGTGTATTTGCGGTCGTAGTACAACTCCAGCGCCTGGCTGATCAGGGCATCGAGGTTTTCGATCTCCTTTTTGCTCATCTGGCGCAGTTTCTTGACCGCCTCCTGGTTTTTGATTTTATACCCGGGGGGATTGGCGGCTTCATCCGCCAGGGCCGGTGTTCTGCAGACCAGGGCAACTAGAAAAATCAGCAATGCGAAACCGAGAATAACGGTGCGTGTGGGGCTGGTAGGCATAATGGGTGCCTCCTATGGTGATTACAAAGTGGCGTGTCGGGTGATCGGCAGCCTGGTCGCTGTGGGTGGTACCATTGGCCTTATGGTAATGTACGCTTTCCAAGAATAAAGGATTGACCTTGAATAGTCAATATAATATCGGTGAAGCCTCCGCTGTCGGCGGCCCGGTTTTTTTCGTCCGATGTAACCCTACCTGGTGAGATCAGAAATGATAACGCTATGACATTACAGATAAATTCTATCTCAGTGATAAGCAATATGAAATCTCTCACAATTATAACCAACATAGATGATGGGGCGGGTAGCGATGAATAACCCTCCCGTTACCGTCATTGGTGCGGGACCAGCCGGGCTGGCGGCTGCGTACGAGTTGGTTAATCAGGGTATTAAACCGCTGGTCATTGAAGCCGGGGCTGATCTTGGCGGGATTGCCCGCACGGTTACCTACCAAGGGTGTCGATTTGACATCGGCGGCCATCGTTTTTTTACAAAGTTAAGCAATATCAACAAGCTTTGGCGGAATATGCTTGGACCGGATTTGAGGTTGGTGCAGCGGAAGTCCAGCATTCTATACAATGGTCGCTTTTTTGCCCATCCCCTGCGAACGGCCAATACGATCCAAAACTTGGGAATTGTGGAAAGTTCACGGGTATTATTGAGCTACCTCCAGGCACAGCTATTTCCCAATCCCGTAGAAGATACCTTTGACCTATGGATGTCCAATCGCTTCGGTTCGCGTCTTTTCCGAATATTTTTCAAAGCATACACTGAAAAGGTCTGGGGTCTGCCTTGCAGCGCCATCCAGGCGGACTGGGCAGCACAACGGATCAAAGGCCTTTCCATGATCGGAATTGTCACCAAGGCCCTTTTTGGCACCGGGTCCGCCAGGACACTTATCGATTGCTTCCATTACCCGAAAACCGGTCCAGGCATGATGTGGGATCGTTTTGGAACCGCAATTGTCCGAGGAGGAGGGGCCATTCAGACAGAACATGTGGTTACCGGGTTGAAACATGTAAGTGGTTTTATCAAGGCATTGCAAGTTGAGAACGGCCAAATATCATTCAATGTCCCCGTGGAACAAGTGATATCAAGCATGCCGATTACCAATCTTATCCAAACACTCGATCCGCCAGCGCCGAGGGAGGTTCAGGCCGCCGCACAAAGCCTTACCTATCGAGCCTTGGTGATGGCCGGATTGATTCTGAATCGAGACAACCTGTTTGCAGATCAATGGATTTATATTCACGATCCGGATGTACAGGTAGGACGGATTCAGAATTTTAAAAACTGGAGCCCCGAAATGGCGGGTGCTGGGATGTCGACCAATATTGGGATGGAATATTTTTGCAATGAAGGGGATCCTACCTGGAGCAAACCGGACGAAGTCCTCATTGACATGGCAGCCCGGGAACTTGAAAAACTAGGGCTTGCCAGCCGCAGTGAGGTGATCGATGGGCTCGTCATCCGACAGGCTAAAGCCTATCCAGTCTATCGCCAGGACTACCGGCGCAACCTTTTAATTATTCGTCGTTATTTAGACCATTTCGAAAACCTACAGACCATTGGTCGTAATGGCACCCACCGCTACAACAATATGGACCACTCCATGCAGAGCGGCATACGGGCCGCGCGCAATACGCGCGGCATGCAACACGACCTATGGCAAGTCAATGCGGACCCCGAATACCTTGAAAAGACCACGGATCTCAATGTCGAGACTGATCACGAAGATATGGTCACCCAGGTGTTCACCCATATGGATAAACTTGCTTTTGGCACGGCTGTCGGCCTGGCTGCCGGGTTGATCATCAGCCTGGCCACTTTTTGGCTGGTTATCAAGGGCGGTCCGGTGGTGGGGCCCAGGCTGAGTCTGCTGGCGCAGTATTATCCTGGATATACCGTTACGTTAACAGGCTCCTTGGTCGGATTTCTCTATGGGTTTGCCACCGGTTTCAGCTGCGGCTGGATTTTTGCACTTCTGCGGAATTTTTTGCTGGTATTCTACCTGTTCAAAATTCGCAAAATAGCTGAATATAATTCACTTAAAGATCTGCTGGATCGTATTTAATGATTTGCTGAGGTAATCATGGAAGAAGCAAAGACCAACCAGAAAGATCAATCAAAGTCGTTCATGACCCGGACTATGCGGTTGAATACGAGGGTTATTTCGATATCATTGGGGCTCGTTTGCGGCGTTTTCATCTTTATCGCCACGAATTGGCTGGTCATCAAAGGTGGCGACCCGGTGGGGCCCCACCTGCAGTTACTCGGGCAGTTTTTCTGGGGGTACCGGGTGTCATTTGTAGGTAGTTTGATAGGGTTTGGTTATGGTTTTTTCGTAGGGTACGTCAGTGGGGGCTTGATCGGACTGATTTATAATAAATTGGCGCGATGAGTGTGGTTCAGCGAAGCGGGAATTGTATGAAAAAGCTGGTATCAGTTGCCTCGCCAAGAGGATATTTGGCTATTGATTCAACGATTAATGGAAAAGCGTGGGGTGGTATAAGATTCCAGAAAGAGATCTCAGAAACTGAGATTCTCCGGATGGCACATGCAATGACGCTGAAGTTCGGCTTTTCAGGAATTCCTCAGGGCGGTGCTAAAGCCGTAATCATAGGTGACCCGGACGCTCCCCATTCCGATCGATTAAATGAGCTAATTAGGTTTGGAAGAAAAATCCGGCCGTTTCTGCATGAAGGCAGTTTCAATCCGGCCGGAGATATGGGAACCAGCAATGCGGATATTGAATATATGTTGCGGTCTCTCAATGTTGAAAAACAGTTGAGCAATTACCGCAGCTCCCTCTCGGGTTTTTACACAGCTGTTTCAGTGGCAGCGGGGGCGGCCTCCGCAATGCAGCACTCAGGGAAATCATTGCGCGATGCCAGCGTTGTGATTGATGGATTCGGTAGTGTAGGCAGTAATCTGGCTATGATTCTGACGAACCTCGGTGCCAAAGTTATTGGGATAGGCAATTCAAGCGGCGCTGTATATCAACCTGGTGGTATACGACTTTACCGCTTTGTTCGCTTTCTGAAAGGTTATGGACCTGCCGCGATTCAGGCATATCCTGATGGGGTACCATTGACGACAGATCAACTCATAAGTTTACCCGCAGACATCGTATGCCCCTGTTCGATTCATTACCGAATTAGAAGCCGCAATGCTGACACCATTCAAGCCCGTATTGTTTGTGCCGGTTCCAATCTTCCGGTTACCTCACAAGCTGAGAGCCATTTAATGGATAAGGGCGTTTTGTGCCTTCCTCATTTCATAACGAATTGTGGCGGTGTATTGGGCGGAACCATGGAATTTGCCTCGATACCTGTCCGGAAAATTCAGTCTATTATCTACACAAAAATCAAATCGGCGACTTCCCAGTTGCTGCTGATGTCAGAGGAGTTGCGGGTTCCCTGTGCTGAAATTGCGGAGGCAGTAGCGCAAAACTCTTTCAAGGTTATGAAAAGACGGGCAGGTTCTCCCGGACTCAAAGAACACCTGATGCGATTAATCGTAAATACACACCATATGAGGTTGCTGCCGCAAGCACTGGTCGGTGCAATTGCACCCATCTATTTCAAGGGGGCAATCGCAAAAATCTCTCCCGATAATTTTTATAGCTAAGTGATCTTTCGCAACATACAATCGTGCTTATATGGAATCAATCGCGGCAAAAACGCATGGAAACCAACTTGCCACAGGGTCTTTCAAGGGCTTCATCGCTGCAGCCGTGAGTTTGCCTGCTGGAGTTGTTACGGCCGCTTTCCTGTCGTGGAAATTTGGGCCCGAATTGTATGGTATCCTCTCCGTAGTTTGCTTTGTCATCATATCAACGTAGTGGTTTACGGGGGCTTGGAAAACGGCCAGTTTTTAGCATAAATAGCTTCCGGCCGCCGGAGTGGAGAAGGGGAAGAAGATGAAAACTGATCCGGCTTACTGGGATAAAGTGTCCCGGATTCAACAAAAAACACAACCGGACCGCTTGTGGCGGCGCCACAGTGATGCGGTCGACTCCGGATTGCTGGCTCGTTGGCTGCCGGACAAAAGGGCCGGATTGTATCTTAAAACAGATATGTACAATGAGTCGCTGGGCAGCGGTATCCGCCTGCCGGCCCGGGCGGCATCCTGGACAGCCATTGGTATGGATATCGCGCTGGAAATGCTGAAGGCTGCCCGGCGAGCAGGTGGGCACCAGTGCGTAGTTGCCACGGATATACGCGAGCTGCCTTTTGCCGGAGATTCATTCGATGCCATATTCTCAAACTCTACCCTGGATCATTTCGATTCGATCGATCAGATTGCCATCAGCCTGAGCGAATGTTACCGCGTTCTTAAACCTGGCGGCAGACTGATTCTCACCATGGATAACCCTCTCAATCCCGTTCTGGCTATACGCCAGACACTATCAAATCACCTCCTGTTGAAACTGAGTGTAACCACTTTCTGCTATGGTCGTACCCTTTATCCGGGAGCCCTGAAAAGAACTTTGGAAAAAGCCGGATTCAGAATACTGGACATGCGACCTGTGCTGCATTGCCCCCGGGTTTTTGCTATTCCGGCTGCCCAATTGTTGGAACATCGCACCTCAGCGGAGACAAAGAGGCTTTTTCTGGAGTATTTGAAACGTTTTGAGAAGCTTTCCCGCCTGCCCACCAGATATCTAACCGGGCATTTTACGGCAGTCTGCTGTCAGAAATAGAGCGCCCCCTAAAATATGCTCCGTTTGATCTATCCTGTTATTCTGAGAAGTAGAACGACGAAGCATTCCCTACTTGCATTAAGCGGTCAGCTACTAGCTTTTAGCCATTCGTTTAACAAAATTCTGTCTGTTCTAAGCACTTTCCGATCGATCCGTACCGACAGCTAACGGCCAAGCGCTAATCGCTCAATTCAGGTCTTACAGTGAAAGGTTAACATGGCATGATGGAGATCCTTCCATCCGTCGTAGCCTTGGACCACTATGGCGGAGTCGGAGCGCTAGGCACAGAGCTACAGGATAACGAACGTATTCATTAGAAACGACTGTTTCATGCTCCGTTGTGCGCGATAGGGCAAGAAAAATTATGAAGATCGGTATGGTCTGGTCACACTAATAAAAGCTGATTCGAAATAAGAGCCATCGCCCTGAATATGCCCTATAAGGCATCCCAGGATCTGACCAAGCTGCCACCGATACACTGTTTATATCGGGGTGATAATGATCGTTGGCATGGTTCTCGTACTTATTTATTAGCAGGTTTTCTGTCGACGCATGAGGTTGCTCAACCCGTTATACGTCTTAAACAACCACCGACGGCATGGTCCGGACGTGCTTCCAGGCAGACATGCCAACAGCATGCCGGCCGTAAAAAGCCTAAAATACTCGATTGAAATCACCGAACGCGGAGAATGTCTGGCGGATTCAGCAAGATATCTCAAGGCAAGGCGATATCGTCCAGGATCGTTGGTGCGGAACAAGGCAACAAACGTAAGATGCCGGTAAATAAAAGCCCTGGCAGCCTCTGCCTCGGAACGGAATGGGCGCGCAACGTGCTCGGTGATAACAGCAAGGCCGTCCTTTTCCATTTGGAAGACATTGGCTGAAAGTGAATCGTTTTGGTAACGATAGTTTATGTGATAGTCGTGTACGGCTAAAAACTGGTACCTGCGGGCAAGCCTGATGGCATACTCCCAATCTCCGAAACAGACTAAGCTAGGATTATAAAACCCGGTGTGCTTCAAGCAATCTTTTTTTATTAGAAGATTAGATCCGCTTGCAATGAAACAGGATTCCATAATCCGGCTGCGGACATTACCGCTGGCCGAGCTAAAAGGGTAACGAAACAGAAATTTTCCCTGACTGTCAACGGCGTTTACCTGACTGTATACAACGCCCACTTCTGGGTGATGCCTGAGCGCGTTCAACTGACTGGCCAATTTTTCGGGAGCCCAGAAATCATCAGCATCCAGGAAAGCGATGTATTCGCCGGTCGCTTTTTCCATCCCCCTGTTGGTGGCCGCGCAAACACCGCTGTTCGGATAAGAGTGGATTTCAAGGCGCGGATCAGTCAGAGCCTGCACCTGTTTGAGGGAGCTATCCGTGGAGCCGTCATTAATGACGATTATTTGTATGTTTTCAGATGTTTGTCGGAAAACTGAAGTAAGTGCCGACCGTATGGTGCCGGCGGCATTATACACGGGGATAATGACGGATATTTCAGGTGTTTCCGACTTATAATTCAGCATGTTGATACGTGGCGTGAGCCTTTTACACGCAACTCCCAAAATAAAAAAAGGCCTGAAGCTCAGGCCTTTCTAAATTAAGATGGAATCGTGCGGTCTTTGATCAACTCTTGATGAAAAACTGCATCTTGACGGCCCCGAACTCGATGTTGTCGAACTCTTTGAGCATGACCGAATCTTTGACCGTTTCGCCGTTCACCTTGGGTTTGGTCATGCCCTCCACGAAGGCCAGCGAATAGCCGTTGGGGCGTTTGCTGATCGTGGCGGCGGTCTTGCCCATCATTAGACCACCGATGACAATGTCGCACGATGATGCCTTGCCGATTTTAGTGAGCTTTTTGGTCAGCTCGATTTCACCTTCACCGCCGGCCAGGTAGGATAGCACCCCGGTGGCGGCGACAGCTTTCTTGGCGGCCGGTGCGGCTTTCGAGAGCATGTCCTTGTATTTATCCGTGTCCATGACCATGGTTTGGTCCATGTTGCCGGCTGCTGCCGCAGGCGGACGCTTTTCACCTTCAGTGTACTCAAAAACCAGACAATGCTTGCCGATGATGATCTTGTCGCCGTGCCTGAGCCAATGCGTAGTCACCAGTTCCTTATTCACGAAGCTGCCGTTTTTACTCTTCAAGTCGGTGAGCAGATACTCTTCTCCCACGGCATCTACTTTCGCATGGTGACCGGATACCGCCAGGTTCTCAATGGAGATGTCATTGCTCTCCTTGCGGCCGATGGTCAGGGACTTACCAGGCTCAATTGGGTATTCACCGAGTTTGTTGTCTTTGAATTTTAACGTCAGCGTCGGCATCTTAGATCCTCTTTTTAGTTAAGTAACTTTTTAAAGGGGGACATCAGCCATGAAATCACGCCCATGATTCCACCACTCTGATGTTTGATCGCTTTTACTTTCAGGGTAATGACCGTAATATTGTCGTGCCCGCCACGGTCATTGGCCATATCCACCAGGGTTCTACAAGCTTTCTCCGGTTTTTCGTTTTCAATGATATCCAGAATCTCTTCGGGTTCGACCAGATCAGTCAACCCGTCAGAACTGATTACTACCATATCTCCCTGATAATAGGGGATTTCCGTTATATCGGGGTGAACCGTTTCTTCAATGCCCATGGCTCGGGTGAGCATATTACGATACTGGGCACCGATTTGCTGAGCAGCGTCAGGATCGATTGCCATCTGCTCGGAGATGACATTGTGTGTCACCGACAGCAGTTCAATCGAACCATTATGGATCACGTAAATCGGGCTGTCGCCCACATTTGCCAGAATCAGGGCATCATCGGTGAAATAAGCCGCTGAAACGGTGGACCCCATGCCCTTGAATTTTTCTTTGCTGGAGGCAACATGAAATACGCCCCGATTGGCCAGCTGAATGCCGGAAAGCAGCCGGTTGGCTTCCTTTGAAAGGGATTCATCGGCGTCCTCCAGCTCCTCAGCGTTTTCATCCTCCTCAAAACGCTGCATATAGTCGCGCAGGGTCTCGACTACCAGCTTACTCGCTACCTCCCCGGCTGCATGGCCGCCCATCCCATCGGCAACCACGTATAGATTCTGTTCTTCATCAATAAAGAGGGAATCCTCGTTGTGGGGTCGTTTTCTGCCAACATCGGTTATGCCTGCAGATTCTATTAGAACCATTTACCCTGGACTCCATTGAAAATACTCTCATCCCAAGCGAATAGAGAAAGCCCGACTCTGATGGTCAATCCAGTATAAAGTCGTCTGCATCGCAACCTTTTGCAACCTGTTCTTTATATATAATTGGCGTGAAAAGGTCAAGCTTTTCAACAAGGTCCGAATGCGGTGCCGGATGGTACAGCACTGCGTGAGGTGGGGCTTTCCGACAGCCTGATGAGAAAATTTGAAATGTCTTTAACCGGAATCCGTGGTTTTGCGATGGGCGATGGCGGCATCCACCTTTTTACCCAGGGTACGGAGGTGGTTGGCCATCTGCATGGCACGCTGGTAGCGCTGGTCGCGGTCTTTTTCAAGGGACTTGTCAATAATCGCAACCAGGGGTTTGAATATCTTGGTGTTTATGGTTCTGGGGTTCTTGTGTTTCACGTTCATGATCTGATGCATGAGCGCAGGGGGGCTGTCGCCCTGAAAGGGGAGGGACCCCGTGAGCATCTGATAGAGCATCGTGCCGAGTGAGAAGATATCCGAGCGGCCGTCAACCTTTTCTCCGGAAAACTGCTCCGGTGACATGTAAAACGGGGTTCCTTTTACCACGCCGGTTTGCGTCTGCGAGGTCGCCGTAATCCGGGCGATGCCAAAGTCTGTGATTTTTATGACGTTGCCTTTGATGAGCATGATGTTGGCCGGCTTGATGTCGCGGTGGACGATGCCCTTTTCATGCGCGTAATCAAGCGCGTCGGCCACATCGGCGCAATAGTCCATCACCTGGCGAATGGGTAACAGGTTGTCTTTTTTGGTGTATGGCTCGAGGTCGCTGCCCTCTAAAAATTCCATGGCAATGTACGCTAAATCCTGCTCGTCGCCGGCATCGTAGATGGTCACAATATTCGGATGGGAGAGGGTTCCGGCACTTTCCGCTTCACGGAAGAATTTTTCCTTGAGTTTATCGGCCTCTTCCGCCTCCAGATCGTCCCCGAAGCGAAAGGTCTTGATGGCGGTTGTCCGGTTGATGCGCGGGTCCTGACCCAGGTAGACGATGCCCATGGCCCCCTTGCCGAGTTGCTTGAGAATTTCGTACCGGCCCAAAGTGGGCTTCGTGCCGGTTCCGGTGGCCAGCAGACCATCACCGGTCGATCCGCCGAGCCCTTCGCCGAATACCATGGTTTCACTGGCCTGCATGAGTTTCCCTTTACGTTCTTTAACATCTTTAAACTTGGCGTCATGTTCCTCTATATACTCAAAAACAGCGGCTGCCTTGTTAAGTTGCCGTTTTCTTTCAAAATCAAGAGCAAGGTTGTAGAGGATGTCCTTGACTTCGTCGTCGACGGGCACGCGACGCAGCTTGTCAAAGGCCATATCCAGCATGCCCTGGTTCTGAAAGCTCAGCCCCAGCATCCGGTTGGTTTCCGCCGATTCTCCTTCGACTTTTTCTTTGCCGGTTTCCGTAACGAAGTATTTAATACTGACAACGCCGATATACCCCAGGATGAGCTGCAGGACGGGATAGGTGATGCCAATCCACAGGCCCTCGAAAACGAAAAGATAGGTCGAACTGCCCACCAGAGCAAATACCAGCAGCCAGAACAACAGGCCGGCCACCATGGCTTTGAGCCGGGGCAGCAGAAACGTGATGATGAGACCCACGACCACGATCATGACCAGTCCGGCCAGGGCGGCCCATACCGGCTTGGAAACGAACTGGCCGTTCAGTATGGACCAGATGGTATTGGCGGTGAACTCGCCCAGGGGCATACTGGCATCCACCGGCGTACTCAACGGGTTCATGATGCCGGAAGCCGAGGCACTCACGATGACAAGTTTGTTCTTGAATACCTGCAGGGGGATTTTATCGTTCAGCACGTCAAAATAGGAATAGCGGTTAAAAGAGCCGGTGGGGCCCTTGAAGCTGACCAGGAGTTCGGAAAACGGCGTCATTGGAATTTGCGTGCCGCCCAACTGAACGGAATTGCCCAGTTCGGCGCGCATTTTGTTCAGCGGTACGTTTAGATAGGCGGCTGCCAACCGGAGGGTATAGGCCGGGATGTATTTACCGTTATAGTCATACAGCAGACGTTCGCGCCGGGCAGTACCGTCCATGTCGTAGGCCAGGTTGATGTGTCCAATGCCCCTGGCGGTATCGAAAAACACTTTTACCGGTAGGATAATATCGCCGGCCAGCGGTGCGTAAAAACCTTCCGGGCTGCTGACATTCGGAATGCTGCTGCCTGAGAGAACCTCCGACAGGCCCTGATCCGGGGCGGCACCCGGTACCGGAGGCTTGAAAAATACCGGGAGGATGACCTTTTCCGAAAACGCAATGGCGTCGGCCAGGGCGGCATCATTGTCCAGTACATTTTGCATGTCGACCATGGCCTCGACGAACATTTGGCCTTTTTCCCCGGTTGTGGCCAGCAGTTCCTGGGAGAACATGTCTTCAAGCTGTCTGATGGCAGCGATACCGGGATTGTTCTCGGGCTCACTGAGGATAAAATTCAATCCAATGACCCGGGGACTGCCGGCGTCAATCTTTTCCAGACCCGCGGCCACCAAGGCCCGGGGCCAGGGCCAGCGGCCCAGCTTTTCGATGGTGTCATCGTCAATGTCGACCATAACGATATTGCTGGCACTTTCGGGATCGCTGCGCAGGGTCATACCCACATCGTACAATTTGAGATCCATGGTATCCAGAAATCCGGCCCGCATGAACGCCATTGCCAGAAAGAGAATGGTAATGGAAACTCCGAGAACCAGGGTCGGATGTTTTTTAAAAATCCCCATTTTAACTTCCTTCTATTTTGAGGTCATCGAATACGCACCATTCCAATCTTTGGGCGGTGGTGTTTTTTTGTAATCATTGCACCTGGCCAGCATCGTTTTGCTGGGGCCGTCCTGCGGGTCAATATCCAGCGCGGCGTTGAAATGGATTATAGCGCGGTTCCATTCCTGATTGCGGTAGGCATACAAGCCCTTGGTGTAGGTGTCGGCCACCTCCAACAAGGTCGGATCGGTACTGCCCTGATACCCGAGGACTTCATAGACCGTTATGGGGACGGCCTTGCCGATTACATTGATGGCGTCAATTTCGCGGGTGACGATGCTGTCACCGGCCGCATGCCGCGTAGAGTCGCTGATCAGGGTATAGATGCCGTAGACCTTGTTGACGCCCTCCAGGCGGGCGGCGGTGTTGACCGTGTCGCCCATCATGGTGTAATCCATTCGGCTCTTGGAGCCCATGTTGCCGACAACGGCCGGGCCGGTGCACAGCCCGATGCGCATGTGCAGTTCCGGTTGCCCCGCTGCACGCCAGCGGGCGCGCATTTTCTTGAGTCGGGCCTGCATGTCGATGCAAGCCATGCAGGCGACTTCGGCCTGATTTTCCAGGTAATTGGGGGCTCCGAAAAAGGCGATAATGGCATCGCCTTCAAATTTATCGACAGTGCCCTCGTGCGCCAGGACAACGTCTGTCATCTCCGTTAAAAATTCATTGAGCAGTTCGACCAGTTCGCTTGGGGTGAGTTTTTCGGATATGCTGGTAAACCCCTGCACATCTGAAAAAAATGCCGTAATGGTGCGCTCTTCTCCACCCAGGCTCAAGGTTTCCGGCGAATCGATCAGTTGTTTGACTACCGTGGGGGCCAGGTAGGAAGAAAAGGCATCCTTGATGAATTTCTTCTGGTGGCTCTCGGATAGATATTTATAGCCGGTGATGGCCGTATACGTCACAAGCAGAACGGTAACGGGATAAACCAGGTTCAATACAATGCCCTGGGAGGAGAATATATACTGGCAGAACAGGATAAACACCGTACCCAGGGAAAAAGCCGTGATGCCACCGGCGATAACGCCTGTGCGGGCCAACACGAATCCCAGTAGAAAACCAGCGGTAATGATGGCGATCAAGTCAAAGACGGCCCCCCATGCGGGGTGGATGATGTACCGGTTTTGCAGTACGCTGCTGACAACATTGGCGTGAATTTCCAACCCGGGAAAGACCGACCCAAAGGGCGTGACCCTCAGGTCGTAGATGCCCACGGCGGTGGCGCCGATCATGACAATTTTGTCTTTCAGCATATCCTCCGGGACAGCGTCGTTGAGGATGTCGGTAATGGATATATGGGGAAATGTCTTTTGCGGACCATGGTAGTTAATCAGCACCCGGCCGAATTCGTCGGTGGGTACGCCCTGGGTCCCGATGTCGACGGATTCCACGCCGAAGGCGGCGACTCTTACGGAGAGGGGTTCATCCAGGTAAGCGCTTACCGTCATCATGGAAAGGGGTGCAAAGAGCTGCTCGCGGAACTTAATCACAGCCGGGATCCAGCGCACGACCCCCTCTGGGTCTGGGAACATATTGAAATAGCCGGCATAAGGCGTGGCCGTGGCAATCCGGGCAATGTTCGATTGCGGCAGGGTCGCCTCAATCATAGGGAGTTGCTGGGCCTCCGGGGTCGCATAGCGTGCGAACTTGTACCCACCGGAGGCGATGTTGTCCTGGTGGGTTTCAATCGTCCGCTCATCCACATGCGACAGGTCGGACTGGCCCATGTGAAAGAAATAGCCCAGGACGACTTTTGATTTCGAATTTTCGATTGCCCCCGCCAGCAGTCGGTCTTCGTCCGATCTGAGTTTCAACTCTTCCAGGTAATTCTGCAGCTGGCTGTTATGTAGGTTAAACTGTCCGATACCAGATTGGATGGCACTGATAGCGTTGACGACTCGCTGGTCATCCGGTTCCAGGAAACCGATATCAAAGGCCGTCACACGCGCACCGGCATCGGAAAGCTTGTCGATCAACCTGGCCATTTTTGATCGTGGCCAAACCCATTTCCCTTCGGTGTTGATACTTTTTTCATCAATGACAGCCAGCACGACCTGCTGGGCCGCGGGCGCTTTTTCCCGGGACCGGAACCGAAGGTCGAGGGTTTTCAATTCCATGAGATCCAGAAAGGGAATCCCGGCCATATACGTTACGATGCCGGCCACGGTGATTAGAATAGATAGTTTAAAGGGTGATAACTTGAATAGTTTTTTCATAAAGGCACCATGCAGCGTGAACGCCAGGAGACCCCGTCAAAACACCCTTTTGTGCCCGTTCTTTCACCGAATCCTCCGTGCATCCGTAATATACTCACCGGATTGTAGCAGAAGTGATTCAGCGCCAGGGTGAACGGAAACAAAAACTGGGCATTTCCCAAGGGTCTCGCCAGTATCGAAAGACCGGTTTCAGATTGAAGAAGACACCCGAAAAATGCGGATAGAACTGTTAACCACCCGAAGGTGTTATACTTTTATATTGCATGCTATAGAATAAGTCAACATGCGAAGGTCGGCAATAGTGTCATCGAGGGGGGGGCTTATTTTTCTCTGGCGGAACCAGACACCGGCTTAATAAAAAGCGGCGTTTAAAGCATGCCGGCAAAAGTCTGAGGTATAGAAGACCATTTTACAAGGCGCGCTTTTGATCTTCACGGATTGGTGGCTCGGAAAAGGGCCGGCACAGCCTCAGGAAAGGCCGCGTCCGCGATTTTACCCGTCTTCGGGTGCAGGTAGAGGCGCCGGATATTGTCCGGATGGTCGAAATAGGCCACCGTGTCGTCTTGAAACACAGCATGGAAAAAATCAATCCAGATGGGCAGGGCGGCCCTGGCTCCGGTTTCTCCTCGGCCAAGGGGACCGCCGTCATCCCTGCCGACCCAGACACCCGCGGTAAGTGTTGGCGAAAAGCCTACAAACAGGGCATCCCGATAGTCATTGGTCGTGCCGGTTTTACCCGCCACATTGCGGCCTAGAATTCTGGCCTGACGACCGGTGCCCTCACGAACAACGCCAATGAGCATATCGGTCATGACGGCGGCGGCGTCTCGCGGCATGGCCACGTTTTTCTGCCGAGTATTCTTCCAGAGGATATGGCCGGATGCGTCCGTAATGGCCGTGACTCCGAATGGTTTGATGTGGTGTCCGCCATTTGGAAAGACCGCATAGGCTGCGGTTAACTCCAGCAGGCTTACTTCCGAGGTGCCCAAAGCCAGGGAGAGGTTAGACTGCAGGGGGGCCTGGATACCTGTACGACGGGCGAAGTCTATGACTGCCGGTGGTCCCAAGGCGTCTATCAAGCGTACTGCGGGAATGTTTTTTGAAAGGGCCAGGGCCCGGCGCAGGGTGATCTCGCCCTTGAAGTCTTTGGAATAGTTCTGCGGTTGCCAGGGCTTATTGGTGGCGCCCTGTCGGTAGACAACCGGTGCATCCAGAATCAACCGGTCCTGGGAGTAGCCATTTTCAATCGCCTTGCCATATACCAGCGGCTTGAAGGCCGATCCAGGCTGGCGATAGGCATCCGTAGCCCTGTTAAAAGGACTTTGTGAGTAGTCACGCCCCCCGACCATGGCCAGGATTCCCCCGGAGGGTCCATCCAGAGCGACCAGCGCATACTGGGGGTTCGGGTTCGCTACCCGGTTGCGGAGCATTCTTTGCCTAAGACGATCGAGGCCTTTGTTGCCCGCTCGGCGGGCGGCTAGTTGCAGCTTGGAATTCAAAGTGGTGAAAATGGTGAGACCGCCTTTGTATAGTTGAAACTCGCCGACGGCCTCTTCCAGCTTGGGCTTGATATACTCAACGAAATAGGGCGCCGCCTGATTGGCCGGCACCCGGTTTGCGAGGTGGACTGGACTGTCCGCTGCTTCTTGATACTGAAGTTGGGTCAGCAGGCCGGTAACCAGCATCTGCTTCAAAACGATATTTCTGCGCCGGGTGGCCAAGTCCAGGTTTACCAACGGAGAATAACGCGAGGGCGCTTTGGGCATGCCGGCTATCAGGGCGCATTCGGGCAGATTTAGCTCTCCGACCGACTTCCCGAAGAAGAGTTGGGCGGCGGATTCCACACCATAGGCGCCACTGCCAAAGTAAACCTGATTGAGGTAAAGCGCCAGGATCTCGTCTTTCGTGTAGCGCCTTTCTAGCTGAAACGCCAAAATGGCTTCTTTGATTTTGCGAGTGATGGTCTTCTTATTTGTGAGGAAAAGGGTCTTGGTCAACTGTTGGGAAATCGTACTGGCGCCTTCCACAAACTCGCCGGCCCGGATATCCCGCACAATGGCCCGGGCGATGCCTTTTATGTCCACCCCCCCGTGAGAGTAGAACTTTCTGTCTTCCGTCGTGATCAGGGCTTGTTTAAGATAAGCAGGCATGTCCACCAGGCCGACTGGATCTCGCTTTTCAGCGTAGAGTTCCGCCAGGAGCTGATTGTCGGCGGAATAGATGCGGGTGACCGCCGATGGTGAGTACGCTTCTAGAGCCCGTATTTGCGGCAGGTCACGGGTAAACGCGAAGAAGGCCCCTGCCAGGGAACCGAACAGAAGGCCGCTCAACAGAACCGCCATCAGGGCAGCCATTTTGCGATCAAGGAAGGATTTCAGTTGCATTATCAATCAATCTGTATAATGAATTTGAGACCTTTTTTAAATGCCCCTTTAGTCCCTTTGCGCAAGGCTTCACTGAGGGCCTGCGTCGGCTCAAATTTTAACCGGAGGAATACGGGATGTATTGCGATGATTAAAATTTGAGCCCGCCTTGAACTGCAACAAAAGTGGGCATTTAAAAAAAGGCTCAATGTGCAGGAAGCCCCATTGCCACAGAGGTATATGAAAACCGGACAACAGGAGATTCAACATGAGCCACCATCATGACCACGGCCATTCCCATAAACAACACCACGATCACGCCAAGCATGCGGAAGGTACCCTATCATTTGCAGATAAAATGATCAAACTTTTGGAACACTGGATCAAACACAACGAGGACCATGTGGATTCCTACCGGGATTGGGCCCAAAAGGCGCAGTCAAATGGCATGCTGGAGGCTGGTGCCCAGTTGTCGGAGGCGGCGGATATAACCGCGAGCCTTACCGGCAAATTCGAACAGATCTTGGCAACCATAAAAAAATAGACTGTGTTTTCAGAAAGTCGGCTGGAGGCGGGGTTGGTGCCGGACCGTTTGTAAAAACGGAAAAACACGAACTCAACCAGGTTGAAAAAGTAGAGGTGGGTCATGCATAAGATCCGGAAAGGCATGCTGCTTATTGCCGCCCTCGTTTTGATTTCAAGCAGCTGCGTTTGGGCCGCAGAGGCGGCTGAGAGCGATGCCCGGCAGCGCGAGCATGTGGCGGTGACGGTTTACAATAACAATCAGGGACTGATCCGCGATGTGCGCACCCTTAAGCTGCCGGTTGGTAAGGGTGAATTACACTTTCGGGACGTGGCTGCCCATGTCGACCCAGTGACTGTACGGGCGCGTTCCATCAGCCATCAGGACGGTTTCAGGGTCATTGAGCAATATTATGAATATGATCTGATGAACGCCAATAAGCTGCTGGATAAATATGTCGGCCGTAAGATTGCGATACTGGATCCGGCGTGCGGCAGCCAGTCAAAGCCCTGCCGCGAAATCTCGGCGCTGCTCTTGAGCAACAATCAGGACCAGGTGTTTCAAATTGACGGCCGGATTTATCTGGGATACCCGGGTATCCGGGTGCTGCCGAAGTTGCCCGCGGCCCTGATCGCAACGCCCACCCTCATCTGGAAATACCGTAATAATCTGCGCGAAGCCCAGCAGCTCGAGGTAACTTACCTTACCGGCAAAATGAATTGGAAGGCGGATTACGTTCTGGCCCTGAATATGGCCGATACCCGGGCCGATCTATCCGGCTGGGTGACCATCGACAACAAAAGTGGCACCGTTTACCGCAACGCTGGCCTGAAACTCGTGGCCGGAAGTCCGCACAAAGTCCAACCTCGTCCGGACCAGCGCGTTTACGCGGCGGAAGCAAGCATGGCGGTTGCCAGCCCGCCGACTTTCCGCGAAAGTGAATTATTTGAATACCACGTCTACAATTTGCAGGGCAAAACCGATCTTAAAAACAATCAGACCAAGCAGATCAAACTGCTGGAAGCCGCTCCGGTAAAAGTTGTCAAATCTTTCCAGGTGCGCAGCTCCGGGCGTTTTTTCCGGCGTGCCCGGGGCAACCAGGACCAGAGGGTTCCCGTATCGGTATACACTCAGTTTGACAATACCCAGCCCAACAAGCTGGGGCGACCGCTGCCGGCCGGCATTGTGCGCCTGTACAAGGCCGATGCAGATGGCAGCTACCAGTATATCGGAGAAGACCGGATCGGTCACACCCCCAAGGAGGAGACCGCCAAGCTGCGCGTGGGGGAGGCATTTGACCTGATGGCTCACAGAATACAGACAGACTACCGCCAAATTAGCAACAATCAGCACGAGTCAGCCTGGAAGATTATTTTAACGAATCGTAAGAAAGAAGCGGTGACGGTCGCAGTCGTGGAATTGTTGCCGGCCAATTGGCGTATCCTTAAAAATAGCCATCCCTATGAACAGACCGATGCCTTTACAATTGAATTTTTAGTGCCGGTTCCCAGGAACGGCGAGGTGGTCTGCGCATACCGGGTGCGCGCCGGTCGGTAGATCTCAAAACAACATAGAGCGAATGCGTATATCTAATTATAATTATTTAAGTATATAAGTAATATATCAATATATAACTAATATTAATTATTTTAAATATAATTTAATTTAATTTTAGTTATATTTAATTGATGCGCCTGATCAGGTCCATTTCAGCACAGGATGTGGCCAGTGCCAGGGTAACTATTTGCCCCGGCTGAGCCACGCTGGTAGGCTGTCCCGATTCATCCGTAATACCCCCAATGGTGCTGCTCTCTATTTTGCCCTTGGCTGGTAGGATCTCTACCTGATCCCCGGTCTGGATCTTGTTGCGCACCGCGACCAGAGGCGTTCCGGGAACATCCGCCCGCAACACCTTAGCCACAAAACGGGCTCCGGGATCGGGTTTGCGGTTTTTAAGGTTGGGGGCTACTTGATCCGGGGCATTGAAATAGAAGCCCGTGCAGTAACCCCGATTGTTAATCCGATTCAATTCCGTCATCCAATCCGGATCGATTTGGTAGTTGCCCGGATCCGCGTACCAGGTATCGATTGCCTCCCGGTATACTTTCACGGTTGCTGCCAGGTAATGAATACCCTTCATACGACCTTCAATTTTGACAGCCGCTATACCGGCCCGGATCAAATCCGGCATGTGCGCGATCATGCAAAGATCGTAGGCGTTGAAGATATACGTGCCCTGCTCGTCTTCGGCGACCGGCATGTATTTTCCCGGGCGTTGGTCCTCAACGACCGAATATTTCCAGCGGCAGGGGTGGGCGCACCGTCCGCGATTGGCGTCGCGCTGGGCCATGAAACTGCTTAACAGGCAGCGACCGGAGTAGGAGATGCACATGGCGCCATGTATGAAGGCTTCCACTTCAATGTCGGTGGATGTGGCAATATGGGTAATTTCAGACAGGTTCAATTCGCGGGCAACGTTTACCCGCACGGCCCCCATCCCTTTCCAGAACCGGGCGGTAGCGGAATTGGTCGTGTTGGCTTGGGTACTCACGTGCAGCGGGATGGAAGGGATGGTCTCTCTAGCCAGATTGAAGATGCCGGGATCCGCTACGATCAAGCCGTCCGGTTCCAGGGCACCGACAGCGGCCAGATAGTCGCGTATGGCCGGTAGATCCTCATCGCGGGGATAGATATTGCAGGCCACATAAAGTTTTATCCCCTGTTCGTGCCCGAACGCGATCGCCCGTTGCATCTCCTCCAAACTGAAATTTCCTGAAAAATTGCGCAGACTGAACGCCTTACCGGCCAGGTAGACCGCGTCGGCACCGTAATGCACGGCAATTTCAAGTTTTTCGAAATTACCGGCCGGTGCCAAAAGTTCGACCTTTCGGACAGAATCACCACCCATCAGTCCACCTCCTGGAGGTGGTGGGCGTGCCGCTGCAGCATTTTTTCCAGGCTGGTTTGCCAGGGGGGGCAGACAATTCCGAAATTTGCTTCGATTTTACGGCACGCCAACACCGAATATGCGGGGCGGGGAGCCGGTGTCGGGTATTCCGGGGTGGCTATCGGGGCCACCGCAACGGGGGGAACCAGGCCGAGCCTGTGGGCTATCTGCAGGACGTGTCGGGCAAATTCGTACCAGGACACTTCGCCCGTACTGCAGAGATGATAGGTTCCCCAGGTGATGTCCGTCGAACCCGCCAAGCGCTCAGCGAGGCTCAGCAGGGCCGCAGCCAGATCGGCGGCGTAGGTCGGACAGCCGATCTGATCAGAGACGACCCGTACCTCCTGTTTCGTTTGCCCGAGGCGCAGCATGGTTTTGACGAAATTGTTGCCATGATTTCCGTAAAGCCAGGCCGTGCGTATGATAAGATGTCGATCCAGGGTGTCGCGCACCGCTGTCTCGCCGGCGGCCTTGCTTTGGCCGTAAACACTAAGCGGGGCGACCGGATCATTTTCGGTATACGGTACCGTTTGGTTTCCGTCGAAGACAAAATCCGTTGAAATGTGCACCATGGGGATACGGTTGACCGCGCATGCCGCAGCCAGATGAGCGGCCGCCTCCCGGTTTACAGCAAAGGCCGTATCCGTTTCGGTTTGGGCTACATCGACCAGTGTGTAAGCCGCGGCATTGATCAGCAGCTGCGGTCGGATATCGGCCACCACCCGGTTGACCTGGATGGGATCGGTGAGATCCGCCTCTTCGATATCGATACCGATACAATCACTGGCCCTGGCCGGGGCCTGCCTTATAATCTCCCAACCCAATTGGCCCTTTGCACCGGTTACCAGAATTCGCATCGTTATCCCTGTCCAGTCTTGCTGTGTTTTCCTACCTATAGGGCAATTTGTCCGGTGTCAGTGCAGCTAAAGTCGGCAAACCAAGATCCCGGGGAGAGATAATGGGGTCGTCTGTGGGCCAGCGGATGCCGATCTCGGGATCCGACCAAAGTACACCACCTTCATCTTCGGGAATATAGTAGTCGCTGCATTTATAGGCGAAATAGGCAGTATCACTGACAACACAAAAACCGTGGGCAAAACCTTCCGGAATAAAAAGCTGCCGGCGATTTTCTTGAGATAAAGTGATACCGGCCCACTTCCCGTACGTGGGTGAACCGGGACGCAAGTCCACGGCAACATCGAAGATCTCACCGGTAATGACATACACCAGCTTGGCCTGGGCCCGCTTTATCTGGAAGTGCAGCCCCCGTAAGGTACCCCGGGTTGAGAAGGATAGGTTGTCCTGCACAAATTCGCACCGGATGCCCGCTTCGGCATACCGTCGCGCCTGAAACGTTTCGGTGAAGAACCCGCGCTTGTCCGGGTAAACACTCGGTTCGATAACCAGCAGCCCCTCAATGTCGGTAACGACCGTCTTCAAAGTTGGTACCTTTCATATTTCAGCATGTTCATCAGATAGTGGCCGTATTCGCTATGCATCATGGGCTCGGCGAGTTTTACCACCTGCTGTGCATCGATATACCCTTTTTGGTAAGCAATTTCCTCGATACAGGCGATTTTCATGCCCTGTCGTTCCTGAATTGTTTCGATGAAACTGGACGCCTGCATCAGGCTCTCGTGGGTGCCGGTATCCAACCAGGCAATGCCCCGGCCCAGTTTTTCCACATGCAGGTTGCCGGCAGCCAGGTAGGTGGCGTTTACATCGGTGATTTCCAGTTCCCCGCGGGCGGACGGTTTGAGGCCGGCTGCAATGTCGAGCACCTGGTTGTCATAGAAATAGAGTCCGGTGACCGCGTAATTCGACTGCGGATCTTCCGGCTTCTCATCGATGGCAATTGCCTTACCTTGCATGTCGAATGACACAACGCCATAACGCTGCGGGTCCTTGACCCAGTATCCGAAAACCGTGGCGCCCGTCTGCCGGGCGGCGGCCTGGGTCAGGCTTTCCGTCAAACCCTCGCCGTAGAAAATATTGTCGCCGAGCACCAGGCAAACGGGACCACTGCCCACAAACTCCCGCCCGATGATAAATGCCTGGGCCAACCCTTCGGGACGGGGCTGCTCGGCGTAGGAAAAATCGACGCCCCATTGGGACCCATCACGCAACAGGGTTTCGAAAAGCGGCAGATCGTGCGGGGTGGAGATGATCAGGACTTCCTTTATCCCAGCCAGCATCAGGACGGCCAGAGGGTGGTAAATCATGGGTTTATCGTACACCGGTAAGAGCTGTTTACTGATTACTCTTGTGATGGGGTACAAGCGGGTTCCGGATCCTCCTGCGAGTATAATGCCTTTCATGTGTATTCTCCAGGTGCGTCTTGCGAGCACGGGTTGGTGTCCAACGTCCCGACCGGCTCTCTTTGGATCAACTCATTAACAGACAATGTGTGGGAACAAAAGGCCTTTTTGGCTGTTTGCATACCTGACCAGCCAAATCTATTGAGGTATGGCCTGCGTAACCAGCTTACGCCCAACAAGCGCCATGGGTGCAAGATTTTTTCGCGGCACCGTATTTATGCCTTCAAGCCGCGTAATACGCGACTTTTCTCGCCCCGATCCAGATCATTGAGAGCGTACTGCAAGGCAGCTTCCACCAGCGCAGACTTGTTTTCGATAGGGCACCCGGCCAGTTTGAGTTCAAAAAATTTTCTATTAAAGCGCTCCAGTAAATCCAAAGAGAGATAATAACCGGCTTTCTTTTTGGCTACTGCTTTGGATTTGCCACCGGTAGCTGCCTGGATCGGATCTAGACGGGTATCTTCGAAAAAATCGGCTGGACCGGGGTTATCTGGTGTCATTATCCGTTACCCTCCTGATCAATTTTTTATAGCCGCGGGCACCGGTGGCGCGCGGATCAAACTCGAATATAGTCTTTCCAGCAGCCGGTGCTTCCGACAGCCTGACGTTGTAAGGAATTGGATCACAAACCTGTTTGCGAAACAGCTTAAGCAATTGCTTCAAGATGATGAGACTATGGCGGGTGCGCTGATCGAACATAGTGGGTAGGACATACTTGAGCTGCAGGTCGCTGTTCAACTTTTGCGCAGACAGCAGGTATCCGAAAAACGTTTTCAGCCCTTCGATAGAGGGGCTCTGCAGAGCCACCGGACAGATAACCTCCGTGGCCGCCATCAAGATGTTCACGCTGAGGATGTCCCAGCCCGGTGCGCAGTCGAAGATCAGGTAATCCAGGGTACCGTTTCGAGGTGCAAAGCGGCTGCCCAGCAGGGTCTGACGCTGGGCCCGCGGTTGTTCCCCGAGCCAGTGTTTGAGTTCAACCAGTTTCAGGCCCCCGGATAGTAACCAGAGATTCGGTCGGGCAGGGGTGATACTTTCTTTTTTTGATACGGCGCGCCCCTTTTCATCGGTACCGGTAATGAATTCGTACAGACCGTGGACGGGTTTAACACCGAGAAACAGGGCAGCTTGATTCTGGGTATCGCAATCGACCAGCAGCACTTTGTGCCCCTTTAGCGCCAGGCCATGGGCAAGGTTGACGGCCGTGGTGGTTTTGCCCACACCGCCTTTGGCCATAGAGACCGCGATTCGACGCATACAATTCTTCCTTTCTTGAATAGATGAACAGTACTGTTCAAGAAATATACTATTCTTCTGTAATAAGCAACAAAAAAAGTATAATAAAAAAATAATATTATCGGATTGTTATGATGACCTCGGTGTGAATGCCGGTTTTTGCCTGTATAATGGCGGCCCCAAAAGGACACGGGAGAGCCCACACGCTAGGCTCCCCCGTAAAGAAAGGAACTACAATAGCAGGCTTTCGCGGAACCCGCTACTGACTATACCATCGGTCTGAAGTGGGATAACTTGAGAAAATAATTGGTTTTGAACAGGTAGGTCACTGCTTTTTTCCGGATTGAGCCGTGGATCCTTTCCGGGCTGTTTCCTCGGCTTCATTGGCCCGTTCAATCGCTGCGTTGGCCCGCGCCTGGGCCTCCGCGGCTTCCCGCGCGATCCGCTCGGCTTCATGGCGATGACGCCGGCGCAGGCGCCGCTTTTTCTGCCGATACCTTTCCAGGTACTTTCCGGCAGCCTCAATTTTTTCGCGGGCCAGGGCGCTTTCCTTTTCAGCCTCCTCCCGCGCCTCTACGGCTGCTTCCTGCAGCCCCCGCGTCTTTTCGGCTTCCTTTTGCAGTTCGGCCGCCCGGCGTTTTTGATCATCGGCCGCCTGGGCTTGATCCATTTCTTCCGCGCTTTTTTTCTTGTAGCGGATCACATGCTGAACCTGGGTGCCGGATGGCACCGGGCGGTCGGTGAGATTGATGACCCCGTCTTCATCCTGGTAAACTGTAATTTCGCCGGCCAGAACCCCGTTGCTCCCGCAAGTTGCCACGGCAGCAGCTATGATCAGGTGGACGGCCAAGTTTACTTTCACGTTGAGCAAAAAACGCATGGGGGTGATTTACACCAAGATAGCGATCGAAGTCAACTGCCGTTGCAGGTATAAAACCTATTCAGACTTCTGTGAATTTTTAAGACAACCCGGACCAAAGGGTCGCAAGGTTGGGGTGGCGGCAATGGACACCAGGCACGACTTCCAACTCGATGTCTTGATTCTAAGTAGCAAACTGTATAAACTTGACCTCAGACCCTGAAAGCCTATCTTGGATCTATGTTGATTATTACAGACATGAAAGGACCGGATGAACATGGTGCCCCTGGATTTAAGTAAAATGACGCGGCGATGGACTGAATGGATGCGCGATACCAACTGGTTTACGAGCGCGTCCGAATACTGGTTAGACTCTTGCCAGAAATCCCTTATATACGCTGACATCATGCGCAAACGGGGTAATATCTATATCGAACATGCCAAAGAGGGCATGCCGCCGGTTCTGGTGTTCGACTACGAGACGATCGTTGATGGCCGCGACCTGGAACGCCCGGTAAATTATGCCCTGGTCGGCATTATCGACCGGCGAGCCAAGAAAACGCGCAAGCCCAAAGGCACGGCGGAGCGGCGCAAAAAGGAGGGGGGCCGTTCGGGCCCTGTCAAAAGACCCATTGTCATTATCGATCCCCGCGCCGGCCACGGTCCCGGGATTGGCGGCTCCAAGCGCGATTCCGAAATCGGCATCGCTCTGGATGCTGGGCATCCTGTCTATTTCATCATCTTCTATCCTAATCCTGAACCAGGCCAGACGCTGGCTGACGTGCGCAATGCCGAAGTCCTGTTCCTGGAAGCGGTGGCCAAGCGGCACCCTGAAGCTGAAAAGCCGGTGGTCATCGGCAATTGCCAGGGAGGCTGGGCAGCCGCTCTTATCGGCGGTTCCCGACCGGATGTGGTCGGCCCCATGGTATTTAACGGATCGCCGCTTTCGTACTGGGGCGGCGTGGAGGGTGCCAACCCCATGCGCTACCGGGGCGGTTTGTTCGGGGGCGCCTGGATGACTTCTCTAGCCAACGACCTGGGCAATGGCCGCTTTGACGGTGCCCACCTGGTGGCCGGTTTCGAAGACCTGAATCCGGCGAACACTTACTGGACCAAGCAATACAACACCTACACCCGCTGCGACACCGAGGAAGACCGTTATTTAAATTTTGAAAGATGGTGGAATGGCTTCTACCTGATGAATGCCGAGGAAATCCATTTCATCGTGGACAGCCTGTTTATCGGCAACAAGCTGGAGACCGGAGAATTGGTACTGGAAGACGGGACCACCGTCGATCTGAAGAATTTTCGAGAACCCATTGTGGTTTTTCCTCCCGGGGCGACAATATCACCCCGCCGCAGCAGGCGTTGAACTGGATCGTCAAAGTCTACCATACGGTCGACGAAATTAAACGCAACGGCCAGGTCATCGTCTACATGGTGCACGAGAACATCGGCCATCTCGGGATATTCGTCTCAGCCAAGGTGGCCCGCAAAGAACACAAACAGATTATCGCCAGTTTCGACATGCTGGACTACCTTGCACCGGGACTATATGAAATGGTCATTGACGAAACCCCGGTGGTTCGGGGGGACGGGGCCTGTACGGTTCGTTTCGAAGAACGGGACATGGAGCATATCATGGGACTGGATGACGGCTTCGAGGATGAGGAGGACTTCAAACCGGCCGCTTTTATCTCGCGGATGAACGACCGGATGTACCGAACCATGCTGAGTCCCTGGATTAAAATGACGATGACTGAACCCATGGCCGAGTGGATCCGGCAGATGCATCCCTTGCGGATATCCAAGTACCTGCTTTCGGACATGAACCCGTTTATGCTGCCGGCCAAAGCGCTGGCCAAGAAAGCGAAAAACAAGCGTCAGCCGGCCCGGCCGGACAACCCCTTTCTGGCCTTTGAGAAAGATTGTGCGGACGGTATCGTGGATGCCTTGAATCTTTTCCGGGATATACGGGATGCCAGCCAGGAATTCGTGTTTAAGTCTCTTTATGGCAATGCCTGGATGAAATGGCTGTTTTCTGACCCGGAAGATGCAGATGCTGCGTCAAAAAAGCCATCGGGCGCGGATGCCGACCAGGAAATGCTGGTCAAGGAGGCGGGCAGTGGTGGTTTTGAAGAGGCGGCGATCCGGGTGATCATTGCCATACTCAGTGCAGATCGGGTTTTTGAGCGCAACGAGTACCAGATCGCCAGGCAGGTGGTTCTGGATCACAAGGTACTCCGCAAAATCGCCCCCTTCGATTTAAGGCGGATTGCCAAGCAGCAGGCAATGATCATCCAGGCGGATGAAACGCTGGCACTGGAAACCTTGCCCCAACTGCTCCAATCAAGGGCCCGGCGCCGGGAGGTGCTGCGCATTGCCGAGCAGATTCTGGCGGACGCCGATAGCCTCCCCAACCAGGCCGAAACGTCTGTTTACCACAAAATTAGGACATTACTGGAGAGCAAAACGCCTGAATGTAGGCTATAATCCGTACCTTCAAATCTATTTAGACGTTTCGCCCTTTTCGGGTTCGGGGTGGCCGGCAAAACCTTCAAATATGGATTGGAGCGGGTTTAGCTTGGTCATGCCATCCTGCGTCATCCGCGATATGTCCACCCCCATTCCCAACCATTGCTTGAACTGTTCATCAACTGAACTTTTATAGGCGAGATAGGCGTTGATGGTTTGCTGCAGGTGTTTATCGAAGAATTCCAGCAGGGCGTTATCGCCGTATTGGATAATCGTGTGCAGCAGAGGAGCCGGTAAGAGTATATTCTTACGCTTGGCTTCTTCCAGGATGATCTGGGTCAGGATGAACGCCGTCACATCCTCCTTGGTTTTGGCATCCCGAACTTCCACCTGACGGCCGTTGCGAATCTGCGCGGCGACCTCATTCAGGGTCACATATTTGCTCTGCCCGGTATCGTACAGGCGACGGTTGGCATATTTTTTTAAGAGGATTTTTTCCTCCATGGTGGGCTCCTTTTGGTAGTGGTCGGAAATGTTGTGTTGCGACAATTTTTAATTGATACCTTATAATAGATAGATTTTAAAATTAGTCAATGATAAATAAATAAAATGATAACAATATTATATTAAAATATTATGAAAGAATGGCCGGAGGTCGCATAAAAACAAAAAATTGTGCAATGCAACAAAAATTGCTTGACAAGCTGCGGATTGGTACTATAATCGGTCCATACCAACATGCAACCGGGTCGCGTTCAGTACCGGCAAAGCAAGAGGCAAGCCGCCGGTCGCTCCCCGGTTAAAAACACCCCCAGAGGGTAAAAACCAATCGTTTAAATGGAGGAAAGAGAGATGGACCAGAAAAAAATCGCCCTGCAGATGATTCAGTTCAACAAAACGGCCTTTGACAACAGCTTCAATGCCATGACCATGGTGTACGAACAAAACGAGAAAATGATCGGTGCGTTCCTGGACCAGGCCACCTGGCTGCCGGACGAAGGCAAAAAGGCAATTACCGATTGGGTCGATGCCTACAAAAAAGGCTGTGCCGATTTCAAAAAGATGGTCGACGACAACTATCAGAAAGTCGATGAGTTTTTCACCGGGTCTGACTAACGCTTGACAAAGTAGCATTCAAATCCCACTACTATAGAACAGGGCCCCATCGAATTAAGTGCCTAACGGCCCGGGCAGGCCGGCCCGGGCCGTAACCGGCTATTGCAACTCGGCCACTCGAGTTGGGAGGCAATGCGAAAGATGCCCAAGAACCCTCACGCGCCAGAGCAGTCAACCGATAACGGATCGCAAAACTTAAAAAATCTTCCCGCTTTTAATCAGCTGTTGAATGCATCTCAAAACTACTTGGCTGGACTTTCCCGTTATGCCACCGACTTCATGGTCCCCTACCTGATTTCGATAGGCTATTTCCAAAACATAGAAAAAGAGCGTCTGGCCGGGGCATCTCCTCTGGATAGCTTTTTTTCATACCTTAAACTGCTTGATTTCAACGTGGACATTTTTCGCCGTGGGGTCTTTGGGGCAATGCAGTCCTTCAACGGTTTTGGGAAGACCGCCCTAAACGATCTATTGGCCGCCCTCTACAGTTCAGTGCGGCAGCTGGATGGTGAAGCGTTGTCAGCTTATGTCGCCCGGCAGGCCCGCTTGATGGATTTGCTGGCAAACACCTACCCAAAGGCCATTGAGGCCATAGAACCCGAATACGGCTTTCACTTTGAGCGCAATGAGCACGAACTTGTGGCTGAGACCGAGCGTTTCTATCTTTATCAAATCGCTCCGATAGATAAAAAAATCCGGATTCGGAAAACCGGTAAGCCACTGGTGATACTGCCGCCCTATGTCCTGGGCGCCAATATTCTAAGCTTCCTTCCGCACGAGCATCGCAGCTACGCCCACTGCTACGCAAACCGCGGCATTCCTACCTATATCCGCATTCTCAAGGATATCGAAACGACCGCGGCACTGCAGGTCATGACCGGTGAGGACGATGCCCGGGATACTCGCTTGTTCTGCGAGACTGTTAAAAAACGCCACGGCCGACCGGTTACCCTGAACGGCTACTGTCAGGGCGGCTTCTCGGCCCTGTGTGACCTACTATCAGGAGAACTCGATGGGCTCGTGGATGCATTTATCACTTGTGTGGCCCCCATGGACGGTACGCGCAGCAAAGGACTCAAGCATTTTCTGGACAACCTGCCCGTGCGGTTCAACGACCTGATCTACGGCACCAAAACTCTGCCCAATGGGAACCAGGTGGCCGACGGCAAACTCATGGGATGGGTCTACAAGCTAAAAAGCATCGAGCAGGAATCACCGCTTGCGGCCTTCTACCGTGATCTGGCGATGTTCTCCGGGCAGGATGAAAAAGCCTTTCAGATCAGCAAGACCGCAGCTGCTCTAAATTACTGGTTGAATAACGAACGCAACGACCTACCCCTGGAAATCACCAGGATGAGCTTTGCTTCCTACAATGTCCCGATTACGGCCGACGGGACCCTACCGGTCAAGCTGTTCGGAAAAAAGCTGAATCTCAAACGGTTGGCAGCCATGGGGATTCCCTGGTTGATATGCTATGGTCAGCATGACGATCTGGTTGAAAAAGAGACGGCCTTAGCACCGCTTGATTATATAGAAGCTGAGGTGACACCGTTTCCCAAAGGACACGTGGCCATAGCCACCTCCTGGTCCGATCCCGAATCCGCCTACGCCTTGCACACCCGTTTCGGTGAGGGCAACTACCGTGGGCCGGTACGGTTCCAGCTTGATCTGGAGAAAGCCCAGGCCAAACCGCGGAAAACCAAACCACGCCGTAAAAGCGCGGCCAAGAAGAAAACAGGCAAGCAGAAAAATGGATAGTCGCTTCTTCGAATTTCTCGGCCACTTTTTTCTCAATGCCGCCCGCAGCCAGCAAATGCTGACGCAGATGCAAACTTGGATGGGAATTGCTCCGGGTGGGAACAAGGAGTTAGACGATCTGTTTCGCAAGTTTTATGGTCTTGGTCCACTACCCGGAGAAGATGTGGAACAGAAAGATGCCTGGCAAAAGGCCTTTGATAGCTTCCAGGCCTCGCTATCGGCCTGGTTGGAATTGATGGCAGTGGTTCCCCGGTCGGAATATGAGGCTCTGGAGAAAAAGGTACATGACCTTGAAGAGAAACTGGCGGCTCAGGAAGTCACCATCCGCCGCCTGCGCCACGCTGGAGTGGCGGATGGCAGTGCGCCCGTAGCGGCCGTGGATGCATTTACAAGGCTGATGGAAAAACAGGCGGATGAGTTTCAGGATCTCATGCAGAATATGGCCGAGGCCTTTAAATCCAAAGAATAGAAGCGGCTTCAAGACCCTACCTCGAACACAACCTCTGCGTTGGATGATCGGTTTCGGCTCGCAGTGAAGGGTAAGCGCTATCCTCGCAATACCGAAGTATCTACCAAGATAGGCATTGGCTGCACTGGCCCCTCCGCTTAAAACCGCGCATCCGCCTTGACCTTACGCCCGATTGAAGGTCTTGAAACTACTTCTGCAATTGTTTTGGCAAGACGGCTGTTGGTCGGCTATTAGATTTTAGGTTTTTTGGGCGGGCTGACCAGGGCTTCGCCGTCCAGTACCACCGTTCCCTCCTGGTTTTCGCAAACCGTCTGTAGGCGTATGCGGTTTTTCTCAGCAATTACCTCAAGGACTTCAACTCTTGCTGTCAGGGTGTCGCCGATCTTCACCGGCGCCTTGAACGACAGGCTTTGGTGCATGTAAATGGTCCCGGGACCGGGCAAGTGCATGCCCAGAAGCGCGGATACGAAGCCGGCGGACAGCATGCCATGGGCAATGCGGGTTTTGAAAAAGGTCTGCTCGGCATAGGCTTCGTTGACATGGGCCGGATTCAGGTCACCGGTGATACCAGCGTAAAGGTAGACATCAGATTCGGATATGGTTTTGCTGATCTCGGCCTGGTCGCCAACTTTAATCTGGTCGATTGTCTTGCCATGCATCATAGCAACTCTCCTTTTCGCCACAGCACTTCTGTTTCTGGCTGGTTGGCTGGATTCTCTTCTATCGGGTTATTCAAAGCTGTTTCAAATTTGTGGGTTAGGTTCAAGATCAAGGCCGGCTGTTGAATTTAGCCGGAGGAATATGGGGAATATTGCGAGGATTAAATTCAACAGCCCAGCGCCGAGATTAGGCCTTAGATGCAAATTTTAAACAGCTTTTAAAACCAGGAGCGATGACTCCATATATCCTGTTCGAGACTCTCTTTGTCGGCCTGCAACCGCAGGTACATGGAAGCATTTTCAATTGCCAGGGCGCCCTGGTGGGCCAGGGCTTTTACCATTATCTGGACATCCTCGGGAAATTCGCGGGGTACGGCACTGTAGAGCCGCAGGGTGCCGATAATTTCATCCCTGGATTTGATCGGTGTTACGATCATGGAGACAACACCCTCTTTTTTCATTGCCGCTTTGTACTGTACCCGTTTGTCGCTCGTGACATTGGAGATGACAACCGTTTCACCCTTTAAGGCCTGGACGGCGCTCTTGGTTGACGTGACCGGACCTTTATTCAGAAAGTCATCACTCAGCCCGTAACTGGCCACCAACTGAAGTTCGCCGGTTTCTTTATCCAAAAGACGAATCGCGGCCCCCTTCAAGCCCAGGGCTTTACAGATATCATCGGTAAGATTCCCCAGGATTTTTTTGATGTCCAGGCTGGAATTGATGTCCGATGCCAGATCAAGAAAGAGCAGAGCATTTTTCTGCAGCCGGTCCACCAGGCGGGCATGTTCAATGGCCATCCCCCCCTGGTCAGCCAAGGCATCTAAGAATTCGATCTCCTTTTTAGTAAACTTTCGGATTTCACCGGTATACAGTGCCAGGATCCCGATCACGCGGTCCTTGACCATGACCGGCACATCCAGAATGGAGGCGAGGCCCTCTGCTTTTTTCTCGGCATGGTTTTCCACGCGGGGATCGGAGGTGCAATCTTTGATATAGAGATGGCCGCCTTTTAATACCGCGGCCACAATTGTTTTGGCACTGATCGGTTTGGCATGCAGGTACTTCTTGGACAGCCCCTTCTGGGCTACCGGTATAAAAATGTCATTTTGACGGTCTTCCAGAAACAGACAGGCGGCCTTGGCGTCCATACTGTCAACGGCGTTTGTTACGATCAGATCCAGCAACTTTTCCCGGGACAGGGTCGTCCCGAACGCCTTGCTGACCTCACAGATTGCTTTGAAAAAATCTTTGGTTTTAGCCATGGATGAACTCCTGTGTTATGATTTGCTCCGGGTTTTTTTGGATTTCTTTCCGGGCGCTTTCTTCCGAGCGGTGGTTTTTTTCCGGGCCGGGGTATTCTTTTTGGTTTTCCTGACAGACGGCGCATCTCTTTCTAAGAGCCAGTTCGCGATGCGGGGGGCAAACTCACGCTGGCATTTAGAACTCACATAGATGCCTATATGGCCGGTGTCCAGACAGACATCGGTGGTGTCCCGGCTGCCTACCTGTCCGGTTAACAGTTCGCAGGCTTCCGGCGGCACCAGGTGGTCGAACTTGCCATAAAAGTTCATCAGTGGCATGGTGATGTTTTTGAGATCTACCCGTTTGCCACCCACCTCGAGCTTGCTCTGGATCAACAGGTTTTTCTGGTAAAAATCTTTGATGAACTGACGAAACGTCTCACCCGGCAGATCAGGGCTGTCAAAGATCCACTTCTCCATGCGCACGAAATTTTCCACGAACTTCTTGTTGTCCATATGCTCAAAAAATCCCACGTACTTATCCAGCATCAACCGGGCGGGATTCAGCAACAGGAAACCAAAATTCATCACATCACCGGAAATATTGGCATAGGTATCTACCAGGCGGTCCGCGTCGACGCCTTTCATCCAGATGTGCAGCAGCCCCTTGTCCGTGTCGAAATTGGTCGGCGTAACCGTGGTCACCAGGTTTTTCACCTTGTCCGGATGCAGGGCCGAATAGATCACACAGAAAGTGCCGCCCATGCAGATGCCCATGAGATTGATTTTATCTACACCATGCTGCTGACGAATGTGTTCGACCATGGTGTCTATATACCCGTTGACATGGTCATCGATCGTTAAAAATTGGTCCTTGCGCGTGGGATATCCCCAGTCGATCATGTACAGGTCGATGCCTTGCTGTAAAAAGGTCTCGACCACGCTGCGGCCGGGCTGCAGGTCCAGCATGGTTTCGCGGTTGATCAGGGCATAAACCACCAGCATGGGGGTTTTGTACCGGGTTTCCGTAATGGGCAAATAGTGTTTCAGCTTGACGCGGTCCTCCTGATAGACCACTTCGTAAGGCGTTTTCGCCAGATCGGTGTCCAGGTCGTCGAGTAACACATCGGAGGCCTTCTGGGCCCTTTCCTGGGCTTTGTCCGCCTCTTCAGCCAGTTTGGACAGGATAAGGTCAACCGGGATTTTGGATTGGCTCATAACATCGTCTCCCGCTGCAAGCCTTCAATTCGAGGTTCTCCAGGAAACCGGGCTGCAGGTCTAAACCAGTCTGTTGCTATCTAACGTTTCTGCTCCAGGATCTTGATCCGCTTTTTCAGTCTGTAAATTTCTTCGTAGAGTTCGTCCACTTCTTTTTGTCTGGGTATCGGCAGGGCTCCCAGAAAATCTTCGACCAGGTCGTCCCGGGCCCGGGTGAATTCAGACATGGTGGTTAAGGTATACCCCAGCGATTTGATATACTCCGGCGACTGGAAGAGGGTCATGTAATGCCCTTCCAGTATTTTTACCCACATGTTGTAATACACCTTGCTGTCTTCAGGGAGTTCTCCCTTTTCCGCCAGTTCCCCCAGCTCTGCCTGCAAGACGTTGAAGGAACGCGCAACCGGGAGGGCCAGCAGGCGGGCGAACTCGGCCAGGGCGGTTTGAAAGACCATGTATTTATCCAGGGCCAAATTGCTTTTTTCTTGGTACAGGCGGGTCAATCCCAGCTGGGGCACGTTCAGAAACTGCTTGAATTCCTTCTCGTAAATGTCCGCCCAGGAGCGGAAGATGTTTTCATCGAGTTCATCGAAATTGTAGGCCTCGGCCGATTTGCCGATACGGCCGGCACTTTCGAATAATTTCTGCTGCATCTTTACAAAACTGCCCAGGCTGGTCTGGGCGAGACGGGCCAGGAGTTCCGGCATGGCGCCGGCTCCCTTGAAAAGGGATTGCAGTGCGGCCGGGTCGGTCATGCCGGCAGCGGCGGCCTGAAAGGCGCTCATGGTGGCCCTCAGGTTGCCCTTGAAGTTGGTTGATTCGAATTTGGTCCTATTTGGAGAAGATGATTGTGTGGCGGCGTCCGGGCTCCACGTTTTGAAGGCGCCCTGCCAGAAATCGCCGATTGTTTTCATCCACGTCGAAAATAGGGCCTCCGGATCACCAAATTTGTATTGTTCGCTGTCCATATTATACCCCTTGCAAATGTTAAGCGGGGATTATCAGGATTTCAAATGGTATTGTTTGATTTTGCCACCACGATTAACGGGCTTATGGTATGCTGCCTTGACCGGCTTAATCCAGACCGCCGTACTGTATCGCCGGATATGCTTGCATATCGAAAGAATAGCACCTATTTTACCATAAGTAAAGAATGGCTTCCGGCATTATGGCTAAAAAATATCTTGTTTTCAAATATTTAAGTTCATCATCGGCTTATAATGATAATCTGCCGGGGATCCTGAAGTTCGTTAAGCGTGCCCTCAATTAGAAGCTTGCATGACCTGCCGCAGAAAGTGAATAAAATGACTGTCAACACAAAAACCGCCACCTCCTGTGCCAGAAAAATATATGCCGTGTTCACAGAGTACCAGACCCATTTCCAACAGGTTACCGAGCGGGCTTCCCAGCGGTTTGTACTCCGCCAGTGGTCTAAAATGCATTCCGATGCCGTTGAGCGTTTGGACCTCTATCCGAACTGCTTGGACACCGTAGCAGCAGCGCTTGAAATGTTGCTGGGCGACCACCGTGAAGACAAGCAACTCTGGGCAGAGATCAAAACCATCTACGCAGCACTTTTATGCGAATCGGAGGCTCCTGAACTGGCGCGGACTTTTTTTAACTCGGTTACCCGGCGAATTTTTACCACGATCGGTGTGGATGCCCAGATCGAATTTCCATCCGATGATTTCAACTCCCTTGATCTGCCGGTTGATACCGCTGTTTTTAGGACCTATTCACTATTGACGGGTATTCAAACCGTGTTGCCTAAAATTGTGGCCGACTTCGGTCTCGGTGCGGAAATTCTGGGGACCGGGGATGCCCTGCAGAAGATCGCCGTGCCCATTGAAGACGCTCTCGAGACGTTTAGAAAAAAGAAATCATTTCCCCGCCTGGAAATGCATCGCGAAATTTTTTACCGCGGCCAGGGGGCCTATCTGATCGGAAGGCTGACGGACGACACCCGTTCTACGGGTGTCGTCATTGCGCTTTTACACGCTGCCCAGGGTATCAGAGTGGATGCGGTTTTGATCGGGGTGACGCCCGTGCGTATCCTGTTTTCTTTTACCCGCAGCGCTTTCCACGTCCTTGTTCCCCGGCCGGCTGCCACGGTCCATTTCCTGGACTCGATTCTGGAGTCCAAACCGGAAGCCGAGATCTACTCCGCCATCGGCTATTACAAACACGGGAAAACCCTGTTGTATCGTGACCTGCGGCAGCATACCCGGGAATGTACTTCCGACCGGTTCGAAATCTCAGCGGGTCAGCGCGGCATGGTCATGATTGTGTTCGATATGGCCAACGACGACATGGTGTTGAAACTGATCCGCGACCAATTTCAGAAACCCAAAAACACGACCCGGCGCAAGGTGATGGATCAATACGATTTCGTATTCAAACACTACCGGGTTGGTCGACTTATCGAAGCCCAACCCTTCGAATACCTGTCGTTCGATATCTGCTGGTTCACCGAGGCGCTACTGGACGAACTGACCCGGGAGGCCTCCCGAACCGTCCGGGTCGAGAAAGACCGCGTTATTATCCGGCATGCCTATGTGGAACGCCGGGTTACTCCGCTGGATCTGTTTCTGGCACAGGCGGCCCCGGAGATGGCTGCCCGGGTGGTAGTCGATTTCGGACACGCCATTAAGGATCTAGCCTATAGCAACGTGTTTCCCGGGGATCTGCTGCTCAAGAATTTCGGCGTCACACGCCACGGGCGGGTGGTGTTTTACGATTATGACGAGATTGTGCCGTTGACCGAATGCAGATTTAGAAAGGTGCCGCCCCCCCGCAACCATATGCAGGAGATGGCCGCCGAACCATGGTACTATGTGGCCGAGAATGACGTCTTTCCCGAAGAGCACGTCCGCTTTCTGGGCCTGTCGCCCGAGTTGAAGGTGCTGTTCTTGAAACACCACCAGGATCTCTTTGATCCGGCATTCTGGCAAAGGGTGCAGGTCGATATTCAGGCCGGCAATATCAAACACATTCTGCCTTATACCCCGGATTACCGCGTTACGCTGGATTAGATGAGAACCTGCTGAAACGCCTGCTGCTTTACAATGTCGCCAGAATCATTATGTTAGCAGGTATCCAACCTTAAATCGATCCGCGGACATCCAATCCGCGAAGTCACCGCGTGTGCCTGGCGGAAAGCCGCTAGTCTCATCCGGCGACCCGTTTTACTTGTATTTCTGTAAACACCTGACATGCAGCCACAGTGAACGAAAGGAGATTCACATGCCCAGTGCCACCAGCCGCCATCTCAGCATCACTGCCCCGGTTTCAGCAGACTTCGAAACCATTCTAACTCCGGCAGCCCTCGACTTTGTTGCCGATCTAAGTGCCAGGTTTGATCAACGGCGGCAAGAACTGCTGGCCCGCCGCCAGTCCGTGCAGGCCGATATCGATCAAGGCAAGCTGCCCGATTTTCTGCCGGAGACAAAACACATCAGAGACGGGGACTGGCGCATCGCCCCCGTGCCGGCGGATTTGCAGGACCGGCGGGTGGAAATTACCGGGCCGGTGGATCGCAAAATGGTCATCAATGCCCTGAATTCCGGGGCCTCCACCTACATGGCAGATTTTGAGGACAGCCATGCCCCCACCTGGGATAACACGCTCCAAGGTCAGGTCAACCTGCGGGACGCGGTCAACCGCACGATAGATTTCAAGAACCCTGCGGGGAAAGCCTACCGTCTCAACGATCAGACGGCGACATTGATTGTACGGCCGCGGGGCTGGCATCTGGATGAAAAGCATGTTCTGCTGGACGGGAGACCGATTTCAGGGAGTCTGTTCGATTTCGGCCTCTTCTTCTTCCACAATGCCCAAACTCTGATTGAGCAGGGCAGCGGCCCTTATTTCTACTTGCCGAAGATGGAGAGCCACCTGGAGGCCGCGCTGTGGAACGATGTGTTTGTTGCTGCCCAAGAAGCCCTGGGAATCCCAGTCGGTACCATCAAGGCGACGGTATTGATCGAAACGATTCTGGCTGCTTTTGAGATGGACGAGATCCTTTACGCGCTCAAGGACCACATGGCCGGGTTGAACTGCGGCCGGTGGGATTACATTTTCAGTTTCATTAAACGCTTCAAGAATGTGCCGGGCTATCTCTTTCCCGACCGGGCCCAGATTACCATGACACGCCATTGCATGCATTCCTATTCTTTACTGGCCATCAAGACCTGCCACCGTCGGGGGGCCCATGCCATTGGCGGCATGGCGGCGCAGATCCCTATCAAGGATGATCCGGATCGCAACGCGGCCGCTCTAGACAAAGTGCGAGAAGACAAAACCAGGGAGGTAACTGACGGCCATGACGGTACCTGGGTGGCCCATCCGGGCTTGGTGGCCATTGCCCGCGATGAATTCGACAAGCGGATGCCCGGTGCGAACCAAATCGAACGGTTACGGGAGGATGTCCAGGTAACGGCGCAGGACCTGCTGCGCGTGCCGGCCGGCACGATTTCCGAAGAGGGACTGCGCACCAATATCAGTGTCGGGATCAGCTATATGGCGAACTGGCTTACCGGGTCGGGCTGTGTGCCGTTGAACAATCTGATGGAAGACGCGGCAACTGCTGAGATATCCCGGGCCCAATTATGGCAGTGGGTGCACCATCCGGACAGCCGGTTGGCGGATGGACGTGCCATCGATCTGGATCTGTACAAAACCATCCAAGCGGAGGAGGTTGCCAAAATCGAAGCAATAATGGGGGCCGCGGCGTTTGAGAAAGGCCACTATGCCCAGGCGGCGCAGATGTTCGACGATATAATCACCAATGACGAGCTGGCCGAGTTCTTAACCCTGGCGGCCTATGCTGAATTGTAGCTGGCGCAATGAATTCGAAATGCATCCTGGAAACCTGCGATAGTGCTTCCCGGTTAGCAATTGCAACGGGACCTGTTTTAATCGCGAAAGGCAACATTGAGAGGGAGGAGATATGAAGACCATCGAAGAAAAAGCCGAGGAGATATGTGCCCGGCTGTCCTGTCACGAGGTTGTCATTGACGAGCAGAATGAATTGGAAGAAAGCTGGGCCAAAGATCCACGCTGGGAAGGTATTGTGCGTCCCTACAGCGCTGAAGAGGTACTGAAGTTACGCGGGAATCTGGCCATTGAATATACCCTGGCCAAGGTGGGGGCCAAACGGCTCTGGCACCTGTTTAAAAATGAAGACTACGTGGCCGCCCTGGGTGCCTTGACCGGCAACCAAGCGGTGCAGCAGGTGGAAGCCGGCCTCAAGGCCATCTACCTGAGCGGGTGGCAGGTGGCCGCTGATGCCAATCTAGCCGGAGAGATGTACCCGGATCAGAGCCTGTATCCAGCCAACAGCGTTCCGGCAGTCGCCAGTCGCATCAACCGAGCCCTGCGGCGCGCCGACCAGATCCAGGTTTTGGACGGCCGCAAAAATGGTCCTTACTGGTATGCCCCCATCGTGGCTGACGCGGAAGCCGGTTTCGGCGGGCCGCTCAATGCGTTTGAATTGATGAAAATGATGATTGAGGCCGGCGCTGCCGGTGTGCATTTCGAGGACCAGTTGTCCTCGGCCAAAAAGTGCGGCCACATGGGCGGAAAGGTGCTGGTGCCTACCTACGAGGCCGTGACTAAACTCGTCGCCGCCCGCCTGGCGGCCGATGTGTGCGGGGTGCCCACTATTCTCATTGCCCGCACCGATGCTGATTCCGCCAAGCTGTTGACCAGTGATTTCGATGAGCGCGACAAACCCTTTGTCTTGGATGCCGAGCGTTCCAGCGAAGGCTTTTTCTATATCAAAAGCGGGGTGGAATCCGCCATTGCCCGCGGGCTGGCTTATGCGCCCTATGCCGATATGGTCTGGTGCGAAACCTCCAAGCCTGATCTGGAGCAGGCCAAGGTCTTTGCCGAAGGCATCCATGCCAAATTCCCCGGGAAATTGCTAGCTTACAATTGCTCGCCTTCGTTCAACTGGAAGGGGAACCTCGATGATGCCACCATTGCCAAATTCCAGCGTGAGCTAGGGGCCATGGGTTACAAGTTCCAGTTTGTGACCCTGGCTGGATTCCACGCCCTGAACTTAGGTATGTTCGAACTGGCCGCCAGTTACCGGGATGAAGGTATGCTGGCCTACTCGCGCTTTCAAGAGGAGGAGTTCCGTTTTGGTAAAGAAGATGGCTACATGGCCACCACCCACCAGAAGTTCGTGGGGGCCGGCTATTTCGATCGCCTGATGGATGCGGTAACCAGCGGGCAGAGTGCGGTGGGGGCCATGGATGGCTCCACGGAGGAAGATCAGTTCTGAAGGCTTGCTCAAGAGGAATTGCTGTGGTGCCCCCGGCAGGATTCGAACCTGCGGCACACGGATTAGGAATCCGATGCTCTATCCCCTGAGCTACGGGGGCATCGCGGTCAAGTTACCAGAACTCCGGCTGATAAGGTGCATCAGCCTTACACCAATTCCTATGTGTTGACAAGCCATTTCAAGCTACGCCGGAGCAACGGTTGCTGCTGTCTGGATAGTCTCGCCAGGGTATTGTATTTTCCAGAATTCATAGACATTTCCGAAAGGTCTGCAGCAGATTTACCGATGCGATCAAGGGCGTGTTCGATTCTCTATTAAAGATTTCTTCGAATTGATCCGATATGAGTTTAAATTAATATTTGCGGTTCTCTAAAAAACTCCAGTAGTGCCGATCTGTGACCGTATCTGTCACAGACGGCGGTTATAATGGCCTCATAACCTTAAAAAGGAGGCCGCTATGACAACATTTACG